>Ga0265297_10004604_pt1 | contig 22236 bp, 23 predicted proteins | sample Munlanlwell13791_FD_192502 | JGI IMG/M metagenome (GOLD analysis project Ga0265297, IMG submission 192502) | Leachate microbial communities from a municipal landfill in Southern Ontario, Canada - Leachate well 137-91 | ecosystem: Engineered > Solid waste > Landfill > Unclassified | place... | reverse complement strand
GTTCAGGTTTTTCTGGCTCAGCTTGGCGATTTGGCCAAGAAAAAGAGCTTGGGGCTTGTTGAAGATTTCAGGAGGGCGAAGATAAAGATGGCCGAATCGTTTGGCCGGGACTCCTTAAAGGCCCAACTGAACAGGGCGGACAAGCTTGGGGCGAAATACACTTTGATTTTAGGGCAGAGGGAGGCTTTGGAAGAAGTTATTATCGTCAGAGATATGGAGTCCGGAAAACAGAGCATAGTCAAATTAAGCGATGCGGTGTCCGAGGTAAAAAGCAAGTTAAAGAAGAGTTGATTGTTTATGGACTGCCTATTCTGCAAAATAATTAACAAAGAAATGGATTCCGGCATTGTTTTTGAGAATGATAAGGTCATAGTTATCAAGGATATTCATCCAAAGGCGGAAACCCATCTTTTAATTATTCCCAAGAAGCACATAGAATCTATAAAAGAAATTGAGGAGGGGGACAAGGAATTGATGGGAGAACTGCTTTTAACCGCAAAAAAGATAGGCAAGGAAGGCAATTTAGAAGATTATAAATTAAAGTTCCACGTAGGTCGAGGCGCTGGTCAGATTATAGACCATATTCATATGCATTTACTTTCAAATCATGCCATTAGAAATTAAAAAACAAGAAAGAGAAACATCGCAGAATTTGGTAAGGCGTTTTTCCCGCAGGATAAAACAAAGCGGTATTTTGCTTAATGCAAGAAAGTTTCGTTTTTTTGAGAAGAAAAAAAGCAACCAGATGAAAAAGAGGTCCGCTTTGAGAAGGGAGCAGCTGAAAAAAGAGTACGAACTTGCCGAGAAAATGGGAAAACCCCTTAAATAATTTCAATTAACAGTTCAATCAATAATTAAAAGTTGAACCGTTGAAAACTTTATTATGCTTAAGGATAAGATCAGGGAAGATCTTAATTCGGCGATAAAACAGGGCGACGAATTGAATCGTTCTGTTTTAAGATTGGTTGTTGCCGCGATATCAAACAAAGAAAAGGAAAAGAAGTATAAAACAGGGCAGGAACAGCTTGAAGAAGGCGAAGTTTCAGAAGTGGTAATTTCTGAAGCCAAAAAAAGACGGGAATCAATAACGGAATTTGAAAAGGCGGGCAGGAGCGATTTGGCGGAAAAGGAAAGAAAAGAGCTCAAAGTTCTGCAAAAATATCTTCCCGAGCAGCTTACCGAGGAAGAGGTGAGGAAATTTGCACAGGAGGCCGTAGAGAGTACAAAAGCGCAAAGCCAGAAAGATATGGGCAAAGTTATGGCAGTCTTGATGCCGAAGCTGAAGGGCAGGGCGGATGGTTCTTTGGCCGGTAAAATCGTAAAAGAGCTATTGGAGAAAGAATAGCTTTCCGGAAATGATAGATATAACCAATTCAACCGGGATAAAAATTGACAAGAGTTTTTTAAAGACACTTGCAAAAAATGTTTTAAAGAGGGAAAATAGAATAGTAGATATTTCAATCGTTCTTGTCGGTGAGGAGAAAATAAGGGAATTGAACAAAAAATACAGAGGCAAAGACGAGGCAACCGATGTTTTGTCTTTCGGCGACAATCTGAACGAAATAGTGATTTGTCCTGCGGTAGCAAAAAAGGAGCTGGAAAAAGTATTGATTCACGGGATACTTCATTTGTTAGGATACGAACACGGCGATTTGATGGAGAGCAGGCAGGAATATTATTTAGAACTGTTTAAATATTAAAAAGAGGATTTTATGGCAAAACCATATATTGTAACCGGACTGGATATCGGCTCCGGCTTTATAAAAATGCTGGCCGTATCAAAGAAATCTCCTGAAGATGATTTTGAAATTGTTGGTTTTGCCCAGGCACCTTCTTTGGGCGTAAGAAAAGGCGTAGTGATTGACACTCAAAAAGTTTCCAGGATAATTTCTTCCTTAACAGAGAAAATAAACCAAGATTCGGGCAGCAGCATTGAGGGAGTTTACGCCGGATTCGGAGGAAGCCACGTATTCTGCACTTCTTCCCGGGGATTGGTTTCTGTTTCCAGGGCCGACCAGAAGATTTCGGAAGAAGACATAGACAGGGTTTTGAAAGCCGCAAAGGCTATTTCTTTTTCTCCGAATAAGGAAATAATTGAAGTCATGCCGAAGGAATTCATAGTTGACGGGGAATCAGGAGTCAAAGAAGCTTTGGGTATGCAGGGAGTAAGGCTGGAGGCGGAAGCTTTGATACTCTGCGGTTTTTCCCCTTATTTGAAAAACTCAACAAACACAATATTGAATTCAGGGCTTCAGGTCAATGATTTGATTCTTTCTCCGTTGGCTTCCGCCAGGGCAGTTTTGGGCCAAAGGGAAAAAGAATTAGGCGTTTGCGTGCTTGATATAGGCGCCGGCACCACGGACATGGCGGTTTTTGAAGAAGGGAGCTTGATTCATACGGCTATTTTCCCGGTAGGCTCGGGGCACATAACGAACGATATAGCGATATGTCTGAAAACAGATATTGATACAGCGGAAAAAATAAAGCTGGAATTCGGTTCTTGCGGGGTTGATTCCAAAAAAGGAAAAGAGAAAAAGATAAAAATGGGTTTAAATGACGAAAGCGACGGCGAAGAAGCATTGTTTTTTTCCAAAAAAGAGCTTAACAGTATTATAGAGGCAAGAGTTATTGAGATATTTGATTTGACCAATAAAGAACTCAAAAACATATCAAAGCAGGGAATGCTTCCTGCGGGCGTTGTCCTAACTGGCGGGGGAGCAAAGCTTCCAGGGATTAAGGAGCTTGCCAAAAAATATCTCAAGCTTCCTTGCAGAATAGGCGTTTCTAAGATTTCATATAACTTTCAGGAGGACCCAAGCTTATCCGCCCTTTACGGTTTGATTCTGGAAGGCGTTGAGGCGGAAGGTCCTGTTCCGGCGTTCGGAAAAGGGTTAAAAGATAAATTCAGGAGGATGTTCAGGGTGTTTATCCCATAATAAAATGAATACAAGAATAAAAGTAGTAGGAGTGGGAGGGTCCGGCGGGAACGGTATTTCTCGGATGATGAGTTGCAACATAAAGGGGGTGGAATTGATTGCCGTGAATGCAGACGCTCAAGACTTGCAAAAAGCAAAGGCGCACACGAAAATAAGGATAGGCAAAGAAATCACAAAAGGACTGGGCACGGGAATGAATCCTGAAATAGGCCGTCTTGCGGCAGAGGAGCAAAGAGATGAGCTTGAAAAGGCTCTTGCGGGAGCGGATATGATTTTTATAACCTGCGGAGTGGGGGGAGGATGCGGTTCCGGAGCTTCTTCCGTTATTGCTGAAATCGCCAGAAATCTTGGGGCTTTAACTTTGGCTGTCGTGACAACGCCCTTTTCTTTTGAGGGCATCCAGAGAATGGAGGTGGCAAAAGAGAGTTTGAGAAGGCTGAAACCAAAAGTGGACACCCTGATAACCGTATCCAACAACAAGCTTCTTGCAACTTTGGAACCGAAGGTAACAATAAATGATGCTTTTTGGTTTTGCGATGAAATATTAAGACAGGCGGTGCAGGGAATATCCGACTTGATTGTCCTCCCAGGCATCATCAATATTGACTTTGCCGACGTAAAAGGAATAATGAAAAACTCCGGCTCCGCTCTTTTCAGTATAGGAAGGGCAAAAGGGCCTGAAAGGGCCAGGCAAGCGGCTATGCAGGCTTTAAGCTCTCCTTTGTTGGATATTTCTCCAAAAGGCGCCAAGGGCATCTTATTCAACGTTTCCGGAGGCAAGGACATAAGCCTTACCGAAATAGATGAAGCGGCAAAAATAATTACCCAGGAAGTTCCTTCGGACGCCAAAATTGTTTTCGGCGCCATTCAGGATGAAAAGCTTCCAAAAGGCGAAATAAAAGTGACTGTCATCGCCACAGGTTTTTAATCAAAGGTTGGGATAATAATTCATAAAGGCATATATTATGGCAAAAAGAGAAACGGGAATCGGGAAGAACAAAAAATCCCATTCCCATAAAACCAAGAAACGGCTGGAGAAAAAGTGGCTTATGCTGAAGGCTAAAGCAAAGAAAAGAAAGCACAGATAGAACAGCGATAAAAGACCTGGCATCGGGTCTTTTTTTGGTAGTTATCCACACTTTTGCGGGCTTGACCCGCTTTTTTTGCGTAGGTAAAATGAAATAATTTGAGGGAGTAATTTTACACGTAAAAATACTTCGAGGAAAAAGCGCAGTATTTTTTTTACTCTCATTTTTTAAACTTATGGATAATAAAATAAAAAAAATAAGAAAGAGAAACGGCGAAATAGTTGATTTTGACCAGCAGAAAATTACCGAAGCTGTTTTCAAGGCTATTACCGCGGCCGGACAGGGCGACGGCGTAAAATCAAGGAAGGTATCCGAAAGAACGGTAAGGATTATGAACAGAAGATTCAAGAGAGACGAGATTCCTACGGTGGAGCAAATCCAGGATATAGTTGAAGAAGTTCTAATCTTGGAAGAGCTTGTTGATACGGCAAAGGCATATATACTTTACAGGGAGCAGAGAAGGAGGGTGAGAGAAAGCGTGGCTTCCGCGGATGAGTCCAGCGAAAGAATAGATAAATATATCCAGGAGCTTGACTGGCAGGTTTATGAAAATGCGAATATGACCTTTTCTTTGCAGGGCCTTAACCAGTATGCCATCGCCGACATCTCAAAGAAATACTGGCTTAACAAGATTTATCCGAAGGAAATAAGGGACGCGGCTTTCGGAGAAGACATGCATATCCATGATTTGGAAAGCATAAGCACTTATTGCTGCGGTTGGGATTTGTATGATTTTCTTAGAAAGGGTTTCGGCGGCGTGACGGCAAAATTGGAATGCAAGCCTCCGAAGCATTTGAGGACCGCCTTGGGTCAGCTGGTTAATTTGTTTTACACTTTGCAGGGAGAAAGCGCGGGAGCCCAGGCTGTTTCCAACTTTGACACTCTGCTTGCTCCCTTTATACGTTTTGACAATTTGAGCTATCCCCAAGTAAAACAGGCGATGCAGGAATTCTTGTTTAACTGCATGGTTCCTACGAGGGTCGGTTTCCAAACGCCATTTTTAAATATTTCTTTGGATATCAAGCCGCCTTCATTTTTGGCAAAGCAGCCGGTGATAATAGGAGGAAAGCCTCAGAAGGAAACGTATGGGGAATTCCAGGAAGAAATGAACATGCTTATCAAGGCTTTTTACGAGGGGATAATGGAGGGGGACGCCAAGGGCAGGCCGTTCACTTTTCCTATTCCTACGGTTTCCATTACCAAGGATTTTGAATGGGATAATCCAGCCTTGGATTCTTTGTGGGAGGCTACGGCAAAGTATGGAGTCAATTATTTCTCAAATTACGTTCAGTCAGATATGAATCCGGAAGATTTCCGTTCAATGTGCTGCCGTTTGCGCCTTGATAACAAAGAATTGTATATGAGAGGAGGCGGATTGTTCGGTTCCCAGCCGTTGACCGGTTCGGTCGGTGTTGTTACTGTCAATCTTCCGAGGATAGGATATTTGTCAAAGACCAAGAAAGAGTTTTTTGAAAGATTGGGCCATGTGATGGATTTGGCGAAAGAGAGTTTGGAAATAAAAAGAAAGGCTTTGGATAACTTTATAGAAAAAGGCCTTTATCCTTATTCAAGATTTTATCTGGAGTCCGTAAAAAAGATAAGAGGCTCCTATTTCGGGAATCATTTCTCAACAATCGGGCTGATAGGAATGAACGAGGCTTTGCTGAATTTTATCGGAGAGGATGTCGGTTCAAAAAGAGGGAGAAGGTTTGCGCTGGAAGTCCTTGATTTTATGAGAGGCAGATTGGTGAGTTATCAGGAAGAAACAGGTTATTTGTATAATCTGGAAGCTTCGCCTGGCGAGGGAACAAGCTACCGCCAGGCAAAAACAGACAAAGAAAGATATCCTGATATAATTACAGCAGGAACCAAAGAGGCTCCTTACTATACAAATTCTTCCCAGCTTCCCGTGAACTATACAGACGATATCTTTGACGCTTTAAAGCTTCAGGATGACTTGCAGTGCAAGTATACGGGAGGCACTGTTCTGCATGTATTTCTGGGCGAGAAAATTAATGACCCGGGGACAGCCAAGCTCTTGGTCAAGAAGATTTTTGAAAAGTTCCGCCTGCCATACGTGACTTTGACTCCGACATTCTCCATATGTCCTACCCACGGTTATTTGTCAGGAGAGCATTTTGAATGCCCAAAATGCGCGATTAAACAGCCCTGCGAGGTCTATTCGCGCATAGTAGGCTATATCAGGCCGGTAAGCCAGTGGCATACAGGCAAGAAACAGGAATTCAAGGAAAGAAAGGAATTTAAGCCGACAGCAAAGTAAATGACATGATTATCGGAGGATTGCAAAAATTAACCCTTATAGACTATCCGGGCAAGTTAGCCGCTACGTTTTTTTTGTCCGGATGCAGTTTTTCCTGTCCCTGGTGCTATTCTTCGGAACTGGTTTTGCCCGAGAAAATAAAAGAGCAGCCCAAAATACCGGAAAGCGAGATATTTGATTTTTTAAAAGGAAAAAAAGGACTAATAGAAGGAGTGGTGATTTGCGGAGGGGAGCCTACTATCCAGAAAGATTTGCCTGATTTCATCAAAAAAATAAAGAAGATGGATTTTTCCGTTAAGCTTGATACTAATGGTTCCAATCCTGAGATGCTGAAAGGCTTGATAGGCAGGAACTTGATTGACTATGTCGCAATGGATATCAAGCTGCCCAAGGAAAGATATTCCGAGCTTTTTTTGAATGTTGATAAGATTCAAAAGAGCATTGATATTCTAAAACAGGAGAAGATTGATTATGAATTCAGGACCACCGTGGTGCCCGATATTGTCAAAAAAGAAGATATCTTGAATATCGCCAAATGGATTAACGGAAGCCCCAAATATTATCTTCAAAACTTCCGGGCGGAAAAAACCCTTGACCCTAATCTCCAAAGAAAAAATCCTTACTCTGAAAAGTATCTATTAAGCATTAAAAAAGCAATTTCTCCATTTTTTGAAATCTGCGAGATAAGATAGAAAACGAGCCGGACCAAGGATAGTCCGGCTCTCTGTTGACCGTGCAAGTAGCCAGTTCGCCCAAAGGACGAAATGTTAGGGCGAATGAGCGGCCACTTGCACGGTTTTCCGTAGTCTCTTCATGATTTTTCCCCTTCAATCAGAGACGTTAGAATAGAACGAACAGCATTTTTATATTATCATATACAAATAGAAAATTAAAGGTTTCTGTTTGTGAAAAAACCAAAAGCTATTTTTTTCATCGTTATCGGCATCCTGCTGGTTTTAACTGTTTTCAGGTATTGCCTTTTAGAGTCGGGGAATAAGAAAAAAGAGCTGGTAATGAAAGAATTTCTTGACCAGGAAATATTTTTGGCCGGGAAGGTCGCCAGCGAACCGGACGTCAAGGACACAAGCGTAAAATTAACCATAGAAACCAAGAATTCTCTCAAGGTTTTAGTCACTGTTCCTCGATATCCGGAATATAATTACGGAGACGTATTGGAAATAAAGGGAGTTTTGCAGGAACCTGTTGTTTTGGAAGGTTTCAATTATAAGAATTATCTCAAAGCCAAAGGGATTTCAGCTGTAATCTACTACCCGGAAATAAGCTTTAAGGGCGAGGGCAGGACTTCTGTTTTTTCCTTGATTTTAGATTTTAAAGAGAAATTAAGGCAAAGCGTTTATTCTTTGATGCCTTCTCCTCAAAACCGCATCTTGGGGGCTTTAATTCTAGGAGACAAAAATAGGATGCCGGACAGCATCAACGAGAAGTTTAATATCGCAGGCATAAGGCATATAACAGCCGTATCCGGCCTTCATATTGTTATTTTGAGCAGTATGCTGATGTTTGTTTTTTTGGGCTTGGGGCTGCATAAAAGAACAGCGGTTCTGCTTTCCCTGTTGTTTATACTATTGTTTGCCGCGTTGACAGGATTTCAGATTTCTTCTGTCAGGGCCGTCATAATGGGCTCTTTGTTTTTGGCAGCGCCGTTGTTCGGCAGAAAATCGGCAAGCATAAGGTCCATAATCATAACTAGTTTGGTTATGCTTTTTTTTAATCCGTTTCTTTTGTTTTACAGCGTTGGTTTTCAGCTTTCTGTTCTGGCCGCTTTGGGCATAATCTGTCTGGCTCCGTTTGCGGGCAGACAGCTTGCGTTTGTGCCGAACGGAAATTTTAAAATAAGAGAAGTTTTGGCTTCAACGCTTTCCGCATATTTTTTTACTCTTCCGGTTTTGGTCTACAATTTCGGCCAGGTTTCCCTTGCCGGCCCCTTGGTGAACATTCTGGTTTTACCGGTTGTCCCATGGATTATGGTTTCCGGATTTGTTTTCGCCCTTGTCGGATTGATTCTGCCGGTTTTGGGATGGATTTTATCTTTTGCGTCTTACTTTTTGTTGTCTTATCTGATTTTTGCGGTTGAAATATTCTCCGAACCATGGCTGGCCCAAAGTTTTAAGGATGTCCATTGGGTTTGGCTCTTTATTTCTTACCTGATAATTATTCCGGCAGGCTACTGGATTTACAGAAAAGAGAAAACCTATCTGAGGTTTTTAAGATACTAAGCTTGTGAATTCCTAACTTTGATAATTTGGGGTATAATAAATTAATATGAAATCTGTAAAAAGAGCAAAAGAAAAGGCCTGGGTGGTATCGGTTAACATGGGCTACGGTCATCAAAGAACTGCTTATCCGTTAAAGCAGTTTGCTTTAAACGGAGAAGTTGTCAATGCCAATGATTATCTGGGCATTCCGGATAAGGACAAGGGAATCTGGGAGTCTTCAAGAAGTTTTTACGAATTTATTTCCAGGTTTAAAAGAATTCCCTTGCTTGGCGAGGCGGCTTTTGCTTTATTCAATAAGTTTCAGGAAATACCCGCTTATTACCCGATTAGGGACTTGTCAAGACCGACCGTTAGCCTGAAGAACATTTTCAACCTGATAGAAAAAGGATGGGGCAGGCATTTCATCCGCAAGATAGGGGAGAAGAAAGTCCCCCTCATAACCAGCTTTTTTATTCCCGCTTTCATGGCAGAGGCCTTTGACTACCCTGAAGATATTTATTGCATAGTTTGCGACGCTGATATTTCAAGAGCCTGGGCTGATTTGAATCCTTCAAAAAGCAGGATAAAATATTTTGCCCCGGACTCATGGGTTGTCAACAGATTGAAGCTTTACGGGGTGAGAGAAGAGAATATATTTTTGACAGGATACCCTTTGCCGACAGAAAATATCGGTACCCGCAGCCAAAACGTGCTTAAGGAAGATTTGAGGCACAGGATTTTGAATCTGGACCCTCAGAGGATATATTACAAAGATTATGAGCCCTTGATAGAAAATCAGATAGGCAAGCTTCCGGAAAAATCTGACCACGCTTTGACAATACTGTTTTCCATCGGAGGAGCCGGGGCGCAGTCAGAAGTTGTTTTCGAATATTTGAAAAGCCTGTCAGCTAAAATCAAGGAAGGGGAAGTGCGGGTTATCGTATCTGCCGGGATAAGGGAGGAGCTGAAGAATCTGTTTGAAAAGAATATAAGGAAGATGGGGCTTGATAAGAACGTGGAAATTGTTTTTGACAGGAACATATGGAAGTATTTTAAGGTTTTCAGCAAGAAGCTCAGAAAAACTGATTTACTTTGGACAAAGCCTTCAGAGCTTTCTTTCTATTCGGGCCTGGGTCTCCCCATCATAATAGCTCCGTCCATAGGCTCTCAAGAGGATTACAATAAAAGATGGCTTTGGAGCATCGGTTCCGGCATAAGCCAGGAGAATCCTAAATATGCCAGCGAGTGGATTTATGACTATATCAACAGCGGGCGTTTTGCCAAGGCTGCTCTAAGGGGTTTCATCGAAATCAACAATCTTGGCACTTATAATATTAAAAAAATAGTATTTAATAAGCAGTAATTGATTATGCTTTGGTTGATTGTAGCAGTAATATCTTATGCCCTCTTTTCTTTGGTATCTATCGGAGACAAGTATTTGCTGGTCGGTCCGCCAAACCCTAAAATCTATTCTTTCTATGTCGGGATTCTGGGAATGGCAGTTTTATTGCTGATTCCTTTCACCGGTTTTTATTTCCCCGGCTTTCCTTTGACGGCACTTTCTTTCGCCACAGGCTTGATTTATATTCTCGCCGTTCTTTTTTTGTACGAAAGCCTGGAAAGATTTGAGGTTTCCAGAATAATCCCGGCCTTGGGAGGGTTTCTTCCGATTTTTACTCTGATAATTTCTGTCGCGGTTATCGGACAGCAAGCTTTTTTCGGGTGGTCAAAAGTTTTGTCTTTCTGCCTTTTGATTTTAGGAAGTATTTTTATCTCGCTTGAAAATTCTTTTAAGTTTTCCCTTAAATCTCTGGTTTTTGCGGCATCGTCCGCTCTTTTGCTTTCTTTGTATTTCGTTATTTCAAAAGTTCTATATGCCGAAGTAGAATTCTGGACCGCTTTTATATGGATAAGAATCGGTTCTTTCTTCGCTGTTTTGTTTTTAATATTCTTCAAAGACGTGAGAATGGAGATTTTAAAAAGGAAAACATCTTCTTTCACGAAGAAGACAGGCGCTTTGTTTATTCTTATCCAGTCCGCAGGGGCCGGTGCGGTGATTTTGCAGAGCTGGGCGATATCGCTTGCAGATGCGCTGTATATTCCTTTTGTTTCCGCCTTGCAGGGCACGCAATACATATTTTTATTCCTGCTTACTTCTTTTATCTCTTTGAAATCGCCCGGACTATTGGAGGAAAAGATTTCTAAAAGAATAATAGCGCAGAAGATAACCGCGATTATTCTGATAGCCGCAGGATTAACTTTTCTGGTTTATTAAGTATGAGAAAAAACATAAAGATAATCTTAGCTGTTTTATTGATATTGTCAGCCATAATAATCGGTTATTTTTTTGTCGGTTTTCCCAAAGTATCTGAAGATATCGCTTGGGGAGTTAATTTTTCCCAAAAGAGGGCCGAAGAATTCGGGTTTGACTGGAAGGAGGTTTATCTTGCTGCTTTAGACGACCTCGGGGCTAAAAACATCAAGCTGGCGGTTCATTGGGACCTTGTGGAAAAAGCAGACGGAGAGTATTATTTTGACGATGTTGACTATCAGCTTCGGCAAGCCCAGGATAGGGGAGCCAAGGTTATTTTGGTGATAGGCAGAAAAACGCCGGGATGGCCTGAATGCCACGTTCCCCGATGGGCGGAAGAATTAGGCAAAGAAGAGCAGCAGATTAAGATTTTGGCTCTTTTGGAGAATATTGTTTTAAGATATAGGGATTGGCCTGCTGTGGAATACTGGCAGGTGGAAAACGAGCCCTTTTTTCCTTTCGGTGAATGTTTATGGAAAGACAACGACTTTTTAAAGAAAGAGGTTGATTTGGTCAAATCAATTGACTCTTCAAGGTCTGTTATAATCTCCGAATCAGGAGAATTTCCTCTCTGGTTTAAAGCAGCCAGCAACGGAGATATTCTCGGGATAACAATGTACAGGCGGGCATTTTTTGGAGAGCTGGGGCTGTATGTCAATTATCCTTTCCCTCCCGTTTTTTACGACAGAAAAGCCAGCTTGATAAGAAGTCTCTTGAAAAAGGATGTGTTTTGCGTAGAATTACAGGCAGAGCCTTGGGGGCCTGCTCTTAATTTCAAGCTTTCCATGGAAGAGCAGGAGAAAAGCATGACTCTTGAAAAACTGAAAAAGAATATTGATTTTGCGCAGAGAACAGGATTGGAAAGATTCTATTTTTGGGGAACCGAATGGTGGTATTGGATGAAAGAGGAAAATAAGCGTCCAGAGTTTTGGGACGAGACAAAAAAGCTGTTTCAATAAAAGAAAAAGCCAGATTCCTAACGAGAATCTGGCTTCGGAGGAGGGTGATGAAAAGCTATCGGCCCCGTCGTGAGATTCATCACTTAAAGAGCATTGTGTTTCTAATTTCTTTATACCAAAAATCTAAGGATGCTGTCAATACTTTTTTATGCTAAGCATTATAATTCCAACCTTAAACGAAGAAGACAATCTGCAAAAGCTTTTGGATTCAATAGGGAGCCAGGATTTTAAAAACTATGAAATTATCGTTGCAGACGCGGGTTCAAAAGACAAGACCAAAAAGATTGCTGAAAACTACGGCTGCAAAATAACCAAAGGTGGTTTGCCCGCAAGAGGGAGAAACGCCGGCGCTAAAATCGCAAGAGGCAAAACCCTTTTGTTTTTGGATGCGGATGTCGTTTTGAAAAACAATTCATTGCAGAAAGTTTTGAAGGAATTTGAAAAAAAGAAGCTGAAAATAGCAACCTTTTTCCTGATACCTTCGGGAAAAAAAACAGCCCCCAAGTTTTTGTTTACTTTTTTCTACAATATTCCTATATTTCTTCTGGAAAAAGTGCTTCCGCATGCGGCCATGGGTATTTTGATTGATAAAAATCTTTTTGATAAGCTGGGAGGGTTTGATGAAAAGGTTACTCTGGCAGAAGACCATGATTTGGCCAGAAGGGCGAAAAGGCTCGGCAAATACGGGATAATAAAGTCGTCTCAAATTTATGTTTCTGACAGGCGCTTCAGAAAAGACGGCTGGATAAAGACAGGCTTTAAATATTTGTTATGCGAAGGGCATATGATTTTAATAGGCCCGGTGAAAAAAGACCTGTTTAAATATACTTACGGTTATTTTAAAAAGATTGATAAAAAATGAAAAAAGCAGGGCTTGTTTTTTTACAAAAAGATATATTATAATAATAGTATATGAATTTGTACGAATTTCCTAAATCAAATATCAATAAAAGCAAGACCGTCAACGGAAAAAGAATAAAGAACGTCAAGCTGATAGCGGGAGTGGTTTTTGTGTCCGTATTTTTCGGATTCTTGGCTGGCGGATTGTCCAGCGCTTTTTTTTATTATCAGATTAAGTCTTACTTAAACAAGCTTGGCATAGAGCCGAATCAGATTGAGATTGAGGCTGCAGGAGGCGGTTCCGGAAATTACACTCCTCAGACAGCCGAAGAGAAAAAGATTGTTGATATGATAAAAGAAGCCTCTCCGGCAGTGGTAAGCATTGTTGTCAGTAAAGACGTGCCTGTAATGGAGCAATATTACGAACAGGACTATTTCGGTTTCGTCACCCCGAAATACAGGCAGAACGGAACCGAGAAGAAAGAAATCGGCGGGGGAACGGGCTTTATTGTTTCAGAAGACGGCCTGGTGGTAACCAACAAACATGTGGCCTTGGACGAAGAAGCCGATTATACTGTTTTTACTAACAGCGGAAGAAAGTTCTCGGCCAGGGTTTTGGCTTTGGACCCTGTTCAGGACCTGGCTATTTTAAAAATTGACCAAAGCCAGCAGATGGATGAAGAGGGCGGCTATGCAGTTGAAAAGTTCCCGATATTGAATTTGGGAGATTCGGACGGACTGGAAATAGGGCAGACAGTCGTGGCCATAGGCAATGCTCTGGGAGAATTCAGAAACACGGTTTCTACGGGCGTTGTGTCAGGTTTGGGCAGAAGAATAACTGCTTCAGACTCTTCAGGCTCTTTTGTTGAAACGCTGGAAGATGTCATTCAGACGGATGCGGCCATTAACAGCGGTAATTCCGGAGGCCCGCTTTTGAACTTAAAAGGAGAAGTTATCGGCATTAACACAGCGGTCGTCCAAGGAGCGCAAAGCATTGGTTTTTCTATTCCGATAAATAAAGTGAAAAGGGCAATCAGCCAAGTTAAGGAAACAGGGGAGATTATCTATCCTTTTATCGGGGTGAGATACCTTTTGATTAATGAGACAGTGAAAGAAGAAAATAATCTTTCTGTTGATTACGGCGCATTGGTTGTTGACGGCGGTGAAACCGGCCCTGCTGTTTCACCCGGCTCGCCGGCGGAAAAAGCAGGAGTCAAAGAGGGAGATATTATCTTGGAATTGCAGGGGGAGAAAATCACAGCGGATAATTCTTTGGGAGACATTATTTTGAAGTATAATCCCGGCGACGAGGTTGTTCTTAAAATTTTAAGAGAGGAAGAGGAGCTGGAGATAAAAATAGTTTTGGTGAAAAGGACAGATTAAAATTTGACATTCTGCTTTGTTTTTGCTAAAAATAAATATTATGAGACAAATCAACCCAGACAGATTTTATTTCTTTAACTTCTTTTGGAAGAAGGGTTGGTTTGTGTCAGCTTAAATCCATAACTGACAAGTAAACCAGCCCTTCTGCGCAGGAAGGGCTTTTAAATTATGAGCAGGAAGACAATCGGCATTTCGGGCGGCAAGGGCAGTTTTTCGGAGGAAGCCGCAAATTACTATTGCCATAAAAACAAGATTGAAGATTATGAGCTGGAATATTTAATTTCGGTTGAAAATGTGCTTACCGCAATAAACAAAAAGCAGATTGATTTAGGGGTGTTTCCCATAGAAAATTCCAACGGAGGCATTGTTTACGAGGCGGTTTACGCAATGGCAAAACATAATTTCAATATTGACAACTTTTTTGAAATAGACGTAAGGCACAACCTTTTAACGCTTAAAGGATTGAAAAGAGGCGATATAAAAAAGATTGCTTCGCATCAGCAAGCATTGAAGCAGTGCAGGATGTATTTAAAAAGAAGCTGGCCTGACGCGGAATTGATAGAATGGGATGATACTGCCAAAGCGGCTGAAGATTTATCCAAAGGCAGGCTTTCAAAAGATACGGCCGTAATAGCTCCGATAGGTTGCGCCGAAATGTACGGCTTGGATGTCTTGGAAGAAAGAATCCAGGATTTAAAGTTTAATTTTACGACATTTTTAGCAGTTTCAAATTATGAAAATTAGTCCCTTTTTCACATTTTGGTATTTTTATTCCTTTGAAGAAAGGGGCTGATTTGTTTTGAATATCGTTAGCGCAAACATAAAGCCCCTTTGACGGGGCTTTTGCAGTTCTTTTACAACGAGAAAGGAGCCGGCGATGATTGACTGCGAAGAAGTGAAGGGCTATGTCTGGGCCATAGTCGTGTTGCTGTGGAATTGTCTTTGCCAGAAACAGGAAGGGGAGCCGCATGTCTTGGTGAATTTGTCTCCCTTGGGATTTTCTTCTGTTGAAGCGGTGGAAATCCTGAACAGGTCCGGGGTAGGGGCGAACTTGCAGGACGAAGGATGGGTTCTTATTCCCTGCAACATTATGCCCAAAGATGAACTATTGAACGCAATCAGGGGGGAGCTTGAATATCGTCTGTTTTCCTAGTTCTTTGTCCGGAATCCTCTGTATCCCCAGAGGATTTTTTTTGACAAACCTATTCTTATATTGTAATGTCTATAATAACTAAATGGAAAGAACCCTGATAATTGCAAAGGAGAATACCTATGGATATGAATGATTTGTCTCTGAGAGCCCGGGAAGCAAAAGAATCTCTTTTGAGCCGTTCTGCCGGCAAGTTAGCGGAGGATGTTATTGATTTATCGGTTGGCGACCCCTGCTACGAAACTCCTGAACCGGTCAATGAAGCGGCAATAAAGGCGATAAGGGAAGGGTTTACCCATTATACTCCGAGTTGCGGCACTGAAGAGTTGAGAAGACTGGCTGCGCAGGATTTTTGCCAGACAGGAGTTTCGGCGACGAAGGAAAATACAGTTGTAAGCCATGGAGCGAAGCCTTTGCTTGCGGCTGCCGTTTGGGCGCTTTGCAACGAAAGAGACAGTTTTTGGGTTCCATCTCCTTTTTACCCTCCTTTTCCTGCTTTGGTCAAAACCTACGGGGGAACGGTGAGAACGGTGGGAACTCGCCATAACAGGTTTGCGCTTGACTGCGAGGAACTGCTGGCCTTTCTGGAAAGAGACCGCAACCGCAGGCATAGGGTTATTATAAACAGCCCGAATAATCCTACGGGAATGGTTTGGGATTTGACAGCGCTGACGAAAGCGCGTGAAGACGTAGTCTTCATTGCCGACGAGTCATACCGCGAGATTTGTTATCGTCCTCCTATTGCGAGCTTGGCTGCTTTGCCTGGCATGGCGAGAAGAACAGTGACAATACGCTCCTGTTCCAAGACTTATGCCATGACCGGCTGGAGAATTGGCTATTTAACCGGACCCCAGGTTATCGTTGACAAGATAAGGGTATTTCTGGATATGGCCGGGGGATGCCCCTGCTCTATTTCCCAGAAAGCCGCGGTCGCCGCTTTCCAGACAGATTTTGTTTATACTGGACGGATGATGACCGACCTTTCCGAAAAAAGAGATGTCTTGGAAAAGTGGCTTTCCAATAAGCGGATAATCCATCCGTATCCCGACGGGGCGTTCTATTTCTTTGTTGACCTTTCTAGGTGGGGAGGCTCCGAAGATATTTCAAGAACGCTTCTTCAAGAAGCGAGAGTAAGAGTAGTGCCTGGGAGCGTTTTTGGCAGCGAAGGCGATTGGGAAGGATGGGCGCGCATCTCCTATGCTTCCGTTTCTTTGCAACAGCTGGAAGAAGCGCTAAGTCGTATGGACAAAGTTCTTTTTTGAATAACGCAGGGCTGGTTTTTCCAGCCTTTTTTGTTGCAAAATCCGAAATATAGATATATCCTTAATTTGGAACGTTTAAAAATTTTGGAGGAACAATATTATGAAGCTGAACAGGAAAATGATTCTGGTTTTGATTGTTTTGCTCACAATCATTGGTTTCTTGTCCATTATGGCAACAATCGCCAGATGAAACAGGATTTTCCGGAGTTCTTTGCGATGCGCCCCGAGGCTGTCTCGGGGTTTTTAATGGGGGTTGATTTTTGGATAAAATCATGGTAATAAAAAAGTATATATTATGAATGGAGGTAATTTTACTCACAAAGCCCAAGAGGCAATATTAGGAGCTCAATCATCGGCCCAGCAGAAGGGCCAGCAGCAAATAGACGCCTTGCATTTGCTTTTAGCTTTGCTTTCGCAGGAGGACAGTATTGTTTTGGTTTTGCTTTCCAAGCTGGGGGTTGATGTGGCTGATTTGAAAAAGAAAGCGGAAAACGCGCTTAATGTTTTGACGACAATTTCCATTCCCCAGGCATTCGGCCAGCTTTATCTGACTCAGGATATGGCAAAAATACTGGAGAGAGCAAGGCAGGAAGCAATGAATATGGGAGACGAGTTCATTTCCGTTGAGCACTTGTTTTTGTCTTTGCTTTCCGTTGAAACAAGGGCTAAGGATATTTTAGACAAAGCTGTTCTTCTGAAATCCGGCAGGGGGGAAGATTTGGAATTCTCCAAGCTGGATTATCAGACAGCATACAAGGTGTTAAGCCAGATAAGAGGCAGTTCAAGGATTACTGACCCTGAGCCGGAGTCAAAGTATCAGGTTATTGAAAAGTACGCCAGAAATTTAACCAATCTGGCAAAGCAGGGCAAGCTTGACCCTGTCATAGGCAGAGAGAACGAGGTGCGCAGATTAATGCAGGTTCTTTCGCGCAGAACAAAAAACAACCCTGTTCTTATAGGCGAGGCAGGAGTGGGGAAAACGGCAATTGTAGAAGGTTTGGCCCAAAAAATTGTTAAAGGGGATGTTCCGGAGTCGTTAAAAGACAAAGAGCTTATCGGTTTGGACCTCGGAGGATTGATTGCGGGCACAAAATACAGGGGTGAATTTGAAAACAGAATCAGAGCCCTTCTTAAAGAGATTGAAAAATCAGGCGGCAGATATATTCTGTTTATTGACGAGCTTCACACTTTGGTAGGAGCAGGAGGAGCGGAGGGGGCGATAGACGCTTCCAATCTTTTGAAACCGGCCTTGGCAAGGGGAGAGCTAAGGGCCATCGGAGCCACTACCTTAAAAGAATATCAGAAGTACATTGAAAAAGACCCTGCCTTGGAGAGGAGATTTCAGCCCATATACGTAAAAGAGCCCTCTATTGAGGATACGGTTTCCATTTTGAGGGGAATCAAGGAAAAATACGAGCTTCACCACGGTTTGAAAATAAAAGACGAGGCGCTAGTCGCTGCCGCAGAGCTTTCTTCGCGGTATATCTCGGACAGATTCCTGCCTGACAAGGCTGTTGACCTTATGGATGAAGCAATGTCTTCTTTAAGGCTGGAAATAGAGTCAGAGCCTGTTGAACTGGATGAATTGAGAAGGGGAATACAGCGTCTCCAAATAGAAAAAGAAGCAATAAAAAAAGAAAAGAAATCTTCAAAGAGAATTTCTGCTTTGAATAGGGAATTGGCTGATTTGGGAGAAAAAGCCAGGTCTTTTGAATTGCAGTGGAAGTCTGAAAAGGATTTAATTCAGAAAATAAGGAATCTTAAAAGAGAAATAGACAATCTTAGCTTTCAGGCCGATATTGCAGAACGCGAATCGGATTTTCAGAAAGTTGCTGAAATAAAATACGGCAGAATACCGGAGCTCTTGAAGAATATAAAGGAAGCGGAAAGAAAACTCGCAAGAATTCAGAAGAAGCATAAAATATTGAAAGAGGAGATTGAAGAAGAAGATGTCGCAAGGGTTGTTTCAAAATGGACAGGCATTCCCTTGACCAGGCTGATAGAAGAAGAGGCGAGAAAGCTTGAAAAGATGGAAGATGTCTTGAGCAAGAGGGTTATCGGGCAAAAAGAAGCCATTGTTGCCATATCAAACGCAATAAGAAGGTCAAGAGCCGGCATCTCGGAAGAAAACAAGCCCCTGGGCTCTTTCATGTTTTTGGGTCCCACGGGAGTGGGTAAAACGGAAACAGCCAGAGCTTTGGCAGGATTTTTGTTTAACGACGAGAATGCCTTGGTCAGGCTTGATATGTCAGAGTATATGGAGAAACATACTGTTTCCAAAATGATAGGTTCTCCTCCGGGGTATGTAGGCTATGAAGAAGGAGGCCAGCTTACCGACAAAATAAGAAGAAGGCCTTACAGCGTTATTTTGCTTGACGAGATAGAAAAAGCTCATCCGGAAGTTTTTAATATTCTTTTGCAGATTCTGGAGGACGGCAGGCTTACCGACGCCAAAGGAAGGACCGCTTCTTTCAAAAATGCGATACTTATATTGACGTCCAATGTCGGCTCTGAACATATCGCTAAAATGGGCGCTCTGGGATTTTTGGACAACAGCGCGGAAAAAAGGTCTCTGAAAGACAAGGTAATGGAAGTTTTGAGAGAAAGTTTCAGGCCCGAATTTATCAACAGGATAGATGAGATAATTATATTTAATTATCTTTCAAAGGAAGAAATCAAGGATATAGTTGATTTGGAATTGAACAAAGTCGCTTCGCGCTTGGCTCAAAAGGGGATAAAGATAGAAGTTTCCAAAAAGGCGAAAGAAATTCTGGCGGACCAAGGTTTTGACCAGAATCTTGGAGCAAGGCCGCTTAAAAGAGTCATACAAAAAAAGGTTCTTGACCCCCTTGCCTTAAAAATCGTCACGGGCCAGGCGAAAGAAGGCGAAAGAATAACTGTAGACGGCGAAGACAAAAGGATTATTATTAAAACAGCAAAGGAGTTAGTCAGGCATGGGCAAAAGAATTCTTAAAATAGCTTTTATCTTTGCAATCGGCATGGCCGGCGGAATTTTTTCAAGCCAGGTGATTCTGCCTTATTTCTTCAAGGACACTTTTTTAAGTTTTGATTCGCAGTATCTTGCCAAACTGGCATCCGGTCCCATATATCTGACGGAAAAGAAAGACATTACTGTCCAGGAAAATACAGCTTTGCAGGATTCTATTGAAAAAGTCAAGAAATCAATAATAGGAATCAAGACTACGACCAAATCAGGCAAAACAATATACGGCTCCGGACTGGCGCTTACTTCCGACGGGCTTATAGTGACTTTTTCAGACGTGATTCCCAGGGGAGGGGAATTTGTTTTTTATGTTGAAGGAAGGGCTCAAGAATATCAAATATTAAAAAGAGACGAGAGCAAGAACTTGGTTTTGGTAAAGCTCGGCGACAATAATCTTGTTCCTTGCGGTTTCGCCGACATAGATGGGCTTGAATTGGGCCAGAGAGTTTTTCTGCTCGGAGCGGTTTTTGAAAACGGGAATATGCTTAATGAGGCGAATCAGGGAATAGTAAAGATATTTACAGAAGACTATATCAAAACAAACATTCTAGAAAGCAGTTATTTTGCAGGAAGCGGACTCTTTGATATAAAGGGAGAGGTTTTAGGGTTGAACATGATTGGCGAGAACGGAAAAGTAACTGCGCTTCCGATTTCTTTCATACGCAATTTCGCCGGTTTATAACGGTTTAATAGGAGTATTTATCCACAAGATATCCTTGGCTGTCATATAAGTACACTATGTCATGCAGAGGCTCTACGATGTTTGAGCCGGTATAAAGGTACCAGTAATTTTTGAGAAAATCATCATCACTGCTGTAATTATTAAAGCAGCCGGAATAATTCAGATTCTCGTTTATGTAATTTACGCAGCTTGAATTGGCTGCTATTTTTAGATTGCTTGAGTAATTTGGCGTTTTGCATTTTGTTGACTTTAATATATAGTCTTGGCAGGCAGGAGAAAGATTATATAATTCTTCCTTGGATGCCGAAGGGCAATAACTGTAAAAAGAGGGATAAAACTTATTATATTCTTTTAGATATCCGAAGCATTTATTAATTCTGAACCCAATGCTACCCAAGGGGTTTGGGCTTCCGACAATATATACGTACATATATCCGTCAACAACAATATCTTTACCGCTTTTATGAGACTGGTATTTTTCAATCCCTTTGGGTATTGCAAACTCACCGTGTCTTGTCTTTATCTTAAAACCGGTGATATCTATTTCTTCTTTCGCATAGACTCTTAAAGTTATTAGAGAGGAGTTGCTCTTCGCCTCCTTTTTAACATTGGAAATTCTTATCTTCTGATAGTAAGGAGAAAGAGGGGACAGGCCTGATTTTTGGCTTGCTGTTTGAACATTGCCAGGCTGTGGACTGTTTTGTTTTTCATTCTCTTTTTCGTATTCTTGCGAGGCTTTATTCATGTTTACTGTATTTGAGGAGCTGCTTTCTGTTTTATTTTCCTTTGTTTCTATATTCTGGTTTTCCTCTGTTTTTTCTTCAGCTTGCGGTTCGGAATTTGTGAAATCAAACTTAAGGGCATTTATCATGCCTGCAAAGCTAATATTGCTTCCTTCCATAAACAAGTATATAACAAAGGCTAGAACCAGTATTGTGATAACTATGATTAACTCTTTCATAATATTATTATACAACTTTTCATTAAAAAAATCAAGTCATTTGGGTAAAAAATTAGCGGAGAAATGACGGATGTCACTCCCCCGCTTTGTCCAAGAGGGGGGTCTTGGAAGATTCGGCAAAAGAGCAAAAATGGCGCAGGGAGAGTCCTCAGACAACTGAGACTTCTTGACTTCTATTTTGAGGCCCTCCCCGCGCTGGAACCACCTTTTATATTAGAACATTGCAGGAATATGTCAAGACCCGCCTTTGCATTTTACATAATTTGATATTTTTTGTAAAATAGAATAATAATATGAAACTTTCACCCACGAACAAAAAAATTCTCATCTTTGGCGCTGTTTTTATAGCATTTACAATAATCGTTGCTTTTGTTTCCAAAACAGGGGATAGCGGTTCCGAAGAAAATATAATAACTGTCAGGCCTTTTGAGGATTATGAGGTTGCTGATACGGCTTCCGGCAAGATGCTTAAAAGCGAAGGAGCCTTATTTTCCTTGGCGATTCCGGAAGGATGGGCGGTTAAAGATTATGGTTCGGAAGTCAATCTTGTCAGTTCTGAGTCTGACAAATTGGGCATTACAGATATAGACGAAAGCATATGCAGGGTAGCGGTAGAAATCAAAAACTATTCCGAAAACAGCCAAGAATTAACAGATTTTAATTCTTTAATAGATGAAGTTGCTTCAGGAGAGAAGGGGGAAGACAGAGAATTCAGGTATGATTTGATTGATGCCGGAGGGAGAAGTTTCCTTAAAACAACGTTTAAGAAGGACGATAAAATTATATATATTACAGCTAAAACCCGGCAAGGCAATAATATCTACTATATTGCCAGCGGTTTAATCTATTCTGACGACTGCATAAACTCATTTAACGAAGTTTTAAATACAGTAAGCATTGCTTCTGACAAATGATTGAAAAAGATAAAGATACAATAGAAAAATGGATTTTGCTTGTAGCCGTCACGGTGTTCGGTTCTATTATCTCTTTTGCGGTTTTTTCTATACTCGTTATTTTTATTTCCGTTCTTTTTGGGCTGATATAAAAAAATACGGGGAAAGAGTTTCTCCTTCCCCGTTTCTACATATCCCTCATTGAAGAGGGCCGGTGGGCGTAAAAGAACAAATAGTGAGGGAAGACCTCCTTTTTAGTAGGACTTGCCA
>Ga0265297_10004603_pt1 | contig 22237 bp, 18 predicted proteins | sample Munlanlwell13791_FD_192502 | JGI IMG/M metagenome (GOLD analysis project Ga0265297, IMG submission 192502) | Leachate microbial communities from a municipal landfill in Southern Ontario, Canada - Leachate well 137-91 | ecosystem: Engineered > Solid waste > Landfill > Unclassified | place... | reverse complement strand
CGGCAAAAACCGGTTTTTCAGACTGTCCCTCAACCGGTTGCTTCCCAGCCACTGCCTCCCACCGCTCCCTCAGCCGCCGTCGCTTCAGCCAAAGGCTTACCTATCCCCACTCCCTCACCCGTTAAATCCGAAAAGCCGGTCTTTACCGGCTTGCCCTTTGTCCAGGCCAGCCAAGACACGCCCGAAACCACCATTTTCCAGCAAATCAGCCGGTTAGTCGAAAATACGACAGAATAAATTCAAATGTTAAACTTTTTCACCAAAAAACAACCGCCGACTGATCCGAATACTACTGCCAAACCGGAAGCTGTTGCCGCCACCGGTAATCTAGCCGGTCAAATCGGCCAAGGTATGCTTACCACCCAGGATATCATCGCTCCCAGCGCCATCGAGGTGGACTTCGACAATCTCAAAATCGGTAACAAGTTTTTCCGCACCCTCTTTGTTGCCGGCTACCCCCGTTTTGTTGCCGCCAACTGGCTCGGCCCCCTGGTCAATTTCGATCATTCCCTCGATGTAGCCATGTACATCTATCCAATCGAGGCCAGAGGTGTCCTGGACGACCTGCGCCGCAAGATTGCTGAAATGGAAGCGGAAATCCAAATCGACATGGAGCGCGGCCGCGTCCTCAATCCATCCACCCAAGCCAAACTCGAAGACGCCAAAAAACTTCAGGACCAGTTAGTCAAAGGAGAGGAAAGGTTTTTCCAGTTTGCCCTTTATGTAACCATCCCTGCCGACAATCTCGACGAGCTCAACCAGGTCACCAAGCAAGTTTCCTCCATGCTCGGCTCGTTGATGATCATCGCCAAATCCGCCAGCCTGCAAATGGAAGAAGCTTTCAAGGCCACCATCCCCACTTGTGTTGACCGACTCATGATCACCCGCAACATGGATACCACCTCCCTTGCCACCACTTTCCCCTTCACTTCTTCCGAACTCACCGCCAACGAAGGTATTCTCTATGGCATCAACGAGCACAACGAGTCCCTGGTCATCTTTGACCGTTTCTCGATGGAAAACGCCAACACCTGCGTCTTCGCCAAAGCCGGTGCCGGCAAGTCTTATGCCGTCAAGCTCGAAATTCTCCGCTCCCTCATGTTCGGCACTGAAATAATTGTCATCGATCCCGAATCGGAATATGAAGCCCTTTGCCACACTGTCGGCGGCCAGTATATTACCTTTGGCTTCAACTCCCCCGCCAAAATCAATCCCTTCGATTTGTCTGCCGTCATCGAAGAAGGCAGCAACGAACTCAACCAAAAACTGCTTTCCCTTCACTCTCTCTTCAAAGTCATCATGGGTAAAATGACCCCCACTGAAGAGGCCGTTCTGGACCGTGCCCTAATTCTTACCTACAAGATGAAAGGCATCACCCCCGACCCGGCCACACAAAAAAGTGAACCCCCCCTCATGGAAGATCTTTATAAAGCCCTTCAGGGCATGGAAGATCCGCTGGCCGCCGGGCTGGCCGATCGCATTGAAAAATTCGTCAAGGGCTCCTTTATGGGCGTTTTCGACCAACGCTCCAATGTTGACATCACCAACCCTTTCACCGTCTTTTCCGTCCGCGACCTGGAAGATTCTCTCCGCCCCATCGCCATGTTTATCATCCTCGACTTCATCTGGACCCGTATCAGGCGCCAACTGAAACGCCGTATATTAGTTGTTGACGAGGCTTGGTACATGATGCGCCACGCCGATTCCGCCCTCTTCCTTACTTCAATTGCCAAACGGGCCCGAAAATACTATCTTGGACTTACCACCATCACTCAAGACGTGGAAGACTTTCTTAGCGTTAAAATGGACAATCTGGAACTAGGCCGGGAAATTATTAACAACTCATCTATTCAGCTTCTGATGAAACAGGCCGCTTCTGCCATTGATCTGGTTGCCAAAATATTCTACCTTTCCGAAGGCGAACAGCAATTGTTACTTGCCGCCGATATCGGCGAAGGCCTCTTTTTCGCCGGCGCCAACCATGTCGCCATTCGCATCGTCGCCTCCCCAGAAGAGCATCAAGTCATCACCACCAAACCCCAAGAAGTCCTCGCCAGAAAAAAATTATTATAGCAACCGAAAAATACTGAAGAATTATGCCTGAAAATCAAACCGGAACAGATAATCAGCCATCACCAACCGGCCCCGTTGCCCAAACTGGCATCAGGGGAGTTTTTTTCGGCCTCACCCGTGGCACCAAATATGGTTTGAAAACCATCGGTAAAAAGCTCGGCCTGACAGGCCTTCTTGCTTCCGTTGCTGGCACCAGCCCCGAACCCATTTCAAAAATTGCCGCTGCCGGCCTAACTGTTATCTCAGCAAGTGGCAAATTCGTCTGGAACCGATTATTCAAACCACTACTAATTCACACCAAAAAAGACCCCCTGTTTGGCTTGGCTGTAGGTTTACCCCTGCTTATAGGAGGACTGGGAATGATGACCGGGGCCGGTTTTGTTATCGGAGCCACCACTGTTTCTACCGCCCTAGTGCCGGTAGCCCCATTTCTTATCGTTCCAGGCGCTGCCCTAACTGCTTATTCAACCGGACGCATCCTCGCCGACATTATCTTAGGCAAACCAGGAGGGGTCAGCGGCAGTGTCAACAGTCTTATTTCCGAAGGTCAATTTATGTTGGATAAGCTTTTTGCTGGCCCATCAACCGCTTCAATAAACAGTAGCGCCATAATCGGGACAGGTGGTACCATCGCCGGAACATCGCTTATAACACTGATAGGAGTAGGCACCCTCGCCGCCGCCTTTTATATTCCTTCCGTCGGTCGCCCTTCCCCCTGGTCACAAAACTCCCAATATATTCAGGTCAGTAAAACTGTCAGCTTCGGCGACATTTCCAACCCTACCGAACTGGAAAACGAGCAAATCACCGATGAGACAACTTTTACCTACACTGTTATCATCACTGCCAACGGGGCTGACCTTAAAGACATTACCCTCAACGACATCGTTAACGCCGCTCAAGACAACGGCGCGTTTTCTGCAAATCCCCAAATTCCTCAAATTCCCAGCTTCCTGGCCGACGGCTCCAGTTCGCCGCCTATCACCTACACAATCACCACCTTCCCCAGAACCGAATTCACTGACTCCATTCTCTCCAATATCGCTATCGTCAACGCTACCGCTATCGTCACCCAACCGGACGGCAGTACCCAAGAAGTCCCCAACCAGCAGTCAACTGCCGAAACACTGGTCATTATCGGCAGCCCGTCCCAAAACTGCCCTTCCGGCTGGCCGGTCGCCGGTAATCCAACCGTCAGCGCCGGCCCCGGCGACATCGCCACTCACCAGGGTAATCACTACGAGTCAATCGATTTATCAGTAGCCACCGGTACCCCAGTCTTCTCCACCCACAACGGAACCGTTAAGAACGCCGGTTTTGATTCAAATGGTTATGGAAATTATGTTGTCATCGAGGGGATCTGCAATGGCATCGTCTTCACTTCGCTCTATGCCCATCTCCTGGATTATTCTGTCACCATCGGCCAATCAGTCCACGCCGGGCAGCGGATTGCCCTAAGCGACAACACCGGCAATACTAGTGGAGCTCACCTTCATTATGAATTCGAAGACCGAAAATTATCAATTCGCGACTATACCCCCTACTAAAATGGCTATTTACCGATTATTAAAATCTAAAACGATCATTGTTATTCTTTGTTTTTTAGCCCTGATATTAGCCTTTATTGTAATCACAAATAGCCGCAGGCAATCCCTCACGCCAACGGAAAATCTTCCTCCTGTTCAATCGCTCGAGGTCACCCAAAAATCACTCGTCGCCGCCCCCGACACCAGCCAAATCTCCAGCCAGCTTAATCAACTCCCCGCCAGACTGAACGTCCACCAAATCGAACCGGCCATAATCTCTCACCAAGAAGCCATCGACCTTGCCATTAAATTCGATTTTCACCAGGAGCCGCAAATTATTCAAGGTTTTAATATCGGTCCTGTTTACAGCTGGCAAACCGACCAGCAATACCTCACCATTACTACTGAAAAGGGAAATATTGACTACGGCCTGGACTTACTCCGCCAAAAAGTCAGCTTGACGGGTAAACTACCCTCTCAAGAAGAAATTATCCAAACTACTAATAATTTTCTAGAGGATAACATCCTGCCTTTTCCGGAAAACATTAGCCACGAAATCATAAAAACCGAATATTATATTCTCGACAGCTCTGTCTTTACTCCTGTAAGCAGTATTGAAGAAGCTCAAATCACCCTTGTCTCCTACTCCCTGAAACTCAACGGCATTCCCCTCTGTAATTATTACGGCGACGAAATATTATTAAACATTTTCATCGGACCCGGTCCTAGAATTATCAAAATAAATTACCAAAAACCATTTAATCGCATTCTCTCTTCTCTCGAGTACCCGCTCATCCAACCGAACCAACTGCTCGAAACAATCAAATCAAGACCTGAAATTACCTCTTTATCTAAAGGCGGCTACTCCATCCCCGACCCTTTCGAACACCAGCAAATCAAAGAAATTTCTTTTAACCAAATTAAACCCGCTTACTTCCTGCCGGAAAAACCAACCGGCACCTTACAGCCCGTCTTCCTCATCACCGGCACCGGCAAATTGCCGGACACCGACTTCACTTCAACCACCATCATTCCCGCCTTGGACAGCCAGTACTATCTGAATCTCTCCCCCACCCCCAAGAAGTAGCTTTCTCCCGTCTCACGTATCTTCCTACTCCTGCACCCGTACCGGCATGATTATATGAAGATAAGACGAATCATCACCTGCGGTAAAAACACCCGGATTTAACGGCCCTGAAGTCTCCAGGTTGATTGTTTCCTCTTCTACCGAGTTAACAAAATCCAGCAAATACTTGGAATTAAAAGCAATCTTGCCCCCTTCTCCTTCTGTCTTAGCTTCAATCTCGGAAACATTGTCTCCCAACTGCGGCGCATTCGCGCTCACCCTCAAGCCCTTTTTACTCGTTTCCAGTTTAATAATGTTGGCTGACTCCCGCGCAAATATCGCTCCGATTTTTACTGCCCGTAAAAACTGCTCCCGGTCAAACACCAATCGGCTCCCACCCTTCTGCGGAATAATCTTTTCAAAATCGGGAAACTCTCCCTCTATCAACCTGGACACAATTTCCGCCTCGCCCAGAGAAAACACCACCTGGTTTGCTCCCGGAGTAATTGTCAATCCCAAGCTTGTCTGCTTTTCCTTTTCCACCACCAGCTTAGCCACTTCACCCAAAGTCTTTGCCGGTATCAGTAATCCTTTTTGAAAGGCTTCTACTCCTTCGATCCCGCCGACCCCCTCAACTTTCTTCAAACTCAATCGGTAACCGTCAGTGGCTACCAAAATTAACCGTTTGTCTTTTATTTTCAAAAGCACCCCGCCCAAAACAGGCCTCCCTTCATCCTGCGCCGCCGCAAACACCACTTGCGAAAAAGCCGTCGGTAAATTCTTAAAAGTCAGTAAGATCTCCGCTTTTTCCTTAACGGTCGGCACCGCCGGAAAATCATTTGCCTGCATCCCTATCAAACTGGCCTCAAAACCGGCCGATTTTAATTTCATACTGTTCTCGGCCACTTCAATATCTATCTTATCCGCCGGCAGTGAATTGACAAACTCCGCCAGCATCCTGGCCGGCACCGAAATGGCCCCTTCTTTTTCTACCTTAGCTCCGACCCAATAGTTTATGCCTGTTTCCAAATTAGTCGCCGTCAGTCTCAATCTCTGTTTATCGGTAGCCAAAAGCACGTTTCCCAAAACCGGCAGCTGTGCCTTACTAGCCACAAACCTGCTTACCACGTTTATACCTTGATGCAAATTTTCTTGAAGTACCGTCAGTTTCATCTTTTCTAATGATAATCTATTTAAAAAAACATTCAAGTCGCCTCTGTTTTTATATTCTTTCTTGTTAGTAGTAATAGTAGGCTTTGTGTATAAGTGTAAAATGTTCCCATTTTCTCTTTGTCTTTCGGCTTTTATTCTTGTTCAAACCTTTGTGGACAAATCGCCCCTCTTTGTGTACAAGTGTGTAATACTCCTCGGTTTATCCATAGAGTTGCTTCCTTATCCTCGCGATATTCACCCTTAAATCCTCCGACTCAGGCAGGAGTTTGGTGATCTTTTCCACACCATGCATAACCGTCGTGTGGTCTCTGCCTCCCAGACTTTGTCCGATGCTTATCAATGGCAGTTTTAGGTCGTTTCGCAGCAGGTACATCAAAATCTGTCTGGGTACCACCACTTCCCTGTTTCTTCGACTACCCACAATATCACCTGTTTTCAGGTTAAAAAAGCCCACCACCGTTTTAGTAACTTCTTTTGGTTTGACTACCCTTCTAGCAATCCCCTCTTCGTTTTCTTTGCCCAAAAGCGCGCTGACCATTTCCGGAGACATTGGCACATTTTTGGTTTGCGATTCTCCGATTACTCTTGTTAATATCCCTTCCATCTTTCGTACCGAGGTAATATTGCCCGCCAGTAATTGGGCCACATCCATCGGCAAATTAATCCCTTTTTGCTGAGCTTTAATTTGCAGGATGGCCGTTCTCAATTCAAAATCAGGCTCCTGAATATCAATTATCAGTCCCCCTTCAAACCGGGATCTCAATCGTGCCTCCAGTTTATGAATTTCCTCCGGTGACTTATCCGAAGTTAAGACTATCTGCCCGCCGGTTCGCCAGAGTGCGTTAAAAGTATGGAAAAATTCCTCTTGGGCAGCCTCTTTTCCGGCGATGAACTGAATATCGTCAACCATCAGCAGTCTCGCCGACCGGTAGAATTTTTTGAAATCTTCCGTGTTTTTCCGTCTGATGGCGTTGACAATGTCATTGGTAAACTCCTCTCCGGTGCAGTAAATGATTTTCGTTTTCGGATCGCGCCTGATAACCGTGTGCGCCACCGCCTGCATCAGGTGAGTTTTTCCCACCCCCACTCCTCCATAAAGGAAAAGCGGGTTATATGCTTGGCCCGGTGTTTGCGCCACCGCCTGTGCCGCCGCGTGAGCCATTTGGTTTGTTGAAGATACAGCGAAATTATCAAAAGTAAAATCCGGCCTCAATTTCAGGCCGATCACCAGTTCCTCTATCTCCCTACTGTTTGTTTGTACTTCCCCTCCGCTTCTGTCGGCAAAAAGCGGCTCCGCCTCTTTTTCCTCCGTTTCCGCCCTCTGGCTCTGTTTAACCGTAAAAACCAAATCATTTTTCTTGCCGGTTATCTGGTCCAGCGAGTCTTTTATCAGTCCGTAATAGCGGTTCTCGACATTGTTGGCAATAAAGCCGGAAGGACAGCCAATCTCGCAAATCTGGCGCTGTTCGTCGACTGTCTTGATAGACACGATAAAAGTAGCCGGAAACCAGGTAGAAAAATTTGCCTTTGACAGGCTAAGCCGAAGGTTGTCCAAAGTTGTTTTCCAAACAGTTTCGTTGTCCATAAGCTACCCCCGCGCCAATCGAAGTTAAGCCGACAGGTAAAATTCCGTCCGGGGCAGAAGTGGATTCATTTAAACAACTTGTCCACAACTTGTCAACCCGAAAAAAACCCTCCCTCCCGCCACTCAAACTTGTTTTCTCTCGGCCGCTTCATTATAATTACTAACCATGTCCACCAAACGCACCTGGCAGCCTAAAAAAATCAAACGAATTAGAAAACATGGCTTTTTAGCCAAAATGAAGACCGCTCTCGGCCGCAAGGTAATTAACCGTCGCCGCAGCCGGGGCAGACGCAAATTGGCTGTTTAAATGCTCCCTCGAATCAACCGTTTACCCCTAAGGACTGAATTAAGTCGTCTTAAAAACAACGGCCGTTCATGTCACTCGCCCTTGTTTACTCTTATCTATCTTTTTGACCTTCAGGATTCGCCGCCGCCCCGCTTTGCCTTCATAGTTTCCGCTCGGGTGGCTCGTCTTGCCGTTCAGCGAAACAAAATCAAGCGGCGCCTTTCCGCCGCCCTGCTGCCTCTTCTGCCTGACTTAAAACCAGGTTTTTGCGGCGTTCTTTTGGCAAAACACCGTCTCCTGGAGGCGGATCTCAAAACAATCAGCCTTCAAATCGACCAGGTTTTAACCCGATCCGCATGTCTAAAATCATCCTAGCCACAGTTAAACTCTATCAGAAGCTGCTGCCGTTGCGCTTTTTTCTTGGCCGTTTTCTTCTTTTTCCTTCCCATACCTGCCGTTTTTACCCCACCTGCTCTGCTTATTTCTCCCAGGCGGTCATCCGCTATGGTATAATTCGTGGAGGTTGGTTAGGTCTAAACCGGCTCTTGCGCTGCCACCCCTACGCCAAGGGCGGCCATGACCCGCTGATTTAACCGCATTAATTACACCATTTAAAACAAAAACGATGTTCGCTGATCTTTGGAATGTTGCCCTCTACCAGCCGCTGATAAATGCCCTGATCTTTCTCTACCATTTTTTATTCCAGAATTTGGGTCTGGCGATAATCGCCCTGACCGCTCTTATTCGCCTCATTTTAATTCCGCTCACTCTCCCGTCGCTTAAAGCCACTGCCAAAATGAAGGAGTTGGCCCCGGAAATTGAAAAACTAAAGGCAAAATTCGGTTCCGACAAACAAAAATTTGCTCAGGCGCAGATGGAGTTATATCGCCGCCATGGCGCCAATCCCGCCGCCGGCTGCCTGCCGCAGATCATTCAGTTAATCATCCTGATTGCCCTTTACAATGCCTTTATCAATGTCCTCAATGCCCAGGCTTCTCCGCAGAAGTTAAACAGCCTTCTTTACCCATTTAACCAGCTCAAAGATGGCGCCGTCATCAATACCAATTTTCTCTATCTGAACCTGGCCGAACCGGACGTTTTTCACTTTTCCGGTTTACCTTTTCCCCTGCCCGGTCTGGTTGTTATTTTAGCCGCCGCTATTCAATTTCTTGCCAGTAAGACAAGTATGCCTTTTGCCACCGCCACCCAAAAATCAGCCGCTAAAACGCCGGAAAAAACAGATGATATGGCCGCCACCATGCAAAAACAGATGCTTTACATGTTTCCCTTGATGACAATTCTGATCGGTTTCACTTTTCCCTCCGGCCTGGCCCTCTACTGGTTTGTTTTTTCCCTGTTTACTGTTATCCAGCAGTATGTTTTGAATAAAAAAGTTAAACCCAACCATGCCGGCTAAAAAAACCACTCCCAAAACCAAAAACAGTCTTTCCGTAATCAAAAGCACTCTTTCTCGACTGCTCGACCTGCTCGGGATTGAAGCCGAAATTACCGCCAGCCAGGAAGGTGAGACTGTGAATCTTCAGATCGAAACCGACAAAAGCGGCCTTCTTATCGGCTACCACGGTGAAACCCTAAACGCACTTCAACTAATAACCGCCCTTACTTCTTTCCGCCAGCTTAACCAGTGGCCAAAGATTGTTATCGAGATTGGGGATTATCGCAAGAAACGCCAGGAGTCGCTTTCTTCTTTGGCTCAATCAACCGCTCTGCAGGTCAAAACAACCGGCCTTCCCCACGCCCTCCCCCCGATGCCTTCCTTTGAGCGCCGTCTCATCCATTTGGCTCTGGCGGACGATCCGGACATCGAAACTGTCTCAGAGGGTGAACAGGATCGTCATGTGGTTATCAAACTCAAAACCGCCACTTGACCCTCGTTTTCCTATCTGGACAAAAAGCGCTAAGATATCCGCAGTAGCAACTTTGTCTTTCCGGTGAAACTTCATCAATCACTTTTTCTAATTCTGGTTGCTCTTTTCCCTGTTCAACTTGCTTATCATTTCTGGCCGGACAACAGCTTGGTTTTGGGTTTGCGCGTCGATTATCTTTCCCCCGCCCTCTATCTCACCGACTTACTGCTTGCTCTTACCTTGCTTCTTTACCTGGCACAGAATCGGCCCTCCGTCTCGTTCCTCTCCCTCGTTGCCGTCCTTTCCCTCTTCCTTGCCGTCGTCTCTTTTCAAAGTCAGAATCAGGCCGTTTCCTTTTATAAACAAATAAAGATAACCGAACTGCTTTTGCTCGGTTTTTACGTCTCTCGTCATATTTCTTTAAAACAGCTCTTCTACCCTCTCTCTGCCGCCCTTTTCTATTCCTCCCTTCTCGCCTTATCTCAATTTTTCAGCCAATCCTCGCTTGGCGGACTGCTTTGGTGGTTAGGCGAAAGACCGCTTTCTGTCGGTCAGCCCGGAGTGGCCAAAGTCTCACTTTTTGGCGAGCTTTTTCTCCGGCCATACGCCACCTTCCCCCACCCCAACTCACTTGCCGGATTTATGTTAGTCTCTCTCATACTTGTCCTGGCCGCCTCTCGCAATTTCCGTCACCGTTTGGTCGTCCCCTTGGTCCTCTTGGCAATCACCACTATTCTGTTCTCATTTTCCCGCTCTGTTTTCGTAATCGGGCTGATCCTTTCCCTTTATTGGTTATGGAAAAATACCCCATTCCCCCGTTATCCGTTTCGCCTTCTTCTGATCCCGACTGCCGCCCTTTCCTTTCTCCTCTTGTTCGCCAACCTCCGTTTCCTTGTTGGCGAATCTCTCTCCCAACGGCTTTTTCTGAACGACGTTGCTCTAAATCTAATCGCTTCCCATCCTCTGCTTGGAGTCGGGTTAAATAATTTTCTGACCCAACTCCCCGATTTTTGGCAGCCCGGTCAGGTTTTTCTGCTTCAACCGGTCCACAACATCTATCTTTTAATCGCCGCAGAAACCGGATTATCAGGACTCCTTCTCTTTTCCTCTCTTATTTATTATTCTGCCCGCAATTTATTTCGCCGTCCCCGCCAATCCGCTTCTCCCTATCTTGCCGCCGCTCTGGTCGTCATCCTTTTTACCGGACTGATTGACCATTACTGGTTTACTTTGCAGCAAAACCAGTTTCTCTTTGCCCTGGTTCTCGGTCTGATTTGGGCCCCGCCTTCCGCCTCAAAGAATGCTAAAATCACCTCATGAATACTTCCCGTTCTGTTGCCGTCAACACCCTCGTTCAGTTCATCTCCAAATCAATCACTGTCCTTTTTACCCTGATTACTACCAATTTGCTTACCGGTTATTTGGGGCGTGACGGTTATGGTCGATACATGTACGTTCTCACTGTAGTTGTCTTGTTTGGCGCCTTGGCCGACTGGGGCTCCTCAACCATTGGCGTTCGTGAAGCTTCCAAGTCCGACCAGCCCGGCAGGCATTTTGCCAACATTATTTTTTTGCGCCTCCTCCTTTCTCTCGCCGCCGTAGTCGTTTTAGTTGTCTTCTCCTTTTATGTTTCTTCCGGTTTTGCCCAACTCGAATTTGTTCAAAATTCGGTAGTCTGGGCCGCCCTTATCCTTTTTGCCGTCGCCAACAAAGCCTCCTTCGGCATTATTTTTCAAACCCGGCTGGAAATGTATAAACTTGCCGTTGCCGACGTCACCTCCGGCTTCCTCACCCTTGCCCTCACTTGGTTATTAATACATGATCGTGCCCACATAAATTTATTTTTCATCGCTCTTGCCGCTACCAGTCTGATCGCCGCAATTATTGCTTTAGTTTTCGCCCTTCGCTCTGTTCGACTATCCTTTCGTCTGGACAGACCTTTTCTGGCCCGTCTAATTAAAGAGTCTCTGCCCATGGGAGCTATCCTTATCCTCCTTACTGTTGACAATAAAATAGATACCCTTATGCTGGGCTCTCTCGCCAATAATCAGGCCGTTGGCGTTTACGCTCTGTCTTACCGTGTTTACGATGTGGCTATTTTAGGGGCCGCTTACTTCATGGCTTCGCTGTTTCCGACACTTTCACGTCTGGTCAGTACGGACAGCGGCTTGGAAAAACTAAAAACAATTTATCAGCGCAGTTTTGATCTTCTCTTAATGCTTGGATTAGCGGCCTTATTTTCAATTCTGATTTTTGCTCCGTTTGCAATCCGCCTTCTTTCGGGACAACGTTATTTTGAATTTTCCGATTCCGTTAGCGTTTTGAGGTTACTTTCCATCGCCATGTTTTTCTCCTACTATAACCATCTTGCCGGCTACACCATTGTCGGTATTGGACGTCAACGTTCTTATTTTTTTGTTGCCCTGGCCGCCCTCGCTTTTAATTTTTTTACTAACCTCATCATCATCCCCCGTTTCTCTTATTTCGGTGCCGCCTTCGTTACCATTGCCAACGAGATTCTTGTTGCCTTTTTAACTACCTATCTTATTTTTAGATGGACCAAAATAGTTCCTTCGTTCTCACGCTTTCCCAGAACCGCCCTGGACTTTATTAAAAGCGGTGGTAGAATTTTCTAGAGTCCTGTTTCCATGTCTGATCAAAACATATCCATATTTACTGACGGTGGTGCCCGCGGTAACCCCGGTCCTGCCGCTTTTGCCTTTATCGTAAAAAATTCTGCCGGCAAAACTGTTGCCGAACATTCCGCCTATATCGGCCACACTACCAACAATATCGCCGAATACTCCGCTGTTCTTTCCGCCCTTAATTGGTTGGCGGAAACAAAAATTCCCCTACCTTCTCCTCCTGCAGGTGTTAATTTTTATTGCGATTCCCTCCTGGTTGTCAACCAATTAATCGGCCGCTATCGCATAAAGAATTCAAATTTGCGCGAAATGGTTTTGAAAATTAAAGAGGCCGAAAGAAAAATCGCTTCTCCTGTGACTTATCACCATATCAGTCGGGAAAAGAACTACCAGGCCGACTGTCTGCTCAACCAAGAACTTGATTCATGTCTTTCCCTGGCCGGGAAGTGAGTTTCACGTCTGCGTTTCATGGCGTCATTACGGCCTTTTTTTAACATCTTCTCTTGAATTTTACCGCCGTATTCTCTAACATAATCATGTGGCTGCCCTTAATCGCTTTATTTCCCACATTGAAAATGATTCTCCTCTCGCCTGCATTTTTGGCGACCAACACTTTGTGGGCTATTTCCTCGCCGAGCATCTAAAACAACGGGGTTGCTCAATTTTAGACCATTCCAAATTAGACGGTAAAATTGATTACATTTTTTATATCTGGTCCGGAAAAAGTAAAGAAGCCCTCCAGGTTCTTAATCTTGCGGTCCAAAAAAAGGCCAAACTGCTTATGGCTCTCCCGGCTGATCAACCTGAGATAAGACAACTGCTGCTTCAGCAAACCTGTCTTCCCAAAATAGATTATCGTCTTGTCCTTTACGGAAAAATTTACGGTCCGAGGATGCCGAAAGCCGAATATTCATCAATCGAAAATATAAGCCTGGTCGCCCCGGCTTTATTATTTGTTTCCGATCTTGTTTACGGCTTAACGAAAGCTATGTTTGCCGTCGGTACAACCTCAAAAACCTTTGCCCTTCTGCCCACCGAACAACAGCGTTTCTTGGCTTCCGAAAAAAATCTTGACGATTTGGGCTGGCGCCCCCAGGTCAATCTCGCTGAGGGAATCGCCATTACCAAGCGCTACTTTGCCGGTCCGGACGTCCAGCGCCAATCTTTTTCCGCCGCCCCAACTGCCACCGCCCCAAAAAATATCCGCCCAAAACCTGCAGAGCAGGGGAGTCATCCACCTCGGCCTTCTCGATTCCGCCATCTTCCTTATTTTCTCGTCTTATTGCTTACCCTCTTCTCGCCTTTTATTATTACCGCATTTATCATTATCTTCGGATTAGTATTCCTGCGTTCCAGCCAAAGTCTTTTCCTGCAGGGGAAATTTTCTACTGCTGCAAAACACGCGCACATTTCCCAAAAGAGCCTTTCCTTCATCAGGCCTCTCTATGATCCCATTCCCGCGTTTCTTCATCTTGCCGGTTTGTCATCGGCCGCCAATCAAACCGAAAAACTATTCCGGATTGCGCAAACTGGCTCGTCAACCCTAATTACCGCTTCCTCGTGTGCCGGCATGGCCGAAACAGCCTTCGCGTCAGTTCTTGACCAATCCGCCGATCCGCAAGCCGCCGGCAATCTTTTCCCCGAACTCGCCTTTTGTTTAGATAAAACCCACATTCGTCTTTCTTATCTGGAAATGGACAGCCTCCACACTTCACTGGGTAAGCGCTTTTCTTTTTTGCCCGAAGCTAGGCGGCAACTCTATTTTGCAAAAAGCATCGCCCCGCATTTTTCCGATTTGCTGGGCATAAATAGTCCGAAAAGCTATCTGGTTCTTTTCCAAAATAACGCCGAGCTTCGGCCTACAGGCGGGTTTATCGGTTCCTATGGAATTCTCTATTTTAACCAGGGTAAACTGGCTGATTTCGAGGTAAAAGACGTCTACTGGGCCGACGGACAGCTAAAAGGCCACGTTGAACCCCCCGCCGAGTTAAAAAAATATCTCGGTGAAGCAACTTGGTATTTAAGGGATTCAAACTGGGATCCGGATTTTCCCATCTCCGCCGCCCGGGCAGCTTGGTTCCTAGAAAAAGAAACCGGACGGGCCGTTGACGGAGTTATCGCCGTCAACCTCTATCTGGTTCAAAATCTTCTTTCACATCTTGGCGAAATATACCTTTCTGACTTTAACGAAACGATCACTTCCGCCAATCTATTTGAAAAGGCTGAGTACCATTCGGAAACAAACTTTTTTCCCGGCTCAACCCAAAAACAGGATTTTTTAGGTAGTCTTGCGGCCGCCCTGTTGGAAGAAATTAAAATTGCTCCGCCCGATAAACAAATTTCTTTGCTGAAATCCGTCTGGGAGGTAGCTGAGCAAAAAGATCTTTCGTTATATCTGAAGAACCAGACACTGGAAGAAATGATTCTCACTCTAGGCTGGGGTGGGGAAGTACGTTCACTATCCTGTTCTTTGCCCCAAAACTGCCTTGCCGACAATCTAATGATTGTTGAATCGAACGTGGGTATTAATAAGGCCAATTATTTCCTCAGGCGCAGTCTCAACCATCGCCTCAATCTTACTCCTGCCGGCGTTCTGGAAGAAACCGCCACTCTCGACTATCACAACACCAGCCAGTCTCAAATCTTTCCCGCCGGCCGGTACAAAAGCTACCTCCGGTTTTATCTGCCTGCCAGTGCCATTATTGATTCCCTCCGCCTTGAAGACGAACAGGGGAAACTGCTTAAAACATACCAGGACAATGAAATGGTTCGTCAGGTCGAGCACAATCGGCAATCGCTCGGCTGTCTTATCGAAATCCCTGTCAGCGCCAAACGCCGTCTGGTACTAAACTATCACCAAAAAACCTATTTCACTCCGGGTACGGCCACTTTTTTATACCTGCTCCAAAAACAACCGGGAATTATAGATGATCAATTCTCTGTTAATTTTTCCGCCCCGGATAATATCGTTATCATCCGGGCGCAACCCGGCGGCTCGCAAGAAAATAACTACGCTGTCTCAGACAAATTCGATAAAGATATATTTTTTGAGCTGAATTTTACCCAAAAATAAGCTTAATTAAAAATTGGCATTTTTCTCACTCATCCCCATCCCCAGCAAAAACCCCTTGGCCCTTTCCATGCGCGGATAAACGTCGATCAGCTTTTTGAATTTTTTAGAATGGTTCGGTTCAATCAGATGTGCTAATTCATGCATAATAGTAGCTTCCAAAACCCACGTGGGTACGTCTTTCAGTCTGGTAGCAATGCGGATCTCACGGGTACGGTAATTGCAATTACCGAATATATTTTTGTGCCGTGCCGACCAAGTTATTGAAAATTTGTCCAGTTTGCCTCCGAAAAACTTCTTGTTCAGTTTCTCGGCTCTCGACAGCAAATCGCTGTTACTTGCTCTTCTTGTCCGATATCTTTTCCTGAACACGCTTACTATCCGAACAAGCTCCTCTCTTGGCAAAAACCAGGGTACCCGTAGTACTATCATTCCGTTTTCCCTTTTGGCACTGGCGGTTTTTCTTCTTCTTTTGCTTTTTATTACCTGAATTTTCATAGAAGACAGGGCTTTGCTTTTTAGCTTGCGACTATGTTATCATACTGCCCATATGCCGAAAGACAAAGACAAGCCGTCCCTTAAGGCCGTTAAAAGAAAAATATTCGGCCGCAAGGTCAAACAACTTAGAAAAACGTCTATTTTGCCGGCAACTGTTTACGGTAAAAAGCAAAAATCTGTTTCCATCCAAATTCCCCAGAAGGAATTTGCTCCCGTGTACGCCAAGGTCGGCGAAACCGGTCTGGTAGAACTGCACATAGAAGGGGAGTCGCAATCCAGGCCTGTCTTAATCGCCAATGTCCAGACTAATCCTGTCTCCTCGGCGATTTTACATTTCGATTTGCACCAGGTTGATCTCAAGGAAAAAATTTCAGCTTCCGTCCCGGTTGAGATGGTAGGGGAGTCACCCGCCGTAAAAGATAAAATCGGTATTTTGATTCAGCTCCTCAATGAAGTCGAAGTTGAAGCTCTTCCGGCCGACTTACCCGAGAAACTCGACGTTGACATCGGCTCTCTCAAGGCTGTAGACGACCTGCTGACCGTGGCCGCCTTAAAACCCCCCGCCGGTGTTACTGTTCTGACCGAAGATACTCAAATTCTGGCCAAAATTGAACCTCCGGCCAAAGAAGAAGTTATCGAAGCTCCGCCCGCTCCCGAGGGAGAAGCAGCCAAACCGGGCGAAACAGCCGAAACTACTGCCGCGGAGGAGCAACCGACACCGCCTCCGCCGCCGAGTCAGGAAGCCGCCCAGCCTGCCGAAGGTAAATAAGCCCCCAATCTTTTCTCCATTTCCAGCGCTGGCTCAAAATTTGGGTCGATATCTAGTGTCTCCCTAACGTATTCAAGCGACCGGTTCTTGTCTCCCAGCATGAAATACAAATAGGCCAACTGCAAATACCCATCGCGGTAATATGGTCTTTCGCCCACAATTGCCTGCCATCCCTCAATCAGTTTTTGTATCTCCTGCGGGTCCTCCAAGTGTTTTTGCTTCCAAAGTTCTTCCAGCCTTGCCTTATCGGCTGCCCCGGCCGCATCGTTTTTTTCAACCAATCTTTCCGCCCAGGCCAATACTTTTTCCGCTTCTTGGTACTGGTTTCGCTCCAGCAATTCCTCCGCCAGACGCAAATTTAAAGATGTATCCGTCGGGCTGACTGCCAGGCTTTCTTGCAGTCCGCGCATCTCGCTTTTAGGTATGCTCAACAAATAAGCAAAAAAAAGCAGCACCGCCACCCCCGCTAAAAGGCTGCCGTAAGAATCGATTAAATATTGGATCCCGCCTTGTTTCCGCCGATCTGGATTTGTTATTTTGGCCATGAAGCGATAATTAACGCCTTTTCCTTAAAAAATCCGTTTCCGGAGCCGCTTGCTCTCGATCTGCCGACTTGCCAGACGCTTTCCGTGACGAAAGGCATGAATGGGTGCAGCAGCTTAAGTGATGTTTCCAAAACGCTGATTAAAGTTGTCTGCGATTCCCGGCGATGGCTTTTACTCATTTCCAGGTATTTATCACAATAAGTATGCCAGAAAAACTGATAAACCGTTTCTGCCGCCAAATCAAAACGATATTTCTCGATATACCCAGTGACTTTCTTGGCCGTCTTTTCTGTCTCTTTCAAAATCCACTTATCATCCTTATCCATATCCAAAACAGGGGATTGGCTTAGTTCTCCTTCATAGGTAAAAACGAACCTGGCCGCGTTCCAAATCTTATTGGCGAAATTTCGGTAGCCTTTAATCCTTTCCTCGCCGATCTTAATGTCGTTCCCCGGCGGGTTCCCGATCACCAGAGCCATTCTCAACGCGTCGGTTCCGAATTTCGCCATCACCTCCAAAGGGTCAAAACCTATCCCGGCTGTCTTGCTGAACTTGCGTCCTTTTTCATCCCGGACCAGGCCATGCAAATACACCGTCTTGTAGGGGACCTTGCCGGTCATTTCCAAGCACAGCATTATCTCTCTGGCCACCCAGAAAAAGAGAATATCGTAACCGGTTTCCCTGATAGAAGTCGGGTAAAAATAGTCGAAATCTTTCGTTTTCTCAGGCCAGCCCAAAGTTGAAATCGGCCACAATCCCGAGGAAAACCAGGTATCCAAAACGTCCTCTTCCCCCGGCAGGGGAATCTTGTGTCCCCACCACAGCTGTCTGGAAATGCACCAGTCGTGAATGTTGGCAAGCCAGTTGAAATATATTTTTTCAAAACGGCGCGGGACTATCCCAATCTGTCCGGATTTTACCGCTTCGGCGGCTTTCTCAGCTAAAGGCTTGGTTTTTACAAACCACTGCTCGGAAACCAAGGGTTCAATCGCACTTCCGCATCTTTGGCAGTGGCCCAACGAATGAGTGTATTTCTCTGTCTTTTCCAAAAAATTACCCCTCTTCAGGTCTTCAACAACTCTTTCCCTCGCCTCAATTGCTTTTAAGCCCTGGTACGCGCCGCAAATTTCAGTCAACTTACCGTATTGATCAATTGCCGCCAGCGTCTCCAGGTTATGTCGCTGTCCGATTTCGTAATCCAGCGCGTCATGGGCCGGTGTGATTTTCAGCGCTCCACTGCCGAATTCAGGATCAACTCCTTCATCCTCAATCACCGGAATTCTCCTCTCCGTTAATGGCAGCCTGACTGTCTGTCCGACCAGTTTGTGAAACTTCTTATTTGCGGGATTTATCGCTACCGCCACGTCGGCAAACATGGTTTCCGGTCGTGTTGTGGCAATCGTGATCGAGTCGTATTTAATAAAATAGAGCGCCCCCTCCTCTTCCTTGTAAATATTTTCCAGATCGGAAATCGCCGTCTGGCACTTTGTACACCAGTTAACGATATATTTGCCTTTATAAATCAACCCCTTTTTATATAGTCGGCTGAAGGCCTCATTAACAGCCGTCGTTCGAGACTGGTCCATGGTGTAAGCTTCCCTTGTCCAATCAAGCGAAAACCCCAGCTTTACCAATTGGTCTTTTATATAAGCTTTTGAATTGTCTGCAAATTTTGAGGCCATTTTTAAAAATTCTTCCCGGCCGATTTCCTTCTTATTTTTACCCTCCTTGGCCAGTTGCTTTGTCACCAGATACTCCACCGCTATCGAGGCATGGTCAAATCCCGGCAGCCAAAGAGTTACCTCACCGCGCATTCTTCTGTAACGGGCCATTATGTCCTCAATCACATACATGGCATGACCGGCATGCAGACCGCCGGTGACATTCGGCGGGGGCAGGGTAATTACAAACGGTTTCTGCTTCGGGTTTAATTTGGGGGTAAACCAACCGCCCTTCTCCCAAAACCCGTAAATTTGCTTTTCCTTCCGGCCGAAATCGTAAGTTTTATCCAGCATCATCGTCCTGATTTTACCACCCCGGAAGCTAAAACTCTATCAATCTGCCGAAGGATAAAATATGCTACCATTAAAACACCTAAGAAGCAGATATGAAAGCCAAATTTAAACTTGTTATTCAGGGTTGGACCGGTTGGGTGCCGCAGCAACCTGAACCTGAAGAATCAACTATTGAGCTGGAAGCAAATCAAAAATTTGCCTTTCCGGAGAAATATTGGAGCGGAGATATCCGGCTGAAATCAATTTTTCCGGACCACATCATCCTCCAAACCAACCATCTTGCCCCGCAAAAAGAAGCACCTAAGGTTGTCAATCCGCGTGAAGAAAACTTACGCTCGCTTGGTATTTCCACAACCGCCTCACTTGGCAGCAGGCCGACAACCGACGTCAACAAGCACGATGCCGTCGGTATTAATTTGCGGGCCGACTACAGCAACCTGGAAACATCACTGGCGGTAGGGGAGACCGCCAATTTTACCACTCAAACCATGGACCAAGGCACCTCCTACCGTCTTACCCTTCTAGAAATCACTCCTTAATCTTAGCTCGCCTGAATCAATCTAAACGGCACCTGGACGGGGGATCGGGATAATGCTACGATGGTCCTAGCTAGTACCCATTGGTACCCAGTTCCGCTCGTACAAATGAAAAAATCAGCTGTGGGCCTGGGGGTGGTTTGTTTGGACGAAAAAATAATTCTGTGCTGCCGGTCTTCAGAGGCAAACACTCTCTTTGAAGTCTATTCTAGTGTGGACGGGATAAATTTCGAGTCAATCAGCCCCAAAGCCCGTATCTCCGAAAAGAAAAAACCGGAAAACATCGCTGACTGCTCCGATTTTTCCCTTGCCAAATTGGGTAAAATCTATTTTCTGAGCTATCTGCACCGTGCCAAGGGCAAATCCAGTTTGAATTGCGCCTACAGCCTCGACCTAATCAACTGGCAAAAAATCGGCCGCCTTAATTCTTTGAGCGAGCCGGGTCGTTTGCTTGCCGACTTTCTCCATCACGGCAATTTTGTCTTTTATTACGGCAGCCGCTATCTCGACGTTGCCCTATCTTCAAATCTGGAAACTTGGCATGACACCACCGGTCCTATGATCAAACTGCCCGGTAACGTTGACGGAAAATTTCATCTCAAAATCAGTCACCTTTCCGTAACCCCCCAGGGGATTTTAGCTTTCTATTTTCTTACCGATACTCGCTCCTCTCACCATAGAACGTCCATTCGGTCGCTGGTTTTCGACAAATATAACCCCAAAACAGTTATTCCCGCCACCGAACAGCTTATTTGGAGACAGCCGGAAAACGTCATCAAAGACAAGCTCGACCCGATCGATCTGACCTTTCGTCAAAACCGTCTTTTGTCCTACTGGCACAGCAAAAACGGCCTGGTTGTCCTGGACCACGCTGATTTTCAACCGTCCCAAAAACGCTCCAGACGCTTTAGTCTGCCTCTTTTGGGCAGACTGCCGCACAATCCGATTATGTCTCCGAAACCGGAAAACGACTGGGAATCAGTCGCTGTTTTCAACCCCACGGCTGTTCTTTTGGACGGCAAAGTCCACCTTCTCTATCGTGCCATTGGTAACGACAATGTCTCTGTCATCGGCTACGCCTGTTCAAAAGACGGTCTCCACATTGATGAGCGCCTGAACAAACCTGTCTTCGCCTCCACTTGTCTGAAATCGCCCGATTTATCAATTCCGCCCGCAACCTACGCGTCAGGTGGTGGTATTGCCGGTACCCGAGGCGGCACCGAGGACCCTAGATTAACCCGAATAGGGGATCATCTCTTTCTTTTTTATACCGACTATAACGGTTGGGATTCCGTTCGGATTGCCTTCACCTCAATTTCCGTTACTGATTTTCTCAATCGTGACTGGAATTGGTCCGACCCGGTCGTTATTTCCCCGCCTGGGGTATCATCCAAAAATGCCTGTATTCTGCCGGAAAAAATCAAAGACAAATATGTTATTTTTCACCGTCTTCACCTCGGCAGTAAGGTCCGCCCCAATATTTTAATAGATTTCGTTGATGACCTTAAATTTAGCGACAAATGGCTCGAAGGCCATCACCAGATCAATACCCGCCCGGGTTATTGGGACTCCCTTAAGGTAGGCTTGGGGGCACCACCGATCAAAACAAAATACGGCTGGCTGATGATTTATCAAGGAGTAGGGGAAGACGACTCCTCCCGCTACAAAATGGGGGCAATGTTGCTCGATATAAATGATCCCGCCAAAGTCATTCATCGTTGCGAGGAGCCGATTATGGGGCCGGACGAAGCCTATGAAAACTACGGCTGCAAATTCGGCGTCATCTACCCTTGCGGGGCAGTTATTAAAAAAGACCAGCTGTTGGTTTACTACGGCGGTTCCGACACCTACTCCTGTTTGGCCGCCGCCCCTGTCAACCGTTTTCTGAATCAGCTAAAATGGGGCGGTCGGCCAAAATTACAGCCGCTGGTTACTAACCTGAATCTCTCCGTTTCAAAATGATCAGCATTCAACGTTTTATCGGCAATCCGGTGCTGGCTCCCAACGAGGAGTCCGACTGGGAAGCCACTTGTACCTACAACGGTTGCCTGGTAAAAGACAAAAATAAATTTCACCTTCTTTATCGTGCCTTATCCGCTCCGAAACGCTACTACCACCAGGATATGGAAATGTCCACCATCGGCTACGCCGAAAGTGTCGACGGACTTAATTTTAAAAATCGGCGCCTGTTAATTACACCCGAAAACAGTTGGGAGCAATTCGGCTGTGAAGACCCGCGGGTTACTCGTCTGGACGATAAATACTACATTTTCTACACTGCTATCTCCAATTACCCCACCGATCCCGATGGCATTAAAGTCGGTCTGGCCGTCACTCCCGATTTTTCCGAAATCACCGAAAAACATCTGGTAACCCACTTTAACTCCAAAGCAATGACTTTGTTCCCCCAGAAAATTAACGGTAAATTGGCCGCCCTCCTAAGCGTCAGCACCGACCGGCCTCCGGTCAGGACTGCCCTGGCCTTTTTCAATCAACCGGCTCAAATCTGGTCACGGGACTATTGGGATAATTGGCTCGCCAAAATTGATAACTACTGCCTGGATTTGGCCAGAAAGCCCGGC
>Ga0265297_10004602_pt1 | contig 22238 bp, 20 predicted proteins | sample Munlanlwell13791_FD_192502 | JGI IMG/M metagenome (GOLD analysis project Ga0265297, IMG submission 192502) | Leachate microbial communities from a municipal landfill in Southern Ontario, Canada - Leachate well 137-91 | ecosystem: Engineered > Solid waste > Landfill > Unclassified | place... | reverse complement strand
CCCCTAATGAAAACCCAATAGCACCATTTGAAAAATATTTTTCAATAATCAATAAAAATCTGGTCGTTCGTCCGGAACAAAAAGTGCATTTCGAACCTGGTCGCGCTATAGTGGCTCAATGTGGAAGTCTTATTTCAAGAGTATTATATGTTAAATTGGGACAGAAAATGAAATTTGCAATATTAGACTCAGGCATGAACGACCTTATACGTCCGGCTCTATATCAGGCACACCATTCAATAGAGAATCTTACTTCCACTGGAAGGATTCTTAAATATGATGTTGTTGGCCCGGTTTGCGAATCCAGCGATAAATTTGGTCATAATATTAAACTTAACATGACTCAAAGAGGAGATATTATTGCTATTTATTCTGCAGGAGCATACGGACAAGTAATGGCTATGAAATATAATCAAAGAAATATTGCTAAAGAATATTATTCAGATCAAATATTTAAGAGATAGTTTTAATAGAAAAAAGTAAAAAGATATGTTTGAAAGTTTAATAGACAGGCTGGAGAGTTCCTTCAAACTAATTAAAGGTCAGGGAAAAATAAGTGAAATTAATATTTCAGAGACCCTTAAGGATATAAGAAAGGCCCTTTTAGATGCCGATGTCAGTTACAAGATTGCCAAAACATTTTGTGATGATGTAAAGCAAAAAGCCTTGGGGCAAGATGTTCTTAAAGCTGTAAGACCAGAACAGATGATGGTCAAAATTGTTCATGACGAATTAGCAGCATTGATGGGCAGTGAAGCATCAGAAGTCAACTTAAAGGGCACTCCTGGAATTGTATTAGTTGCCGGACTTCAAGGTTCAGGTAAAACCACTTTTTCGGGTAAACTTGCATTAAATTGTAAAACAAAAAAGGGAATGAAAACAATGCTCATAGCATGTGACGTTTATCGTCCTGCTGCTATTGAGCAATTAAAAGTATTGGGGGAACAGATTGGTGTATTTGTTTATACTGAAGAAGGAATAAATGATCCTGTAAAAATCGCAAAAAATGGTATCAACCTCGCTCAAAAAGAGGGGTTCTCTTTAGTTATCATAGATACGGCAGGTCGATTGGCTGTAGATGAAGAGATGATGAAGGAAATTGCAGCTATAAAAAAAGCTGTAAAACCTACTGAAACATTGTTTGTTGTCGATGCAATGACTGGTCAGGATGCTGTTGAAACTGCAAAAACATTCAATGACCAACTTGATTTTGACGGAGTTGTTTTAACAAAGATGGATGGAGACACCAGAGGTGGTGCCGCTCTTACAATAAAAGCGGTAGTAAATAAACCTATAAAATTTATCAGTGCCGGAGAAAAGATGGAGGCACTAGATATTTTTTATCCTAAACGTATCGCCGACCGTATTTTAGGTATGGGAGATGTTGTTTCCTTGGTAGAGAAAGCACAAGAACAGTTCGATGAAGAGGAAGCACGAAAATTACATAAAAAAATAGCAAAAGATCAATTCACACTTACCGACTTCTATTCTCAAATACAGCAGATTAAAAAAATGGGAAACATAAAAGATTTAGCTGCGATGATTCCAGGTGTTGGTAAGGCACTAAAAGATGTAGATATGGATAATACCTCCTTCAAAGGAATTGAGGCAATTATTCAGTCAATGACACCACAGGAAAAAGAAAATCCTCAAATAATAAACGGTAGCAGACGCAAAAGAATTGCAATAGGAAGCGGAACGACTATTGTAGAAGTAAACCGCCTTCTGAAACAATTTGAAGACACACGTAAAGTGATGAAAAACATGACAGGAGGAAACAAAGGGGCAGCAATAAAAATGATGGCAAAAAAACGCCGTTAAATAAACGGCATTAACTATAACTACACTAATATGACAATTCTCGACGGTAAAGATACTTCAGAAAAAATCAAGCTAGAAATAGCAGAACAAGTAAAACTATTAATTTCGCAGGGCAAAAAACAACCACATTTGGCTGCCATTCTGGTTGGTGAAGATGGAGCGAGCCAAACATATGTAGCAAATAAAGAGAAGGCTTGTGCTCTAGTTGGATTTAAATCAACAATTTTACGCTTGCCGACAGAAACCACAGAGGATTTTTTACTTGATAAAATAAAAATGCTAAATGAAGATTTAGATATAGATGGGCTTATTGTACAGTTACCTCTTCCTAAACACATTAATGAGCAAAAAGTTATTGAAGCTGTTGATCCGGCAAAAGATGTTGATGGATTCCATCCCATTAATGTAGGAAAACTCGCACTCGGTCTTCCAACATTTATATCTGCGACTCCTTATGGGATAATGACTATTTTAGAACAATATAATATAGAAACCAGTGGAAAAAATTGTGTTGTTCTGGGAAGGAGCAATATTGTCGGTCGCCCTATTGCAAACCTTCTTTCTCAAAAAAGCTATCCGGGTGACTGCACAGTAACAATATGTCACAGCAGAACAAAAGACATTAAAAGTTTCACACTAAATGCAGATATAATCATAGCAGCTCTTGGCGTGCCTAAATTTCTTAAAGGTGATATGGTCAAAGATGGTGCAGTTGTAATCGACGTAGGCATAACACGAATACCGGCCGACAACAAAAGTGGATTCAGACTTGTAGGAGATGTGGATTTCGACGAAGTAGCTCCAAAATGCTCATACATAACTCCTGTCCCGGGTGGAGTTGGTCTTATGACAGTAGTAGCTTTGCTTATCAACACTCTTAAAGCAGCAAATTCAAGATAATTTAGCTAAGAAACAATTCTATTATAGTGGCATACCAGAAGTTTGCCCTGCTCATCGTGTAGATGCATCCCATTACCGCGACAATATTTAAACATTTTGCACTCGGCACAAATCCCTTGTTTAGCCCATAAACGATTTCGATACATTCCAAACCCCTCATTCCACACTTTCCAAAAATCATCTTTGTATATATTTCCCTGATGAAAATTTGATCTTATACTGGGACAAGCGGAAATAGAACCATCAGAGAGAACAGAAGCTACATTAATTCCGGCGTTACATCTGTAAGGAGTATTTCTGACCAACATTTCATATCCACCCAAAAACCCCTCACATGCAAAATCCAACTTTATTCTCCCCTCTTTTCTGGTTTTTATTATAAAATCAAGAAGCCCGGTAAATTGTTTGTTACTTATTTGAAGTTCAGGTACATTAGCGGCACGTCCTACAGGGAAAACAGTGAATATCCGCCATGCTTTAACTCCAATTGATATAAGAAACTCCTTAAAGTCTTCCAATGTGTCATAATTCTTCTGATTAACGCAAGTCACTATATCATAGACAAAATCTTTTTCGGCAACAAGTAACTTTATTGCAGAAACAGCTTTTTCAAAACATTTGGGATTTCCGCGCAACCAATTATGGTCATCCTCAAATCCATCAAGACTTACAGTTGCAGTATGCATTCCTGAATCAAGAAGAGATACTAATCTCTTTTTGTCTAATAACATTCCGTTTGTAACTATACCCCATGGAAACCCTCTTCTGTTTAGTTCCAATCCTGCTTTTTCCAAATCATTTCTAACCAAACATTCACCTCCGGTGAAAATTATAAATGTCTTGTTTGGATTGACATGCGGAGCAATATTATCGATAACATTAATAAAATCCGCAATAGGCATATCCTTCATAGTTGAAGAAACCTTGCAATCACTTCCACAATGAAGACACGATGCGTTACAACGCAAAGTACACTCCCAAAAGAGTGTACGTAGATGATGTTCTTCAATATTTTTGTCTTGATATTTTTTAAACAAATCAAGCTCTATTCTCTTAAACAAACCGATTTTTTTACTCATCGGTTTTCTTTTTCATTACTAAATTTTTTTCTAAATCTACCGATCCCAAGTACCAGGAACCATCACCATCTTTATTTTTTATAAAATCTTTGTCGGCGACATTTATTATAACTTCATTAAACTCACCTCCATTTTCAATTCCGTCAATGTCTTTTGCCACCAAACGAAATGAATCAGCCAGCCCTTTATATGTAAAGGAATAATTTCCTGAAGAATTGGTGAACAATGAATCGCATGGGTAAACATATTCCCCGTTTGCATCAGTCTGAATAACTCTATTAAATACTATTTTTATTCCTGAAATTGCAGAGCCGGTCTCGTTTTTTACATTACCATGCATATTATAATCCATAGTAGGAGAACCATACATGCACTTAGGATTAAAAATATTTTCAAAATAATCACAACTTGAAAGGCCTAATAAAGAAAGAACTATCAAAAAAAATGATTTTGTTCTTGAACTTTTATAAATAAACTTTTTCATAAACATAATTTACACTATTCTTTTTCTTTTAATATAAAATTACGTCCGGCAGCAGTTGCTGTTCCTAAATAATAAGCACTATCACCATCTGCAAAAACAAATGTACTGACATTCAATGAATCGGAGCGAAAATCGCCTTTGTTAAGCATGCCGTCTATATCTACAACTAAGACTCGGAAGGCATTTGTAAATCCTTTACGGGTAAAAGAGTATTCACCGACAGAATTGGTGTATAATGTATCAGGATTAATAAGAATATCGTCTCCTGTTAACGTATTGGTATACAGCTCGGATATAATCACACGTATATCTTTTATTGGCTCTTTAAGAGTTGTGTTGACTGTTCCTTTAATAATATAATCAGCATAATAAGTAATAGGATCCCCTCCATGTGTATTTTCGTCATCAAAAACATCGCATCCGGTAAGGAAAAAACCAGTCAAAACAGTAAATAATACTGCTAAAATATTCTTTTTTTTAAAAAAATTCATATCAAAATAATTAATAACACGTATTTAAGATGCTACATTTTAATTAAACGTTGCATTATCCTTTATGTTCTTTACGTAACAAATCCATTACTGTCTTAACCGGATTGAATGTAATAAGAGGAACTTCTACAAAGATAGTATTCCAATTACTCATAGCTCCATTCCATAGACCGGGCAATTCTTGTGCTAATAGTACCTGCCCTTCACTGCTTTTCGAAGTTATGAAGCCTGCAGATTCATCAACAAAATCATTTAAGTTGAATTTTTTACCCGAATAGTCGGTAATCAAGCAGACAAGATCAACTGGATTAAAATGAGTACTTGAAGCTAATAATCCGGCAGTAAGAGGATTGGACGGATTTAATTGCGCACTTTCCAATATTTGAAGCGACGTGGATCCATCCTTATCCCTAACGATGAATGGGCCACCTCCTGGCTCTCCCAAATTTTTCACCATCCCACATACACGTATTGGCCTGTTTAATTTTTTTCTTAAAACTAAAGGCAATTCCTCTTTATTAACATTACTTAATTCTATGCAATATTCTTCTTCAAGATATTTAGAAATCTCACTGCATATATTTCTTATCCTATCAGAATCTTCTATAGCAAGTGCATTATCCAACTTCTTTATATAATTGAATGTTTTACTCATGCTCATTAACAATTTTCCGGTTAGAATTTGCTTCCACAGAACTGTTTGTTCTATGAAATCTTCTCTCACAACATTATCTATATTTTTTATTATAAGTATGTCCGAATCAATCTCATTAATATTTTCTATCAACGCTCCATGCCCCCCCGGTCTGAAAAGAAGAGATCCATCTGTTTTGCGAAATGGTTTTCCATCAAAAGTACCGGCAATAGTATCAGTAGACTGCGACTGTAGTGTAAAATAAACATTGTATTTTACTCCATATCTGGATTCATACTTCTTTCTTATCGCCTCAAATAGATTTTTAAAACTATCAAGATGTTCTGCAGAAACAGAAAACACCATTTCAACAGTATTATCAGAACTTTTGGCATATAGTGCTCCCTCAACAAGATGTTCTTCAAAAGCAGTACGGACTTCCTCTGAATATTTATGAAAGAGCAACTGTCCTTTCGGCTTTGCTCCATAATTAAGCCCCTTCTCAGTCAAAACTCTTTCAATAATTTTCTTGTCAGAACACCCATCGAACATTTCATTATTATAAAAAGCAAACTCATTAATATGAGAAACAAATTGTGAACCTTTGGAATCAGCAGAGACAGTACCATTCATCTCCATTTGATCAAGAGAATTATATAAATCTTTAAACATCCTTGATGCCACACCGGAAGCCGGAATAAATTTTGTCAATTTACACCTGCGATTATTATATACATTTAAAGCATCTGCCTTCTGAGAGTCAGAAAGAACCAATATTCCCTTTTTAGGAGTGGCAGCAGAAAGAACATCAATATAAGGAAACCCTACTTTAAAAAAATGTAATTGTTTCTCGATTTTTTCTACAGAAATATTTTTTTTAGCAAATTGTGCCAAATCCGATTTACTGAACATAAAACTCCCTCCTATAATTGTAATTTGAACGTAACGTTTCAAAATCCTGCGGTCTTGCTTTAAGCGCTTTATCATCAGCACTCACATCATAAAGATTCTTAAGCATTGCCGATATTTCCGCTTCACTTTTATTTTCAAAGTCTAATTTGACACGATCTTCCTCCATAGAAAATTTCTGCAGCTCACTAATATTAAAATGTTCTCCGATAGAATGTAATATCGATACCGTACCATTGATCTTACCTTGTTTTGAGTATCCGGCAATATGTGGGGTTGATATATCAGCCTTTTCAAGAAGTGTTTTGTTAATTGCAGGTTCGTTTCTCCACACATCAATGATAGTGGCTTTTAATCTCTCAATATTAGAGAGCAAAACAGCTTCATCTACTATCTCCCCTCGCGAAGCATTAATAAAGATTGTACCGCTCTTGATTTTTGAAAAAAAGGATTCACCGGCAAAATTATCTGTAGTGTTATTGAGCGGTATATGAATAGTCACAATATCAGATTCTTCCAGAACTCTATCCAGAGAGCAAAAATATCCTTTATCATGCTTTTCATTTTTCTCACGTGGCGGATCATTTCTCAACACTTTCATTCCGAGATATTCGGCAAGGGCGGCAACCTTAGATCCAACATTCCCTACCCCAATAACTCCTAAAGTCTTATTTTTAAGGTTAACCTGTTTTTGTTGTGCAACCAGATATAATGAGGTAAAAACATATTGCATAACTCCATAAGAATTACATCCTGGAGCACTTTTTACTTCAATAGAAGCTTTTTTACAATAATCAGTATCAATATGATCAGTACCTATTGTTGCTGAAGCTATAATAGAAACCTGAGACCCTTCAAGAAGATTTCTGTCACACTTTGTCCTCGTCCTTGTAAGTAACGCGGATGCTCCTCTAAGTATATCGGAATTTATTTGAAAACCTTTGACATAAACAACCTCAAAGTAGGGTTCCAATACACCTTTTAAAAAGGGTATATCCACATCTGCCACTATTTTGAGTCTATTATTCATTACGAAAGGATTATTTTGTCTATGTAATCTCCCTGAAGCAAACTATTCATTTTTTTTATAATTGCATCGGTCTGAAAATAAAGTTGTGAACGAAAAACCGATGAATTTATCTTGCAATAAAGATTTTTATCTTTATAAAACTTTTTTCCTGTCAATGATGCCGCCTGAGGACCGACAATTAAATCCCATGTCTCAAATATTCTTACTCTAAGGAGCCCATCTTCAAGACCATCTTCCTTTACATAATTGGCAAGTAAATCACCAAGCTTTTTAGCGTTGTTTCTTTGCATAGTTAAACCCTATTAATTTCACCATTTTCCACATAAAAATTCGCACAATCAGCAGTAAAAGTATTCACTATAGTAGAAATTCTTACTTTATTACTATCAGTAATAAATATTTGTCCGAAAGATTCACTTGTTACCATACTGAGAAGTAATTCGACTCTATTCATGTCTAGCTTATCAAAAACATCATCAAGAAGCAATATCGGAGTAATTCCATAAAGACGATCCATCAATGCATACTGAGCAAGTTTAAGCGAAAGTAGAAAAGTCTTTTGTTGACCCTGAGAACCACATTTTCGAATCAAGTGACCATTGAGTAGAAAAAGAATATCATCTCTTTGTATTCCCACCGTAGTATATTTTAAAAAAATGTCCTTGAACATCTCCCTGTTGAGAAGTATATTCATTGGAGCTGCATCAAGATCCGATTTATACTCAAGTTCTATTACTTCTTTATTTCCTGAAAGTTTTGAATAATATTCTCTGGCAAGAGCAATCAACTGCTGACATAATTTTTTTCTGGCATTATATATATAGTCGGCATGGGGAACAATTTGTTCAGAAAGAGTATCAAGGATATCTCTTGAAAAATTTTCATTTTTAAGCAATTTATTACGTTGCATAAGTATCTGATTGTATGCCTGTATATGTAAAAGATAATTTTTATCAACCTGCGATAAAATAAAGTTCATAAAACGACGCCTCTCATCTCCGGAATCATTAATAAGAGATGTATCTGCTGGAGATACCATTACAATAGGAATCAATCCGATGTGTTCAGATAATTTGGAATATTGCTTCTGATTTCTTTTAACGATCTTTTCTTCCGATTTTTTAACTGAAATGGCAATTTTCTCCTCACAACCGTCATCCATAATATAAGTGCCATTCAAAGCCGTGGAATTAGTTTCATAAGTGAAAGTGTATTGATCTGAAGAGAGAAAAAAGCTCTTAGTCATGGATAGATAATAAATTGCATCAAGCAAATTGGTTTTTCCCTCTCCATTATTACCTGAAATACAATTTATTTTTGGGGAGAATTCAAGCTCGGCAACCTTGATATTCTTGAAGTTCTGAAGTATGATTCTCTTAAGATACATTATCCTGCTGATATAGTACAAAAGTACAAAATAATGTTTGTGATTACCATTTTTGTTGTAAATTTGCGACCTGCATAATTATTTTTCCGCTAAATAAAAATAAAAAAATATAACAATGTCACAGAACACTCAACACAACGAAGAAAAAGACAAGGCCGTAGGAACAGCCGTATCTGGCTTTGAATCTTTTATAGCAAAACATCAAAAGCACATTACAAATGCACTATTGGCAGTATTGGTAATTATCGCAGCAATTTTTGCTATAAATAAGTGGTATATAACTCCTCTTCAAAAAGAGGCAATGGCCCAAACATTTGTAGCCGAACAGTATTTCCGCGCAAGTGACTTTACCAAGGCCATGAACGGTGATGGTAATTCTATGGGATTTACTGATATTATTGACCAATATGGCAAAAAAGCAGGACAAAGTGTATTCATGTATGCTGGCATTTGTGAACTACAACTTGGCAATTACCAAAATGCAATAAATTACTTAAAAAAATATAATGGTAAAGACGAGATTCTTGCAGCCAGAACATTTTGCTGCATTGGTGATGCATATGTTGGATTGAAAAATAATTCAAAAGCCCTGTCTTTCTATGAAAAAGCCATTTCAAGAGCTGATAACTTATATACTGCACAATATTTACTAAAGGCAGGAATCGTAGCAGAAGAACTTGGCAATAATGACAAAGCACTTGAATTCTACAAAAAAATTCAGGTTAAATATCCTCAAACATTTGAGGGTTATGAGGTCAACAAATACATTTCTCGATTAAAAATTAAATAGTTTTCTTTATGGGAAGAGCATTTGAATTTAGAAAAGAGAGAAAATTTAAACGTTGGGGAAATATGTCCCGCGTTTTTACCAGAATTGGTAAAGAAATTACTATAGCAGCAAAACAAGGAGGTATAGATCCTACCGGGAACCCTCGACTAAGGACACTTATTCAGTCTGCAAAGTCTGAAAATATGCCTAAAGAGAATATTGAGAGAGCAATTAAAAAAGCTGTTGAAAAAGACCAAAATGATTATAAAGAAGTAGTATATGAGGGCTATGGCCCACATGGAGTTGCTTTTTTAATTGAAACGGCCACGGACAATACAACAAGAACTGTAGCAAATGTGAGAAGTTATTTTAATAAATTCGGAGGTTCTCTAGGCACATCCGGGAGTGTTGAATTTATGTTTGAGCACAAATGCGTATTCAAAATTAAAAGTGACAAACCGTTAGATTTGGAAGAATTTGAATTTGAACTTATAGATTTTGGTACTGATGAAGTATTTAAAGATGAAGAAGAAGACGTCATTATAATATATGGAGAATACAGTGCATTTGGAAATATACAAAAATTCATAGAAGAAAACGGCTATCAATTGATATCTGGTGGTTTTGAACGTATTCCAAATGTTGAACTTAAGAAGATTGCTCCGGAAGACAGAGTGGAACTAAATAAATTAATTGACAGATTTGAAGAGGACGATGATGTACAAAATGTATATCATACGATGTCTCTTGATGATGAAGAATAGGTTCAGATATAAATCTCACATAATACATTTCGTTTCGGAATGGCAACCCACTATAATGTGGTTATAATGCTTGATTCCGAAACGTTTTTTATATATAATTAATGTACTGTTAGCATAACGGTAACTAAACTGTATTTTTTTAGTTTATAAATTTATTAATTATTAATTTTGCCGAATATATTCGATTTAAAATAAAAACTATAAAAATTTATTATGGAACTAACTCATATAGAACATCTTGGAATAGCAGTGAAGTCGTTGGAGGCAGCTATCCCATACTATGAAGAAATACTCGGTTTAAAATGTTATGCAGTTGAAGAAGTTGCTGATCAAAAAGTTAAAACTGCCTTTTTCAAAATTGGACAAACTAAGATTGAATTGCTGGAAAGCACATCACCTGATGGAACAATTGCCCAATTCATTGAAAAAAGAGGTGAAGGAATTCATCATATTGCTTTTGCGACTTCAAGTGTTCAAAAATCACTTGACGATGCCGAGGCTAAAGGTATCCGACTGATAGATAAAATACCCAGAAAAGGGGCAGAAGGTTTAAAAATTGCCTTTTTACATCCTAAATCTACGATGGGTGTCCTGACTGAGCTATGTGAAAGAGGAGAATAAATAAATTAATTGATAAATAAATAAAAATAGGATGAGTCAACAACTCGAACAGATAAAGGCGCTTACCAATTTAAGAGAGAAAGCGCGTTTAGGTGGCGGTCAAAAAAGAATTGACGCACAACACGAAAAAGGAAAACTTACAGCTCGCGAAAGAATAAGTATACTTCTTGATGAAGGCAGTTTTGAAGAATTTGATATGTTCGTAACACACCGTTGCACAAACTTCGGAATGGAAAAAAACACTTTCCTAGGTGATGGCGTTGTAACAGGTTACGGAACAATAAGTGGAAGACTTGTATATGTTTTCGCACAAGACTTTACCGTTTTTGGAGGATCTCTTTCCGAAACTCTTGCAATGAAGATATGCAAAGTGATGGATCAAGCCATGAAAGTTGGTGCCCCTGTTATTGGGTTGAATGATTCAGGTGGAGCACGTATTCAAGAGGGAATTAATGCTCTTGCCGGTTATTCTGAAATTTTCCAACGTAACATTCTGGCTTCAGGTGTTATCCCACAAATTTCCGCAATAGTAGGACCTTGTGCAGGCGGAGCAGTATATTCTCCAGCTTTAACCGACTTCAACATAATGATAAAAGGAACAAGTTATATGTTTCTAACAGGACCTGCAGTTGTAAAATCAGTTACAGGTGAAGTTGTAACTCAAGAAGAACTCGGAGGAGCAAGTGTACATGCAACAAAAAGCGGTGTTGCTCACTTTGCAGTAGATACTGAAGAAGAAGGAATAAGCATAATCCGTCAACTTCTTGAATTCATACCTCAGAACAACTTGGAAGAACCCCCATACGCACCTACTGAAGACCCCATCATGCGTTCCGAAGACTCTCTTAATGAGATTATTCCAGACAGTCCAAATCAGCCTTATGACATGTATGAAGTCATAGGAGCGATTGTTGATGATAGTAGATTTCTTGAAGTACACAAAGACTATGCAAGGAATATTATAGTTGGATTTGCCCACTTCGGAGGAACATCAGTAGGTATAATAGCTAACCAACCAAAAGTTTTGGCAGGAGTACTTGACTGCAACTCTTCAAGAAAAGCAGCACGTTTCATCAGATTCTGCGACGCTTTCAATATTCCATTGGTAACATTAGTAGATGTGCCAGGCTTCCTTCCAGGTACGCAACAAGAATATGGAGGAATTATACTTCATGGAGCAAAACTTATGTACGCTTATGGAGAAGCAACCGTACCAAAAATCACAGTCACATTGAGAAAATCTTACGGTGGAGCATATTGTGTAATGAGTAGCAAGCACTTGCGTGGAGATATCAATTATGCATGGCCATCTGCTGAGATTGCAGTAATGGGTCCTTCGGGAGCAATAGGAATCCTTTACGGAAAAGAAATGGCTTCAGCTGAAGATCCTGCTGCTTTTGCTGCGGAAAAAGAAAAAGAATATAGGGAGGCATTTGCAAACCCTTATAATGCAGCCAAATATGGTTATATTGACGATGTTATCGAACCAAGAAATACCCGTTTCCGTATTATCAGAGCTTTGGAACAACTTTCAACGAAGAAGTTGACAAATCCTGCCAAGAAACACGATAACTTACCATTATAGTATTAATTAGCAATAAAATAAAGGAATGAATAAAATTAAAATATTTTTGGTGTTTATAGGTTTATTCTTTGTTCTAAACCTAAGCGCTCAAAATATGTCAGATATACGTCTGAATGAAGTATTGAAATACAACGTTTCTGACTTTCAAGATGATTTCGGACAACACAATAGCTGGTTTGAACTTTTTAACACTTCTTATGGCACAGTAAACATAGGTGGATGTTTTATTTCAAACGATCCAAACAATCTCCAAATGTACCATATTCCAAAAGCTGATATTCTTACAAAGATTAAGCCTCGCCAGCACGTTTTGTTTTGGGCAGACAATCAACCTTTCAGAGGAACATTTCATGTTAACTTTGACTTGAAAAATTCAAAAGAAATTATTCTAACTAGTAGTGATGGACGTACTATAATTGACAGAATATCTATCCCGACACAAATTGATACAAATGTTTCTTATGGGCGCACGATTGACGGAAAAGGATCAATAGACGGCACTGGTGAAGGATGGGCAATAATGAAAAATACTTCTCCAAGCACCAATAATTATGGAGTTGATTCAGAATCTAAAAGTTCCATAATGGCAAGAACAGACCCATACGGTATTATTATGGCACTTACGGCCATGACTGTGGTTTTTATTGCACTTATTCTTCTTTATCTTGTATTTAAGAATATCGGCAAATATTCAATTAGAAAGAGTCAGACAAAATCTTCAAAAATTGATTCAACAAAACTAGTTAAAACAAAATTCGAAGAAATTCCTGCTGAGACATATGCGGCAATAGCAATGGCTTTACATATGTATAATGTTGAAAATGAGGCACACGATACTGAAAGTTTCTTGATTACCATGGAGCATCCTGACAGAAAATACTCACCTTGGAGTTCAAAGATTTATTCTTTACGCCAGACTCCTCAAATTAAAAAATAATTATTATAATTTGACACAAAATGAAAGAATATAAATTAAAAATAAATGGCAATAACTACAATATAGTTATCAATGAGCTAGATGAAGCAACTGCAAGTGTAGAAGTAAATGGTACTCCTTTTACAGTTGAATTCGAAAAACCGATTTCAAAACCTGTTACTATTGCAAAAGTAGTTAAACCTGTAACTGCTGCTCCTGTCTCTTCACAGACTGCAGCATCAGTATCAAAACCTGTTGCTACCGGCAGTGCAACTGTTTCATCGCCACTTCCTGGAGTCATTCTTGAACTTAAAGTAAGTGTTGGTGATATTGTCAAAAAGGGTCAATGCTTACTAGTCCTTGAAGCAATGAAAATGGAAAATTCAATTGAAGCATCAATTGATGGAACAGTTCAAAGTATAAAAGTTAATAAGGGTGATTCTGTATTGGAAGGAGCCGCATTAGTAGTAATAGGATAATATGAACACTATTTTTGAAAGTTTACAGAAATTCTGGCAATTTACGGGATTTGCAAATTGCAATTATCAATATCTGTTGATGATTGCAATCGGATTAGTTTTTATATATCTGGCCATAAAAAAAGAGTGGGAACCAATGTTATTAGTCCCAATAGGATTTGGTATTATTATAGGTAATATACCATTATTTCAGGGTCTGAATGTTAGTGTATATGAAGAAGGCTCAGTATTGAATATCCTGTATCAGGGTGTTATTAAAGGCTTTTATCCACCACTTATTTTTATGGGTATAGGAGCAATGACAGACTTTTCTTCATTGATATCAAATCCTAAATTACTTTTAATAGGAGCAGCAGCACAATTTGGTATTTTTGGAGCATATTCTATCGCACTTTTATTAGGGTTTACACCAGCTGAAGCTGGTGCAATTGGCATTATTGGTGGTGCAGATGGTCCTACAGCTATTTTCCTTTCTTCAAGACTTGCTCCTGATTTAATGGGAGCGATTGCTGTTTCAGCATATTCATATATGGCGTTGGTACCGGTAATACAACCACCGATTATGAGGTTATTCACTACTAAGAAAGAACGTCTTATAAGGATGAAACCTCCTAGGGCAGTATCTCCTACCGAGAAAAAAATATTTCCTATTATAGGATTTCTTTTGACAGCATTTATTGTTCCATCCGGACTTCCTTTATTGGGTATGCTTTTCTTCGGTAACCTTCTAAAAGAGAGTGGTGTCACTCGTCGTTTAGCACAAACAGCAAGTGGCCCGCTAATTGATATTGTTACAATCTTAATTGGACTTACCGTAGGCTGCTCTACTCAGGCCGACAAATTTTTACAAGTAACTTCTATTTATATCTTTATTTTAGGAGCATTTTCATTTGTAATAGCCACAGCAGCAGGTGTCTTGTTTGTAAAATTATTCAATCTATTTTTAAAAGAAGGAAACAAAATTAATCCTCTTATTGGTAATGCAGGAGTGTCAGCAGTTCCTGATGCAGCCCGTGTATCCCAAAATATTGGTTTAACTTACGATAAAACAAATTATTTGCTTATGCATGCAATGGGGCCTAATGTTGCCGGTGTTATTGGTAGCGCAGTGGCAGCCGGTATCCTCTTGGGATTCCTTGGATAAGCATTTACTCTTATATAATATAATGGCTGTCGGAATCATTTTTCGCCAGCCATTTTTTAATTAACTTAGCCTCATAAATTTGTACCATGATTAAAGATAAATTAAACGAGCGTATACTGATCCTTGACGGCGCAATGGGAACAATGATACAAGAATACGATTTATGTGAAAGCATAACCGATTTACTCAACATATCACAACCAGAAGTAATTAAATCAATCCATAGAAAATATATTGAAGCTGGAGCTGATATCATTGAAACTAATACTTTCAATGCTAATTCAATATCATTACTCGAATATAATCTTGTGGACAAAGTATATGAAATAAATTTCCAAGGGGCAAAAATCGCAAAAGAAGAGGCAGTGACAAAAAAAGAGAGAGAAGTATTCGTCGCAGGATGTATTGGTCCGACGTCCAAAATGACATCCCTCTCATCAGATGTTAATCATCCTGAATACAGATTCTTAACATTTGACCGCCTGGTTGAATCATATAGTGAACAAATTAGAGGATTAATTGATGGTGGGGTAGATTTACTTCTTATAGAGACGATATTTGATGGACTGAATGCAAAGGCTGCCTTATATGCCATCAGTAAAGTACAGCAGGAAAAAAAGAGCAATTTACCTGTGATGGTCTCTGCTACAGTAAATGATAAAAATGGCAGAATACTTACCGGACAAAATGTTGAAGCTCTATATAACACAATAGCTCACTACCCTATCCTAAGTTTTGGACTTAATTGCTCATTTGGAGCAAAAGAATTAAGACCTATCATTGAATCAATTTCCAATATTATTCCTTGTTCTATAAGCATTTATCCTAACGCAGGACTACCAAATGAAATAGGCGAATATGATGAGAGTCCGGAAATAACTGCTTTATATATTAAAGAAATGGGAGAAGAAGGATTGATTAATATCGCCGGTGGATGCTGTGGAACAACACCGAAACATATTAAAGCAATTTCTGAAGCGTTGAAGAACATTTCACCAAGAAAAATACCGGTAATATCAAAAGATGAATTAATTATTACCGGGTTGGATACAATCAAAGTAGATATAAAGAAAAATTTCATAAATATTGGAGAAAGAACAAACGTCGCAGGATCAAAAAAATTTGCAAGACTTATAAACGAGAAAAAATATGAAGAAGCTGCCAGAGTAGCAAGAAAACAGATTGAAGATGGATCTTCTATTATAGATATAAACATGGACGACGCCATGCTGGACAGTACTTTGGAAATGGAAACGTTTATCAGATATATAAGCAATGATCCAGACATAACCAAAGCTGCATTCATGATTGACTCATCAAATTGGGATACAATTATTGCCGGGTTAAAAAACTCACAGGGGAAATGCATTGTAAACTCCATTTCTCTTAAAGATGGAGAAACAGAATTTCTTAATAAGGCTAAAGAAATTAAAAGACTTGGTGCTGCCGTAATAGTAATGGCATTTGACGAAAAAGGACAAGCTACTACATATGAAAGAAAAATAGAAATTTGTAAAAGAGGATATGATATTCTCATTCAAAAAGGAGGATTCTCCCCTTCCGACATAATATTTGACGTAAATATTCTTTCAATAGGAACAGGCATTGAGGAACATAATAATTATGCTGTTGATTTTATACGAGCGGTCAAATGGGTAAAAAATAATCTAAAAGAGTGCCACACTTCAGGTGGTGTATCCAATCTTTCTTTCGCTTTCAGGGGAAATAATATTATCAGAGAGGCAATGCACTCGGTTTTTTTGTATCACGCAATAAAAGCCGGACTTGACATGGCCATTGTCAATCCTGCAATGCTCCAACCTTATGATGAAATAGAGCCTGTACTTCTAAAATGCGTTGAAGATGTTATATTAAACAAGGACATTGGAGCAACGGAACGTCTGATTGAAATGGCAGAAAAAATAAAACTTAAAGGTTATGATCAGACAAAAGGCATGAAGAGAGAGGAATGGAGAAAAAAAAGTATTGAGGAGAGGCTTATCTATTCTCTAACAAAAGGAGTAACTGATTATCTTGAATCAGATCTTACTGAAGCATTAACCTCGTATTCTTCACCAATAGAAATCATTGAAGGTCCAATGATAAAGGGAATGGAAAAAGTAGGCTTATTATTCGGAGAAGGAAAAATGTTCCTCCCGCAAATAATAAAATCAGCAAAAGTAATGAAAGAAGCCGTCTCATTTCTTCAACCAGAAATTAAAAAAGCCAACAACTTTTCCGAAAAAATTTTAAAACGTAAAAAAATAATTATTGCTACTGCAAAAGGAGATGTACATGACATTGGAAAAAATATTCTTAGCATTGTTCTATCTTGCAATAATTTAGAAGTAATAGATTTAGGCGTTATGGTTGATAACCGTACAATTATTGATGCTATTAAAGAATATAAAGCAGACTTTGTTGGAATAAGTGGTCTAATAACCCCTTCCCTATCATATATGGAAGAGTTATGTAGAATGCTTGAAAAAGAAAGAATAGAAATTCCACTTTTAGTTGGCGGAGCAACTACTTCCGCCCTTCACACGGCAGTAAAACTTGCACCAATATATAATTATTGCGTGATATACGGTGCTGATGCATCATCGGGTGCAAATATCATAAATAAAGTCATTCGTGAAAAAAATAAATACATTGAAGATATCAAATCCGAACAAAATAAGATACGATGTCTTTACCTCAACAATAACGAAAAATTTATTCCACTTGAAAAAGCAAGAGAGCTGGCTAAAAAATTCCCAAATGAGAGTTATATACAGCCCGAACAATTTGGTAAAGATAATTTATACGTAAACAACCTTCCAATCGAAAAAGTTGTTGATAAAATAAATTGGACACCATTTTTCAGTTTTTGGGGATTCAAGGGAACTTACCCGGAAATCATATATAAAAACGAAGAAGCACAAAAAAGTTATGACTCAGCATTGATTATGCTAGGCAAGATGATTGAAAAGGAAGAGGTAGAGATATCTCTCATTGTTAAATTCTTTTCAGCATACAGTGATTATGAAGATATAATTCTCGACAACAAATTTAGATTGAAGATGGATAGAGAAACCTCTGACAAATCATCTTTTGAATCTCTTGCCGATTTTGTGCCACTTAAAAAATCAGGGATAAAATCTACTGTAGGGCTATTTGTCATCAAAGTAGAAGATAAAGAAACAGGCATAGACAACTGTCAGGATTATGACCATTTTCTGAGAGCAAGTATTTGTGCAAGACTTACCGAAGCCACAGCAGAATGGATGCAGAAACAAATAAGTGAAGGTTCCAATGTTATACGACCTGCTTTCGGTTACCCGGCCTGTCCCGATCACTCTCAAAAAAGAATAGTATTTAATATTTTAGATGCTGAAAACAAACTTGGAGTCTCACTGACATCCTCATTTGCAATTATTCCAACTACTTCTCTTTGTGGAATGATTATTTCGCACCCTGAAGCAAAATATATACATATAAAGAAAGATTATGAAAGTAATTGACATTATCAATAAAAAGACTGCACCTTTTCCATCTTTGGAACTTGTTCCACCTTTGAAAGGAAGCGACATAAACAAACTTTATCAATCAATTGAACCGTTGATGGAATTCAACCCTCCTTTCATAAATATAACTTGTCATAGAGAAGAGATAGAATATATAGAATCACCTGATGGAACAATCAAAAAAAAGATAATTACTAAAAGGCCAGGCACTGTAGCCATCGCTGCCGCTGTAATGAAAAAATTTAATGTAGAAGTAGTTCCTCATGTGATTTGCGGAGGAACAAATAAATATAAAATAGAGAATGATCTTATCGATTTGAATTTTCTTGATATTCAAAACGTTATGGCCCTAAGAGGAGAAAGCATTCCAGGACAGAAACTTTTTGTCCCGGAAATTGACGGATATACACACAGTAATGAATTAGTTTCTCAGATTAACGACCTTAATAAAGGGATATATCTTGATGATAGTATAAAGGATGCCATACCTACTAACTTTTGCGTAGGCGTTGCGGGATATCCTGAAAAACATTTTGAGGCTCCAAACATGGACGTTGATATTGAAAATCTAAAAAGAAAAGTTGAAGCCGGTGCAGATTATATCATCACACAAATGTTCTTCAATAATAACAATTATTATGATTTTGTGAACTTGTGCAGAAAAAAAGGAATAACTGTACCAATTATTCCTGGACTTAAACCTATATCAACTCACAAACAATTGATGATGCTCCCACAAACTTTTTCTATCGACATTCCACAGAATCTAGTAAAAGAAATAAATAAGTGTAAAGGTAACAGTGAAGTATACAAAATAGGTGTAGAATGGTGCATAGATCAAAGCAAGGACCTTATATCAAAAGGAGTACCTGCAATACACTATTATACTATGGGGAAAGGGGATAACATTAGAGATATTTTAAAAGAGGTATTTTAAAAATGTTAATAACTATTGCCATATTTGCAACGTTTATTCACTTTTAATGGTTTGTTTCTTGTATATTTTTTTATAAATTTGTGGTTCTACATTATTAAAATCAATAATAGATTATGCAAAACAAATTGCAAGAATTAACGGATAAACTTTACAATGAAGGTTTGTCGAAAGGGAAACAAGAGGCAGAAGATTTAAAAGCAAAAGCAAAAGCTGAAGCTGAGAAAATAATATCAGATGCTGAAACCAAAGCAAAACAAATCCTTGATAAGGCACAAAAAGACGCCGAAGAACTTAAGACTAAAGTAAACAACGACCTTATGATGGCTTCTAACCAAACCATCTCGTCTATCAAGCAACAAGTCGAATCAATTATTATTGCTAAATCCATTGAATCTCCCACAAAAGCAGTTATGTCTGACACGGATTTTATTAAAAACGTGATTTTAACTATTGTAAATGCTTTCGATGCAACTAATCCAGACTCAGTCCCTTTAAATCTAATTTTACCAGTATCAATGCAAAAAGAACTTGAAAGTTTCATTAATATTGACATTGCAAAAAATATTAAGGCAGGCATTGAAGTAAGTTTTGTTAAGAATATATCGAACGGCTTCAAAATAGGGCCTAAAGATGGCGGATACATTGTCAGTTTCACTGAATCCGATTTCAATAAATTAATCGGAAAATATCTAAGACCTACAACAAGAAAAATATTATTCGGAGAGTAATGGACAATTATCCATATATAATTGCAGGGCTACCCGATTTTGTACTTGATTATGATTTCCATCAGTTCAACTATGAAGAAGTAAGGAATCATATCTACACATTCTGTTCTCCAACTGACCAACGTCTGATCGAATGGCTTGAATTCGGATTTGAACAGAAAAACCTTTCTAATCATTTTTACCGAGCTTCTTCATCAAATAAAAACTCATTTATAAGAAATTTCTTTCAATTTGACAAGCATTTACGCAATGCAAAAGTATCCTATCTGAAAGGGACTCCTTATGAGGAAGAATTTGAAGAGTACGTAAAAGTATGGAATATATTTACTGTTCAGAATATAATTGAAAGGGAGCGTCAGTTAGACAAACTTATTTGGAATAAAGTCAATGATCTTGTTACTTACGATTTCTTCAACATGAATGTTCTTCTTTCATTTTTGGTTAAGGCAAAAATGATTCAAAGATGGAACAAAATAGACAAAAAAGTGGGAGCAGAACTATTTGAAAAATTTGTCAAAGAAGTTCGTGGGACATATAAAGGAGTCGAATACAACGCCGATATAAAAAAGAAATAGAAAAATAATTTTAAATATGAAAAGTACTGGAGTAGTAACAGGAATTATTGCCAATCTGGTTACCGTCGAAACAACCGGACATGTCTCTCAAAATGAGATATGCTATATTGATTTGGATGGAACAAAATTAATGGCTGAAATTATAAAGATTTCGGGCAAAAATGCTTTCGTACAAGTATATGAAAGCACTCGCGGATTGAAGAGAGGCAATACTGTAGAATTTGAAGGACATATGCTTGAAGTAACGCTCGGCCCAGGACTGCTTTCAAGCAGTTATGACGGACTTCAAAACAATCTGGAAACAATGGATGGAGTATTCCTTAAAAGAGGAGAATATACTGCACCACTTGATCCTGAGAAAATATGGGACTTTTCCCCTATTGCGTCAAAAGGAGATAAAGTAGAATCAGCAGATTGGCTGGGTGAAGTAAAAGAGGGATGGCTCCCTCATAAAATCATGGTTCCATTTTCATTTAACGGAGAATATACAGTAAAGACAATTGCTGAAACAGGAAAATACAAAATTAATGATACTATTGCGACTCTCGTTGATGAATCAGGAGATGAACATATAGTAACCATGACTCAAAAATGGCCCGTAAAAGTAGCTGTAGAAGGATACGTGGAAAAACCGCGTCCTTACAGAATAATGGAAACAGGCGTTCGTTGCATGGATACTCTTAATCCGATTGCCGAAGGTGGAACCGGATTTATTCCAGGGCCTTTTGGATGCGGTAAAACAGTACTTCAACACGCTATAGCACAACAAGGTGATGCTGAAGTTATTGTTATGGCAGCATGCGGCGAGCGTGCAAATGAAGTTGTGGAAATTTTTTCAGAATTCCCGGAATTGATAGATCCACATACAGGCCGAAAGCTGATAGAAAGAACAACTATTGTATGTAACACATCAAACATGCCTGTTGCAGCACGTGAAGCTTCTGTCTATACAGCTATGACAATCTGCGAATATTATCGTGCAATGGGTATGAAGGTTCTTCTTCTCGCCGACTCTACATCAAGATGGGCACAAGCATTAAGAGAAATGTCCAATCGTATGGAAGAGCTTCCAGGTGCAGATGCTTTTCCTGTTGACCTTTCCGCAATTATTTCCAATTTCTACTCAAGAGCAGGCATCGTTAAATTAAGAAACGGAAAAACGGGTTCAGTAACATTCCTGGGTACGGTATCTCCTGCCGGTGGTAACTTAAAAGAACCAGTAACCGAATCCACAAAAAAAACGGCACGTTGTTTCTATGCTCTTTCACAATCAAGAGCAGACAAGAAAAGATATCCTGCAATTGATCCGATAGACTCATATTCAAAATATCTCGAATATCCTGAAATCATAGAATATTTACAGAATCGTGTTGACAAGAATTGGGTTGATAAAGTAAACAAAACCAAGAATTTAATCCGTCGTGGCAAAGAGGTTTCGGAGCAGATAAATATATTGGGTGATGATGGTGTTCCTATTAG
>Ga0265297_10004601_pt1 | contig 22240 bp, 20 predicted proteins | sample Munlanlwell13791_FD_192502 | JGI IMG/M metagenome (GOLD analysis project Ga0265297, IMG submission 192502) | Leachate microbial communities from a municipal landfill in Southern Ontario, Canada - Leachate well 137-91 | ecosystem: Engineered > Solid waste > Landfill > Unclassified | place... | reverse complement strand
CTCCTGGGGAATATCCTCCGTCTTCACCCATCCCTGTTCCACCATGTACCTGACCGCCTGGCTCACCTCGGGCTGGCTCATGTTGGCCACGTTCTCGATCTCCCGCATGGTGCCCTCCATCCGGTTCAGGAGAAAGACGAGAACGCGGGCAACGATCCTCTTTGTACCAAGACCGATCAATACGCTTACGAACTCTTCGTCCTTTTTGGAAAAAACCTGGACTGCCTTTTTTTTCATGGTGTTACCTTTCATTTATCATATTTTTATATGAATAAAAAGATTTTGGAGGAGAGGGGCGGGAGTGATAGTGTATGAAGCTCAGGCGCCGCGTGGGCTGAATCCAAGTAATTCGTATGATCCGATGCTATCAAAACAAAAGAGTTATCGACAGCCGGATGAAAGAGAGCACTGACAGCCCATGGCGAAATTTCCGGATTGTTCGGGAGTTCAGTCCGAACTGATGAATATTATCAGGAATGCCGAAAGAAAACTGCTGATCGTCTCCCCATATCTGAAAATTTTCCACCAATTTACAGAACCTTTTTATTCTCCTGCGCCAATCGATCTGTAAATACCTGAAAATTTTACAAACATTTTCAGATTTTAACAGATAATCAGCAGTTCGGGTGCGGGATGAAAAAACCACAAAAGCCGCCGGATATAGCCGGAAGTTTTACTGATGAATACCATGAATTTGTCAACCGGTTTTACCAGGGAGGGGACGAGGGTACGAAGATCAGCCGGCTGATCCGGAAGTACAACGAGCAGGAATATATCCACTGGGACGATCTGCGCCGCAAGAACATCCCTTACGATCCAAAAAATTTCTGGTATGCTATCAGGACAATACGGAGTACCAAATACCGCGAAGTGAGGATCGGCAACGAGAAATTCTGGTTCTCCATGCCGGAGATCTTCCACAAGCAGCTCCACCTCATCGACAAGGCATCTCCCGCATCCTTTGACTGGCTCTTTGCAGAAATTCCCGGTGAAGCAAACAAGAAACAATACCTCATCAACTCCCTGATGGAAGAGGCCATCGCCTCAAGCCAGCTCGAAGGGGCGGCAACGACCCGGCCTGTGGCAAAGAAGATCCTGCGGGAGGGCAGAAAGCCAAAGAACACTTCAGAGCAGATGATCGTCAACAATTACCGGACGATCCTCCGGCTGAAAGAGATGAGGGACCAGCCCCTGTCCCGGGAACTCATCCTTGAAATCCACCACGAGATCACGCGTGAGACGCTGGATGACGAAAGCGACGAGTCCGCATTCAGGACCTGCGATGTCGTTGTCGGTGACAGGGTCGATCCGGCAAAAGTCTACCATTACGCACCGCCTCATGAGAAAATTCCGGCAATGACTGACAATCTCATTGCATTTGCAAATGCGGACGACGAGTTCATCCACCCGATTATCAAGGCGATTATCCTCCATTTCCTTATCGGTTATATCCACCCGTTCACGGACGGGAATGGCAGGACGGCCCGCGCGATCTTCTACTGGTTTGCCTTAAAGCACCACTATGATCTGCTGGAGTATCTTTCAATTTCACGGATCTTTGTCCATGCCCCGGCGCAGTACACGCGGGCATACCAGCTTACTGAGACCGATAGCAACGACATGACGTATTTCATCGACTTCAATATCCAGGTCATCAGCCGGGCTCTCGAAGACTTAAAACAATACATCCTTCGTAAGAAAGGGGAAGAAGCGGAGGCTCTCCATCTCGTGGAAGAAATCCCCGGTCTCTCGTTCCGGCAAGCTGAAATCCTCCGGGATTTCATCCGGCACCCGGCACGGTACTACTCTATCAGTGAGATTGCCGGGAAATACAAAGTGTCCCTGCCTACGGCCCGGTCAGATCTTCTCCTGCTTGAGAAAAAAGGGCAGCTGAAGAAGTACCAGGATGGCAAACGACAGGTTTTCCTGTACCCTCGGGAGAAGCGGGCATGATACCCACCGGCCGGGTTGGGGAACCAGATGGTAAAGAGCGGGGAAGTGAGGGGTGTGACGCTCATTGGGTCTGGCGCAATTGAAGAGTCTCCGGCTCTTCTCAACTACCTGCGGCAGTCCCGGCCGCGTGAGGTGCCCCTGTTATGAGGACTAATAATAAAAAACGGTAAGAGTTTTAATTGCCGGATTGTGTTTCCCGCATCTGACAAAGAGATGGAAGATCAATGCCGGTGCAACGAACACAAAACTCCGGATTCTGCCGTCCATCCTGTTATTTTCTTTCTGTTCCTCCCTTCTTCCAGGGGTTCCGGCATACGATACTGAGTGCTCCGGAGACGGTACCAATGTTCACAAGGAGATCAAAACCCGACAGGGAAGGACTCGCACGGGGCCAAATACCATTGGGGGGATTTTTGAGGATTGGGGACTTCCGAAGACATCATCCGGATTCCTCCCGGTCGCAGATCATGAGAGGGGTGTTGTGGTCGGGAGCGGGCAGTCGGTACAGGGTTCTGCGGCATGAGTGTATCCCGCAGCTTTGTCCAAGCCTTCCGCATAGAGCCCTTGTCCCGGTTGGTAATTCACAGCGATTCCGGTCGGAGGGCCGAGCATGAAAGCCTCATCAGAAATCCCGGAATTTATCGTGATATTGGAAAACCGGATGATTCCGATGTCCGATACATTTTGAGGGATCATTTCCGCCCGAAGGATCATACCAGTCTCTTCATCAACCCATAAACGGACAGAATCGTAATCATATCTCATACGGTAGGCAGAAGACCGGGGCGGTGTTGTTTCAAGGATCCATGTGCCCCTGCCATCAATGGTATCATTTCCCTTCAGGATTACCGGACTTGCACCTAACATTGAGGAGAAGATCTGCTGGTAGTCCACATTGGCTATAAAACCCCGGACGGAAGGATCCGAAAAAGCCCGAATGTTATCATGCGCATTGCAATATGACCAAAGTACGGACCCATTCGACAGTGAGTAACAATTCTGGGAATCTTTTATTCTGTACATGATGGGTCGCTTGACAAGGATCTCCCTTGTGATTGTGGGACCGCCGTTCTGCAGTTGTTCTTCAATTGTAACGGAATAGTCGGAAATCCCCTCCTGAAGATGCAGTGTTTTTTGTGAATAAATCTCTCCGGGAGTACGGGTATCTTCAGGCTGGACGCACCCGGAGACCGCGACAAGCGAAATGACGATGATTATGAGGGGGACCAGTGTTCTCATTTATTCTCATCTCCTTATAATACGTGGCAGGTAAAAAGGATGGGGATTGTATACTCTCAAGGCCTTCCTGGATGTGAGGAATTCTTCAGATGCAAATTATCAGACATATTAAACACGCTGGGGTGTTGGTGCGATAGGGGGAAGCGGCGGAGATCTGTTGTAACCTGACCAGTTTTCTGACCTGTTCAAAAACAACGAAGAATTGGATAATCCGTTGTACATGGTCCTATCGTCTATCGGCGCAGAAAGGGTCGTGATCTCGACGAGGGGGCGTCTTAACATGCCGTACTCCATGTATCCCACTTGATAGAATTGATCGTGATATTCGATGAGTGTGCCATGGGTGCATTCAAAGATCGTTTTTCCCTGGCAGATCTTTTTTATAACCGCATTATACCTGCTCATGTTGCCCTCAAATGAGTTCACATATCTCCAGCCATTGTGCCAGACACCCGGGTCGTTGTTCACGCCATGCAGGTAGCTCTCAAGTTCCGGATACATCTGGAGATCTTCGTACGTCACCCGGGTGCTGTTGATGTACGTGACGATACGCACATCCGCTTCCTGGATATCAAAACTCGCATCAGCTGTCAGCGGGGCCGCAGGGGTCAGGTTTCCCGGTATCGTAATCTTTTCCTTTTCCTGTTGGGATTGAAAAATTGTTCCGAGCACCAGGGAACACAGAACAAGACCAGCAACGATGAACAGGCTGATCAAGATAAGTATTCTGAAATTTTCTTTTAACAATTTCATGCAACATCACTCATTTTGTTTTGGACGCAACCGATCCGGATTATCCTGCCCGGCGCGAATGTATTCGTAACGGATGATCCATATCCAGTTGTACGTGTTATGGCGATGGTGCTGGAGCAGGGCGACTTCCTCCGAAATCCGGAAAGCATCCAACCGTGAAATATCGTTCGTTATATTCGTATACCGACGACATCCGCGGATTACACATCGGATCAGGGCTGTATTTACAGGTTAAATTCCGGAAATCAGAATACTGGCGCTGGTAATCATTAAAATCTCCAATAAACCTATGACCATCCCGCCATTTTTCAGAGAGTCTTTTTTCATCTGCCATTCGTTTCTGATATTCCGGGAAAGGTTGCAGGTCATCGGAACTCAGATGAATAATAGTGGCATTGGGATTCACAAAATGCGGAATCACTTTCAAAAAATCCGGATGCACTTCCTCGATAATGCAATAATCGTAATGAAGCTGTTCAGTCGATGATGGCATGGGGCTTTGTTGAGGTGTGGGCTGAAGAGAAGTTGGCTGGAGATCTTTCGGCGGTGGATTCTGCGGTTCTCCTGGGTGAAAGTACGTAATATCAATCATAAGACTCCCGGCACAAACAATGAATGTAAGCGCAAGAGAGATCGCGATTTTATGTTGTTTTATATCAGAGAAATTCATAGTTCAATCACACTCTAACGACTTTTCTGGAAACCGGTTTCCTTGAGACATCACCATTGCAGAGGCATCACGTTGCATTTCCTTCATTGCAGGTGTCGGGCTAGCATGCAATGATCGCGATAAGAATACAAATGCCGCGTTGTTCATCTCCCGCCTTCCCATGACCTCTCTATTCATTTCCGCCTCTTCACAAACACCGCCACACAAAAAATTCCCACAATGGCAAATCCGGGATGTACCGGGGATTTTTTTGTTGTTTGCTGAGTTTTGGGATCCTTATCCGTGGGTTGGGGGACCGGGTTGTTTACCGGGAGAACAATCTCATTCTCGCAGATCGGTGTCCCCTGTTGGTTGAAGACATAGATGGAATCGGACGTACCTGCCGCGAAAACCTCACCGGTATTGTCTGAGGACAGGGAGAGGACTGCTCTCGGGGTCCCATAATCGAGGATGATCTTTCCTTCCCGGTCAAAGACCGATACCCCCTGGGATGATCCGGCAATGATTCGATCCCCGTTATCGGAGATTGCGATATCATTGACAAATCCTTCCTGCTCTTTCTTCCAGAGAGGCGAGCCGGATTTGTTGAAGAGCAGGGTGAAATACTGAGAACCCGCTGCCACAAACTCGCCGTTATTTGAGACGGCAACACTCGTGAAATCCGAACTCCCGGTATAGTGCCAGAGCAGGGTTCCGTTCCTCCCTAATGCATACAAGTGGGAGTACCCGGCAGCGGCAACATATCCCCCATCCGGTGAGATAGCAGCAGATCCAAATCCGTTTTTCACGGGGAATGTCCATGCAACGGTCCCGTCTTCATTGATCGCTTCAAGGCGGCTATCAGAGATCTGTGACCCTGCAACGGCATAACTCCCGTCGCGGGCGGAATCAAGAGCCCATACCCTCCCCGCAGTAGTATTCCTGGAAATCATTGTTCCATTCTCCGAAAATACGTAGGTGACACGTTGACCGGTACTGTACACCCTGTGGCCATTGCCGGAAAGGGCGATCCGCTCTACGGTGGGGTCTTCAGGATACTTCCAGAGGGTGCTGCCCGTTTTATTAAAAATCAGGATTTCGCCATTGACCGATGATGATGGTCCCTCCTCGTTGACAAATACTGCCCCGGAAATACTTGCGTCATTGGATATCGCTACCGACCGGACAGCTTTTTCCGGATGCCTGGTCTCCCAGATCCTGTTTCCGCACAGGTCATACAGTCTCAGTATTCCTGTGTTGGATCCGGCAATCACATAGTTCCCATCTCCAGAAAACGCTACCAGGGTTTTTTTATCTCCCATCTGGTCTGACCATGCAGGGTTTGATCCGTTACCGGAATCAGCTTGTCCGCAAACGGGTTGGATGGTAATGAGTATTGACAGCATCAGAAAAAGACAAAGAAGATAATGTGTTCGTCTGAGCATTTGTGTCCACCTTTAGTATTTATTTATAAAAAATAAATATTTTCAAATCAATACGCGGGATTAACGCACGTAAACAAAATTATTGTACGTGGGACCCGGGGCTACATATTCCCAGTAAATGGATCCATACTGGGCCGGATCATAGAATAACAGGTATGGGTTGCCGGTTTAAACCGGGTAAAAATAAGGTTCTGTACAGCCACCAACCAGGTCCGTTCGCCGGGACCGGTCTTGTGCATTATAAAAAAAAGCATCGTCATGATGGAATAATAATTGATTCCGGTTTCCATTCCTGATTTCTTCATTAGTTTCATTCGCACCGAGTTTCGGATCCTATACAGGCTGTTTGATGAAGGTCCATAAAATATGGGTATCAATCATACAGTCTCTCATATTGAAGGAGGAAATTAATCCCAATAATATCTTGTTCCAAGGAGGGCATATCCCCCATCATCCGTTTTGAGAAGAGAAACAAACCGGATAGTCGGATTACCCTGACTCTTCTCATGAACCATGGTTTTTATTACACTTTCCTTGACCACATCGGCAAATGCAAGAGAACTACCCCCGCGATTGAAATGCCATGAGGGCAATCCCGAAACATTTGTCAGCAGATCCTGCTGCATGACCTGACCATCATTGTCAAGCCGTGCATAAACAGTTACTACCGGATTGCCGGAAGATGCATTACTTTGTTCATGGGACTGATAGATGACATCATACCCCAAGTTTGCAGATTCATGCATACCCAGCAAATCGTTATTACAAAATGTGTAGTTGCATATGCCAAGTGTGGAATCCCAGACTATTGAATTATTGGTATCCGTTTTTTCTATCAGTATTTTCTTTCCACCTCCGGGCTCGTTGCTATAAAAAAATTTCCCCAGTAAGAATCCCCCGTCCTGTGTCTGGATGAGGGATGTCGTTCCAGCCAGATTTTTCAGGTCGTATGTTTTTTCCCATAAAACAGTTCCATTTTGTGAAAGTCCGGCAATTACCACCGGTTGCTGCAGGGCGTAATAATCCCCCCCGGTTATAATCGTGCTCATATTTCCATTGGATGTCGGGATAATAGAACGCAGGGTAACAGCAGGATATTCCGCTCCCTGAATCTGATGTATCTGTTCCGGGATGTTTACGATCCTTTCCATTGTCCCTGAAGCATCGAAATTGTATACACGCCCATCGGTCCAGAACATCGAATACCCTCCGTCATTTCGCTGATGAATGGCAAGGATTTCTCCGGTCTGGCCGGGCAGTCGTTTTTCCCAGGCAAGATTCCCTTCACTGTCGGTTTTGAGCATCCTGATACCCCGATCCCCGGAACGATTGGTAAAAAAGCCTGCGATAAAAAATCCATGGTCCGATGTCTGGATATATTGACTGGATGTGGGTGCAAGCGATCGGGCTGCTGCATAGTCCTTATTGTCAATCACAGAAGTCCATTGAATATTTTCAGTACCATCCAGTTTCATTAATACGGTGTCGGTTTTTTTAAAGGAACCTTCAATGCACCCGGTAAACGTAGTGAAAATAATTGATAAACAGATAACGAGAATGATATACGCAGCCTTCTTCATTTATTGTACTACCTCATTTTTTATATAAAAAATAAGTGAATAGGTTTTTTACCCGATCCTTGCATAAAGGGCGAGACCGTTTGTGTATTTTGCCGTCCTTTGGATCACATTCTGGGAAACGGCATCGATACTGGTATCCTGGGCAAGGTCCCAGTTCTGACCTTTATTATACACTTTCGTGTATATTGTATCAAGATACGCATTCGAAGCTCCGGCGAGATCCCTAGTACCCTCGGCCCAGTCTGTATACCAGTAGTAGTTGTAATTATTTTTTACAACGTAGTCAAAATTACTGGAGTACCAACGGATGCCAACGTAACTTTCATAATTATCATGCACCCAGCGATTGTTGTACTGGTCCCATTCTCTTCCCGTGTGCATCGGGTTACCTACGTCCTCAAGGAAATGCGATGCATATCCAAGATTCGTAGCTGCAAGAGAATATGATCCGGAACCGTCATCATAATAGTCTTCAGCAAATCCAACATAGTCCTGCGTATTTAGAGGTGCTCCTCCGATTCCCGCCGGGCTATAATAATGATTCAGAGAGTGAAAAACCGTCTTGAATGGTTCCGGAGTACTGTCATACCAGGTATCAGGATCATCGGCAGTTGCTGAAACTGTACTGGGATAAGGGAATGATTCCTTATATGCTGCCCAATAGCTGATATTTGCATGGGACGGGGATCCTGCCCACTTGGGAGTTACTGCATTGGCCTGTTTCTGATCATAAGATTTTTTCATGAGTGATTGGATTTTTTCAAGGAGTTTGTTTTCTTCATCTGATAAACGAGCAATCTTCACGGACGGTGAAAATTTCATCGTTGTAATTGTCCCTCCATATGATGGATACCCTGAATCCCCTTTCGATGTTTCAGAGATAACAGGATACTTATCCCAGAGAACATTCAGATCCTTTTTTAGTGCTGCTTTGTCATCAGGAGAGATCTGGGCTTTTGAGTCTCCTATGACACTAATAGCATCAAGATCTTTCAAATAATTCTGTTTTCCTTCATCACTGAGAACAAGCAGGTAATAATACGGTGTTGCATCTTTTATCGATGGATCGATATTGATGACATCAACAGCAACATATCCTTGCGTATCCGTTTTGGGATCAGCTTGTATCATCCCATCCGGAAGTTTTTGTTCATCCGCCGCGCTCACGCACGGCACCATCGCCATCGCTGCCAGCATCAGTGCCAGCAGGACGACCCATGTTTTCGGTAGGTTCATTTTTTTCATCTCCTCGCATTTTCCATGCGCTTCGCTCGCCGGCATAGGAAAATCTTCATAGGATCAGAAGATTACATTCTCATGCCTACGGGCGGGACCGGGTTCAACACAGGTTTGTGGCTTGGTGAACCCGTCCTTTCTTTGGTTTTCTCCCGGGACAGCCCCCGGCTGTCCACACTGTGCAATAGACCATCCCTGAATAAACGATTTCTGTCCACCGCCTCTACACGTTGGTGTGGACAGGACAGGAAAGTAACATGAGATCACCTCCCGACAATACCACTCTCCCGGGGAGGGGTGAGGGATACAGGAGGGTACTCTGGATTAAGCCCTGATCGGAATTATGCAACGAACGCCCGGGCTTTCTGGAGGAGGGCGAGCTGGTGGTTCACCTGGGTTTTTTTCGTATCTTCGATAACCTGCATGATATCCTCGAATGGAATGGCGAGCGAGACCTTCTTTGTTGACCGTCCCTTCTTTTCCGGGGGGATCTCCTCGGTCTTCACCCATCCCTGTTCTGCCATGTACTTGACAGCCTGGCTCACATCGGGCTTGCTCATATCGGCCACGCGCTCAATCTCCCGTATGGTGCCCTCCATCCGGTTCAGGGGAAATACGAGCACCCGGGCAAAATTCTTCTTTGTCCCGATATTGATCAGGATATTCACGAACTCTTCGTCCTTCTTGGAAAAAACCTGGACAACTTTTGTTTTCATTGCATTACCTTTCATTTAGGATATTTTTATATGAATAAATGGATTTTTGGTGGGGGGGGCGGATGTGAATAATGACAGAAGTAGAAGAGTTCATTACATTTCTTTACAAGGGATTAGTTTGATCAGTTTGTGAATATCGGATTCGGAAAACAGGTTATCCCGTCTTGCAACGAATGTACATAACCGGTCCGGGGTTATGGCATCAATTAAAGGATCTGTTTTCTGGTTTTTTGAAAACCCGTACATCGATACAATAACCGAGCGGATCTTCGGCATCTCATTTCGCCAGTAATAATCCTTCAGGTGACACCAAAGGGCGAGGTTCGCCCGTTGCACCTGGAAGATTACGTTATCGGATCCTCGTTCAAGGTTCTTCTTTCTCCAGTTCTTAGTCTCCAGAAGGAAGATGCCCGTCGGGCCGACAACAACATGATCAATCTGACAGTTTTTAACATACTGCCGGTATTTCTTCCAGTAGATGGCCCTGTCAAAATGCAGGTTCACGTCATTAAGAACGTGATACGAATCAGGGAGGAAGCTGAGCGCTCGGATCACCTCCTCTTCACCCCGTGCACCGATGAGGAAGGATTCCTTATCTTTAAGGATTTGTTTGTTGTCGGAAAGTGTTCTGCAACCGGCCTTAACAACTGCCGTTTTGCTCTCAACTGCCCGCGTTTTCTGGTACTGCAGGTGCTTCAGATCAATCCTGTCATCGCGGGATGGCGCTTGTATCCGGTATGAACTCAGGAGATTCTCCAGCCAGAACTGGATAATATAACCCGTCCGCCATACGATGAAATCCGATGTCTCAATTTTCTCGTTTACTTCCAGCATATGCGAATAGACTTCCCGCGTCCTTCTTGCAATATCCTCCTGTATCTTACGATCAAGCAGGGTTGCTCGGTCATCCAGTTGCAGAATCATCACATCCTGCTGGCGGTGCAGGAGTTCTTCAGTTTCTTTCAGGATCTTGTCGTAATGCTCAAGGAAAAATTCAATTTCTTTCAGGTTTGCCAGTTTCTTCCCATTGACCGGCCGGATTCTCGTCAGCAGATAACGCGTGCTGCCGGAGATCCCGTGGATGCGCGCCATTGGGTGATGATTATAATTGGCGGGAAATAGGTTTTGTGAAATGCGTGTGGGGGGTTGACGATCAGGCACCGCAAGGGCACAGTTATAATAGAGGTTGCGGCGACAATGATGCGTTCGGAAGCTCCTCAGAAATTTAAAAACTCACTCGATAAGAGAATACCACATTCAATGATAAAAAATGCCATTCAAATTGATGGATGCGCTCATCGGTTAGAATAATGTCTTTTGAACATCTTGTCTGATTGCAATTGGATCATCATTGAGTCGATAATCTTTGTATAAAAGATAAAAAAATGCAGAAATTGAATCGGATACACAAGTTTCAATAGCATCATGATATCTCTGTTGGAAATCTGGTTTTGAAAATGGTGTCGAGAATAACCGATTAACATTGACATGTTTTCCTTGCCTCGACCATCCAATCAACCAGCGTTTTAATTCATTCTCTTCAATCTCCGCAAGACGTGTATCTGGTTTCGATATATCATCTGCAATATGTACTATTCTGAATGCTTTTTTACGATTTTTACGATAATACAGCCTAGCATTTGAAGAATTAATGAAAAAATTATCACTATACTCCAATTGTTTGAAATCCCCATTTCCATAAGAATATAATTTTAAAGAATCACATCTAGCCAGTTTTTCTTCGAAATACTGAACTTGGTTTTTAATGAATAAATCAGTAAAAAAGGTGCAGTTAAAATCAAGCGAATGTTTTCTATATGCTCTACACTTTTCTGCACAATAATGACATGGTAATGTAAGAACATTAGTATCGATCTCAGCAGATAGAGATGTACTATTCCAGTAAATCGATGAAAAAATGCAGGGGAACTTAAACGATCGGATGTTACGTGTTGGATTTTTTGTTGGGTAATTTACAGAAAAAAACTCAACGTCTAAAACAACAAAATTTGTTCTTTTTAGTTTTGTCTGGTTTAATTTTGGTAGAATTGACTGAATTACAGAATTTAATTTTGGTTCATTTTTTGTTTCAACATCTGAAATTATTTTAGAAATTTTTAAGTCGCATTGGTTTTTTAGAGCCTCATTGTACAGGGGTGGTTTTCTTATAACAAAGTCTTCGAACTTTTGCTTGTCCTTGAGTAAAATTGATAACCGGATTAATTCATAAATTACTTTTTCTTTAATATTTACCAATGAGGAATCTTCAAATCGAAAAGAGATACCGGATTTATTGTAATCTCTTTCCTTAATGAAATTTTGTCCGTTAGAATACCAATAATTCGCATTAATCCCTGCAATATCTGAAGCACGGTAAATACCTGATAAAAACTGAGATGCTGTGTCTATGAAAAAGAAATATTTGTGAGGTAAAAACGAATCTTTCATAAATTGTTTATTAACAGTTGTTGGACATTTTGTTTTTAGGAAATGAGAACTCTCAAAAAACCATATTGTGTATCCTTTCAAACCACTCAGAATTTTACGATATTCGGATTCAAAATTCAGATCATAGCAATCATCAGGTAGCCCAAACGCGGAACAATATTCATTCTGTCTACCCGAATATTCCCGATTATTTGTGTATACTACATAGCGTGGACATCCACTGAGAACTTTTCCAAAATTGTTTTGCTGTGGATCTATGTGTTTTTTCGGATAATTTGGATTATTTGAGACATATAATGAAGGAAAACATTTCATCGGGTGTATGTCCCACAACAATTCAATTTGAGTCGGTGATTTTGGTATAAATAAAGCCCATAATATAGGTATATCGTGAATTCTTTCGTCAGTGAATTTTTTATGAAAAAATGGCCATTGTTTTGCCTTGTCAAAATCTAATAACAATGAAATGCAGGAATTCGATGAATAGAGATAACTACATAATTCATCGGAAGTAATAGGGATTTCTCGCAAATATTGAGATAAATCAATTATTTCTTTCATTACAATGAATCATCCAAATTATACTAACTCTAATCCGAATTTTCCTTCTCCAAATTGTGTTGGATCGATTTCTTGGGACTGCATGGACGGGGATAAAATTTTCTTGAATTTGCATGTTAGTGATTCGCTCATACCAAATTCACAGACAGAGCACTCATCACAATAACAATCTCTGATCGAGAATGCAAAGTATAATCCCAACGAGAAAAAGGTGTTATGGATTAATTTTAAGGCATTATTGTAACTGTTCTTTTTCACATCATTTTTCTTCCACTTCCAAAGAATGCAATTGTCCCATAATGAAATGTCAACTTTTTCGGAATATGGGGGGCAAGAATAATTCTGTTGTTTATTATTACAGATTTCGCAGAGATTTTTATCTGTTTGAATATCCGATGATGAAATCAATTTGATTTCTTCAAATATCTGGGGATGTTTCTTTTGAAGTTCGTTACATTTTTGAATGATTTGTTTTTTTGATATTTTCTCAAAATTTTGATAAGATGCAGATTTTTTCCAGTTGATTTCTAAAAACTCATCGGAATCGAATAATAATGCAGTACAACGGTTAATACTGTTTTTTGCAGGCATTTCGAAAGCAAAACCTGCCGAGGATAGGGTTTTTTGACAATCAATTCCTACGGCCTCCATACTTGTTAATTTTTTATTTGGTTTTTTACATTTCAAGTGGAGAATTTTGGAACAAATCTGACATTTTTTACATGCCCCCCCAGAAAGAACAATATGATCAATATCATTTTTTAAAAATAATTCATGAAGATCCGATGAGATCCGTTGGATTTCATGCTCTTTTTGCCGGTTTAAATATAGTTTTTTATATTGGGATATTTGAGGTGGGTGGGGGCTGGACGTTGCAGCAAGTAATGCCCATTTATAATTATGATTCTGAATGAATTTTTTTAGTTCGAGGGCGTCAGGAGGACAACAATATTTTCTTTGATAGTTTTTACATCCATACTTACAAAGATATTTACATCGATCGTCGAAAAAAACCTGATCGAAGGGGATTGCCCTCATAAATACCAAAGGGCTGGATTCAAAAAAAAATTTCAGTTCATTGGGGGGGTTCATTCTAAATCCTTTTTAATTAAATGTTTAAAACATAGTGGATCGGGGGCGTATCTATACAATTCTCCAAAGGAAGTATTTGCAACATTCTCTGATGAAAAAAGTAATCTTTGGGCTACACATTTTCCTTTGCATTCATCAAGAAATTCACAGGTCTTACAGGGTATGTTCAACTGTTTGTATCCAGTTTTTACAAATTCCCTAAATAACTGAAATTCTTTTGAGTTCCAGATCGAAGAAAAATTTGTGTTGTAGATAGTCGCCGGAGTAAAATTATTCCCAGGAGTGAATTGTTTCAATTCTTTCCATGCTGGACACATTGCCACTTTTCCATCAGGAAGAATTAATGGGGCGTCAATCCCTCCCCTGCAACAATGGCTTTTTTCTTGAGGGTAAAGATCTTTTCTTCCAAGTAGAAATAAAAAATTAATCGGATGTCCTATTCTCATCTTGATTTTTTGTTGCTGGGTCTCCGGTCTCTCGAATAGTTTTACAAGAGTCTGTTGAAGATGATAAAAGTCTGCGGGTGTCAGATCAAAGGGACCTTCTTTTCCTCGGCCTTGTGGGACAAATCGTAAAAAATTAATTTGATCAAAATTATTTTTCAAACAAAAATCATAGATTTTCTCAATGTTTTGAAAATTAGTTTTAAATGGAACTACATTAGCACCCAAGAACATATTCTCTCTTTTAATATTGGCAATTGTTTGATGGATGCAGTCATAGGATCCGGGTTTACCATTAATTGCTTCGATACTATTTCGATCAAATCCCTGAATATTAATATGAATTTTCGGATTTATGTCGGAAATTCTAATACTCTTTAACATTTTTTGAGATATTGGAATTAGCTTGGAGTTTTGATCCAACATAACTCCACTGCTGTAAATGATGATTTTAAATTTTAATCCTCGTAGAAATGTAAAAAAATTGACAAAATCTGAGTACAATAAGGGATCTCCCCCAGATAATGAGATGGTTTTGATCCAATTGGAATTTTTCACGTTTAGAACGGTCTCTTTGAGTTTTTCCAAATCTAATTTCTCATCCCTCGAAATATGTGCTTCACTACTACAGTATACACAATTCAATGCACATTTTTTCGTCAGTTCTATGCTTAATTCATTAAAAGAAGACATTTACATCTCTCTACGAGATTCAAGATACTGGGTTTCCTCAAGATGTTTTTTCTGATATGCTGGATCGTTGTCATTTTCATCAATTCTGATGAATTTCGTCCGATCTTTGTTTCCACAGTTTGGGCAAACTTTTGGCATATGAACTGCATCCTCTGAAATGACCTGATTACATGCTGTGCATTTAGTTCCCATTTTCACGTCTCCACGGCCGAAGATAATGCTTTTCTAAATCCTGCAATACATTTCGCGAATATAAGTTTTTTGAATAAGCATATTCAATTACGTCGATTAAGTCTGATTCCGGATTCTCTCCTTGATACCGACAATTTCGGTTATAAAAAGTACATCTGTGATTTCCACAACGACTGCAATGCTCACGCCATTCCAGTAATCTTTCGGAACTTTTGAACAGGTTGACAAGTCTTTGAGTTTCAGATTGGTAGATGTTAGCGATATTTGGCCTCAATGAAATTTTATCAATTAAACCATCTAATATTGGCCCCCATTTTTCATTGGATCCCCATGATCTCGGGGGTGTTCTTGGAATACGGGGTCCGAGATATTCAAAATTGTTTTTATTCAATAAATGGATGTCAGAACTCTCAATTCCCCAAACATAACCATAATTATCCCACATCTTAGTTTTATAATAAAACTCTCTGCCAACTTTATAATAACCAATAATGTAATCCTTCTTGTCTTCTGGAGATTTTGTATGAAAAATTATGTATTTTTCTTCAGATGGACGTTTGATTAATGCTTTCAGACCATCCCGATTACAAATTGTGTTATAGGAATGATCTTCAAAAAAGGGAAGTTCAAAGTGGATGACATCACCACTAGGGAACATCAACATGTTACGGTATGCAATATTCGGGTTCAATTTTAAGTAACAATTTTCTGGAAGTTGTGGCATCGAATAATAATAAAAAAGAATCGAATCTCGCACCATATGAATTCAATATTCCATTATCTATTTTTATAATATAAATATACAATCGAATTGTTCTTCTCGCCTTCAATTGAGCTTAATATTTCTATATGTCGACTCTTGTCTGCGATAACCACATCCCCCATTCCTCTCAACAATTCCTTAAGTGACAACCGATAAAGAAGAGATCCTTGGCAAAATCTTACAAGACGAGAGAAAAGCCAAACTGATATCTCAGGAAAAACTCGCCAAGCTCACCGGCCTTGACCGGACCGCAATCAGCCTCATCGAAAACGGGAAGCGGAGCCCGACATTCACGACAATTCTAAAAATTTGCCGGGCGTTAGAGATCGAGCCTTCGGAACTCTTCGCGATTTACGAGAAGAAGGATCCGGATTACTCGGTGAAGAAGGGCAAGAAGCATGGTAAATGATCCGGGAATCCCCCGATTGAAGATTCCGCCGAACATCACTCGTGATCATATTATCCAAGCTATCAGGGAAATCGACAAGAATGGATATCCGGATAAGAACGAGTCGCGGAAATACAACTTGTTGTTCGAGGGCAAGTACTATCCGCCGAAGGTTGTCCTCTCTATCGCAAACAGGAATGCAAATGGAGAATTGCTCGATGTCTCGGATTTCTCCGGCGGGGAGCAGTTCGCCAACAAGTTCCTCAAGGAACGAGGCTTCGAGATCATCCTGAAAGACGATCCCTTGGTCGACTTCGAGTACGAATCCCATTCCTGGAAGATCATCTCCGACACCGTAGCGACCAAACAAATGGACAAATCCTCGTTCAAACACCATGGGACGGGGATACCAGTGGATATCCGGAAGTTCTTCGGCATCGACACCATGAACGTCGGGGAAAGAAGGGAGATTACCCTCATCCAAGGAATCCTCCGGTATCCCGCCCACTTCGAAATGGTGAACAGGAAGAATCCCCGTACGCGGCTTCTCTGGAGAATTGATCTTGAGTCCTACATCAGGACAACATTCCCTAAATGGGCGGAAAATTTCGAGAAAGACACCAAGCCGCAAACATCGACGCCGGTGATGAAGTTCACCAAGACGAACTCCAAGGACAACTATTCGATCTCGTTCGAAGAGAAAAGACTTTCATCGCAAGCCCTCGCCGTAAACGCGGTCTATTCCCGGGAAGACCTGAAAAAACAGTTCTCGATAACAGACGCTTCGATCAAAAACGGGATATTCAAGCCTAAGGACTTCTCCTCGGTCTGGCTCTTCGTCACGGAGGAGAAGACTCCTGACCGAACCCAATACAAGGACTTCTTCGACGGGTTCTCGCTCCAGTTCGAGGGGCAGACCATGGCGAGGACGGACAGCCTCATCTACAACCATGAGGCCGATGAAAACGAGATCCTTGTCTTCTACCGGAAGAAAAAGGGCGAATTCGCCAATTATGGGTTCACGTACCTTGGCCGGTTCCGGTACCAGTCCCACACGCCGGGCAAGGCACCGCTCGAACCGACAAAGTTCATCTTCTACCCATTGGATATCGCAACGGACGAGGACAAGGACGTATGGGTCGTCGCGGACAAGAGCTACAAGCCCATGGTCGAGGGGAAGGAGAGGACACGGATCCAGACATATTACGAGAGGAATCCCGGACTCCGTTCCCAAGCCATTGCGATCCATGGTACGAAGTGCGTGGTGTGTGGTTTCGATTTCGGGAAACAGTACGGTCCCTACGGAGAGGGATACATCGAGATACACCATTTAATCCCCCATTCGGCAATCAAAGGAGAGCATGGTGTCGACCCGAAAACCGATCTTGTCCCCGTATGCTCCAATTGTCACAGAATGATCCATCGTCCGCAAGGGACATGGTTGACAATCGATCAGCTGAAAAAGATCCTGAAATAAACCAAAAAATGGGTGCTCTATAACCCAACTGCACCACTTCCCTGCACCACATTGCCGATTCAACAAACCTCCGGCAAACCTGTTTAACTTTTTACATGTCCGGTTATGATCGGTTTTGAAATTTTTTCAAACCGATCGAAACCGGTTTTGAAAATTTATTTTTCCGGTTGCGACCGGTTTTGAAAATGAAAAATTCCGGTTGGGGAAACCGAACTTGTACAGACGTAAGACCGGTCCGGCCTGCATCTCTTTTCGGTTTAAAGATATTTTCCATCGCATAAAGATCGGGTTCAAAATTTTTCAAAACCGATCGCGATCGGTTTTATTTTTTTTCAAACCCGATAAAATTTTTACTGGAATTCTGGCCGGAACAGCAAAAATGATCCATAACCGGTTTCAGCAGGAGCACCAGCACCACAGATGAATTTTATGAAAGTGCACCACAATTCAAGATCGGGAGATTTCCGGAATATCAGGTCCGGTCCGGTTTCTAAAATAGCCCGGCCGAGCTGGTATTGCTGTTATTGCGGGACCTTTCACGGAGTGTTTTCCGGATTGTAAAGAGGCAATAAAAAGAACTTTCGAAGACATCGAGAGGGACTGCGTTTTTGTGAACACCATTAACGCCGGTATGGATGTATTCTGGGACCTGCAGATCGAATATCCACAACACCGATTTGAAAGACAATTATAAACGATTTCTTACCGGGTACCCACTGCAGTGTATTGATATCCCGTCGCCAGCCCACGCGGCGCTTGAGCGTCAGACCTTTCTCCTACAATCAAAACAATCAATTATTCATCGCAGACAAAAGTCGACAGGTTTATTCTCCCTGCCCGCCAACACCACATCCGGTGCACTGGTGAAACCGAGTTCGTCATTCCCGGGCCAGACATCATATTCCCGATTGGACGCCCCCGGCTACAGAAGCCTGTCCGAATAAGGATATTCCGGGAAACGCTCACCAGTCACCGCATCCGGGATTATGGCAGCATACTGCACGGAATTGCGACAGCAGTCCCGCGCAAACAGGAGCCTGCGAAAAAAAGAAATCTCGTTTCACAATCCATTGACTCCATGTAACAAAACCATTCAAAAAATCCCACGGGGAAGTCCCTTGTTCCGGGGCTTTTCCCGTGGGTGTCCCGGACGCGTAATGCTGGAAACAACGGGCCTCGGGGGTATACACCCGCTGGCTTGACAGAAAATACCATTTTACGATACAACTCTTTTGGGCGTAACGGATTGTCGTGAATAACGGCCCTGAGGGTGATTCCGGCCGGTTTGCCGGGGCAGGACCCATTCTCCACACGATCGGTTTCAGATAAGACGATAAACGATTTCCCGCGCAATCATCTGCCAATCAGGAAAACTCCGGCAGAAAGAAGAAGGTACATGAATAATCCCATGGCAGCAACGAGAAATAATGACCCCGGAAAAATCCTGTTCAACGGCACGCTCGGGTCCGGCAAGACTACACAGGCAGAACAGCGTGCACGCGACCTTCGTATCCCGTACGGATCCATCGAGGAATGCCGGGTCGGTATGGCGACGGGACAATAGAAGGAGAAGACTATTCCGACAACATTACCAAACAACATCCGCGACATACGGGTCCCCGTTGCACGCCGGACAAATAATTTTATACATTAGTAATGTAAACAAATTCCATAAAGTATACATTGGTAATGTATATGATCCCTGCCTCACAACTCGAAGAACTGGTGCTCAGCCAGAAGGAATCATTCCTCTCGCGGGATCCCGGCATACCCCGGGAGATCGCAACGGAACAGTTTTTAACAACCGGCCAGATCGTCGTTATCACCGGCATACGCAGGTGTGGCAAGTCCACACTCATGCGCCAGATCTCCGGGCAGTACAGCGATTTCCTGTACATCAACTTCGATGATGACCGGCTCATCGACTTCACCGTAAAAGACTTCCCGGACCTCATGCTCATCTTCGAAAAGATCTCACCTGGAATAAAAGTGCTCTTCATCGATGAGATCCAGAATGTCTCCGGCTGGGAGCGGTTCATCCGGCGGATCCATGACGAAGGGTACAAAGTCTTCCTGACCGGTTCCAATGCCAATCTCCTTTCGGCAGAACTCGGGACGCACCTTACCGGGAGGTACACGAAAATCACCCTGTACCCGTTCTCGTTCCGGGAAATGCTGCGCCTGCGTTCGCTGGAGACCGGCCGGATCACCGGAACGAAGAAAGCCCGGATCCTCGAAGAATTCGACCGCTATCTTTCCGGCGGGGGGTTCCCGGAGTACCTGAAATACAGGGACTTCGAGTACCTCAAGCGGATCTATGACGATATCCTGTTCCGGGACATCATCAGCCGTTTTGGGATCCGGGAAGTCAGAGGATTCCGGCAGCTCACCCACTACCTGATGACCAATATCGCAAATGCGGCAACCTACAATGCCTTAAAAAATACCCTCGGGTTCAAAAGTGTTGTTTCGGTGAGGGATTATGTCAGTTTCCTTGAAGAAGCATACCTCATCTTCGAGGTATTCCGGTACGACCCGTCGCTCAAAAAGCAGTACATCCATGAAAAGAAACTCTATTGCATTGATACAGGCATGCGCAATGCAGTCGCATTCCGGTTTTCCAATGACAAAGGCCGGATGCTGGAAAACCTCGTGCTCATCGAGCTTTTGCGCCGGGGCAAATCCGTGTATTTTTTTAAGAACCTCAAAGAATGCGATTTTCTTTGCGAAGACCGGGGTGCCGTTACCGGAGCAATCCAGGTCTGTTATGAACTCTCACGGGAGAACCGTGACCGGGAACTCGACGGGTTGGCCGGTGCAATGGCCATGCATAACCTGACTAAAGGAATCATCATCACGTACCATCAGGAAGAGGTGCTCACGCACAATGGCTATGCCATCCAGGTTATGCCGGCCTGGAAATGGCTTATCGGGTACAACCAGGATCAGCTGAAGAAATGAACGAAGATTTCCGGTTTCAGCCGGATGTCCCGGGTTTTACCGGGCCCACCCGTTCGCACACCAGCACCAGGTTCCCCTTCTCCTTTCTTCCAACCAGGCGGAACTCGTCCCCGGAATTGATCTTCATGGCCGCAGGTAAAGCCGGTCCGTTATGCGAGGATGCCAGTGCCGTCCCGCAGTAATGCAAAAGAGCGGTATGCATGCAGTCCGACATCTCCCGGACACCAGGTGCCCGGGGAGGCCGCCCGGCACCAGACAACCTTCACTCTTCTTCCGGTCCGGAAAACCCCACCTAACCTCCGCCATCCCCCCAATTCATATAGCCATGCCGTTCCACGCACATGAGGAAGAATGTCCCGCCTCACCGCCATGCTCCTCCTCGCCCTCCTCTGGGTCATCATCGTCATCTTCACGGCCGGCTGCACGGCCCCGGTACCGGAACCGGGCCCGCAGGAGACCATCACGGTCGCAACCGTCGCAGCCCCGGCAACGCCCGCAGCCGTCCAGCCGGCCATCGCAACCACAGCCGCGACAACAGCAGCGGACGGCGCCCCGGAGATTCGCGTGGACGGGTACTGGACATACCCGCAAGGGAGGGACACTGCCGGAAACCCGGTGCCGCTCATCGTTCACACCGAGGCATTCAATACCGGGACACAGGACGCACGGGAGGTCCGGAGCTCGGCAAACTTCTACTACGGGAGCCGGATGATCTGCCACGACACCATTTACCTCGGCACGCTCGCGGCCGGCGGGCACGTGAGCCGGGATACGATGGTCTCCTGCACGCTGCCATCGCCGTTCACCGATCGGGAGCTGGAAGTCCGGTTCGAGAACACCGTGATAGTTGAATAACCATTGCCGGACATTTCCTGCCACTGGAAACCGGGGCACAACCGGCCCGTTCCCGAACATCCGTTATGCTCCGGTACGTCCCGGGACGGCCTGCAGAATAGTTGATAGCATGGGACACGAAACGGCTAACTGACAAAACCATGAAAAACATCGTCCTCATCGGCATGCCCGGGGCGGGCAAGAGCACGGTCGGCGTCATCCTTGCCAAGGCAAAGAAGAAGAAGTTCATCGACACGGACCTCCAGGTCCAGGAGGAGACCGGCCGGCACCTGCAGGAGATCCTTGACGAGGACGGGCCGTCAGCGTTCCGGAAGATCGAGGAAGATACAGTCCTCTCCCACGCGTTCCGGAACACGGTCATTGCAACGGGCGGCAGCGTGGTGCTGGGCGAAAAGGCCATGGAGCACCTGAAAGAAGGGAGCGTTGTCGTGTACCTGGAAGTCCCGTTCCCCGAGATCAAGAGACGGCTCGGCAACATCACCACCCGGGGGATCGTGCTCGAAAAGGGCCAGTCCCTCCGCGCCGTGTACGACCAGCGGGTGCCGTTGTACGAGAGGTACGCCGATATCACGGTCGACTGCTCCGGCCATGACTTTGAACAGGTTGTCGCAAAGATCCTTGAGCAGGTGTAAGTGCCGCGTGCCGGAAAAAACCGGCGGGGATCTCCCCCCGCGTTCAGGAAACGATCATTGTCTTCGTAACAGAATAATCCCGCAGAGCGCCAGCACTGCCAGCAGAACTCCGGCAGGGGCCTTCTTTGTCGGAGAAACAGGAACCGTGGCGGTCACCGGCTGGT
>Ga0265297_10004600_pt1 | contig 22240 bp, 22 predicted proteins | sample Munlanlwell13791_FD_192502 | JGI IMG/M metagenome (GOLD analysis project Ga0265297, IMG submission 192502) | Leachate microbial communities from a municipal landfill in Southern Ontario, Canada - Leachate well 137-91 | ecosystem: Engineered > Solid waste > Landfill > Unclassified | place... | reverse complement strand
TGGCAATTTCACTCATAATAATTTGAATTCTCTCTTCAATTTCACCCGGCTGAGAAGCTCCTGAAATTAAAGCCGGAATACTGATACTCACTAATCTTTTATCTTGTAAAAATGGCGGCACATCTTCGGTAACCATGCGCCTGGCAATTCCATGAATAATTGTTGTTTTTCCAACACCCGGCGGACTGACCAAGACGATGCTTTGCCGGCCGCTTTCAAAAATCCTGAATATTCCTTGGGTTTCCTGCTCTCGATCTATGCAAACGCTTAAATAACCGTTTCTGGCCAAAAGAGTCAAATCTTCGCCATAAGCGTCGAGATATGGCGTAGCCGTGGCCGTATAAGCCCTATTGATTGATCCTTTCGGTTTTAAACGAGCTTGAGAGAAAAAATAACCATGCTCGTGCCTTAAATCTTCATAAATTTTAATCCAAAGACAAACATTTTTTATTTCAGTAATTCCTATTTCCAAGTCATAAAGAATTTCTTTAATTGGTCCTTCAAAACTTGCCAATGATTCCAAAATATCAAGCGAACTTAATGATTTTGATTTTTTTTCACCGGCCAAATCATAAGCATTAATCAAAACTTTTTTCGCTTCCAAGGAATAATAAATTTCTCTTTTCTTTTTATCAACCGGAATTTTGGACAAAACGCTGCTTACCCTTTCTTTTAAAGCATCCCAATTTAAACCCAAACGATTAATTACCAAAGCAACATTGGGAACTTGCAAAGAAGCTAAAAAAAGATGAATCGGCTCTATTTTTTTATGACCAAGGCGACAAGCTAATACCCACGCTTTTTCCATTAAAATTCTTGCTTCGCCGGAAAGAGATTCAACAACTTCTATTTTTAAACTATGCGATAAAGCGCTGATTTCCGGCCAAGAAAACGGCAGCCATTCTGATTTTCTTTTTGTTTTGGGAGAAATTTTTTGTTTTTCTTCATTGGTGCGTTCTATGGAATAAACAAGATAAGCATCTGTGATAATTGATATCCAAAAAAGTAAAAATAAAACCTCTTTTTGTATTGCAAAAATCAACCATTCTCCTCTTTGTATTTCCCAAAACGCTTTTAATAAAGATAATATTCCTATAATACCAAGGGTAATTAACAAAAATCTGCCTATACAATGCAAAATTTTTCTGATTCTGTCTATTAATATTTCTTCTCTGTCTAAAACTTTTTTTGAAAAAATCAAATATCCGCCGGACCAAGCATATATGCCGCGGCCGTTGCAAGTTCGGCACAATTTACCGCCGAATAGTCCCTCACCATTACAAGTTGGGCAAATAATAAATTCCATATTGTTTAAAATTTCATTATGCAATAGATAAAAGGCTTATTATTTCCATAACCGCCGCTATCGGCAAAACAATCCATAAAATTAATAGAATAAACAGTCCTATTGTTCCCAGTATAAATAAAAATAAAAGCCAAACAAACAAAATTATTCTCATGAAAAAACTGATTATTCTCCCTGATTTGGATGTTTCTCCGAACATCGGACTGAAAAGATGAGTCAGCATAATTTTTAAACTCAAATCATGAGCCAAACGAAGAACGCCCGAGGAAAAACCGAAAATTCTTTTAACCAAACCTTTCGTATACCACCAAATAGGAAAATAAATAATTTTCCAAATACCTTGTAAAAATATAGATTGAAAAACTGGCATATTTTTTATTTTGCAATATTTTTATCTTTAACGGAAAAAATCATTTTTTGTTCCAAGAGAGTCAATAAAAGATTTACAAACCAATAAAGCATCAAACCACTTGGCAAGGAAATACCGATAAAAACAGTCATAATCGGCATCATAAATTGCATTTGCTTATTCATCATTGTCATCATATTCTCGTCTTTTGCTCCCGGAGTTTTAGCAACACTGGAATTAATCTTAGTAGCCGTAAGCATTTTAGTCTGAAAATATTGAGAAACAGCGGTGACTAAAGCCAAGAGGATGTTTGGTTTGGCTAAATTCAAAAAACCAAAAGCAAACGAATTTAACTGGCCGGGATTATAGATAAAAGAATAAACCGGCAAATTAGTGCTGGTTAAACCGGTATTGAAAACTTGATAAACGGCAATTAAAATAGGAAGTTGAATCAAAAGCGGCAAACAAGAAGAAAAAGGATTAATTTTATTCTCTTTGTAAAGCTCCATGGTCATCTTGGCTTGTTTTTCTTTCTGATCCGGATATTTCTTTTTAATTTCTTCCATTTTGGGCTGAAGACTTTGAAGTGCTTTTTGGGATTTCAGCGATTGTCGAGAAAGAGGTAAAAGTATTAATTTTAAAATTACAGTCAAAGTAATAATCGCCATGCCCAAATCATGGCCCGGAATTATATTATAGAAAAATACCAAAAGATTAAGCAACGGCTGATATAAAATGGTGTTAAAAAATTGAATCATACCAAATTTTTTTAAATTTTTAAGTTATTTATAACGCGAAAAATTTTACTAAAAATTTGCGTACCCTGTTAAATAAGATTTGAGGCGACTTTTTAAAAACATCTTGCCATGGTAGGTTTTAAAATATTTTTCTCTATGCATGGCGTCTTTTCGCTTCAAACAACCCTCAAAATAAATCAAATTTAATGGTCTTCTGTCTTTTGTTTATTTAACATGACCTTTTTTATGTTCCTCAAATCTTAATTTTAAATTTTCTGTATAACCTGCGTAAAGTTTATTGTCTTTCAATGATTGCAAGACATATACATAATAAAGAATATCTATATGGAAAATTTAAAATTATTTAACAGGGTAAAGGTTTTGTAGCTAAATTTTCTACTCCCTCGACAAGCTCGGGATTGAAAATTTAGACAAAGCCCTTTAGGGTGCGTCCCATCCCCCTTTTGACCAAGGATTACAGCGGCAAATGCGATTAATTGCCTTAACAGTTCCTTTTAATAATCCGTATTTTTCAATAGCCTGATATGCATATTCTGAACAAGTCGGTCTGAATTTACAAGTACCGGACCAAGGATGAATTAAAGAAAAAGGGCCATGATCAGGCGAAAAAGTTTTTTGGTAAAAACTGATTAATTTTAGAACCGATAATTTAAGCAAGATGGAAATATTATTTTTCATTGGTGAATAAATTTTCTTTATGAAGAATGTTTTTAAATATATCGTCTATCTGCCAATAATCCAAATTTTTTATTTCCGGCCTGGTTAAAATCATAAAATCAAAACCGCTTTTAATATCTTTTTTTCTTATGTCCAGAATAGCCCTGATTCTTCTTTTAATTTTGTTGCGAACCACCGCTTTCTTGTCAACTTTCAAAGAAACAACAATGCCGAAACGCGAATTTTTCAAATCATTTTTCAGCCACTTTAGACCCAAATATTGAGTCCAAGCCTGCTTGCCTAATTTCGCCACTTTTCCGAAATCATTATTTTTGGTTAAACGATACTCTCTTGAAAGCATGTATATATCTTACCAAAAATAAAATTATTTGCCAAGTCCCTAAAACAAAAAAGAAAATTCTGGCAAATAAACCAGAATTTTCTTTTTTTAAAAACTACAAGCTCTGTCTAGACGGTTAATCTTTTTCTGCCCTTGGCTCTTCGTCTTTTTAAGACATCCCTGCCAGCTTTAGTGCGCATTCTCTTTAAAAAACCGTGAGTGCGGACTCTTTTCTTTTTTTTAGGTTGATATGTTCTTTTGACCATAAAATTAGCTTTTTAAGAATTAGCTTTTTAGCTTTTTAGGCCAAAAAGTATTTTATTTAATTTATAAATCTACAAGACATTATTTTATACTATTTCTACTTCTTTGACAATCCTTTGAATACTGATTGCGCGACCGGTTTTATCGTTAATTTCAATCAGAACAGCGTTAGCAATCACTAATCCCGTTTCCGGTATTTCCATAACTCGCTTGCAGCCGGTTAAATAATGTTCAATAATCGGCTCTATTTTATTGCCAATACTTGAATCTTTGGCTCCGACCATTCCCACGTCAGTGATAAAAGCCGTGCCATTTTTTAAAATCTGTTCGTCAGCCGTCGGAATATGAGTATGTGTCCCTAAAAGCACAGAAACGCGACCATCCAGATAACGCCCCAATACCGCTTTTTCCGCTGTGGCTTCGGCATGGAAATCAACTAAAATAATTTTTGTTTTCTTATTTGCTTTAAGAATTTTGTCAATTTTTTTAAAAGGATTAGTGGTTTCGCCGTATTTATCTTTAATAAAAACTTGACCTAGCAAATTAATTATTAAAGCTTTTTTCTTTCCTTTTTTCAAAATCATCTGGCTGTTGCCAAAAAGTTTTTTCAGATAATTAGCCGGCCTGATGACTGGCAATTTTTCCGAAACAACTTTTTTAAAATCAGCTCTTTTAGACCAAATATGATTGCCGCTGGTTAATCCGTCAATACCGGCATTTAACATCTCTTTAACTATTTTCAGAGTCACGCCTTTGCCATGAGCTAAATTTTCGCCATTAGCCAATATTAAATCCGGCTCAAATTCTTTTTTAAGTTCTGGCAAAATTTTAATTATTGCCTTGCGGCCAATTTTTCCGACAATGTCGCCAATGAATAATATTTTCATAAATTTAGCTTATTAGGAATTAGCTTTTTAGCTTTTTAGAAATTAACCTCTATAAACCTAAGAAGCTAATAAGCTACAAGCTAAGAAGCTGATTACCGTGCGTATTCAGTAATTCTATTTTCTCTGATAACCAACACTTTAATTTCTCCCGGATATTTCAAATCATTTTCAATTCTATCAGCAATTTTTCGCGCCAATTTATTGGCTGCCAAATCATCAATTTCTTGAGGTCTGACAAAAACTCTCAACTCTCTGCCGGCTTGAATGGCATAAACCTTTTCCACTCCGGGGAAAGTTTTGGCAATATCTTCCAGCTCTCCCAATCTTTTCAAATATTCTTCATAGGTGTCTCTTCTCGCTCCAGGTCTGGCTCCGGAAATCGCGTCAGCCACTTTAACAATTACCGCTTCCAATGTTGGCGGATGATCCTCGTGATGAGTGGCGATTGGAATAGTTATTTCTTTTGGCAAACCGTATTTTTCAGCCAAATCCCTGCCTAATTCAGGATGTGTGCCTTGAACTTCAAAATCAACCGCTTTGCCGATATCGTGAAGCAAACCGGCTTTTTTAGCCACGGAAACATTTGCCCCCAATTCAACGGCCAGCATTGACGCTAAATTCGCCACTTCCAAAGAATGCTGAAGAACATTTTGTCCATAACTTGTTCTATATTTCAATCTGCCTAAAAAGAAAATTAATTTTGGATCAAGTCCGGTAACACCCATTTGATAAACCGCTTCTTCACCGGTTTTTTTAATTTCGTGAGCTAAATCTTTTTTTATTTCTTCCACCACTTTTTCAATTCTGGCCGGCTGTATTCTGCCATCGCTGATTAATTTTTCTAAAACTCTTTTTGCCAATTGTCGTCTGATTGGATTAAAAGCGGAGACCAAAACTGTTTCGGGCGTATCGTCAATAATAATTTCCGTTCCGGTCAATTGCTCAATAACTTTGATATTTCTTCCTTCTCGGCCGATAATCCTTCCTTTCACTTCGTCCGAAGGCAAGGACACCGAAGAAGTGGAAACTTCAACCGTGTGCGAAGCCGCGTAGCGTTCAATTACGGAAGAAATCAATTCTTTTGTTTTTTTATCAATTTCTTCAGAACCATATTGTTCAAGTTTTTTAACTCTGACCAAAATGTCATCTTTCATTTCTTTTTCCAAACTTCCTAAAAGTTCTTTTTTCGCTTCTTCAACATTTAATCCGGCAATTCTTTCCAATTCTTGTTTAGCTTGATCATAAAGAGCGCGAATTTTAACTTTCGCTTCTTCAAGTTTTTGAGTGGTTTTGGCAATTTCCCGACGTTGATCTTCCAACTCCAAAATTTTCTTTTCAAAAACAGATTGCCTTTTTTCCAATCTTTCTTCGGCTAATTTCAATTCTTGACGCCAAACCTGTTCTTCTTTTTTGGCTCTTTCAAGAATTTCTAAACTTTCTTCTTTGGCCTTAAAAAACATTTCCTGCTCTTTGGTTTTAGCCTTGGCTAAAATATTTTTCGCTTTGGCTTCAGCGGAATCAACTTGATATTGGCCTATTTGCCGGCGTAATAAATAACCGACGAAAATTCCAAAAGCAAGAACAAAAATAATCATCAAATAAATCATAAAATTAAAGTTAAATAAATAATAAAAACCCAGTGTTATACTCGGTTTTCAAAGAAAAAAATTAGATAATACTCGCCTTTTGTGATTTTTGCCCTTTTATTTCAAGGTAAACTTAATTTTAAATTATTTTCTGATACTCTCTTGATAAGAGTATAATTGGAGGGCAAAAATTGTTATTTCAGGCTAAAATATATTATAATAATTTAATTATAGATTAATTTCAAAATCAACTGATTGAGTTGGATTCACCTATTTTTTTCTTTGAAAACCGATAAAAACGTTCTTCAACTGACATTTTAAGATCAAAAGCGTAAATGCTTAAGATTTTACTAACTGTAAACAAGATAACACATTCAATCCATGTTGTCAATTTAAATTAAATGTGGATAACTATTTAATAGTTTAGGATTCTTTTTTGATTTTATTTAAAACATGTTCAATTTGGCTGGCTTTTTCTTCGGTTTCATCTATGACAAATCTTATTCTCGGCAAAGGGCGCATTGCCAAACGACGATTTAAAAAACCCTGTATTTCGCCTATTCTTTTTAACAATATAAAAAGCACTTTTTTGCTATGACTGAAAGGAAAAATGCTAATCAATATTTTTGCATCGCTTAAATCCTCGGATGTCTCCACTCTGGTAATGGTAATCAAAGATCCGTCCGGCGCTTCAATTTCCCGAACTATAATCTGGCTCATTTCTCGTTTTATCAATTCATTGATTTTCTCAATTCTTTGTTTCATAATAGAAAATTTAAAATGTAAATATCAAAGATTAAAATGACAGTTCAAAATGTTAAAATGTTTTTTGAAAAAAAATAAATTTAATTTTGAATTTTACATTGTCATTTTTCATTTTGATTTTTAATTTTTTAATTATTCTTTAAGGGCTGATTCAATTTTAGAATAATTATTAGAAGCATTCCATAAAAGCCAACCATAACCTTCCCCGTCAGTTACGGCTTGTTTTTGTTTTAAAATCATATCCGGCGTATATTTGGCGCCTATGTCAAAAGCTTGAATCCACGGCCTGATTTTTGGCTTGGCGATTCTTTTTCCTTCAGAATTTATAAAAAGCGGCTCAGCTGATTTTAAACTTTGAAAAATTATTTCATAAGGATGTTCAGCCGGATTTTTAAATCCGTTAAAATTATCCGGAAAATGAGACGGGTAAAGCATTGGGCATATAAAATCAAAATATGGCAAAGCGTCTTCCAATCTTTGACCGATGTTCATATCGCTGTCATCCGCAGTGTGCCAAAAGGTCATGCCAAAAAGATCAACCGAAGTCGGCCCAAAATTCACTAATTCTTTATTTTGATATTCAAAGAATTTTTTAATAACTTCATTTTTTGGAATTTTATTATCCCAAAAAGGATAAGTAATATTTGAAATTTTACCGTCAGAAGGAAAACGGATATAATCAAAATTAACTTCATCAAAACCCTGCGCAAATACTTCTTTGGCCAGTTCTATATTATAAGCCCAAACTTCTTCTGAAGCCGGATCCACCCATGATAAACCTTTATTATCTTTCCAAATTTGCCCATTTTGTCCATTTTTAAGAGCCAAGGCCGGATTTTTTTGAGCCAAAATTGAATCTTGGAAAATAGGGATTCTGGCAATGATATAAATTTTACGAAGATGAAGTTTTCTGACTAAACCGCCTAAATCTCTGATTTTTATTTCTTTGGTTCCCAATTTTTCAACTTGCGAAATTTTGCTGTTATAAGTTATTTTTCCGCTTGAATCTTTAATATCTAAAATAATGGCGTTTAATTCCGTTTGATCAATTAAATTTATCAATTCTTCCATCATTTTCGGCTCGCTGGCTGTCCAGCCGGAAACATAAATACCTTTTGCGAGAACAGGACCCCTGTGACCTATTCGTTTTATTTCAAGTCCCATTCCTTGTTCCAATTTTTTAATATATGTTTCGGCATTTTTTGAAAAAACCAATAAAAAACTTAAAAGTCCGGCAAAAATAACAAAAACTAGAATCAACCTCAGACTTCTCGGCGAGAAATCCGGTAAAAATTTTAGTTTTTTTGAATTCATGAAATTTTTATTTAGATTCTTATCTTAGAATTTTAGGAGGACTGACAGTTAAATCAATAATTGTCGAAGCCTTATTGCTTAAATTTTTTCCCTTTAAAATCAATTCTACTTTTTTATCACCAAAAATATTCGCTAATTTTTTAACATTCAAAGTCGGCTTTTGACCAGAAATATTGGCGCTGGTAGCGGTTATCGGCATTTTGTAAGAAAGTTTTTGGCAAATTTTTGATTCCGGCATGCGAACACCAATCGTATTTTTTCCACCGGTCAAAATCTTATTTATATTTTTTTTCTTTTTTAAAATAACAGTAAACGGTCCGGGTAAAAGAGCTTGAATAAAACGTTCTTGATTTTTATTGACTAAAGCTATTTTTTTAATATCTTCAACGCTTGAGACCATAACTGAAATTGGTTGATTAAAATTTCTTCCTTTCAGAATAAAAACTTTTTTAATCGCCTCTTGATTGGTAATATCGACTCCTAAACCGTAAAGCGTGTCTGTGGGATAAATAATCACTCCTCCTTGTTTCAAAATTTTCCGCGCTTTTTGAATATTTTTTTCTGTCGTTAATAAAATCATACCAAAATTATTTAAATTTTAGAACGAAGTGAATAAAAATTTAACCATAATTTTGAGTACCCTGTTAAATAATTTCGCTTTAGCGAAATTACTGCAAGGCAGTATTTAACAGGGTAAAGGTTTTGTTCCTGCTCAGACTTCATCCTTCGGATTCGTCTTTGCAGACAAAACTCTTTATAAACCTATTTCTTGAGCCGCATTTTGCATTGCTTCTAAACTGATTTTGAAAAATTCTTCCTGCGATAGATTCAAATCATCACAGGCGGCAATATGTTCTCTATTTGCTCCTTTGGCAAATCCTTTTTCCTTATAGCGATTTAAAATATTTTCTACAGTCAGATCTGATATTTTTTTACTTGGCAAAACAAGAGTTGAAGCTACAATCAGTCCGGTAATCGGATCGGAACAAAATAGCGCCTTAGCCATTTGGCTTTGGCGCGATAGTCCGTGCATGGCATTATGCGCTTTTATCGCTTCAATAATTTCTGATTCAATGCCTTTCTCGGCTAAAAATTTTGCTCCAATCAAACTGTGATTTATAGGGTCGCTTTTGGTTTCTTCATAATCAATATCGTGTAAAAGTCCGGCTAAAGCCCACTTTTCTTCATTTTCGGAAAAATATTTTGCCAAATTTTTCATCACCGCTTCCACGGCCAAACAATGTTTAATCAAATTCGGCGTTTTTATTTTTTCTTCAACCAATTTAAGCGCTTCTTCTCTTGTCATAGATTTAGAAATTTATTTGTAGCATTCGCATGTATTCGTAGATTCGCATTACAACTACAGCAACTTAAAATTATTAATAACCAAACCGAATTTATAACCCAAATAATTGGCTGCTTCGCGGCAATAAGTCATTCTTTCGGTAAAAATCTCAAAATACTCCATAATTGAACAAAATTTGGTGTCAATTTTCAAAATCAAGGTGATTCTTTTTTTCTTAGGATCAATTTTATGCATTGACTTAGTCGTCGCATAATTAACTCTATCATGAATGTCAGCCTTTGAACTTTTAATATTAGGCAAGGTTACTCTGGAACGATGAACATCTGATTTATCGGCTAAAATAGTAATCGCGGAAATTTTATTTACTATTTTCATCATCTGTTTATCGTGATTAACAATTGCCTGTAAAATGTAACTTAATTCCTGAGGAGAAAAATCTTTTTGAAAAAGTTGATTAAAAAGAAGAGCACTCCAATAATGGTGCTGCTGGCGGCCTAAAAAATTTCCCATATCATGGCAAAATCCGACAATAGCCGCTATTTCCTGTTCTTTTTTGCTTAAACCGATTTTTTTGGCTATTTCAGCCGACCGCTCGGAAACTAAATTGGCGTGGCGAAAAGCGTGCTCCGTATATTCCAAAGCTTCTAAAGTAATTTCTGTCTGATAGATAAATTCCTGAACATAAGGATGATTTTTGATTTCTTTAATGCTTATCATATGGATTTAATTTATATTTTTAATTTGGTACCCCAGACGCTTCAAAATTGGAATCAATTGATTAAAACCTTGAAGCTATGGAGCGATATTATAGCTAATTATAAAGAGAATTTCGCAAGTGTCAATGGGTAAAAATAAGACTGGCAATAAATTATGTTTTTCTAAGAATAAGCATATATACTACTGTATGTTATTTGAATTAGCGACTAGAAAATATTTATTATCGAAAAAATCAGAAGTTAGAAGCCATTTAGAAAACCAAATGAGTGTTTAGTGAGGTCAATTTTGACTTTTCTAGGGGAATTGACATTTTCCTAAATTTACCTATAATTATAAGTAGATATATTCAATAGATATTTAGTCCTTTGCAAAAGGAGGTACAAAATGTCATATATAAGATATATAAATGGAATACCCGTTGAATGTCAAGATTTTAATGACAAATATGGAAGTTTTCTCCCCGGTTCACTTTCATCTTTAATGGAAGCCGAATTTCTAAGCCAAGCTATAAAACATACCTGCTCTAAATGTGGGAAGAAAATTCCAAAAGATGAACCGATATACGTCCATTCAACTGGAGGTTTATGTGGAATATGCGAAGCAGAAAAATGCAAGGAATAGTATATAATAGAGAAGTAATAAGGAGGTGTAAGATGTCATGCTATGTACAATATACTAAAGGGAAACTAGAAGGAATTGAGGTGCCTGATGAAAAATGGTTGGGTTATCATTTAGCTCGTCATTTTACAGAAATGCTAAATAAGTTAAAGGCAAAGGAAGGTCGACTATGTATCAAATGCGGCCAAAAGATTCCAGAAGACGAGACATATTACGAAACAGAGAATGGCATGGTTTGTACTTCTTGCCATTAAGTATAAGTGACAATAAAATGAAATTTATAAGGAGGTGAAAATGACGGACTACGATAGCGAGATTAAGATTGATCGTCCCCACCCACCCGGTGGAATCCATGCGGATTTAATAACGAAATTCCCATTCGGCGGGGTAGACAAAATGCGTCTTGGGCCTGAGGGAGAAATAAAGACCGAAGAGGTATTTGTTAAAGGAGGAAAGATCAATATTGAGAGGTGAAATTTTAAGGGGGCGACATAACACTCGTCCCCTTTCTAATTTTCTAATTTAATCAAAATTATTATTGAAATAATTAAAAAGTTAAAATAAAAAATGCCCAGTAATGGGCATTTTTATATACCGCTACGGGGAATCGAACCCCGGTTACCAGGATGAAAACCTGGTGTCCTAACCACTAGACGATAGCGGCATAATTTATTCATATTATCATAATTAAATAAATTTGTCAAAAAGAAAATTTGTGATAAGATGTAATGATATGATTATTTTAGGAATTGAAACATCTTGTGATGAAACAGCCGCCTCGGTTATTAAAACCTCGGGCGGTAAAATTGAAATTTTATCAAACATTATTTCTTCTCAAATACCGATTCATCGCAAATACGGCGGCATTATTCCGGAGATAGCGGCTCGGGCTCATATTGAAAATATATTGCCTGTTATTCAAAAATCATTGGAAATTCTGAAAAATCAAAAAATTGATCTAATTGCCGTCACTCAAGGACCGGGATTGGTAACTTCACTTTTAGTCGGGATAGAAACCGCCAAGACTTTTTCTTATGCCAAAAAAATTCCTTTAATGGGCATTAATCATTTAAAAGGACATATTGCCGCTAATTTCATTAATAATGAAAAAATTAAATTTCCGGCTCTTTGTCTGATTGTTTCCGGCGGACATACTGAATTAATTTTAATGTCCAGTCAAACAAAATACAAAAAAATCGGCCAAACGCGCGATGACGCGGCCGGAGAATGTTTTGATAAAATTGCCAAGCTTCTTAACATCGGATATCCCGGCGGACCCGCCATTGCCACTGAAGCGGCGAAACTAAAAACCACAAACCACAAACTACAAGTTAGTCTTCCTCGCCCAATGTTTAATTCGCCTGATTCTGATTTCAGCTTTTCCGGATTAAAAACAGCTGTTTTTTATTTAGTCCAAAAAAATAAAAATGTTTTAACAAATAGCAAAACAAAAAATGAATTCATTCAAGCCGTATGCGCTGAAGCACAGCAATCAATCATTGATGTTTTAATCAAAAAAACCATTCGGGCGGCTGAAAAATTCAAAGTAAAATCAATTATTCTTTGCGGCGGTGTGGCGTCGAACAACGAATTAAGGAAACAATTTGAAGAAAAAATTAAAAATTCTGTAACAAAAATTAATTTTCATGTTCCTGAAAGAAAATTATGCACTGACAACGCGGTTATGATTGCCACGGCGACTTATTTCCAATATAAAAATTTAAAACCTAACCAAGTCAAAAAACTTCAAAAAAATTTCCAAATAATCAAAGTTAATCCCAATTTGGAAATTTAACCCGCTTAGAAATTTTAAAAGTATTGTGAAGCTTTTAAAAAATGTGGATATCAAAAATAAATTTCCAAATAAAATAGGGGTATTGAAAATTTCTAACGGGTTTTAAAAAAAGCGGATATTGTTTAAATACTCGCTTTTTTATTCCGCCTAGAAGGCGGTTTTTATTTATGACAAATTAATAAAGGTTTCTCGCTCTACGTCGCTAATAAAGTTCATCTTTCTGGCTTTTAATGAAACCTCTTAAATTTTCCAAAAAGATGAAGAAAATTTGCAATGGCACTTCAATTAATAAATCAAAGATAAGAATAATAAAATTAAATTTAGATAAAGCGGAAGCTCCCCATTTACCGACTGCAATCAACGGCATGGCGAATAAATCAATTAAAAAAGTAGCTACACTACCTCTTTCCTTTTCCAAACTTAATTCTCGAGAACGATTATAAGCTTTTGTTCCAGTAGCGGCCACCAATGAAATAAAGAATAAGAAAATAACAATGCTGGCTATACTAAAATGAAATGTTAATAATAATTTGGTTAAAGCCCCAAATGTAATAAAAAACATTATTAAAGAAAACATCTGAACAATGGCAAGGCCAAACCAAGATTTTTTAATCGGCAATTTCAAAGCATAATTTTTAGCTTTATCGCCATAAACTACCGCCTTACTTTCTTCTATAACCAATTTTAAATTTTTTTCCGAGGGCATTCTAATTGTTAAAACAATAATCAACATCAAAAGAGGCGGCGCAATAATACTAATCATAACATTAAGCCAAGAGAACTGATCAACGATATATTTGTCCAAGGGAATTTCTAAACCAAAAGCAACAACAACTTTGGTGATAAAAAATGAGACAACGCTTAAAAATGCCAAACGAGTGAGTTTTCCTCTTTCTGTCTCGTAACGCTTATTATAATTATTCTTAATTGTTTTTTCAAAAAGTTCAGATTTTTCAAAAGCAACATTCATTTCTTCATTATTTCGACTATTGGAAATAATATCGCTGATTAAATAAAAAATAGTATTATATTGATTGCAAAGTTGAAAAAAAAGCGGACCCAAAGGATTTTTAAGGTGACGCTTAATTTCTTTTTTATAAAAGAATAATTTATCAGCTATTTGCGGAAAAGTTTCCGGATTTAATTCCATCCAGCTGGGATTTAAAAATTTTAAAAGACGATAGTCAAGCTGAGAATCATCTACTCTTAAAAGCGCCCGCTGAATATTGATAAAAAGCTGGGTATTTTTTATTTCATCTGAGATTTGTCCTCTCTGAATCACCAAACGTTCGTGTAAAATTTGATACATTAAGGCCGCCAAATTATTATCTTTAAACGGCGGGTCTAATTTTTCCTCTATTTCGCAAGTTCCGATTTTTATAAGCCAATCTATAATTTCCCGACGGTTTGACCTGGAAGACTCTTTAGCCCTATCCATCAAGAACACGTATTTATCAATAATTTTTTGAGTTTCTTTTATTTTCGTTTCTGGGATGGTATCATTCGGCAAATGACCGACTCGAATAATATCTTGAATTAACAGTTCAGCAAAATTTTGATTATCTCCCCGCACGAAAAGCCGACGTTTAAAAACTCTTTCAATCGCCCCCTTGCGCAAAAGGTGTTCTTCCCGATAAGCGACAACATTTCTTATTTTCTCATAAAAAGAGGCAATGGCGCTGGATATTTCATCAACATGAATTTTGGGTATTGTCTCTGAAGGAGCTTTTTCAGCCAAAAAAGCTTGATATTTATCAAGAAATTCTCTAATCAAAGGCGAAATTTCACTTGTACTTTTATCTGGTAAAGACATAAAAATAGGTTAAATATTAGCTTATTTAGTATAGTTTAAGGCCTAAAAATGTCAACTGGCTTGAAAGATTATCAAATTTATGCTATATTATTATAATGAAAAAGATTATCACTCATTCTGAAAGACAAACCATTAGTTTGGGTAAAAAAATAGCCCAAAAACTCATTGGCGGCGAAGTTTTAGCTTTAAACGGCGAACTGGGCAGTGGCAAAACGGTTTTAATTAAAGGAATTGCGGCCGGTTTGGGTATTAAAAAACATATTACCAGTCCGACATTCGTGGTGATGAAAATCCATAACACAGACTCACACGGAAAAAAACACGGACTCACACAGACTGGTGCAAAAATTCCGCGTAAGTCAGTATTAAGTCAGTGTAAGTCTGTGTGGTTATGCCATATTGATGCTTACCGGTTAAGCTCCGGTCAAGATTTAATCAATATTGGAGTAAAAGATTGGCTGGCTAAACCAAATACGATAACTGTAATTGAATGGGCTGAACGAGTTAAAAATATCTTGCCAAAAGATACAATAACCATTAAACTTAAATTAAGAAAAAATAAAAATGAGAGAACGATAACGATTCTGTCTGCGAAGACGAAGTCTGAGTAGAAACAAAATCGTTACCCTGTTAAATAATTTTAAGTTTTTTATAAAAAACTTAAAATTAAGATTTGAAAATTTTTTCAAAAAGCAGGCGAGGCTAACTAAAAAATAAAAAACTATTAACAATATTTCTAAAAATATTGTTTCAAATCTTATTTAACAGGGTACTCAAATTTGTTGCTAAAAATTTATCGTTTAGCAACTCAAATTTTAGACAAATTTGGTATGGAATCCGCTTACGAACCAAAAAAATACGAATCAAAAATTTATAAACTCTGGGAAGAGAGCGGTTTTTTTAATCCGGATAATTTGCCCAACCAAGACGGTCCGGCTTACAGCATAATGATCGCTCCGCCGAATATCACCGGTTCTCTCCATATGGGTCATGCTTTGGAAAATACCATTTCCGATATTTTAATTCGCCATTACAGAATGAAAGGATTTAAAACTCTCTGGCTCCCGGGCACGGATCACGCCGGCATTGCCACTCAAAATGTGGTGGAAAAAGATTTAAAAAAACAAAATTTGACCCGCATTGATTTGGGTAAAGAAAAATTTTTGGAAAAAATTTGGGAATGGCGAGAAAAATACGGCGACATAATTTTAAATCAACTCAAACAATTGGGCTGTTCATTGGATTGGAGCCGCACTCGTTTCACCATGGATGAAAATTATCAGGCAGCAGTCAAAAAAGCCTTTGAACACTATTTGGAAAAAGGCATGATTTATCAGGGCGAAAAAGTAATCAATTGGTGCATTAAAGATCAAACCGCGCTTTCTGATTTGGAGTTGGAATATGTGGAAGAAAAAGGCAAACTTTGGCATATCAAATATCCGATTAAAGATTCAAGTGATTTTGTGGAAGTAGCCACGACTCGGCCGGAGACAATGCTTGGCGACACGGCCGTGGCCGTAAATCCGGATGATTTGCGCTATAAAAAATTAATCGGCAAAACGGTAATTGTTCCGATTGTTAATCGCGAAGTGTTGATTATCGCCGATCAAATGGTGGATAAAGATTTCGGCACCGGTGCGGTTAAAATTACGCCGGCCCATGATATGGCTGACAGCGACACGGGCGAGCGCCATAATTTAGAATTCATTAAAGTAATCAATGAAGTCGGAAAAATTATCAATGTTAATGATGAATTCAATGGCAAAAAAATTATTGAAGCGCGCGAACTGGTAATCAACAAATTAAAAGCGCTGGAATTATTGGTAAAAGAAGAAGAAATCACGCATAATGTGGCCAAATGTTATCGCTGCGGTTCTACTGTTGAACCTATGCTTTCAAAACAATGGTTTTTAAAGACAAAACTTTTGGCTGAAAAAGTTTTAGCAGCCATAGAAAAAAACGAAGTGGTTTATAAACCCGAGCGATGGAAAAAAATCGCCGAAGAATGGCTGAAAAATATTCGCGATTGGTGTGTTTCACGACAAATTTGGTGGGGACACAATATTCAGATGGAAGGCAATTCAAATACTTTTGATACTTGGTTCTCCTCTGCTCTTTGGCCTTTCGCCACTTTGGGCTGGCCGAAACAAACCGAAGATTTGAAAAAATTTTATCCTTCAAATGTGATTACCTCTGCCAGAGATATTTTGCATCTTTGGATTTCACGCATGATTTTTTCCGGAATTGAATTTATGGGCAAAGTGCCATTTAAAGAAGTTTATATTCATCCCACAATTCTTGCTTTGGACGGAAAAAGAATGTCAAAATCATTAGGCACAGGCATTGATCCTTTAGTGCTGATTGAAAAATACGGCGCTGATGCGACTCGTTTTGGCCTGATTCTTCAAATAAATCATGATCAGCAAGCTGTTCGTTTTGACGAAAGATCTTTAATTTCGTCAAAAAATTTCATCAATAAACTCTGGAATATCAGCCGCTTTATTCAAATGAAATGCGAAGAAAATAAATCTGGTTCCATTTCATCTTTAAAACCAATAACACTGGCTGACCAATGGATTCTTTCGCGAATAAATCGCCTGACCGATTCAATAACAAAAAAAATAGAAAAATACGAACTTGGCGAGGCAGCTAAAGAGCTTTATGAATTTACTTGGCATGAATTTGCCGATTGGTATTTGGAAATATCAAAATTTCAAAACGAAAATCCGGAAACGCAAAACAATACTGTTTTTATTTTAAAATCCTCTATTTTGAATTTACTGAAACTTCTCCATCCGTTTATCCCTTTTGTTACCGAGGAAATTTACGGCCAATTGACCGGTTTAAAACAAAATAATGACTTATTGATAATCGCTGAATGGTCCAAGGTTGACGAGAAATTAATCAATCAAACCGCAGAAGAAGAATTTGAAAAAATAAAAAATCTGATTATAAAAATCAGAAATTGGAAAATGGAACAAAAAATAACTTTTAAAGAAATTATGGATTACAACTCTGAATCGGAAGATAAAGCAATATTAACCAAACCGGAAATAAAAGATTTAATTGAAAAATTGACCAAAACAAAATTAATCTCTTAATTAAAAAATAAAAAAATGAGCCTGTTTTAACAGGCTTATTTTTTTATTTATTTTTTAAGAATTATCGCTGATGAATTTCTTAAACGAGCGATCATAGGTTTTTTCCGCTTGTTTGGAAAAACAGCAAGCCGGCAATTCCTTATTAACCAAATGATATTCCAAGCATTCGCAGCACCTGCCTTTTCTGTGACAATCCGCATAAGTGCAAGAACATTTTTCTGAATTTTTTTCTTTTTGACAAAGCATAAATTTTGAATCTTATAAATTTAATCAATTTCCGCCATTTCGGCTCCTTGAGTCGGTATTCCCATTGAAAAAGCCCAAGCTCCGATTCTCTCTCTGTCATCTCCAAGATATTCGCGCCAAGAATTGTCTAAACCTAATTCTTCAAAACGTCTGGAAATAATATTTAAATCGTCAATAATAACTATATGTTTATTTCTTGTTGCCGTATCGACAGACGACACTTGCTGTTGCCAACTTAAACGAGTTTCTGAATCAAAATGTTCTTCTTGACGAGTTTGATCAACCTGACTTCGATATTTTTTTAATCTTACATATTCAATGCAATCTTGTTTCAATTTGTCTATAAAATATTGAAGAAATTTGAGTTCTTTTTCATCTTTTATAACTTCAATTTTTTGTTCTAAATCATCAATGTTTATCGCCCAATTTCTTTCTTCTTTATAATCATGCTTTTCATGCGAACTTTCTGCAAAAAATTTTTCTTTAGTAGCTGGCATAAAAAAAATAAATATTTAATAAAATTATTCAATAACTCTGAACACTTCTTCAACAGAAGTGATGCCGTCCAAGGCCTTTAATAAACCGTCTTGAACCATGGTAACCATTCCCTGTTTTTGGGCCAGTTCTTTTATTTTATATTCAGAAATTTCCCCTTTTGAAATACTTTCTTCAATTGCCGGATTCATGGTAAAAATTTCGTAAATGCCGAGCCGGCCGAAATATCCCAATCCTTGGCATTCCGGACATCCCTTGCTTTGATAAAACTTGGGAGTCCATTGCTGATTTATATCTTCGGGAAAATTAATTTTCTTTTTTTCTTCTTGTGGAAGTTCGGATAAAATCTTTTTCACTCTTTCCAAAACCGCTGGTTCCAAATTTATTTCTTCTTTGCATTTTTGACAAATTTTTCTGACCAATCGCTGGCCGATAATGGCGTTAATAGCCGGAGTCAGAAGATACGGCTTGACTCCCAAGGCGAAAAATCTTGGAATGGCGCCAGCCGCGTCATTGGTGTGTAAGGTGGAAATAACCAAATGACCGGTTAAAGCCGCCTGAATGGCGATTTCAGCTGTTTCAAGGTCTCTAATTTCGCCGACCATGACCACGTCAGGATCTTGGCGTAAAATTGAACGAAGCCCTTTGGCAAAAGTATAACCCTTTGTTATGTCAATTTGACTCTGGTTAATACCTTTTAAATGATATTCAACCGGATCTTCCAAGGTAATTATTTTTGTTCCAGGATTATTTAATTTATTTAAAACAGCATAAAGAGTGGTGGTTTTACCCGAACCGGTCGGACCAGTGGTAACAATCATTCCATTTGGTCTTTCAACTTCTTTTTTTAAAAGTTCAAAAGCGGAATCCCTTAATCCTAAATTTTCAAAACTTAGTTCCGCCACCGATGAACGCAATAATCTCATTACCACGCTTTCTCCATAGGCCGTAGGCAAACAAGAAACGCGGACATCAACTTTATCTTTAACCAAATCAATGGTAAATCTCCCGTCTTGGGGCTGGTCGGTAATGTTAATTTTCAAACTTGAAAGAAGTTTGATGCGAGAAATAATTTTTTCCCAAAACTTTTTATCAATTTCCGCCGCGTCAATCAAAACGCCGTCGATTCTAAATCTGATTTTTACATTAAGTTCTTCCGCTTCAATATGGATATCGGAAGCGCGCGAAGAAATGGCCGAAGCCACAACCAAACTGACCAGTTCGGAAATATTCACTTTTTGAATTTCGTGATTCAAATCTTTAACAGTTTTAATTCTTGATTTAAAATTTTCTATATCTTCGGCGGTTATTTTAACGCCCTTGATGGAAGGAGTGATTTTGGGCAAAGTGCTGTAAAGTTTATAAGCCAAATTAAAACTGTTTTCCGAAACTAAAAAGAGCTCTGTTTTTAAATCAAAAGCTCCTTCAATTTTTTCTCTAAACTTGGCTAAATTTTCACTTTCCGCTTGATATGAAGCTATTTTCGCATCTCTCTCTGTTCGATAAAAACAAATTACTTTGTAATTCATCGCGTCCTGAGAAGAAATTAAACTTATTGCTTCGGGAGAAATTGGAAATCCGGTTAAATTAATATAAGACACGCCGGCTTGATAGGCTTGTTGAGAGGCCTCTTCTTCTTTTTCTTTTATCCTGATTTCAGATAATTTATCTTTAAGCTTTTCTTCTTGGTTTTCTTCCGCCACCTGAGGTTTTTTTGAGCTTGTTTGTTGACTTAGTAAATCGTCTAAGTTGAACATAATTAATTAAGTTTAACATTATTTTCTAAACCTGACAATACCAAAAAAAAATTTAATCCGCCAAAAAGGCGGATTAAATTTCTATCTATAATTTTCAACAAAATCCTTTAATTGTATAGTCTTTGCTTGATTAAATCTATTTCCTGTTTGACCCTTCCACCCTCGGCGACGCTTTGTTTGATTTTACTATATGCGTGCATGGCCGTGGTATGATCGCGATTACCCAAGGCTTTGCCGATTAAAGGAAAAGACGCATCTATTTCTTCTCTCATTAAAAACATGGAAATTTGGCGAGGAACAACCAACTCTCTTTTGCGGGAATCGCCTGTTACTTCATCAACTCTGATTCCGTAAAAATTAGCCACTGCTTCAATAATTTGCTTGGGTTGAAGAAAACTCTTTTTAGGCTGAGTGGTTAAGCTGACTAAAATATTTTTAACAGTCGGTAAATCCAATTCTATTTTATGAAGTTCATGATAAGCCATAATTTTATTCAAAGCTCCTTCCAGCTCCCGAATATTGCTTTGAATTTGGGCGGCCAAATATTGAAGAACATCTTCACCTAAATTATATTTTTTTTCTTGGCATTTTGCTTTTAAAATAGCAAGTCTTGTTTCCAAGTCCGGCGGATTAATATCAGCAATTAATCCCCATTCCAGACGAGATGTTAATCTATCTTCCAAGGCCGGAATGGCTTTGGGAGGCCGATCAGAAGTAATGACAATTTGACGGCCATCTTGGTATAAAGTATTAAAAGTATGGAAAAATTCTTCTTGAGTTCTTTCTTTGCCGGCCATAAACTGAAAATCATCTATTAAAAGAATGTCTAAATTGCGATAATTTTTTCTGAATTTATCCATTGAACCATTTCCAACCGCCTGAATAAATTCATTGGTAAATTTTTCGGCATTGGTATAAAGAAGTTTCACCTTGGGATTCTTTTTCAAAATAACATGACCGATGGCTTGTAAAAGATGTGTCTTGCCTAAGCCGACTCCGCCGTAAATAAAAAGCGGATTATATTTTTTGCCCGGCTGGCCTGCCGCCGCCAAACTGGCCGCATTCGCCAATTCATTGCCGGCCCCGACAATAAAAGTTTCAAAAGTATATTTTGGATTTAATCCATGACTATTTGTTTCATTTTTTGTTTCCGATTCTTTCTGAGTATTAATTTCTTTCAGTTCTTCCAACTCTATGGCCAATGGCTGGCTGGGTTTTATGGATTGAGATGTTTCCACTCGGTAAATAACTTTTTTTACTTTATCATCAGTAGCTCCTTGAAGAGATTTTAAAATATCTCTGTGATATTTTCTCTCCAGCCAAGTTTGAGTAAAAGTATTCGGAACACTGACAATTATAGTTTCTCCATTATCTTCTACTTGAGAAATACGGGTGTTCTGAAGCCAGGTTTTAAAATTAGCTTTGGAAATTGATAATTCCAAATCACCCAATACTATTTGCCAAAGTTGATTTTTATCTAATGTTTCCATTTGTTTTAAAAAAATAATTTAAAATCTTATGTACTATTATAATATAGCTGTCCACTTATCGTAAGTTTATAACCTGCGGAAAACCTGTTAATAACTTTTGATTCTAACCAGACTAATCTTGCCAAAAAAACCAAAATATGGTAAAATCATTTTACACTTTAAATTATTAATTTAATCTTTAAATTTATGGCACTTCCAAATAGAAAAAGATCTAAAAGCAGAAAAGGAGTTAAACAATATCAATATCGCCTTAAAAAGAACAATCTAAGCAAATGTTCTTCCTGCAAGAAATCCATAAAACCGCATTGTATTTGCCCATTCTGCGGCTGTTATAATAAAAAAGAAATTATCTCCAAAAAAACAAAGGCGAAAAAGGGTAAGAAATAAAGGATTTTGTCTCCGGACGTTAAGTCGGAGCAACAAAACCTTTACCCTGTTAAATAATTTCGCCAAAAGCGAAATTGCCGCAGAGCGGCATTTAACAGGGTACTCAAAATTATAGTTAAATTTTCTTCGTTATAAATAACTCGTAAATTTAAATAATTTTAATATGGCTCAAAGACATTTAGCCAGAACTATTGCGCTCCAAACCTTAACTGAATGGGATTTTAACAAATCTGTCATTAAAACCAAAGTTAACATTGAAGATATTACAAAAAGAAATTTAAAAGAATTC
>Ga0265297_10004599_pt1 | contig 22242 bp, 13 predicted proteins | sample Munlanlwell13791_FD_192502 | JGI IMG/M metagenome (GOLD analysis project Ga0265297, IMG submission 192502) | Leachate microbial communities from a municipal landfill in Southern Ontario, Canada - Leachate well 137-91 | ecosystem: Engineered > Solid waste > Landfill > Unclassified | place... | reverse complement strand
GCCAACAAGCCAGCCTGAATCCCGCCATAAATGCCAAAGAGCCAGCCATGGGGCGTTCCCCGTGGCTGGCTCTTACTATTCACCCGGACGCCGCCGCCTTCAATATGCGTCAGATGCGACGCTTACCGGGCAATCGTCGAACACTATCAGGGGCTCCGATGAGGACAAGGGTGCGACGTGGGCGGACGGACAAAACAAACTCCGCCTGACCCAAATCAATTCATAATCCCCATGGACAAATGTTGGGGCCACCCTTTTGAAAAAGGGTGGTTCCCAACATCGGTCGTTTTAAAGGGCGGATTTGGGCATGGCCAGGCCGGCGGCGCGGATGCGTTCCAGGATGGTTCCGGCCAGGGCCAGGGCTTGCAGGCCGTCCTCGCCGCTGACCCGGGGCTGGGGCGGTGTGCCGGTCTGGCGGGCCTCACTGATGCACCGGACAAAATCCGCCAGCTCCAATTCGAGGGCATTGGCGTCCTCGACCGCGATCTCCTGGCGCACCAGCTTCCGGTCCTGCAGGAACACCGTCTCCCCCTTCTTGGTGCCGTAGTCGAGCGACAAGTAGGCCTGGGTCTTGAACACGCGGATCTTGCGCATCGCCTCCTGGCTGACCCGGCTGGCGGTCACGTTGGCCACGCAACCGTTGGCGAACTGGATGCGGGCGTTGGCAATGTCCTCGCTCCGGCTGAGGATCGGCACACCGACGGCATCCACCTGCACCACCGGACTGCGCACCAGATACAACAGGATGTCCAGATCATGGATCATCAGGTCGAGCACGACGCTGACCTCAGTGCCGCGTGGCAGCAGGCCGGGGCGCGGCGGCGGATAGGGCGCCAGCCGGTGCGCCTCGATAAAGCGCGCCTCGCCCGGCGTCCGGTCCAGGCATTCCAGCACCGGGTTGAACCGCTCCACGTGCCCCACCTGCAGGACCAGCTTGCGGGCGGCGGCCAGGGCGACCAGTTCCCGCCCCTCGGCCACCGTGGTGGTCAGCGGCTTTTCCACCAAAATATGCTTGCCTGCCGCCAGCAGCGGCTTGACCGCCGCATGGTGCTTGTCGGTCGGCACCGCCACGCTCAGGCCGTCCACCAGGGCCGCCAGTTCCTCGACGGTGGCAAAGGCGCGCGTTTTGTGCTCGGCGGCCACCCGCTCCGCGGTGGCCGCGTCACGATCATAGACGCCGACCAGCTCCACGTCCGGCAAGCCCGCGTACAACCGCGCGTGATGCTTACCCAACGCCCCCACCCCAATCACCCCAATCTTGACCCTGTCCATGATAAGCGGTGCCTTTCTAAATAAAGATGTTGGGAGCACCCTTTTCCAAAAGGGTTGCCCCAACCTGTTATTATTCAAGGAAAAACGGTGTATCCTCGTCGATGCGTTTGCCCGGGGTTCCGCCGGCCTTGGCATCGCCCCTGGGGGGGCGCGTTTTGGCGGTGGCGGGCGGGCGGGTGGTGGCGTCCCCGCGTTTTTTGGGGACGGGTGCGTCGGCCGGCGGCGCCTCCACCTCTTCGGGCATGGACAACAGCTCGGCGGGCGGCGGAGTGGCGGCCGGTTTTGCCGCCGTCCTGGCGGCCTGGGGTGTCACGGCCGCCGGCGGAGCGGGAACCTCGGCAGCGGTGGCCTTTTTCCGCGGCTTGCGGCCGGGGCCGACGGACGAAGGTACCGGGGGCGGCGGCGGCGGTTCGGCGGCCGGGGCGGTTGGGGCCGCCTTTTTGCCGCCACGCTTGCCGGGCTTCCCCGGGGTCTTCCGCTCCCGGGCCGGCGGCTCATCAGCCGTCTCTGCTGGTTCCGGGCTTGCGGAGTCCGCCACGGGCGCCGGGGGTGGGGCCGCCGGAGCCGCCGGCGGGGAACCCGGGGCGGCTTCAGGGGCGGCCGGCGGAGCACCGGCATCACCGGCCGCGGCCGGCGGCGTCTCTCCGCCCGCCTCCGCCTGAAGGGTGGCGGAGCCGCGCTTGACCTGGATGATGCGGGCAATCTCGTGCTCGGTGACCCGGAACCCGCGGGCGCTGGCGGAGCGGATTTCAACGGTGTCGAAATCCACCTCGACCTGCGTCGTGCGCTGGTGTTTTTTGGGGACGAACTCGCAGTTGACCACCACCCCGTAGTTGGTGTAGAGCGCCTCGATCAGGCAGTTCTCCGGCAGGGTGCGGTACTCCTTGTCCATGATGTAGCTGTCGATGCGGAAGCGCTTGGCGTAATAGACGCCGCTCTTGCGGTCGCGGTAGAGCATGGAATACACTTGGTAGCGGTCGGCCAGCAGCACCTGCTTGACCGGGCCGACGTAGAGCTTTTCCGCCATCGGCACGACCTTGAACACGCCGTCGTTGCGCAGCAGCACCAGGCGGTCAAACTCGCTGCAGGCCAGCGGTTCCTGGTCCTTGTTGGAGTTCTTGACCCCGTAACCGGCGAACTGGCCGCTCTTGTCATGGCCAACCTTGAGATTGCGCAGGGCGACTTCGCGGACATTGACCGCGGCCAAGTCGCCCACCTGGGTGTGGCGCGGATGCAGGTGCCCGTACTTCTTGATCAGGTTTTCGATGAACTTGATGGTGAAGCGCTTGAGATGGGCCAGGTTGTCCTGGGCCGTGCCGATCAGCGCGAGGATGTCATCGATCTCCTGCTGGTTGCGGTTGATGTCGAACAGGGAGATGCGGCGGATCTGCAACTGCAGCAGCTTTTCGATGTCGGCGTCGGTGATGGGGCGCTCGCGGGGCGGCGGGATGTCAATGGTCTTGCCGTGGTATTCCAGGATCTTGAAGCGCGCCGCATGCTCCTTGAAGTAGTCGGCGAGCAGCTGTTCCATGCCGCTGCGGACTTCGTGCTGGACCGCTTCGAGGGTCTCGCTTTTCTCAATCCGCTTGTAGATGCGGTGCTCGATGAACAGCTGGGCCAGGCTTTTCTCGAAGAAGCGGTCGTTGAGCTTGCCCAGCTCGATCTCCAATTCGCGGCGCAGGTCCTCGACCAGCTTGTCGGTGTTGTGGTGCAGGACCTCGGAAACGGTCATTTGGACCGGGCGGTTGTCCTTGATGACGGTCAGGTTGGAGGTGAGGTTGATCTCGCAGTCGGTATAGCCGTAGAGCCGGGTGACCGTCTCGTCGGCGTAGACGCCGCGCGGCAGGGTGATCTCGACCTCAACCCGCTCGGCGGTGTAGTCGTTGATCGAGGAGATCTTGAGCTTGCCACGGTTGACCGCGTCCTCAATGGAGGCGATCAGCGACTCGGTGGTGGTGCTGAACGGCACCTCGCGAATGACCAGGGTCTTCTCGTTCACCACCTCGATGCGGGCCCGGATCCGGACGCGCCCCGCCCCGTCGGCATACTCGGAGGCGTCCATGATGCCGCCGGTCTGAAAATCCGGAAAAACCTGGAACGGCTCGCCGCGCAGAATGGCGATCTGGGCCTGCAGCAGCTCGGTGAAATTGTGGGGAAAGACCTTGGTGGTCATGCCCACCGCCACGCCCTCGGCGCCCATCATCAGCAGCGCCGGCACCTTGGCCGGCAGGGTCACCGGCTCGCGGTTGCGGCCGTCATAGGAATCGACAAACTCGGTGATTTCCGGGTTGAACAGCACCTCGCGTCCCAGCGGGCTCAGCCGGCACTCGATGTAACGGGCGGCGGAGGCGGGGTCGCCGGTGTGGATGTTGCCGAAATTCCCCTGCTTGTCGATGAAGAATTCCTTGTTGGCCAGCACCACCAGGGCGTCGCCGATCGAGGCGTCGCCGTGGGGATGATAGCGCATGGTGCTGCCGATGACGTTGGCCACCTTGTGGAAGCGGCCGTCATGCAGCTCCAGCAGGCAGTGCAGAATGCGGCGCTGCACCGGCTTCATCCCGTCGTTGACGTCGGGGATGGCGCGCTCCTTGATGACATAGGAGGCGTACTCGATGAAATGGCGCGCCATCAGGTCGCGCAGCCCGTCCTCCCCCTCCATCCAGGCGGTCGGGGACTGGGGGACGGGGGCCTCGCCGGCGGGGACGCCCCCACCAGCGGCGTCAGGAGTGTCGGATGCCGGCGCCACGGCGTCAGTAGTCTCGGGCCCGCCGGGGGCGGACTCCGCAAGCTCGGGTTTTTCGGGGCGTTCGTCGTCGTCGTCAGCCATGATGCGGAAAGCTGGCCCGGTCCTTGCAAGTTGGGACAGCCGCGACCGGCACCATTGCCGCCGGACCGGACCGGGAACCGGGGCATACTATAGCGTGTACGGCCCGGGCAAACCCGTGACCATACTCCAGCGTGGGAACAGCCATCACTCGACTTGCCCGCCCGGCTTTGTCTGTTCCGCCGGGCCGGCCTGGCGGCGGGCGTTCTTTGTTTCGCCGCCGAGGGCCGCCAGGAGCGGCACCCGCAGGAAGGTCACTTCCCGCCCCTCGGCCGGTGGCGGCTGGGGTTCCAGCTCGCTGAGACGGAGCTGAAACCGGCGGACCACGATACACGGGGTTCGAGGTGCCGCAGTGACCCGATAACGCAGGACATCTCCCGGTTCCACCGCTTCCACGTCACGGTCAAGGTCGCCGCCACCACCAGGCACGATCAGATGCTTGACCACGTCATGTACCCGGGAGGGGGCCTTCGTTCCCGCGGAATCCGCATCCATGAGGCCGGCGATGGCGGATGCTGAGGCCAACCAGGCCGTCCGGGGCATCCGCCGTCGGAGTTGGGACACCGCTTCCCGACACAGATCCCCGCGTTGGTAATTCGCCGCGCAAACGGCCAACGACAACCAGGCCCGCGCCACCACTTCCGACGACGCCTCTTGGTCGGTTGCCGCTTCACGGTAAAACATGAACGCCTCGTGCTCCTGTCCTGGAGACGCAGCGACCCAGTTAGCCAAGAGAATGCGGGAAAACGCTGCCAGCCCGCCATCGTCCCGGTGCGGCTTGACCTGTTGCAGCCAGTCCACCGCCACCCGGACATCCCCCTCGCGAAACCGGCAACAGGCCACACCAATCCTGGCCGCATCCGAGACCGCAGTCGGACGCGGCCCATGCTCCGACGGCAACAGGTTGCGAAACAACTGGCGCGCAAACGCATAATCGCCCGCCACATAAAAAAACCACCCCAGACGCACCGTTTCCGCTTTCGCCCCGTCCAGCCTGGCCCAAACCGTCGCCGGCAGAATCAGGGCGTCCGCCAGCATGCCGTCGCGCAGATGCGGCACCGCTCCGGGGCCCAGGAACGGCCCGGCCCCATCCCGCGCTTCAGCCGCTTCCAACCCTGCGAGTGCCTTCTCCATTCCCGCGTGGTCGCCAGTCCGCCAAGCGGCAAAAAGATCAACCAACAGGGTCTGCACCCGAACATAGCCGACCAGCCACGGACTGGTCAGACGGTTGACCACGCGCTCCGGGCCGTTGACCTTCCGAATCCGGTTATTGGCCGCATCCCGTTCGGTAAATTCCCGGCCGCCCGCAAAACTTTCCAGTACCTTCAGTAACCGTTCGCGGTCCTCTTCCCCGACGGGGGGCCGGCTCCGGGCCAGGATGTTCTCCAACACCACGTTGGCATCCTCTCCCGCCTCGGCTGCCTCCAAACGGTCAAGCAGCTCCAACAGTTCCCGCGCCTGACGCCGGATTACTTTCCAATCCTTGACGGCGACCGCGGTTCCCACCAGAAAAAGCATCCGATCCAGTCGTGCCTCCTCGCGGTACAGGCCGTCCGGCTGGGCATTGATGAACGTGTCATAGGCGGCCAGCGCGGCCTTGTTCCCGCGGGCGTCTCCAGCCAACCGGGCCAGGCACGCCGCCCGGTAGCAGCCCGCGGCGTCCGCCAGCACCGGCAGGCGAATGCCGGCGTAACGGTCGGCCGCTTTTTGGAACTCGCCGCGTGCCGCCGCCCGCCGTGCCAGCCGGTATTGCCAGTACTCGTTGCCAAACGCCACGCTTACCCAGCCCTCCCGCGCTTGCTCCAACAACGACGGCACGCCCGCCAAAGCTTCCTTTAACTCCTCATCCTGCTCAAGCTCCGGCCCCGAAAACCCGCTTTGCTCCGCCAAGACCTGTTCCAACACGGCGATGGCCTCCGAATACATCTCCAACTGACAGCCGAGGTCGCCTGCCGCCACATTGGCCAGACAACGCGTCCGCAGCTCCGTCGCGTGCCGGCACCCTTGGAACGCCGTCAGAGCGGCCCGCAATTCCTTCACGGCCACCAAGCAGCGTCCACGCTCATACAGGACGGGTACGGCCGTCCGCGTTTCTTCATCCGACGCGTCTAGCACCTTCAAGCCCTGGACGGAACGTCCCTGCATCCGCAACGCCCGTGCCAAGCCGGCAACCAGCCGTGTCCGAGCCTCGCCCCCCAGCCCCGGCTTCGCCAATTCCGTCCGCAACCGCGCCGCCACCTGCGGCCACCGCCCCGCCGCTTCCATCTCCCGCAGCCGCGCGGCGGCGTCCTCCGCACAACACCAAGGTACCAGTCCCAGCCAAGCCGCCGCAACCGCCAGCACGTCCCAAAGTTGAGCCCGCCGCATCCATGATTTCATCGCATTTTTCTCCCGCAGAGGCCGCTGAGGAACATCACCATCCCTTGTACATAACCGAAACCAGATAAACTCGTCGCGACATTCCTACTTTTACATCTATCAAATTGCATGGCAATTTGATAGTACACAAACAGGTTTGGAAAAAGATGGGGCGGCGGGGAAGGAAAAACCTTTCCTCAAAAGGTTTTTCCTTCCCCGCCATTCCCTACTTCATTGTAACCATCCTCACGTTTACCGTTTCAGTTGCGCAATGGCCGCCGTGCCGTAATGGAGGCGGCCCCGCCACCAGACCGCCGGCAGGCCGCCGTCTTCCGGCGGCGCGCCCACCGCCTTCTCCAGCCGGAGCAGCAGCTTGAACCCCGCCTCGCCATCCATGTCCGCCGCATACACGCGGATGCCGGGATGTGCCGCCAAAAACTCCGGCAACCATTCCCATTTCAACCAGTTGCAGCTCGGACACCCTTTCGACACGAACAGCACCAGGCCGTTCTTCAGTTCCGCGTCCGGCAACTCCGCGCCCGCAGGGGCCAGCGCCAGCTCCACCGCCGTCCGCGTCGCCCCGCCCACCTCATCGGATCCGGCGGCCGCCGGCAAGACGTGCCGCGGCGGACGTCCAGCGTTGGAAACGCCGGATGACGCCATCGGGAAGGCGCCCCTGGCATTGCGTCGCGGCTTGGCGTCACGCCCTTGGGTTCCCGTCACCGTCAACGCCGCCACGCCGGCCTTTCCTGTACCGTGCGCATCGGCTTTTCCCGTCTGCGTTCCGTCGCCGCGGACCGGCGCCGCACGGGCAACCGGTTGAACCACACTCAGCGCCCCGGATTTCGCGGTTTCCTTCATCGGTTTCGGATCGGCCTTCCCGGCCGCTACCATCGTTTTCGGAGCCGGACGCGGTGACGCCGCCAGCGCCGTGGCCGATCCACGCGTCCAGAGCCCCGCACTGTCTAACCCCCAGCGCGCCGTCAACTGGCCGTTCCGGTTGAACTCCAATTGCTCCACGAGCTTGTGGTTGGCATCATAGCGCAGGCGCCGCTCATGCCCGTCCGCCCCCGTCACCGCCACCAAACGCCAGCAATCGTAGCGGTAGCGTTCCTCACGGCCGGTGGAATGCCACTGGCGGATCAGTCGCCCGTCCCGGTCATATTCGCATCGCGTCTCCACCGCCCTGACCTCCGGCTTTTGATCTTTCGTATCCACAGGCAGCGCCCAGGCCGCCGCCGCATCTAGCCCGACACCCCCTGGCGCCGCCGCCGGCACCTCTCGCATCCGCGCCACCCGGCCGCAGTCGTCATATCGCCACAACGTCCACGCTCCGCCGGGCTCCCGGTAGGCGATGAACCGCCCGGCCGCGTCAATCTGGAACCGGTGCTCCGCGTCATTCACCCGCATCCCGGCCAGCAAACCGTCCGCGCCGTACTCATACCGGCAATCCCATTTCCCCGCCATCTGCCGCCGGGTCAGACGGCCAGCCGTGTCGTATTCCATCGATACCCGCCCCATCCCCGTCTCCCGCCCCAAGACATGGCCCGCGCCGTCCAGCGTCTGCCGCCACAACACTGTCTCCCCCGCTAGGAACGCCACCTGCCGCCCCACCGCATCATATTCATAGCGCAAGGGGGAGTTGTCCTTCATGATGACCGCCGTCGGCCGGCCATGGTCGTCGTATTCATAACGCGCCAGTACCGTACCCTTGCCGTCCTGGTTTTCCGTCAACCGGCGCGTGCCGGCTACCAGCTTCATCACCGACCGGTCCAGTACCCTCGCCGCCGCCAACGGCTGTGTTCCCGTGCCCTCGCCGCGCTCAAAGCGCCAGTCCCCGTCCTTCTCCTGCACTTGGCGCTGGAAGCGGTACCGCCGCCCCATAATGTCCCGCACCACCGACGTCCAGACCGTCCCATTCGCCTTGTCCGGCCCCGTGGCTGTTTCCACCTGGAACTCCCGCAGCACCGTTTCCCGCCGCGACCGGCCCGTGCCCGTCGCCGACCCCATCTCACGGAACTGGGTCAACCGCCCCTCCGGATCATACGTGTACCGGTACTCACGCAACGGCGCCGGCTCGCGCGCCCGGGCCGCCCCCACCCCGCCCTTGCGCCCGCGACTACCACCCCCGTCCGCCTGTGGCGCCGCCCCCGCCGCGAACAGCCGCAGCCGACTGGTGTAGCCGTTGCCGTCATAGGCCAGCAACCACTCCTCCCCGTACGGCGTCACCACCCGTTCCGGCAACCCCGCCCCATTGAATACAAACGTCACTACCCGATTCCCCGGTAGCGTGGCCGACACCACATGCCCCGCCCCGTCATACGCCAGTGCCACCGTCCGCCACGACATTTCAGGATGCTCCAACCGGACCAGGCGCCAGTTCCGCCCGCCATCCACCGTCTCGAACACCAGCCGCCGCACCCGCGCCTGCTCCAGCACCAGCCGCCCCTCCTGCCGCCGCAGCACCCACTCCGGCGCGTTCCGGCACGCCCGCTCCGTTCCCTCCGTCGGCAGTGCCGGCCAGCCTTCCATCGTGGGGAACAGCAACAATCGTCGGCCAACGATCGCCGCCACCGCGTTCGGCTCGCCCTCCATCCCCTCCGGCAACAGCACCGCGACCCCGTCCGGCGTCCACGGCTTGCCCATGCCCGCGTCAAAGCGCAGCAGCCCCTGCGCCGGCGCGGCCGGGCCCCGGTCAAAATCCACCTCGTGGTACACCTTGTCCTTGGCCGCCACCGTCAGCGGCCAGTCGCACCGCTCCGCTGCGCAGGCCACGCACCCGCCGCCAGAGGCGGCATTCCCCGCCCATGGCCGCGGCGTGACCGGCCACGCATACCCCGGCGGCAGCAGGTCCGGCACCGGCGGCGCCACGCCAGCCGCCCCGGCCAGACCGCCTCCAAACCCCATCAACCACGCCGCTCCCAAACCTCCCGCGCCCAGCCGCCAACAGGCTGCCCACACCTCGGTGCCCCAACTGAAACCTACTGGCATCGCCATGGCTTCTTCCCTTATAATAGCCCGGTCACCCCTCCCAACCGCACGCAGAGGCGCGAAGTCTGCTGAGATACTCTAGCCCATTGGGCGAAGACAAGACCAACCATCAGAACCGGGAACGAAGCGCCGTTCCAGGCGCGAGAACGACCGCTACAAGAAAGCTGAAATCGTGAACCCATAATGTTAATTTCCAGATTTCTGCTTTCCTCGTTTCGGCTCTCTTGTTCAAATCCCGTCCACCTTGATCGTCCCGGTCGGCTTGGTTGCGTCATATCGCACCGATCGAGAACGAATTTCAGATAATTGGTTATTCGCGTCCTCAACTTGAATGGTCACTGTATGCTGCCCGTCGGACAAGGAGCCGGCATTCAAACTCCCATCCCAATCGATATTAATTATGCTACAAAACGGCAATTGATCCGCATCGGCACATGGATCTAAATCAAATGTTGCGTTTTCGGAACCATCCCATACATTTTGAGGGGTATCTTTATCCTTGATTGCCGATTCCGACGCCTTAATGGTCATACGTACCGTTTTCTTGCGGTTTTCCATCACCGAAAATGAAATTTGCGTCGCTAAGTTTGGACCAAATAATGATGGCATGACGCTTACGATATCAGTAGTATTATCTGGAATTATCGGAGGCAATCCTTCTGAGCGTGCTTTTAAAAAACTCAAAGTGTCAGTATATGCACCTTGTAGTGCCTCATACGTAATAATGAGATTACCGCTGCTCATTTCTTCATAAAAATCATTGCCGCTGTTCAGCCCTGGTAATAACTCAAGTAACACATACGTTCCCATAAGATCTTTATAGTAAGGCGGCATACCATAGGTTCCCCATGTGCACATTATATTATACGCATTGGGGCCGTCCTGTTGGGCTTCATCAACGGGGTCATTGGGCAATTCGTCAAAATTATCATCATCTTCGGCGTCGCTGAGCCAAAAATTGAACGCCATAGTATATAATTCTCCATTTTCATCAGGATAAAGAAAGTTAAGATTGAATGTTTTAGGAGTTGTCGTATTTGAATAATGATGAGATAGATGTGCCAAGAGTTCCATGTCGTCTACACTATGATAGCACACCTTCTCATGTGCAGGCACAAAAATATCCTGCCTTAGATGTAACTCTCTTCCAAGGTCATAGTACGCCGCAAGAAAATCACAGCTTTGGTACTTTTTTAACGCACAATCATCGGCGGTGGAGGTATACCACAATTCCGGGGGTGGTGCCCATTTGTCGACATCGCCAGGAATGACATGACTTTCCGTGCCAGATCCGTCTTTTAATTTCTCCTTGAATCTTATAATGTCAGGGTATTCATTTTCTGTTATATCGTTTGTTAATTTATTATCTATAACATCTTTCGTAATGTCTTTATGGGTATCCACAGTTAATACACTTCCCCACGCAAAAACCGCCGGAGATAATATCATAAGCGCCAATACAAAGCATAATGTTTTCATTTTTTGTTCCTTATTATATATGACAGTGTTATTTTGAAATTTTCCATTGTTTTATATGTAAAATTACATCACTTGTTATTGCTTCATATTGTTTATTGTTTGGCATATTGGCAATACGCTTTTCATCTGAAGTAAGATTATAAGAAGGAGTCCTTATATTAGAAAAAAATTTACTATATATATTACTCACTACAGAAGATATTTGTACTTGATTTTTTAACTCTTTTTGGCTTTCATATTCAATCTCAACATCGCATACATTTTTTGTAATATAGTATAACTTACACCAAATAATCAATCTCGCATTATTTAATGGTGTTCCGTCAGCGCCTGTGGTGTTCAATAAATATTTCAAATTGTCGACATGGCGCTTCAATTTTGCATCGTCCATTCCATGAATGATTTGGCACATGAAAACTTTCTTTTCGTCCGGGACTTCTCTAGAAAGAATGCGTTGGACGTAACCATTAAGCATATTATCCGTGTCACAGTTCAACAAGGCGATCATAACCGATTCCTTGGTTTTGTCATCAAGTTTTTTGTCATTTAGCAATTCTTTCAGCACTTGCAGGGCATTGGGGCTGCCAATGCGGCCAAGTTGCCTGATCGCCATCCCCCGAATGTCGGTATCCTTGTTTTTGGCAATGTCAATGATGATCTGTTCCGCTTCGGAATTCTTGATTGCCATGGTTCCGATGCTCATCACGGCATCTCCGCGCAGCCGGAAGAAATACTTGGGATTCATGCCAATGGCATACAAATCCGGCAGCAAGGCGGGATCTTTGATGCTGCTGACCGCATGGCTGATGTAATCCACCTGATGCCTATTTTCATGCGCCTTGCAGTCGAGTTGCTCCGACTCCGCCATCAGGGTCAGCAGTCCTGCACGACCACGCTTGGCCAGGGCGGCATGAGCAATCCCCCCGCCCCATTCCATGGGCTGGTCATGGGCCAGGGCCGCGATGAGGATTTTTTGGGTTATGGAACTTTTCGTGTCAATTTCACCCAACGCGGCCAGAGCCATTGACTGCGCCATTTCCAAGGCGACGCCTTCCATGCGCGGCAGGATTTTGGGATCACGCTTTTGCTTCTGCGCATCCATGATGTAATCCTGCAATGGCTTGACGCTGGATTAATCTTTCAACCCCGCGATCACCCGCACCCCGAGAAATTGCACGAGCGGGTTCGGGTCTTTCAGGTAGGCATGGAAGGTCGGCAAGGTCTTCTTGGGCGGCAAAAGAAACGGACGTTTGCCGATGCTCTGGATGAGGCGAAACAGCTCTTCCCCGTCGCCCTTACGCGCCTTCTCAATGGCGGCCGGCACTCCCAGCTCGTCGTAGGTGCGGGCGAACGCCGAGGGATGGATTGTCGGGTTCAGCCGGATCATCTCCTCGCGCGTCATGCCTTTCCTGGCCGCCGTTCCGGGCTTGGCGGGCGCGGGGGCGGGCACGGCCGGCGTGGCCGCAGCCGGGGCCGGTGTGGCCGCGTCTTGGGCCTGCGCTTGGACCGGGGCGGCCACCAGCAGCGCGGCCAGCAAGCTGCCCGCGCCCAGTTTCCATGGGCTTGCCCAGCACCAGGCCGATTGACGGATGGTTACGGATGTTTTCATCTGTTTTATCCTTGGTTAGTTATGGTTAAATAATCATTTTCATCTCACGGAACCACAGCGTCACGGAGAATCATTTGAGGCCCGCATCCTCCGTGCCTTGGTGCCTCCGTGAGCGATCATTCTGAAAACGAGTGATCTGGCGCCACCGGCCCGACGTCAGTTCCCGCCGCCGGAGGTGGAGGTGATTTGGAACGTCTCTTGCAATGTATCCATGGCATTGCTGACATTGTCGTTGATGTTCACGGTCACCGTATTGGTTTCAGTGAGGTTGTACTCGCCGCAGGACGGGGTGAAGGTGACATCAAGCTGGACCAGGGGCGAGTCCGTCGTTATGATCCCATCCGTGGGGGTATAGTCCAGTTTCAAACGGGCCTTGTCGATGACCACGTTGTTGAGCTTGAACACCAACGAGCTTTCGTTCAAGCCACTGCTGACGCCGCCGACTCGCGTGTCTTTCAGGCACGCCTTGATGACTGGCTGAACGACCTTGATGGTCTTGGAAATGGCATTGCCGCAGGCGGCGATGACGGTCTTGAGCCCGGTGCTGGTCCAGGAAGTGGTGAAGGAGCCACCAGTTCCCGTGGTCTTCACCGCATCGCTGGCCGACCAAGTGACGAGCGCTTCGCCCCCCAGTGGATCAGTGGTGGCATTGAAGGTGACGTTCGAACTAACGCAGGCGACGGCATCGGTCGAGGTCAGGGTCGCCAATTCATAGACCGTCAGTGAGAGACTCGACGTCACGGGACTGTCATCACGTGAACCCGATAGGTGGTCGCCGGAAGAAACATCTTTGGGAAGGTCATTGAAGGTGACGGTGATCACATCGGTTCCCGACGAGATCGGCGCCGTGTACACCATCGAGTACCCCCGGTTATTGCTGGGAAAGGTGCCACGTTGGGCAGCCCAGGAAGGCAACACCATCGTATCCGCATCCGTGCCGGTCGAGGTCAACGTGAGTTCTTCTGTCGACGCTTGATCGCAGCCAATCGTGCGGTGCCAGCTCTTGTTGTAGGTTCGGTATGTCGCCGTATCCGCGTCCGTGGCCGTGCCGGCCACGGCATAGGAATTGGCGCTGCCGACCGGCACTTTGATGGGGCCGTTGATGGTGGTGCTGTTCTGAATCGCCGGAGTTGAGCTCCAATCGGTTGCGGTGTAAGAGGAAGGGGGATTAAGGGGCGGACAATCCCCTTCGCAAATCCCTCCCGAGGAACCGGAATTGCAGGAGGAGGTCGTCTCGACCACGGCCGTGGGCGGTTCGTAGTGGAGCGTCGAAGCGCTGACTGGAGCCAAGCCCGCCGTGAGGCCCACTAGGCTCCCCGTCACCAACCGCTTTCTGATCCGCCGGACAAACGTCCTTGTCGTTCCCCAACCAGACACCGTCACGTGACCGTGCCGCGCGACCGCGGCCACATCCCTTCCGATCCCCATGTGCCTCTCCCGTTCCTCCTTGAAAGAACGTTCAAACGGCCACACGTCCCAGTGATGTCCCAATTCGTGTACCCGGCCCCCCCCACGTACACGCATCACCACGCATGGTGGTGACTATGATGCCGATTCTTCAAAAAGCAATTACCGGCGCAAAATCCGCTTAATGCTTCCCGCATGCTTGAACTGACATTTGTCATTACGCCCGGCAGGCCCCGCCCAGCCGGCTACCCCATGGCGGACAGGCCTATTCCGGGGCCGCCACCGGGTCGGCGCCGGGGACGTCGAGGCCGCGGCGGCTGAGCAGGGAGCCGTCCAGGCGGAACAGCCGGACCAGGGCCTTGAAGCATTCGGCGCGGGTGCGGGCTTCGCTGATCTGGCTTTCGAGCAGGTCGCGCTGGACCTGGCCGACCAGCAGGCTGGTGGACTTGCCGTTGCGGAATTTCTCCTGTTCGGCGCGCAGTTTTTCCTCTTGCAGGCGGCGGGTCTGGCGGGTGGCCTCGAGCTGGGCATTGACGCGCTGGACCTCGACATAGGCGGTGCGCACGTCCACCTGCACCAGCTGGGTGAGATTGACCAGGGCTTCCCGGGCCTGGTCGCGTGCCAGGCGGGCGCGCCGGTGGTCCGCCTGGGCCTGGCGGTTGAACAGGGGGTATTGCAGGGTGACGCCGGCGGCGAGGTCGTAGCCGTCGCCCTGGTCGCCATGCAGGGAACCGGTGAAGGAGTCGGCGTAGCCGCTCTTGCCCAGCGTGAGGAAGGCGTCCATCTTGGGCAGGAGGCCGTTCTTGGTCTTGACCACTTCCAAAACCTGCCGTTGGATCAGGAGCCTGGCCTGGTTGAGCTCGGGCCGCATCCGGAGGGCCACCGCGACCTGCTGTTCCAGCGGGTCGGGCGCCGGCGGGGCCGCGTCGTCCGGCGTGCGGATCGCCACCTGGCACGCCCAGGGATCCGGGCCGCCGGGATTGAGCAGGCGCAGCAGCGCCAGGCAGATGTTGGCCAGGTTGCTGCGGGCGTTGATCTGGTTTTCGAGCCGTTGCGCCACCTCGGCCTCGGCGGCCACCCGCTCAATCCGGGCCAGCTTGCCAACCCGGATGCGCTCGTCGGTTTCGGCGAGCTGCTCCCGGGCCAGCTTGAGGGACTGGTCCACGATCTCAATCTGCCGCACGGCCAGGGTATAATCCCAGCAGGCCTCCTCGACCTGCTGCAGAAACGCCGCGGCATAGGCGCGGAACTCGTATTCGGAGATGCGGGTGTCCAGCCGCGCCTGCCGCAGGCTGGCCAGGTTGACCTCGGTGCCGAAGCCCTGGAGCAGCGCCTGGGACACGGTCAGACCGGCCCGGGAGGCATGCCAGGCCGAGGGCAGGTAGTCGGGGCCGGCCGCCGTGCCGGCTTCCAGGGCGATCCGGGTCCCGGTCGGCAGGTACTGGCTCAGCGCGGCATCCACGGCGGTGGTGGTGGTGCGGGCGGTGGAGAGATCGTATTCGCCGGCGCCTTCGGAAGCGCCGGGCGCGCGCTGCTGGCGGCGGGCCGCCGTGGCGGTGAAGACCGGGTCGAACACGGCGCGCTGGTCATCCTCGTAGGTGCGGACGATGGGGATGTCGAGGCGTTGGACGGCCAGCGCGGGGTTGTTCTCAACGGCCATCAGCACGGCCTGCCGCAGGCTCAGGTCCAGCACCGGCGGCGCGGCCGCCGCCGGGACCGAACCCGACACGGCCGCCAGCAAGACCGTTGCCAGCAACGCTGCCTTGGACAAAAGATTGGGGGTCATTGGAGGGTGCGGGTTACCTAAGGACATGGGAACTATGGGAGCTATGGGAATTATGGGAGCGTGGTCCGTACTTCCGGAAGACTTGTTGCCTAAAGAAGCTGAACGGTAAACTCTTGGCATCTTGTCTTCTCTATGATGAGCGGCGCCAGGTCCGGAATTTTTCCATGTAGACATAGAACACCGGCGTGACATAGAGGGTCAGGGACTGGGAGACCAGCAGGCCGCCGACCACCGCCAGCCCCAGCGGCTGGCGCGCCTCGCCGCCGGCCCCCAGGCCGAGGGCGATGGGCAGGCCGCCCATGAGCGCGGCCATGGTGGTCATCATGATCGGCCGGAAGCGGATGCTACAGGCCTGGAAAATGGCGTCCTCGGGGCTGGCGCCGGCGCGGCGCGCGGTAATCGCAAAATCGACCATCATGATGCCGTTTTTCTTGACCAGACCGATGAGCATGATGATGCCGACAAAGGCGTACAACGACAGTTCGGCGTTGAACAACACCAGCGCCAGCAGGGCGCCGGCACCGGCGAACGGCAGGGCGGTGAGGATGGTGACGGGATGGAGGAAATCCTCATAGAGAATGCCGAGCACGATGTAGATCACCAGGATGGCCAGGATCAGCAGCAGGTTCATCCCCTTGAGGGAATCCTGAAACGCCTGGGCCTGGCCCTGGAAGGTGCCGGAAAGGGTGGCGGGCAGCTGCCGCCGCGCCAGCTCGTTGATGCGGGCCACGGCGTCGCCGATGGCCACCCCGGGCTGCAAATTGAACGACAGGGTCACCGCCGGCAGCTGGCCGGCATGGCTGATGGTCAGCGGCCCGACGGTCTCGCGCACGCTGGCCAGTGCCTTGACCGGCACCAGGCGGCCGGAGGCGGAGCGCACGTACAGCAGGTCCAGGATGGCCGGGTTGGCCTGGTACTCGGGCGTGACTTCCAGGATCACCTGATATTGGTTCTGCGGCGCGAAGATCGTGGAAATCTGCCGGGAGCCGTAGGCATTGAGCAGCGCGGTCTCCACCTGTTCGACGGAGACGCCGAGGGTGGTCGCCAGGTCGCGGTTGATCTCCACCGCCACCTGGCGGTTTTTGAGCTGCAGGTCGCTGGTGATGTCCAGCAGGCCGGGAATGGCGCGCAGGCCCTCCATCATCGTCCCGGACAACCGGATAAGTTCGCCCAAATCGGGGCCGGACAGGGTGTACTGGTACTGGCTCTTGGAGGCACGGCCGCCAATCTGGAGGCCGGCGGGATTGGTGATGTAGGAACGGATGCCCGGCACGCTGTTCATGACCGGCCGCAGCTTTTGGATCAAGGCATCGGCCCCCAGCCGGCGTTCGCCGCGCGGCTTGAGGTGGATGACAAAGCGGCCGGTGTTGCCGCCATTGGCGCCGCGGGCGCCAGCGTTGGTCATGAAGCCGGCCACGGCGTCCTCCTTGACCAGCAGCGCCGCCAGGGCGCGCTGGTGCGCCACCATGGCGTCAAAGGAAATATCCTCCGACGCCTCGGTGCTGATCGACAGCATGTCCTGGTCCTCGCTGGGCAGAAAGCCTTTCTGCACCACCTGGTACAGCCAGGCCATGGCGCCGAGCACGGCGAGGGAAAACACCATGATCAGCCGCCGGTGCTTCAAGGCCAGCCGCAGAGAATGCTCATAAGCGGCCAGAAAACCGGCAAACAGGCGTTCAAAGAAGAGTTCCAGGCGGCCAGGGCGGCCGGCCCCCGGCGGCCGCAGCCAGCGACTGCACAACATCGGCGTCAGGGTCAGGGAAATCACCCCCGAGATCAGCACCGCCACGCCGATGGTGACGGAGAATTCCCGGAACAGCCGCCCGACCAGGCCGCCCATGAACAGCACGGGAATGAACACGGCCGTCAGGGACAGCGTCATCGAGACAATGGTGAAGCCGACCTCGCGGGAGCCGTCCAGGGCCGCCGTGAGGCGGTCCTTGCCCATTTCCTGGTGCCGGACGATGTTCTCCAGCATGACGATGGCGTCGTCGACGACGAAGCCGATGGCCAGGGTCAGCGCCATCAGGGAGAGGTTGTCCAGGCTGTAGTCGAGCAGGTACATGACGGCAAAGGTGCCGATGATCGACATCGGCAGGGCCAGGCTGGGAATGAGGGTGGCCGACAGGGTGCGCAAAAAGATGAAGATCACCAGCACCACCAGCCCCAGGGTGAGCAGCAGGGTGAATTGGGCGTCTTCGGAAGAGGCGCGGATCGGCAGGCTGCGGTCATACAGCACTTCCAGCTTGATGGCCGGCGGCAATTGGGAGTTCAGGACGGGGAGCAGCGCCTTGACCCGGTCCGCCACCTCGACCGTGTTCACGCCGGGCTGGCGCTGCACCGCCAGCACAATGGCCCGCTGCAGGCCGCCGTCATGGCCGTACCAGGCGGCAATCTTGTTGTTCTCGACCCCGTCCCGGACCTCGGCGACATCGGCCAGGCGCACCGTGGTGTCGCCGTTTTTGGCCACAATCAGCGGGCGGAAGGCGGCGGCATTCATGAGTTGGCCGTTGGCCGTGACCGTGTAGGCGCGCTGCGGCCCGTAGAGAATGCCGGTGGGCAGGTTGACATTACCCCCCTGCACCGCTGTGTTCACATCGTTCAGGGACAGGCCGCGGGCAAACAGGCGGCGCGGATCGGCCTGGATGCGCACCGCGTATTTCTGGGAGCCGTAAACCGACACTTGGGCGATGCCGTCCACCATGGACAGGCGCTGGCTGATCAGGGTCGTGCCATACTCGTCAAGGGTGTAAAGCGGCGCCGTCGCGCTGGTCAGCACCAAATAGAGGATCGGCTGGTCGGCCGGATTGACCTTGGCATAAGAGGGTGGACTGGGCATGTCGGCCGGCAGCTGCTTCAAGGCGCGGGCAATCGCCGCCTGCACGTCCTGGGCGGCGGCATCAATGTCACGGTTCAAGGTGAACTGCAGGGTGATCTGTGTGCTGCCCAGGGCGCTGACCGAGCTCATGGAGTCGATCCCCGAGATGGTCGAGAGCTGCCGCTCCAGCACGGTGGCCACCGCCGACGCCATGGTGTCCGGACTGGCCCCGGGCAGCGACGCCGAAACCGTGACGGTGGGGAAGTCGACGTTCGGCAGGTCGCTCACCGGCAGCCGCAGGTACGCCATGATCCCGAACAGCAGTACGCTGAACATGACCAGGCAGGTCATGACCGGACGGCGGATAAAAGGGGCGGCGAGATTCATGGGGTGGCCGGAACGGCGGCGCTGGCGGCCGGGATGGGGGCGGTCGGCGCAACCTTGACCCCCGCCGCCAGCTGCTTGGACTGGCCGTCGGTGACCACCGTGTCGCCGGCGGACACCCCGGCGTCAAGCACCGCCTTTTCCTGATAATGGCGCCGGACCTGGACCGGCCGCGCCTCCACGGTGTTGTCCGGGCGGACCACATAGACAAACGCCCCGTGCTGCCCCGTCTGCACGGCGGCGGCGGGCACCACCAGGGCGTCTGCCTCAGTCGCCACGGTCAACGCCAGTTCAATGAACTGCCCGGGCCACAGGCGCAGCCGGTCATTGGCGAACGTCGCCTTCAGCCGCACCGCACCGGTGACGCGGTCCACTTCATTGTCCACAAAGCTCAACTCCCCGGCCTCACTGGCCGCCGTTTCGGGTGGAATGATGGCCCGGACCATCAGCGGCGCCTTTTGCTGGTTCTCCAGCAGGACGCCCAGCCACTGCTGGGGCACGGAAAAGACGATCCGGATCGGCTGGAGCTGGTGCAGGGTGGTCAGCTCCGTCTCGTTGGCCTTGACCACGTTGCCGGGATCGACCCGCCGGGCGCCGGTCCGGCCGTCAAAGGGGGCGCGGAGGGTGCAATACTCCAGCAGCAGCCGGGCCGTCTCCGCCGTGGCCTCGCCGGCGCGCACGGTGGCGGCCAGGGCGTCAGCCGTGGTGCGGGCCTGGTCGCAGGCGTCCTGGGCGGACATCCCCTTCTGGAACAACGCCAGCTGGCGGACGGCCTCCTTTTCCGCGTTGGCCTGTTCGACCCGCGCCTTCGCCAGTTGCGCCTCCGCCTCCTTCAAGGCGGCGTCCTGAGGGCGGGGATCGAGGGTAAACAGCACATCGCCCTTCCGCACCGACTGTCCTTCCGTGAAATGCACGGCGGCCACCTTGCCGGCAATCTGCGGCTTGAGGCTGACGGCGGCGCCCGCCTCCACGGTGCCGAAGGTCCGCACCTCCAGGGGAACGGCTTCCCGGACGACGTGGTCCACGCCCACCGGAACCGCCTGGGCGGCGGCTTGGGCGCGCTTCTGCCGTTCCGCCGTGGCCCGGGTCCGCCCCCGTTGAAACACCACCCCCGCCGCCACGGCGGCCACCAGCAACACCAAAACGAATATCTTCCTGAAATAAGAGCCCATGATTACGCCTTCAACAGCAAGCAGCAGACCGGGTGCCGGAGAATGGCCATACTTTAGCCTGAATTGTTCAGCAAGGCGGCACGAACGCAGGGCAGGCGTAACCGGTCCCCCATTGGGGGTGCATTTAATAAAGACCGCACTCCGCAGACAGCCTGAAGGCTGGACTCAAACACGGGGCGCAGGCCGTTTGAGTTCACGCTTTAGCGTGCGGCTCCGTCCCGGAGGGACTGAACGAAAATAGGCAGGGGCTTCAGCCCCTGTTCCGGAAAATGAAACGATGGCGTGCCGTAGGTACGCCGCGATCTCGTCGCGTACCTGACGGCACGCGAAAAATGGGGGGGGCAAAACAGGGGCTGAAGCCCCTGCCTATTCCCGCCCCGTCCCGCTGGGACGGGAAAACCGCACCCCTTGAGTTCTGCCAAACTCCCGTGGTAAGCCGCCTGCCTGCCACGGATATGGGAAGGCGCCCCCAGGACGGATTAAACGCATTCTGCATTCTGCGCTCTGAGTTCCGCGGTTACTCGGCCACATCGGCAAAGTGGGTCTTCAGGTAGGCGCAGGCCTCTTCGAGGCTGGGCAGGATCTTGGTGCTGTAACGCACCATCCAAGGGCTGCAGTCCTTGAAGGTGAAGGGGGAAAAGGTGACCACGAACTTGCCCAGGTCATGGGCGGCGTAGAACACCTCCATGGCGGTGCCGATGCTGGGCTTGCAGTAGTTGACCAGCAGGATGTCGGCATCACGGGCGTCCTGCAGGTCGAACTCGACGATTTCGTTGGCCGAATCCACCTGCCGGTCGATGAAGTTGCGGCGCATCGGGTCGAGGGTGCGGAAGTCGCGGCCGAGCAGCCGCTTGGCGACCTCGCGCCATTCGCGGGCCTCCCCCTCATGGACATCCATGATCGGGCCGCTGAGATAGATGGTTTTGTGTCGGGAGATGGTCATGGGAAAAAGTCAGGTGGCAAAGGCCAGCACCCCCACCGCCAAGGTCAGCAACTCCACGGCCTCGCGGACGGCACCGTGGACATGTTCATTGACCCCGCCGCACCGGCTTTCGACCCACCGGCCCAGCCAGGGGGTCAGGGCCCAGGCCAGCACCAGAGCCAGCAGGCCGGCTAGCAGCCCGGTCTTTAGGATGCCGCCGGCGGCCGCCAGGCCGCCCAGCACGATCACCAGCCCGCCCGCGGTCAGCCAGACCACCGGCAGCCGGGGGGGGGCGGCACCGGCGTCCGGGCCGGCGGCGCGGGCCGCCAGCAGCAGGTCAGCCTGGGCGGTCATGCCCAGCAACGGCGCCGCCGCCAGCCACAAAGGACGTTCCGAATAGACCAGGATGGCGGTGGCGGCCAGGCGGAAGAGGAACACGACCTGCACCGCCAGCATCACCCAGTACGGTCGGAAACGGGCGGCCTCGCCCCCCGCCTCCTCCGGTTCCGCCAAACGCCAGTTGCCGGCGCACCAGATGATCCCGGCCGGATTGCGCGCCTCGGTAAGCCACCAGTAGAGCGGGCCGAAGGCCACGCCGGCCAAAAAGGCCGCCGCCAGCACGCCGCAAGCCTTGAGCAGAAAGTACGCCACCAGCCACATGACCAGGCCAATGGCCAGGCCGGCCGGGGCGAACATGTTCAGCACCAGATGGTTGTCCGGGTTGTCTTCGCCCCGCAACGGCAGCCGGGTCAGCAGGCGAAGCGCCGTGAAGAACGCACTGGCCATGGGCATACCCCTTCCACGCGAAAAGTTGCCGGCGCCGGCGCCAGGGCCGGCCGGCCATCAGAAAACCGGGTTCAGCGGTCACGATTCAAGGCACAGTTCAATGTAACGCGTCTCCCCTGCCCCGGCCATTGGCCCGGGGAACATGGGCGCCTTTCAGAGCCGCGAACGAAGCGCCACTCCGGGGCGCGGGAGTGACCGGTCAAACCGGCAACTTCCAACGGTTGCGGTTTTCCCGTCCCAGCGGGACGGGGCGGGAATAGGCAGGGGCTTCAGCCCCTGTTTTGCCCGCCCCCCCGTTTCGCGTGCCGTCAGGTACGCGGCGAATCGCGGCGTACCTACGGCACGCCCTCGTTTCATTTTTCGGAACAGGGGCTGAAGCCCCTGCCTATTGTCATTCAGTCCCTCCGGGACGAAGCCGCCCCTAAGGACGCGTC
>Ga0265297_10004598_pt1 | contig 22244 bp, 13 predicted proteins | sample Munlanlwell13791_FD_192502 | JGI IMG/M metagenome (GOLD analysis project Ga0265297, IMG submission 192502) | Leachate microbial communities from a municipal landfill in Southern Ontario, Canada - Leachate well 137-91 | ecosystem: Engineered > Solid waste > Landfill > Unclassified | place... | reverse complement strand
GATGCAGAAAGCGCCAATAAAAAACACGAAGCATTTGGCAAATATAAAGGTCGTATCAATAATTATCTTTCTGCCCGTGGATACAATCTGGTAAAGGAAAGAGAAGGTTGGTATGCCAGAATTAAAGATCGTAAAGAGGTTCAAAAAGCAAAATAAAATAGATTTCATAGTTTAGTAAGAAACACCTTCAATTGGTTTAATAACATTTGGAGGTGTTTTTTTATTGAAAATTTTTATTCTGAAAACTTTTTATTTGTCAATACGGTTTTAGCTTTAAAATAATAAAACAGAAAGAAATGGAAAACCTGCAAATCAAACTTAATTATAAAAATGGTATGACATTATATGTCATGAACGAACCTGAAATGTTCAATAATTTTATAGAATTACTACCTAAAAATAGTGTTCGAAAAGTGATTTCTCCTAATGATAAAGTTGAGTTTATCATTGTTTTTGCTACTGCAAAAGCCGATCTGGAAAAAATGGTACAAGTTTTCGTTCCATTACTTGAAGGAGATGCAATTGTTTGGATATCTTATCCAAAAGGAACTTCAAAAAAGTACAAATGCGATTTTAACCGGGATACTAGTGGCGAAATATTAAGCCCTTACAATATGCTTCCTGTTCGACAGATTTCAATTGACGAAGACTGGAGTACACTTCGTTTTCGTAAAGTTGAATTTATAAAAAGCATTACCCGGAAGTTTTAATAATTTAAAATTGTAATCATTTTCAGGAAATTACAATTTTATCTCCATATATTTTATCCGTTGCCTGCGCCATGTATAAACAATATGAATTCGTCCATCATTCCCCTGAATAATACTGGGATATGAATACTGGGAAACAGGAGAATCTTCCAGTGTCATCACCATTTTCCAGTTCACACCATCTTCTGATACAGCAACGTTCAATGGAGTCCGCACACCCTTTTTTGCACCGGGCGGTGTGGCTACGGCATTGTAAACAAGAACCTGTCTGCCATCCTGTAACGTGACCGCATCGGTTCCCGAATTGTTGTTCGGTAAATTTGTCAACGTGAGCGGTGTCCATGTTTCACCTTTGTCATAACTCCACGAGGTGGCAATCCGACCGTTGCGTGTCCGGCAAAGGATTTGCAGGCGCCCATCTTTGTATTTCAAAATACTGGGTTGAATGGCCTGAATAGTGGAAGCAGATGAGTTATCTCCGCCTTCCATATCCCCGGTTTGTTTACTTTCAGATGTAGCCATATCCTGTGTCAACAATGCTTTTTCAGCAGCTAACGGACCAACAATATGCGTCTTTCGTCCACCGTCTTCGGCAATTTCGAAATGCACTTTCCAGCCACCTGTTTCTGTGCTCGATGGCGCAATGGCCTTTCCGTCAACATCCACAATTTTATTCTTGATTGGTCCCAGATACCCTTCGGGTAACTGAAAAGCCTTGCTCCACGAATGTCCGCCGTCGTTACTCATTTTCAGGTAGCCTGTCCAGTCCGAAACGCGGTTACCAATTTTATAAAATAAATACAGCGGCCCGTTTTTCATTTGATATAACACAGGATTGTAACAGGCTTTGCGTTCGGTTGCACTTAAAATACCATCTGCTGCCAGTTCCGGTTTGGTCCATTCGGAACTTCCTTTATCTTTACGACAAACATAAATGCAAACATCAGGCGCTCCTTCGCGTGTTCCACCAAAAAAGGCGGAGACTAAATCACCGGTTGTTGTTTCAACAATGGTGGCAGCATGGCATTGTGGAAATGATGCTTTGGTATATAAAAACTGATTCACTAATATCCCTTTTTTCTGTGGAATATCAACACTGAATGTGTACGATCCTGAACCGATATTTTCCATTTTACCATTCGGTAAATGGACTTCGGCAGTTGTATTTACGGGAATGGAAACTTCCCAGTCGAGATGTATCAATGTTTTTTTCCAGTTACTTACCACCTTTCCATAAGGCGTAATGTAGGAAGCATCTGTAAATTCCAAATCAGGAATGGAGAAATCGGGCTGTAGAATAATATGTTTAAATGCTGTTTGATTATAATCTGTTTTGATACCTCCCAGGTTTTCATACGACCATGACAACAAGTCTCCAAGCAACATTACATGATTTCCCGAGTTCATCTTCGGACTGGCGGTATTACCGTTCCACAGCTCCCAAATGGTAGTGGCACCCTTGGCAGCCATATAGCCCCACGACGGATATTTAGTATTCGTAGCCAGTGCAAAAGCCACATCGGCACGCCCCGTGTTGCTCAATTCGCGCATCAGCCATTGTATCCCGATAACTCCACAGGTTATATTCAATTCAGCTGTTCCTATCTGTGATTTTGTATTACCCGGAACTACGGTGTGAAGAATCTGTTTAGCAACCGTGTCGGTATATTGCCCCGGAACCATTCCAAATGCCAACGGCAACAGGTTGGAAGTAGCCGTATTGTTTCCGTAGAAAAGTGAATCGGGATGGAAGAATCTGGCATTGAATCCTGTCTTAATTTTTTCGGCTAATCCTGAAAATTGTTTTGCATCATTTATCAATCCCTGAATATTCGCGAAACGAGTCATCACTTGCAAAATTTTGTAATAATATGCTGTTGAAATCAACGTTCCGTCGGTCATACGTTTCGGATCTTCACTGTGTATCATTTTGAGGTTTTCGGGCGGCATGCACCAGTCACCGTATTCATCTTTAGTCATCAGATAATCGGTGGAAAGATAGTTTTTCTCCATGTGTGCCATCCACTTTTTGATGGCTTCGTAATTATCTTCTATCGGTTTCTTATTGCCAAACTGCGTATAAGTCATGTCACACAGAAACGGCAAGGTCGCCGGCCAGGTAACATTATCGGTATAATAAGTCAGATATACCGGAGCCACATCGGGAATACAACCATCGTAGCGTTGTGCATCACGAATGTCGTTGCCCCATTTGGCATACATTAAATTGTTGTCAAACAAAAAACTTTCGCCCCAACAGCCCATTGCCCGGTCACCCAGCCAGGGTTGACGTTCGTCACGTTGCGGACAGTCCACCGGCATGCCTTTATAATTGCTGAGAATTCCCCACCATGCATTTTTCAATACCTGATTCAAAACGTCGTTCGAGGTTGTCAGTGTACCCAATCTTTCCATTTTATCACTTAGCACTTCAGCCGTGAAATCATCTAATGAAGGTGTGTATTTTAGTCCGCCGATTTCAACAAAGCGGAAGCCATGGTAAACAAAAACAGGCGCCCACTCCTCTCCTGCTTTATCTCCTTTCAGAATATACACATCGGTTGCTTTGGCGCTTCGCAAATTTTCGGTATAAAGTTCGCCGTTCGGTTGAAGCGTTTCAGCAAAACGCATAACTACAGAATCACCGGCATTTCCATGAACCCTAATCCGTAACCAACCGGCCATATTTTGGCCCAAGTCCAAAATAAATTTATCACCCAGCGGTTTAATTGAAACGGGCGTAATTTTGCCTACAACTTCCATCCCCGGCATCATCTGATTCCGAAGTTGCCCTTCGGGGAAACGTACCCGTTGAGCATCCTGCCATTTCGAGTCATCAAAACCCACTTTTGTCCAACCTGTAAGTTCTTTCCTGGCGTCGTATTCTTCGCCGTTGTACTCATTGTTGCTGCGAACAGGTCCGTCAGCAGTCAGTTTCCAGTTGTCCTTTGTACCAATATTTTCCGTAGTACCGTCAGTATATTCCACTATAAGAATCATACGTACTTTCGGATAACCGAAAGTCGGTACTTTCCAGGGTTTGTATGTTTGACGCATATTGTAATAACGACCATTTCCTAACGTAACTCCAATAGCATTTTGACCTTTGAGAAGCAATGATGTTACATCGTATGAATTATATAAAACAGTTTTATTGAAACCTGTAGGGTCGGGTGCCAAAACCTGATTACCCACCCGTTTACCGTTGATAAACAGCTCATAAAGGCCTAAACCTGAAATATGTACTGTCGCACGTTTAATTTCTTTCTTTGTGTCAAATTCCTTACGAACATAACGTGCCGAAAGCCTGCTGTAATACGTTTCACTGTCCCACGGCATGGCTTTATCCAACCCAATCCACTGAGCGGATTTCCAGTCGGTTTCTTCGAGTAATCCCATGCTCCAAAGAGCAGGTTTACTCCAGCTTGTTTCATCTTTATTCGTCCATACTTTTACCTTCCAGCAATATTGTCCGTTACTTTTCAGAACACTTCCGGCAAAGGGAATCCATAACTGTTCGGCAGATAATACTTTTCCTGAGTTCCAAATATCGGCATCGTTTTGTTCCAGTTTTTGAGTTGAAGAAGAAACTATAATCTGATACGCTTTCTGTTGCACATTTGTTTCGGCAGTGGCTTCAGTTTTCCAACTGAAACGCGGATTAAGAGCATCAATACCCAATGGGTTTTCCATTCCTTCCGTGCGCAATGAAGTCACGGAGATGGTAGCGTTGGCAAATAATGTCAGCGTCATTAATAAAAAGGACATTATGATTCTTTGTCTCATCAATCGATACATTGGCATTTTATTTAATTTGCAAATTCTTTATATAATCCTTTGAACTATCCAAAGCAATTAATACACGATCATTACCCGAATTGTAAGCCACATCCTCAGTAAATTCAACCGTTTTTTTCCCATCGAACTCAGCAATAAACTGTAATTCTCCGTTTTTGGGATTGAACCACCAACAGTTTTTCTTTGCTCCGCTGATTTTCGATAAATCAATCGTCATTGGTCTTCCGCTATAATTATAAACCATCAGATAATCATTTCCGCGGGTAGCAATGGCACGATCGTAACGCTCACCGTTTTGTCCGGCAATAATACTTTGATCAGGAACACGTTCAAAAAACGGAAAAGCCAGCATTAGTTCTTTTAGGTATTTCATTTGATTGTAACCGGGATCTTCGATACAATCGTACCACGGACGATTTGCACCATAAGCACCCGCAACTCCGGGTTTATAAAACTGCATAATGGAATTATTGCCGTATGTATGTCCGAATGAGCCCGCAAAAACCGACCAGTAAGCATAACGACGTACATCGTTGGCATTCCACCGTACTTCGTTGAAGTCGTGCAATCCCTGCGGAATGTCCTCGTACGACGGTTCGCCATCCAAAACAGGTTTCAACGGTGTCATAGCCTGGCTTTGTTCTACGTAACGCCAGTTGTCTTCTTCAGTATTGTCCTTTATCGTATAATCACCGTCGCCCATTCGTTGCCCGTAACGCCGGTGTCCGCTCTGGAACATATTGAAATCCAACCATTCTGCAGTATCAAACCATGTTGCCGAACTGGTTCTTCCACGGGGATGGAATGTCATTAGGTGATTTTTATCAACCGCTTTAATGCTTGTTGCCAGTGCAGCCCACACTTCCGGTTTTACATCTCCCCGAATATCGCCTCCAATAAACCAAATTATATTCGGTGAGTTTTTATAGCGTTCTCCAAGAAATTTTCCATAAGCCTGTGCTTCCTGCACATTCATTTTCCCGGCTTTTACCAAACCACCCCAAATACAGACCATACCAATATAAATGCCGTTTTTCTCGGCCGTTTTGATAATATAATCCATGTGATCCCAATAACCATAAACACCTTTTTTGTTGATATTACTGAAATCGAATCCATCAGGCATCGACGACTGACCATAGATATTTAAGGACGGAACATCATTAATGGTTTGGACCTGTACTACATTATAGCCACGTTTGCTGCATTCAGTCAGATAAAAATCTGCTTCATCCCTGTCAAGACGTTCGGGCAAGAGCCAACCTGTATCACCCAACCAAAAGAAAGGTGTTCCGTTTTCAAATTGCAGGTAATGATGATTTTCGCTTACCTTCAATTTTCCATTTTCCCAGGGAAGTTTGGCCGCTGATAATTGAGAGAAGAAAATGAAAAGAAAAATAACCCCCAATCCCCTAAAGGGGGCTTTTGAGTTAGTTTTGTTACTACCCCTAACCCCTAAAGGGGAATTGAAGTTAGTACCATCTTGTTTATTTGTTTTGCATTTTATCATATTTTTGTCTATAATAGGTAATATCTCTTTCTCCCCTTTAGGGGTCGGGGGTTCTTTTCTTATCCCCCTTTAGGGGTTAGGGGTCGTAATAATGTAGGTTTTACCTGCTTCTGTTTTCAAATCGTAAAGATACGTATTTTTTAAAATCACCGGATTTAGTTTTGCATCTTTATTAATCAATGGTTTGGAAGTAGTTGGAACTGCATATAATGGATTCGCATTGTCGCCTTGTGCCTTTACTAATCCTTTCCCTTTCAATGGTGTAAGCGAACGCAAACGACAATTTCCACCAATGCGGGAACGGATAGTTACTTTTTCAACTTTTCCATTACTCCATTTTATATCCATTTCGAAACCGCCACGAGCCACCAAGCCTTTTATTTCTCCATTTTTCCAAACCGAAGGCAATGCGGGCAACAGGTAAATAAATCCATCGTAACTTTGCATCAACATTTCGGCAATTCCGGCTGTGCACCCAAAGTTTCCATCAATCTGGAATGGCGGATGCGCATCGAATAAGTTCGGATAAGTTCCGCCGTGTTTTGGTTCGTTGCGCACAATGGAAAGTTGATCGGTAATGAGTTTGTATGCATGATCGCCATCGAGCAAACGTGCCCAGTAGCAAACTTTCCAGGCCATACTCCAACCGGTCGATGGATCACCGCGATGGATAAGCGAAGTCCGTGCTGCATCAAATAATTCAGGGGTGCGGTAAGGTGAAATCTGATTGCCCGGATATAATCCCCATAAATGGGAAATATGACGATGCGTATCGTCCGGTTTATCCCAGTCGAACATCCATTCCTGTAATTGTCCCCAACGGCCAATTTGAAACGGAGCCATTTCATTTATTCTGCTTTGCAGATGACCGGCAAAATCTGCATCTGTATTCAAAATCTTTGAACTTTTGATAATGATATTCCAAAGATTCGAAATCAGCTCATTGTCCATGGTAACGCCACCTGCTGTGGTTGCATTTCCATCACTACCGATATGTTCGTTTTCCGGAGAACTGCTTGGACAAACTACAAGCCAGTTGTGTGTTGGTTCTTTTACCATGATCTGATCAAAAAAAACGGCAGCATCTTTCATAATAGGATAGACAGATTTAAGAAATCCTTTGTCACCCGAATATAAATAATGCTCCCACAAATGGTTGCTTAGCCATGCACCACCACTGAGCCACATGCCCGAAGTAGCACGATCTACCGGACCGGTAATCCGCCAGATATCAGTATTGTGATGCAACACCCAACCTTCAGCTCCATACATGATTTTAGCAGTTTCCTTTCCACTTTCGCTCACTTCTTTCGTCAGACGGAAAAGCGGTTCATTCAATTCGGTAAGATTGGTCACTTCAGCCGGCCAGTAATTCATTTCCAGATTGATATTGGTAGTATATTTACTGTCCCATGAAGGGAGCATTTTATCGTTCCAAATACCCTGAAGATTTGCAGCCTGTCCACCCGGTTGGGAAGAACATATCAGCAAATATCTTCCATATCGGTAATAGGTTGCTACCAAATTTGCATCATTTGTTTGTGCAAAATGTTCAATTCTCATATCGGTGGTTTCTTTCGACAGGTTCGGTCCCAAATCGAGTGAAGAACGCTTCATATAGTGATTGAAGAAAACGGTATGAGCAGTTTTGGCTTTTTGATAATCAACTTTCAACGCTTTTTCCAGGTAGTTTTTTGCCCGCCCGGTTTCATTTCCATCAATGTCTTTATAATTATTGAAGTTGGTTGCAATTGAAACATAAAGAATGGCTTCATCAGCACTTTCTACCGATAAAACGCCATCTTTACAGGTCATTCTTCCACCCTGAATTTTAGCAGTCAGCCGTCCGTTAAATTTTATTTTGCCTTTTTGACGTTCGTGTGTTGGAGTAATACCGCTCAAAGTTACCGTGTCACCAGTCGAAGCGATAAATACGTCCTGCTGCGGCGATGTAAGAATAGCATTAAAGGTTATTTTTCCTTTTTCCGAAGCTGTCAGTCGAACAATCACCACCTGGTCGGTAAATGAAGTAAACATTTCGCGCTGATAGGTCACGCCATCCACATTATAATGTACGGTTGCCCTTGCCGAATCGAGATTCAGATCGCGGTAATAATCAGTATACCTGCTATGTCCGGGAAAAGAAATACGCAAATCGCCAAAAGTCTCATAGGGCATACCTGAATTGGTATTTGACATTACTTTTTCAGTGGCGAGTGTTTGTGCTTCCAAATATTTCCCGGCAAAAACAAGTTCCCGAACTTTGGGGATGTATTCAAGTGCAGTAGGATTCGCATTATTATTCGGACTTCCGGCCCAGATGGTTGCCTCATTCAATTGAATTTGTTCCGTCGCCGGGTTTCCAAAAACCATGGCTCCCAACCGGCCATTTCCCAATGGTAAAGCTTCAGTCCAGACTTGTGCCGGTTTGTCATACCAGAGTTTGTAATCATAATTTTGAGCTGATAATGAGTAAAATACTGAAATTACAGCAAAAAGCGACAAGAGTTTTTTTCCGGATTTGTATTCCATTTAATTAGACGGTTTAAATAAGTTTCAGATAGTATTATAGACGTGAAACAAGCTGTTTTGTACCTAAACAAAAAACCGGCAGCAATGAATCCTTTCACGCTGCCGGTATTATAAAAATGTTTGTCCGGCTTTTACTTGTCAGCAATAATAAACTGCACATCATATGTTTTAAGCCATTCAATGTCTTCTTGTTTTATTTTCGAATCGGTTATCAGGTAGTTAATCAACGAAAGAGCGCCCAGACTGGCAAAGGCATTTTTTCCAATTTTATTGGAATCGGCCACCAGATATACTTCATTGGCTGATTCTATCATGGCTCTTTTCACACAAATGTCACTGATTCCCGGATAAGTAAGCCCCGATTTAAGGGCAATCCCCGCAGTAGCCAAAAATAATTTATCAACATGCAGGTTCTGGAAAAAATCGGCGGCTTTCTGACCGGTTAATGACAAGGTCGGAGCTTTAAATTCACCTCCGGTAACTACCACATTTATCCCAGCCTGCGCTCCTAAAATTAAAGCAATATTGAGGGCATTTGTAATGACAGTGAGATTATTATAACCGATTAAAAGTTTAGCAATTTCAGTTGTGGTGGAACCTGAATCCAGAATAATCGCGTCACCATCACGGATAAATTCGATAGCTTTGCGGGCAATCATCATTTTTTCGGCGAGATTTTCCTGATTTTGCAGGCTGAAATTCCGCACATTCAGATCAATATTCTTGAGGTAGGCGCCTCCATGTTCACGGACGATAGAACCTTCTTTTTCAAGATGTTCCAAATCCTGACGAATGGTAACTTCCGTCACTTTAAAAATCCGGCTCAGGTCCATCACTTTCGCATGGCCATCTTCCCTGATTAATTCAAGTATTTTATCGCGACGTTGATTCTGAAGCATGGCTTTATCCCTGGTTTTTTCTGTATTGAGCAAGTTGACTGATCGAAATCAGTTTGATATTATGTTCTTTAGCTACTTTTTCCAAATCAGTTAATCGGGCCATAGTCCCGTCGTCGTTCATCACTTCAACCAGTACACCACAAGGATTTAGGCCTGCCAAAAGCGGTAAATCAACTGAAGCTTCGGTATGACCCATACGACCTAAAACGCCATCGGTATTTGCTATCAGTGGAAAAATATGTCCCGGACGACCGAGTTCAGATGGCTTTGTACTCTTATCAACCAGTGCTTTGACAGTTTTTGCCCTGTCGGATGCTGAAATACCTGTGGTGCAACCATGTCCGAGCAAATCGACCGAAACAGTGAAAGCGGTTGATAATGTGGCTGTATTATTTACCACCATTCGTTCGAGTTTAAGCTCTATAGCCCGTTCTTCGGTGATAGCCGTACAAATCAGGCCACGTCCGTATTTGGCCATAAAATTAATAATTTTAGGTGTAACAAATTCGGCTGCAGCTATAAAGTCTCCTTCATTTTCGCGTGCCACATCATCAAACACCAATACGATTTTTCCTTCACGGATATCTTTAACGGCTTCTTCAACCGAATCAAAATTTTCAAACATGTAACTATTATTTATTTCTCATTGTCAGACAATTTCCACGATTTCTGTTGAAAATTGTTTGTTTCTTTCAGCTGCAAAGGTAATGATTTATTTTAAAAGTCTTTTGCATCCGGTTATTCCCGAAAACACGGTTAAAATAGCAATAAATTTAGAGATGTGTGATTTTTTCCTGATATCATTTTCAAGGAATTTAAATGCGGTTTACATTCCGGTTTTCAATGGATTATTTATGAATATAAATATCCCACCCCATATAATTCCCGATAGCTTCTTCCAGAATTTCTTCAACATGTCCGCGAACCATGGCCACATGATGTTCAAATCCGTTTTTACACATGTATTTCATTAAATTCTGAAGATTCGGAATTTTACAGACTGCAATACCACCATCCATGCCATACGGATCATCGGTCATAGTTCCTTCTCCCAGATAAGTCTTGATAGTTCCTTTCATGTCATCAGTAGAAATCCGGAAATAAGTCATATCACCGGCAGCCACTTTTCCTTTTACAGCTCCGAAGGTGTTTTCATGACCTAAAACTGTCCCCAAAACATCCAATGTCCCGATTTCAATATCGTTCTGAAAGAATGATTTCGGATAGTTACTGCAATGTGTGCAGACCACTTTGTCACGATCTTCAGCGAAATTGTTGTTCCAGTCGAGAATAGCCGAAGGAGTCTGGGCAGCCAGAGCCAACGCATACATCGAAATTGTTCCCGCTACATCCACTTCGCAAGCCGATGGCATAAGTTTTTCACCCATCATGCTCATGGTAACACAAGCCGCACAACCATAATTTTTTTCAATGGATTCCCAGCATTGAATAGCCGAAATATCAATATTGTTTTCCTGAATCCAGTTTTCAACAGCCAATCCAAAACGAGCCTGTTTGGCAATTTTCCCCTTATGAACGATGGAACATGAACCGTAATTCTGAATAGCTTCCACTTTCTCAATCACGGCTGGATCAGTTTCACTGATTTTTTCTGCAGCTGAAATTATTTCCGACATATCAACCGGAATGATGGTTATATCATGCATTTGCAACAATTTTTCGCTGAAACGCATGGTTTGGAAACCCATAGGACGCGTTCCTATAGCTCCGACCCGAAGGCCTCTCATGCCTTTTACCACGCGGCAAATTCCGGCAAATTTCAGAATATCTTTAGTGAATTCCTTGCTATCCAGACTGTATGTGTGGTAAATGGTATCGGTGAATTTAATGCCATACTGGTAAAAATTATTGCAAACCGAAAGTTTTCCGCAAAATGCGTCACGACGGCTTTTTACGTCCACTTTGTCGTTGTCATCGTCAACAGCCTGCACCAAAACAGGTACTTTCAACCCTGACATTTTAATAGAATTGACCACACCCAGTTCGTCTCCGAAATTTGGAAGAACCACAATAATGCCTTCAATGACATCACTGTTCTTTTTAAATAATTGAGCACATTTTACAGCGTCAACATAACCTTCAATGTTGCCGGTGGGAGTTTCTTCTGAAGCTAAAATAATGGTGTTAAAACCCATTTTATCCAGTTTGTCCAGCACTTTAGCCCGTGCTTCCACGGCTAATTTCGCATTAAAAATATTACGGGTTGCAATAATCACCCCGAATGTTTGCTTGTTTAATTTCATTATTCTATGTTTTTAATGTTCTTATTCTGTTAATCTTGACCGTTTTACTGCTAGCTTCCAGCCTGAATACAATTTCTCTGATTCTTCAGGTTGCATTTTTCTATTAAATGTTCGATCTTCTTTCCGGAGTTCATTGACTTCCTCCAACTCATTCCAGTTGCCAAGCGCCAAACCGGCAATAAGAGAAGCACCTAAAGCGGATACGTCTTCAATATTGCTTCGGACAACTTCATTTCCAAGCATATCCGCCTGAAACTGCATTAGAAAATTATTTTTTGTCGGACCGCCATCCACACGTAATTCAATCAATTTCACTCCCGATTCATTTATTAATTGCATCAAATCTTTCACCTGATAAGCAATAGATTCGAGGGCAGCGCGGACAACATGTACTTTTCGCGTTCCCCGGTTCATACCGCAAATCAGTGCTTTGGCTTCGCTGTCCCACCAGGGAGCTCCCAATCCGGCAAAAGCGGGAACAAAATAAACACCATCCGTACTTTCAACTGAAATTGCCAGCGATTCGGTTTCGATAGCCGAACCAATCAACTCTAAATCATCCTGCAGCCATTTTATTGTAGCGCCGGTGCAGTGGATATTTCCTTCGAAAGCGTAATACACTTTCCCTTTCACTGCAAAACCAATGGAAGTTACCAAGCCTTTTGGAGCAGTTAAAGCTTTCGTACCGACATTGATCATAATGGACGAACCGGTTCCGTAAGTTGCTTTTCCCATACCATCTGAAAAACACATTTGTCCAACCAACGCAGCGTGCGAATCGCCCAAAACTCCGGCAATCGGTGTTTCCTGTAAAAGGCCGTTTAATGTAGTTTTACCGTATTCGCCATCGCAGGGAAATGCTTTTGGTAACATAGATGAAGGGATGTTAAACAAATCGAGCAGTTCTTTGTCCCAATCGAGTGTGTGAATATTGAAGAGAAGTGTTCGTGAAGCGTTTGTAAAATCGGTGGCATGAATTTTTCCATCGGTAAAATTCCATATCAGCCAACTATCAATGGTTCCCATAAGCAAATGACCGTCATCAGCCGCTTTACGTGCTCCTTCAATGTTGTCGAGAATCCATTTTACGCCGCTTGCCGAGAAATACGGATTGATAATCAGACCGGTTTTCTCAGTAACCATTGGTTCGAATCCACAGGCAATCAGTTCTTCACAAATCTGCGTTCCACGGTTACATTGCCATACTACGGCATTATAAACAGGTTTTCCTGTGCGTTTATCCCACACTACAACTGTTTCGCGCTGGTTGGTGATGGCAACCGAAACTATATCGCTTTTGTTGATCGCACTTTTTGAAATTAACTGTTCCACCGCCTGATAGGTATTCACAAGAATTTCCGAAGGATCGTGTTCTACCCACCCGGGTTTTGGATAATATTGATGATGTTCGATGGAAGTTCGGGAAATCAAAGTCGCTTGTTTATCGAATAACATCGCTTTTGTTGCCGATGTACTTTGATCAATGGTTAGTACGTATTTCATTAAATATCAAATGGATGTGAGTTTCTATATTTAGATTTAGGTCTCAAATTCAATATCACCGGCAATCTGAACATTTATAAGACGTTTCAAGTCAATTTTTGTCTCGATTATGAGAACTTAATTTATAAATTATAAAATGCAAGTGCCTTTTCAAAAATTCCATCGGTATCAATGCCGTAATAATGAAAGATTTGCAGGGCTGTTCCATGAATGGCATTTTCATCCGGAATACCCAGAATTTGCATTGAAACCGGACAATTTTGCGATACGATTTCGGAAACGGCACCACCCAATCCGCCACTGATGCTATGTTCTTCCACTGTAATTATTTTTCCGGTTTCTTTTGCAGCTTTTATTACTATTTCCCTGTCGAACGGTTTAAGCGTATGCATATCGATAACGCGGGCTTTGATTCCTTTTTCCAGAAGTTTTTTACCAGCCTGCAGACAATGGTAAACAGTTTCGCCTGTTCCGATAATGGTCAGATCATTTCCGTCGAGTAACAAATTGGCTTTCCCTATTTTGAAGGGTGCACTTTCATTTTCGTACACGTTTGGAACTGCATTCCGCCCGACTCGGATATACACAGGAAAAGGATAATCTACTAATTCCTCTACTAATTTTTTGGTTTGGTAAATATCGCAGGGAAGTACAATATGCATTCCGGGAAAAGTACGTAAAACAGCAATGTCGTGCAGGCTGTGATGCGAAAAACCCAGTGCCCCGTAACTCACACCACCACTGACACCGAGTATTTTAACCGGGTTGGCAGAATACGCTACGTCCACTTTTACCTGTTCGAGACTACGGGCCACATAAAAACAAGCCGGACCGCAAACAAAAGCTTTTTTCCCGGCTGAAACCAACCCGGCTGCCACTCCAACAGCATTTTGCTCGGCAATGCCAAGCTCCACAAATTGCTCCGGAAGTTCATTTGCAAATTTATCGAGGGTCACCGAACCACGTGCATCGGTAGTAACCGCGACAATATTTTTATCCAGTTTTGCCAGTTCTACCAACGTGTCGGTGAACATTTTTCGGCAAGGAATTGTATTTGAATTTTCAGTGTTCATGATTATGCTGTTGTGAGATTTTGAATTCTTGCGTCAATTTCGGACAGTGCCGTTTTGTACTGTTCCTCATCGGGAAGTCCGTGGTGCCATTTTGCAGATGATTCCATATACGAAATGCCGCATCCTTTCGTCGTGTGTGCAATAATCAGTTTTGGTTTTGTATTATTGTGATCGAGGTTTTCGAAGGTTTCAACAATATTTCCCATATCATTTCCCTTCATATCAATCACTTCCCAACCAAAGGCCTCCCAACGTTCCCGCATGGGTTCAAGCGACATAACATTTTCGGTTTTTCCACTTATTTGCAAGGTATTGCGATCGATGATAGCTACCAAATTATCCAGTTTATAATGACTGGCCGACATAGCTGCTTCGTAAATAGAACCTTCACCTTGTTCTCCGTCACCCATTAATACATAGGTACGAAAGGATTTTTTATCCATTTTGGCAGCCAATGCCATACCGGTTCCAACCGATAATCCATGCCCAAGCGCACCGCTGTTCAGTTCAATGCCGGGAGTCTTTTTAGTTGGATGACCTGCCAAAACCGAGTTGAAATGCCCATAAGTTTTCAGCACTTCCGTATCGATAAATCCGGCAGCTTCCAACACTGAATATAACGCTTCCACACTATGGCCTTTGCTCAGTATAAAACGGTCACGTCCTTCCATTTTTGGATTTTTCGGATCGATGTTCATAATATGGAAATAAAGAGCCGTCTCAATATCAACCGATGATAAAGAGCCGCCGATATGTCCGGATTTTGCACCGTAAACAATTTCGACTACTTTTCTTCGGATTTTTTCTGCTTGCAATCGCAGCTCTTTTATTTTTTGTTCATTTTCCTTTTTCATATATATATCTTCGTATATTTTCGTTTGCAAATGTAATAACAAATAAACGAAAGTGTACTGAACTGATAAAACAAAGTATGAGATTTAAATAATTATAACGGTGAGGTAATTGTATCGAAAAAAAAAAGTTGCAAAAAATTTTCATTTTTGCAACTATCGTATTATTTATAAGAACGTTTTTACTTTCCGATTTTAGTCTTAGCGTCTTCTTCTGCCTTTTTCTTCGCTTCTTTTTCGGCCTTAATTTTGTTCGTAAAATCCTTGTACATTTGATGCCAGTTGCGACCGTTTTCGTTCAGGTATTTCTCGCAATTGGTTTTGTATATTTCAAAAATAGCCGAAATATCTTTCATGCTTTTATAATCGACTGCCCGTTCACGAGCCAGTTTCATTTGACTCAACAAATAGGCTTCTTCTTTTTCAGTAAGGTTAGGAACGATTGCCTGATAGCCTTTCATCGTGAACGCAACTTTGCCAATGGTGTAAAAATCAAGAATTTTCTCAACCTGTTCATTTGTCAAATCTATTCGTAATCCGGTCATCAAATCTTCGTGAACCGATTTTGGTTTTGCCGAGTTGGCAATAACTTCGCGTTCAGTTTTTGTGAGTGGATTTCCGGTAATCGGATCAATACCTTCCGGAATAGTTGTGTATGGATGTTCGTTATGCCAGTCACGTACAGCTTTGATATGTTTTAAAATCACGGCTTTTACGCGTGCTTCTTTTTCCTTGTCATTCAGTTTCAATGAATCGGTCCAGGCTTGTGCCCGATTATCGGCATCTATATCCGAATTGATCTTTGCATCGGCTTTTTTACTGAAGAATTTTTCCACGTATTTATATTCACGAATGGCATTTTTTGGCATCAATTCTCCATTTTCACCAAAACTCAACAGGACTTTAATCGGCTCAATGGTTACTTTTGATTCGTCCAGCATTTTTTTGTCTAACCCAAAATACTGAATGAAGAAATCATAAACTCCTGTACGTTTATTAATTCCAAAACTGTGTCCTTCGGTAGGTAAATGGACATTACTCACTTTATCTTTTGAATTGTAGAATCCATAAATCCGTTGTAAATACGGATATTCCAATGTTGGAACAGACGCTGTCCAGTCGCCACCATCCGAAATGACACAAACTGGTTTTGGTGCAAATGTTGCCATTAATTCAGCGTTGCAGGTTCCACCGCAAGCCAGTTGAACAGGCATTCCACTTTCACATGGACATCCTCCATCGAAGTGGGATGCTAAACTGGTAGAAGGACACGCTGCCGTAAACCGGTCGTCGAGTAATGAAAGTAAAACAACCTGCGAACCTCCACCGGAGCCGCCATTTACGCCAACATGCTTTGGATCAATATCTTTGCGTGTCATCATGTAATCCAGAATCGTCAGCCCGTTCATAATTTGCACAATGTGGGCAACACTGGTGCGGTGTGCAACCATGCTAACCTGAAGTGCCGATTCGCCCCATCCGAACAAATCATAGCTGACACAAACAGCACCCATGCGGGCGAGCGTTCCGAATCGGGTTTGCAGATCAGAGTTATATCTTCCGTCTGTCCAATGGCCGTTCGGGCAAAGTATCAGGGCGTGTTTTCCTTTGGTAAGCGGACAGTAAATGGATCCACAAACATATAATCCCGGTAATGTTTCAATGGCAAAATTCTGAACCGAATAGCCGTCGAGTTTTCTGATTTTTGATAAAATGGGTTTTGAATTCACCCGTTGCGCCATTATCGGGTCAAGCTGCAATTTTTCGCGGACTTCCTTTTTCAAACAGGCTTTTCGGGCATTCCATTCGGTTGTATCTTTGTACAAGGTATTCAGATAAGCCAACAGTTTAGCGCCATCTTCCGGAGTACGCCGGGGATATTCGTAAACCTTTAATTTATATGTCTTTTCATCCTGTTTTAGAAATTTATAATCGAAAAGAGAAAGTACATTGGTCAATGATTCTTCCACTGAATAAGGACGAATGCGAAAATCGGCATAAGGAACGACTTTTCCTACCGTATCAATATCATATTTCAATTTTACATTGAAACGTGTGCTAATTTCATTCAAAACCTGTCCGAGTGGTTTTGCAAATTGGGTTTCGTAAGATTGGGCAGCAACAGAAAAGCCTGTTATTCCAATAATCAAAAGCAATATTATTTTTTTCATGAATTCATTTGTAAATTATTAAATTATAAATTATTGAATTGAGATTTTCTCTCCATTCACATACACATCAGTCAATTTAATGTTCTTGCAATTGGTGAAACCTGGTTTTTGCTTGCAGTTTAAAATATTGACATTCGTCAGAGTGATATTTGTAACCGGCGATTCTTCGAGTCCGTTTATCCGGATTGGAATTAAAACATCGGTTGCCGTAACGTTATTGATATTTATATTTCTGAAAATCGGAGTTCGATCACTCAAAGGCTCTTCAGGCATTTTTGTATATTTTAAATCCAGGACAATGGCTTCTTCTTTTATATTTCGCATCACAATATTATCCACCTGAATATCTTCAACCACTCCGCCACGTCCACGGGTCGACTTAATGCGGATGCCCCGATCTGTTCCATCGAAAACACAATTGCTGATAACCACTTTTTTTACGCCGCCACTCATTTCGCTACCAATAACCACACCGCCGTGACCGGCCAGCATAGTACAATTTGTAATGGTAATATCTTCGTCAGGCGCATTCAGTTTTCTTCCCTGTAAATCCCTTCCGCTTTTCAGCGTGATACAATCGTCACCCACCGAAATATGGCAATTGGAAATATGTACGTAACGACACGATTCCGGGTTGATACCGTCCGTGTTTGGCGAAAGCGGATTTTCAATAGTTATTCCATCAACGGTGACATTTTCGCAAAATTCAGGATTAACAGTCCAGAAAGGTGAATTAATGATTTTAATTCCTTCAATTCGCACATTTTTACATCGTACAGGTTGAATAAACGGCGGACGGAAAAACCGGCGTTGCATGGATGAAACGTAATCTTCGTTGGTTTCAGCATAGAGGGCTTTTACATCATTGGCTTTGTCCCACATAGGTTGATATTTATTGATATCACGCACACCGTTTTTATCCAAATCAACAATCACCCTGAAAAATTCGTCCCACCATTTTTTCCCTTGTCCGTCGATGGTCCCTTCGCCTTTGATGGTAATATTTACTGCATCAACTGCATAAATCAACGGTGAAAAACTTTTCATTAGAATTCCTTCGTGTCGCATTTCCACAAAAGGCAAATAATCGTCAAAATTATCGGAAAAAAGCAAAGTGGCTCCGGCTTCCACCTCAATCGTAATGTTGCTTTTCAGTTTGATGGCTCCGGTCAGGTATTTCCCGGCAGGAAAAAACAATGTTCCTCCACCATTGGCATTGAGTTTATCAATGGTTTTATTAATCAGAATTGTGTTGAGTTTGATTCCGGATGGATTTGCTCCGGCTTTAAGCATGTCAACACGTTCGGCATTTACTGATACAGATATAATTAATAGTAGTAAAAGCCCCCTAAATCCCCCGAAGGGGGACTTAAAGAGTGTTTTATCTGAAAAACCGTATAAAAATCTCATACAATATTTATTTGACTTAATTTATTAATCAATACAAACTAAAAGTCCCCCTTGGGGGATTTAGGGGGCTGTAAAACTATAGTTTCCGCTTTTGACAATTTTAGGTTCTTTTTCGCCGGGTAAATAAATATCAGCCGTACAATTTACCGGAATACTGACATTTAACGTGAAATTGTTACCATCCCGTTTCCAGTCTACTGAAACAATACCGTAAAGTGTTTCGTGCGATGCTTTTACATACTTCAAATTTCCTACGACTTCCGGACGGATAACTAAATGCTGAAAACCGGGTTTGTCCGGTTCAGTTTGAATTCCGGCTAAAGAACGGAAAAACCATTCATCTATTTGTCCCATCATAAAATGGTTCCACGAAGCTCCCCGACGAGGATCCCATTGCTCGGCGAGCGTGGTGGCCCCAAATTTAAGTTGGAAACCGTAACCCGGTGCATCGTAATGATTTTGCATGGTATACATCAAATCATTCAAATTATTGGTAGCCAAAGTCCGGAATAAATACCGGTTGCCAATATCGCCGGTAGTAAGCCGGTTCCCGTGTGCTTTAATGTCTTTCACCAGATTATTAAGCACCGCCTGTTTGTTTTCCGGTTCAACGATATTCATATATACAGCCATGGAATTGGCAGTCTGACTTCCTGTGCCATATTCATTGGTCTCCCGATTAAAAAATTTGGTATTTATTGTCTGACGTACTTTTTCGGCTAACTGGCTGTAATATTGTTTGTCATACTCATTGCCAACCATGGCTGCATAATTCGAAATCAATTTAAGATCATAAAAATAATAAGCGGTAGCCACAAATGGAACAGGTGTATTTCGGGAATATCCGGCTTTGAAATCTCCGTAATCGTACCAGTCCCCCAACCCAAATGAGAGAATATTTTTGTCGGCACGGGTTGTCAGATAATCGACATATCGGCGCATCTGCTGATAATGATTTACAATAAGGCTCGAATCGCCATAAAAATCCCTGTACATTTTTGGCATAATCAGGAACGTACTTCCCCACTCGGGAGAATCTCCAAATTCGTCGAAGCCATTTTTATTGCCAAAGATATTATACATGGGTGCTATGGTCGGAATCATTCCGTTTGGTTGTTGTGCATCAAGTATATCCTGCATGACTTTTGGCATAAATGCCGACAGATTATAATTGTACATCAATACCGGACCGTTCAGGTGAACTTCTTCCAGCCAACCAAGTTTCTCCCGTTGCGGACAATCGGTGAAAATGGCCTGCATATTACTTTCCACAGCTTTTTCAATCAATACATGCGTTTTATTGAAAATGTCGTTGGAGCATTCGAAAGTAGAGACCTGAGGAGATGAATTATATACAAAACAGGATTTGATATCTTTCAAAACAGGGAATTTTCGGGGATTTTTATCCGTTTTGAGAACAGCACCTTCCACCTGAATGTAGTGAAATCCGTAGTACGAAAAACGTGGGTGCCAGGTTTCATCGCCATTTCCACTGAGCGTGTAATTATAAATATGTGGCCGACCCGTCTGACGCTGATCGGCAGCTCCTTCGGGCGTTACCGACTCGGAAACAATCAGTGTAAGATGGTCGCCTTTTTTGCCATTAACCGTAATTTCGGGAAAGCCGGAAAGGTTTTGAACCATGTCAAAAACCAGTGCTGAACAGTCAACTTTGCGTTTGGTTATTTTTGATGCGCTGTCACATTCCTGAGGTGTAAGATGTTTCACAGTTTTCATACCAATACGCTCCATAATTTTCACAGGATTACCCTGTTGCGGAGCCAGTTCTCCTTTCGGAGAATCCTGTATGACAACCGACTTCCATTTCGAATCATTAAAACCCGGCATATTCCAACCTTTCTGTTCTAATCTTGCATCGTAATCTTCGCCTCCATAAATATCATTGAAAGTGATTGGACTGAAATCGTATTTCCAGTTTTTATCGGATACAATTTCCTCTGTTGTATTATCCGAATAACGAATCATTGTTTTGAAGAAAAGCGTAGGAGCACCAAACGTTACTTTCAGTTTGCTGTAGCGACCGCCCTGCGCATTGTAAAATCCATTTCCGAGCAATACTCCAAATACATTTTCACCTTTTTGTAAAAGTTTGGTGATATCAAATGTATTGTAGTAAACCGTTTTGTCATAATCACTCCAGAAAGGTGCAAATTCGCTGTCTCCAACCTTCTTCCCGTTGATGCTGAATTCGTAATGCCCGAGACCACAAATATAGGTTGTGGCTTCCTGAATTTTCCTGGTGGTTGTAAAGGATTTTCGCAGCACAATACTTTTACGCGAAACAGAATCGATATTTTTCCAAACGGCTTTGTATTCAGGTGTTCCCATTTCCCAACTAAGAAAACGTTTCCCGACCGGAATCCGGGCGCTGTCAGAACGAATGGCACCAATCCACTTTGCTCTCTCCTCAAGGAAAGGGGTTAGTGGTGAGATTCGGAATTCACTCCAATCACTCCATTTCGAAGCTTCATTGTCTTCGTTCCAAACCCGAACACGCCAACTGTATTTTTCACCTGATTTTAATTGATTTCCACTGCATTTTACCAATTGACTTTTATCTGAGTTGATCTTTTTACTGTTCCACTCAGAATTTTCCCCTTTTATTTCCAGCTCATAAGCGGCTTGCATTGTTCCGTTTTTGTCGGAAATCATTTGCCAGCCGAAGCAGGGATGGAGAGTGTTCACAGCCAATGGGGACGTTTGAAACTCACAGGTAAGTTTTGTAACTTCAAGGGCATGTGAAGCTATTGAAAAACTAAGAAGGGACAATAAGAAAAAGTATTTTTTCATAATTTTATTGCAAAACATTAGTACATATTATTTTTGTTAAAGTGTCAGTATGACCGACTTCTTTTCCATCAACAAATATACGCAATCCTTTGCCAACATGATACCGGCTACCATCTTTGTCCCAAACAATACTCAGATTATGATTGTGATAGCGCACATTATCCAGACAGAACCAATTCCACTTGCCGGCTGGTAACAATGGGTTCACTTCAATGGTATTATCCGTGCGCGGACGTAGTCCAATTAATCCGGTTATTATTAAATCATTGAACGTAGAATGATTGTAATAACGACTGCGTTCCTGATCACCTTTGAGCCAGTAGCCGGTCACTTCATCCAAATATTCGCCAACATAAGGTAATCCCCGGTGATATTGCGATTGAACCAGTTTTTCCAACTGACTGAAATACACGCTGTCGTTTGTTACTTTTTGTGGATGATTGTCTATAAAATTCGCCATGGCAGTCAGAACCTGTGATGTGGCAAAAGGCCATACGGCACCGTCCCATTCGCATTTTCCCACACCATGTGTGCGGAATAACGGATGACGGCGTTCAGCCGTTGTCATACCATAGGGTGCTGAAAATCCTTTTTCGTCGGCTAATTGCGTCCAAGCGCTATCGTATTTTTCGGTATCGGGCATATTGAAATACCAGGGTAAATAGCCGATAAATTCACGCACGTTGGCCAGTGTGTCCTTACGTAGCGTTTC
>Ga0265297_10004596_pt1 | contig 22251 bp, 19 predicted proteins | sample Munlanlwell13791_FD_192502 | JGI IMG/M metagenome (GOLD analysis project Ga0265297, IMG submission 192502) | Leachate microbial communities from a municipal landfill in Southern Ontario, Canada - Leachate well 137-91 | ecosystem: Engineered > Solid waste > Landfill > Unclassified | place... | reverse complement strand
AGTTCGGTCCCTATCTGTTGTGGGCGGAGGATATTTGAGAGGAGCTGTCCCTAGTACGAGAGGACCGGGATGGACGAACCGATGGTGTTCCAGTTGTCGCGCCAGCGGCATAGCTGGGTAGCTAAGTTCGGAAGGGATAACCGCTGAAAGCATCTAAGCGGGAAGCCCCCCTCAAGATAAGATATCCCTTCTGGTGGAGACACCAGGACTAAAGGCCCCTCGTAGACGACGAGGTTGATAGGTCAGGTGTGTAAGCACAGTAATGTGTTAAGCTTACTGATACTAATCGGCCGTGCGGCTTGACCATAATTTTTTTACATCTTTACACAGTATGCAATTGTATACAATACATTAGGATATTTCGGTGGCGATAGCGGAGAGGACACACCCGTTCCCATTCCGAACACGGAAGTTAAGCTCTTTAGCGCCAATGGTACTGCATGGGTGACTGTGTGGGAGAGTAGGGAGCCGCCGGGATTATTAAAAAAACCCCTTCATCACTGAAGGGGTTTTTTATTTTACAAGCAATGCCCCGTGTGCTATGGGGGCGTTAAATATTAAATCAGCAGGAGTCGTCAGGATGTCCGGTCATTCAAAATGGAGTACGATCAAGCACAAAAAAGGCGCCATTGATTCAAAACGAGGTAAAATATTCACGAAAATCATCAAGGAAATCAGTTTGGCAGCGCGCCTCGGCGGTGGGGACCCGGAAGGAAATTCAAGACTTCGCCAGGCCATTATGGCAGCTAAAAGTGAAAATATGCCCAAGGATAACATTGATCGGGCGATAAAAAAAGGCATTGGCAGCGGCGAAGGAGCTGCCAATTATGAAGAGATTGTATACGAAGGCTATGGGCCGGGGGGAGTGGCCGTGCTCGTCGAGGTCATGACGGATAACAAGAACCGGACGGTTGCGGAAATCCGCCATATATTATCCAAGCATGGCGGTAATCTTGGCGAAAATGGCTGTGTTGCCTGGATGTTTGATAAAAAAGGCACTATTCTGATTGATAAAGACGCAATCAGTGAGGAAGAGCTCATGGAGCTGGCCCTGGAAGCGGGGGCCGATGATGTGCGGGAAGAGGGAAATGAGTTCGAGATCATTACCAGTACCGCGGTGTTCGAAGACGTACACCGGGTTATTGAAGCGAAAGGGCTGAAACCCCTGGCGGCAAGCATCGGAATGATTCCTCAGAATACCATTGCCTTGGCTGAAGATAAGGCGTCCCAGATGCTCAAGTTGATGGAGAAGCTGGAAGACAACGATGATGTCCAGAATGTTTATGCAAATTTTGACATTTCCGACGAGATCATGGAAAAAATGAGCTAAGCTATGGGAAATAATAGGCAATGGACTTGGCAAAATTCAGGGTTCTAGGCATCGATCCGGGAAGTCTGGTTACGGGTTTTGGTATTGTTGAAAAGAGGAGAAATGAGCTCCTGTATATTCAGCACGGCGAAATCAAAGTTACCGGTAAAGGATCGTTACCTTTGTTTTTAGTTGCCATATATGAGCAGCTCATGGCGGTTATTGGACAGACAAAACCCGATGCCGTCGCCATTGAGGATATTTTTTACGGAAAAAATGTGAAAAGCTTGATAAAACAGGGACAGGCCAGAGGTGTTGCCATCTTGGCCGGATCACACAGCGGTCTCCCCGTTTTTGAATATTCGCCGCTGGAGGTGAAGAAGGCGGTCGTCGGTTATGGTCGGGCGGAAAAGAGCCAGGTCCAGGCGATGGTAAAAGCTATCCTGCAATTAAAGGAAAAGCCGACCGCCGATGCGGCGGACGCTTTGGCCGTGGCCATATGTCATGCCCATTGTTCCGGGCCTGTATCCCCATGATTGCCAGAATCAGCGGCATGCTCGTATACAAATCCGTCCAGGCTATCACCTTGGATGCCCATGGCATAGGTTACCGTGTCTTTGTTCCCTTGACTACATTTTACGAGTTGCCGGAAACGGGCCAGCCCATTACCCTGCATATCCATACCCATGTCAAGGAAGACGCCATCAACCTGTTCGGTTTTCATACCCTTGAGGAAAGAAACATGTTCCAGGTGATGATCTCCGTGTCCGGGATCGGTCCCCGTCTGGCCATGAACATACTTTCCGGAATAAACGTCGAGGACTTGGTGGATGCGATTACGGGCGGTAATCTGCGGCGCCTCCTGAATATCCCGGGAGTGGGTAGAAAAATGGCGGAACGATTGGTCCTGGAGCTCAAGGATAAGGTGCTGAAGCTGGACAGAGGAAAGATTGCTCCGCGCGACCGTTCCGTTCTCCGGTCTCCCGAAGAGGCAGTCAAGGAAGACGCCCTTTCGGCACTCATCAATCTTGGTTACAAAAGCGCTACCGCTCGCGACGTCATCGAAAAAATCATGAAAGAAACAACAGAGATTCCTCCCCTGGATCTGCTTTTAAAAGGGGCACTGCAGCAGTTGTCAGGTTGAAAAGGACGATAAAACCGTGAAACCCACGAAAAAAAATCTTGTCGTCGATACGGCTGCCGGCGAGGAGGAAGAATCCTATGAGGTTTCCCTGCGGCCAAAGGCACTGTCCGAGTATATCGGACAGGATAAGATAAAAAACAATCTGGCCATTTTTATCGAGGCTGCCAAGGCGAGGGGGGAGGCCTTGGACCATGCCCTGCTCTATGGGCCTCCCGGTCTGGGCAAGACAACCCTTGCCTATATCATGGGCAAGGAGCTGGGAGTCGATGTCAAGGTTACCTCGGGGCCGGTCATCGAGAGACCCGGTGATCTGGCGGCCATTCTGACCAACCTCCATGACCACGACATCCTTTTTATAGATGAAATCCACCGCCTCTCCCATGTCGTCGAGGAGATCCTGTATCCGGCCATGGAAGATTACCACATTGACATTCTCATCGGCCAGGGCCCGTCCGCCCGGTCCATGAAGCTCGGCATTCCCCGTTTTACCCTGATCGGGGCCACCACTAGGGCGGGGCTTTTGACCTCCCCCCTGCGCGACCGGTTCGGCATGAGTTTCCGATTTGAATTCTATAATCCCGAAGAACTGGCTGTGATTATCAAGCGCTCGGCACGGATTCTTTCCGTTCCTATCGATGAAGAGGGGGCGGCGGAAATGGCCCGCCGTTCCAGGGGCACTCCGAGGATAGCCAACCGCCTGCTGCGCAGGGTAAGGGATTATGCCCAGGTTAAGGCGGCAGGTTTAATTGACAGAGAAGTAGCTCTGGCGGCGCTCGAACTGTTCGAAGTCGATCATAAGGGTTTTGATCAGATGGACCGGACGATTCTTTTGACCCTGATCGACAAATTTCAGGGCGGACCGGCGGGGATCGACAATCTCTCTGCGGCTATCGGCGAAGAGCGGAACACCATCGAGGATGTCTATGAACCTTATCTGATCCAGGAAGGATATCTCCAGCGTACATCCCGCGGCCGTATCGCTACGAGGATTGCGTATGAACACTTCGGCCGGACATGGTCGGCCGTGAACCAGAAAGAGTTGTTTTAATTCTTTTCATCTATGCGAATTCTCCTCCATATCTGCTGTGCCCCCTGCACTATTTATCCCCTGCGGATTTTCAGGGAAGAAGGCTTCTCCCTGACGGGTTTTTTCTTCAATCCCAATATCCATCCCTACCTGGAATATCAAAGACGTCGAGAGGCGTTGGAATTGTTTGGGCAAGAAGAAAATTTTGAGGTCCGGTGGAGTCCTGATTATCCCCTGGAGGATTTTTTACGGGGCGTTGTCTTCAAAGAGCAGGAACGGTGTAAATGGTGCTACGAAATGCGGCTTCGACGTACGGCGGAGATGGCCAGAAAGGATAACTGGGATGGCTTTTCCACGACGCTTCTTTACAGCAGGTTTCAAAAACATGAGGTCATTCGCGGCATCGGGGAGATATTGGCCGGGGAATATGGCGTTCCTTTTATTTATAGGGATTTCCGTACGGGTTGGGATGAAGGCGTGCGTATTTCAAGGGAGCGGCAGATCTACAGGCAACCCTATTGTGGCTGCGTCTATAGTGAAAAGGAGCGGTATATGAAAAAAAAGCAGGGTGGGAGCTCTTGAAATTACTGATTCTTAAAGCCCCTAAATTCGGTTTGTGGTATTATTGACACACTTGCGCGTCCCCCTGATTTTTATGCTGTGCGGCCTGCACAGAAGCAGCTAATATCTAAGGGGTTAAAATTATCTCAAGGAGATAGGCATGGCGGTACGGAAGTTGCTGTTTATCTGGGGAAAACATTGGATGAATATTAATGTATCTGCAACGTACAATAAAGAGTGAGATTATCTGCCAAAGTATCGGCCTGCACACGGGCAGGAAGGTCAATATGACCATCCGTCCCGCCGATGTTGATAAAGGCATAACCTTCATTCGCAGTGATCTTGCCGGGAAGCCACGGATCAAGGCGGAGCTCGGCAACGTCTGTGATACGACCCTGGCAACGACAATCGGCGTCGATGGCGCCTCCGTATCGACGGTGGAACACCTCTTGTCAGCCTTCAGCGGGATGGGGATTGATAACGCTACGGTAGAATTGGACGCTCACGAAGTTCCGATCATGGATGGCAGTGCTCAGCCTTTCGTCAACATGCTCAAGGAGGTCGGCACCCGGCCGCAGGGAAAATGTAAAAAGTTGCTTGTGATCAATAGCCCCGTCTACGTTGCCGATGAAAACGGATCAGCCGCGTTTCTGCCGGCCCGGGAATTCAAGATGACATACACCATTGACTTCAAGCATCCGGTTATTGGTCGTCAGACCTGTCATTTCCACTTTTCCGATACGGCGTATGAAGAAGAAATTTGTGCCGCCCGCACCTTTGGTTTTCTGAAGGACGTTGAGTATCTTCAGGCGATCGGTCTTGCGTTGGGCGGTTCTCTGAAGAATGCCGTCGTCCTGGATGATCACCGGATCATCAACAAGGGAGGGCTGAGGAGTCCCGATGAATTTGTCAAACACAAGTTGCTGGATGCCATCGGGGATTTGTCTCTTTTGGGGATGCCCATCATCGGACATTTTATTGCTTTCAAATCGGGTCACCGTTTGAATAATAATCTATTGAAAGAACTTTTAATACGTCAGAATTGTTGGGAAATCGTTAATCACTATCCCAATGAATCACCTACAAAGATATTCAAAACCTTGAATATTCCTTCCTTTGCCGTCCTTGATGCCGTCTCTGTCTATCAGCCTGCGGCTGTTCAGAGCAGATAAGACTTGATTTTTCTCCATTAGTTCCCTAAGCTTCCCCGATTGCTATTATCTTTTCAAAGGCGGGTGCCCGTAGAAATGATCGACAAAACAGGATTTTTGGCTGTTATCCTTATCATTTTAATGTGGTTGTCCCCGGCTTATGCCCGGGAGGCGGAGATCCGGGATGTCCTGGTGACCCGTCAGGGAGATGCAATTACCGTTTATGCCCGGGTGACGAACTGTTTTACCAAAGGCATGGAGTCGGCCATTATGGCCGGAGTACCGACAACCTTTACTTTTCTTTTGGAGTTGAACGGGGAAAGAAACTTCTGGTTTGACAAAAAAATTGTCGGAGCGGTGATCAGGCAGACGATCAAATATGACAGTGTGAAGAAGCTTTATTTTGTGTCCACAGCGAACGGCAAGGGAGCGACAGCATTCCAGGATCTCGAGAGCGCCAAGCGGGCAATGGCGGAAATAACCGGGACCCTCGTCATACCCCGCAACGTCGACAACCGGCAAAGGCCATTTTATGTAATGATCAAAGCCAAACTCGACAAAGTCCGGCTTCCCCTCTACATGGAATATGTCTTTTTCTTTGTTTCCTTATGGGATTTTGAGACCGACTGGTATCGTCAGGAGGTCGGCTTTTGAGAAGGGAACGTTCTTCCATTTTTCTTGACGTCAAGGAACGCCGCCGTAGAAAGAGGGAGAGAATCCTGATTGTCGTTACGGTATTAGTGATTGTTCTCCTGACTTTTCTGGAGACCCATCTGACCAGGCAGGAAACAATCCTGCCCGTTTCCAGCAATGTCCTTATTTTCGGCCTGATCAATATAAATATAATCCTGATTATTCTTTTGATTTTTCTCATTGTAAGAAATGTTGTCAAACTCGTGTATGAACGGCGGCACGGAATCATCGGGTCACGAATCCGGACAAAACTCGTTGCCGCCTTTGTCAGCTTGTCTCTCATCCCGACGATTGTGCTGTTTCTCGTTTCCATCAACTTTTTGTCCTACAGTATTGAAAACTGGTTCAATCTCAGGATAGGGGACGCCTTGAACAGCACCCTCGAAGTTGCCCAGACTTCCTACCAGTACACGGCGGACTATGCAAAATTTTATGCCCGGCAGATCAGCGCCGATATCAGCGAAAACCGCCTCTATGAGAAAGAACGCGCCAAATATCTGAAAACTCTGGTCGAACAGCGGCAGAAAATCTATAATCTGGGGCTTCTGGAGGTATACTTTGACAGCCAGCGCGAAAGGATTACTATCAGGGATCCGAGTAGACCCGATGTGGCCCCTGTGACCCTCTCCCCCAAAACTATCGAGGAGGTCTTTTCAGGGAAAGAGGTTGTCACCGTTCAGTCCTCGGGCAGCGGCGACCTGGTCAGCGGCATTGCCCCGATCTATGCGCGTCTCAGTACGGGAGAAGTAATTGGGATGGTCGTGGTCAGCTATTATATCTCCCGGGCTTTCGTTGACAAGCTGGCCATAATTTCCAAGACTTCAGAAGAATACAAACAGCTCAAACTCCTCAAGAATCCTATTAAGTTCAGCTATATCGTAACCTTGTCCATCGTTACGCTCCTCATCATCTTTTCCGCTACCTGGTTCGGCCTTTTTCTGGCCAAGCAGATTACCGTTCCTATTCAGGACCTTGCCGAGGCTACGGGCAAGATTGCCCAAGGTGATCTCGATCACCGGATCGATGTTACTGCGGACGATGAAATCGGCATCTTAGTCAATTCTTTCAATTCCATGACAAAGGACCTCAAAAAGAGTCAGCAGAGCGTAGAGCAGGCCAATATCGACCTTGAACAGCGTCGTAAGTATATGGAGACGGTCCTCAAGAATGTTTCCGCAGGGGTGATATCTGTAGATAAGGATGACGTGATCACGATCATCAACCGGGCTGCGGAAAGGATGCTGGAGATCAAGACCGAAAAAGTCCTGTACCGACCGTACCAGGAAATACTTAAGCCGGAACATATGGTTATGGTAGAGGAATTGCTGAAGGAACTGGAGAATAGTGAGCATGGATTTGTCGAGAGACAGCTCGAACTCAATGTCAAGGGACGTCTGCTCACGGTACTGATCACGACGACGATCATCAACGATGAGGAAGGACACGATATGGGAATGGTACTCGTTTTCGAGGATCTGACCCAGTTGCAGAAGGCGGAGCGAGCCGCGGCATGGCGGGAAGTGGCGCGGCGCATGGCCCATGAAATCAAGAATCCCCTGACGCCAATCCAATTGTCCGCCCAGCGGTTACAGCGAAAATATGGCGACCGTCTCAGTGAGGACGGCGAGATCTTTCATGAATGCACGAAGACGATCATCGGCCAGGTAGAGGTGCTGAAGAACCTTGTCAACGCCTTCTCCCGCTATGCCCGCATGCCCGTGACCAATCCGTTTCTTAACGATTTGAATGAAGTACTTATCGATGCCATTGTTCTTTTCCAGGACGCCCATAAGGATATAGTCTTCGATTTTCAGCGGGGAGAGGGCATTCCTAAACTTAATATCGATCCGGAGCAAATGAAGCGGGTCCTGGTCAACCTCCTCGACAATGCCGTGGCTGCTTTGACAACGGGAGAGGGGCGGATTGAAATAAAGACGTCCTATGATCCCCGGCAGCACCGGGCGGTTGTGGAAGTGACTGATAATGGTTGCGGGGTGCCTTCAAACTACAAGGGTAAAATCTTTGAGCCCTACTTTTCGACGAAACGATCGGGAACGGGTCTCGGATTAGCAATTGTCGGTTCAATAATCAATGATCATCACGGCCAGATTAGCGTTATGGACAACCAGCCCCGGGGAACAGTCGTGAAGTTTGAATTGCCCACCCCGGAAGGCGATATGGAGAAGGGAACCCATGCGTAAAACCATCCTTATTGTCGACGACGAAGAAAGTATTTGTCAGTCCCTGGGGGGCATCCTCAGGGATGAAGGTTACGATGTCCTTACGGCGGAAAGCGGTGAGGACGCCATTAGAATTATTGACGAAGAAATGCCGAATCTTGTCCTCCTCGATATCTGGCTTCCCGGTATGGACGGGCTTGAGGTGCTTAAGATTATCCGCACTGACTATTCCCATATCCGGGTGATCATGATGTCCGGCCATGGAACAATCGAGACCGCCGTCAAGGCGACCAAGCTTGGGGCTTACGATTTTATCGAAAAACCCTTATCCATGGATAAGATCATCCTTTTAGTCAATCATGCGCTGGATATTATTACCCTCGAAGAAGAGAATGTCCTCCTGAAGCAGAAAGTGAGCCAACAGCATGAGCTAACCGGTTGCAGCATATCAATTATGGAACTCAAGGAGGCAATCGGCATTATTGCTCCCACCAATGCCTGGGTTCTCATCATGGGGGAGAACGGGACCGGCAAAGAGCTTGTGGCGAGATCCCTCCACAAATTAAGCCGTCGTAACGGGAAACCCTTCATCGAGGTCAACTGTGCCGCAATCCCGGAAGATCTGATCGAAAGCGAGCTTTTCGGTCATGAAAAAGGCGCCTTCACCGGGGCTACCCAGAAAAAACGGGGAAAGTTCGATCTGGCCCATGAGGGAACAATTTTTCTGGATGAAGTTGCGGATATGAGCCTGAAAGCCCAGGCGAAGATCCTTAGGATCCTTCAGGAAAAAAAGTTTGAACGGGTGGGGGGGACCAAGATGATCCATGTCGATGTCCGGGTGATCGCCGCCACGAACAAGGATCTGGAAAAGGAGATGGAGGAAGGTCGTTTCCGGCAGGATCTCTACTACCGCCTCAACGTGATCCCTTTGCAGGTTTCCCCTTTAAGGGAGAGGATTGAAGATATTCCTCCCCTCGTGGAACGCTTCCTCAACGACTTTTCCATGAAGGAAGGGGAAGATCCTAAAACAATCACTGATGAAGCCTTGGCGCTCCTCATGAGTCATGACTGGCCGGGTAATGTACGGGAGCTGAAAAACATCGTTGAACGGCTCGTCATTATGACGCCATCGAGAGTCATTACCGCCGGCGACATTCCTTTATTTGCGAAGGAGAGCACTCATGAGATGGAAAGCAAGCCTGCCCTTTACAAAGGCTCTTCTCTTGACTCGGACAATTTGCGGGCGGCAAGAATCGATTTTGAAAAACAGTATATATTGCGGAAGCTTCGGGAATGTGAAGGCAACATCTCCAAAACCGCGGAGGCCATCGGTCTTGAACGCAGTAATCTGCATAAAAAAATCAAGAGCTACGGCCTGGATGTGGAAAAGTAGGCAATAGGCAATATGCCATTCTCTATTCCCTGTTGCCCGTTGCCTCTTCTCCCCTGCCCGTTGCCTTCAGATCGGCCAGGGAGAAACGGTTGGCGGGTAGAAAAAGAAGTCCCAGCAGGATAACGATGCCAATGGACAGGAAGTGATAAACAATAGCGAATGAGAGGGCGTCTGTTTTGGGGATGCCGTAGAGGGTAAGTCCCAGAATGCAGAAGAAATGCCAGTTGCCTACGAAGCCCGGTCCCGCGGGGATGGCGATGCCGATCATGAGAATAACCATGATGACGAAGGCGGCGATAAAGGGCAGGGTTAAATGGAAGGCCAGAAACATCAAGTAAATGGCTGCCCCGTCGATGATCCAGAAGGCGAGGGACAGCAGGGCAACTTGGGCAAGTAAGCCAGGTTTAGCCATCATTCCGAACCCGTCGATAAATTGATGAAGCAGCCGATCAGCTTTTACGGAATAGCGATCCGGTAGGCGTCGGATGAGGGGAGCGAGTAATTTCAGACAGGCCTCCCTTTTTATGAGCATGAAGATCATAAAACCCAGAATACCCAGGGTCAGGATAATAAAGAGGGCGCTGGAGCGGATCAGCCACGAGGGTACGGGGGTCATGAACATGGTTACGGTAAAGATAAAAAAGACCGTCAGGCTGTCAAAAACCCTTTCGATAAAAATCGTTGCCAAGGCGGAACTCATCCGGATGGGGGCTTTTTTGGTGATCAGATAAGGCCGTGCGAATTCTCCCAACCGGGCCGGTAAAGAGGCAATGGCCAGAAACCCGACGTTGGTTACAGAAAAGAGATCGAACTGGCCGACCTTATGAATCGGGCTGAGGATGACGCCCCATCTGACGGAACGAATCACCTGCATCAGCACCATGATCACGACGGCGCCAGCCGCATACGCAATGTCGATGGACTTGAAACCTTGTAGAACCCCCTCGTAGTCGATTCCCCGGAGGGAAAGATAGACGAGGAGGGCACTGATTATTATGCCGGCAAAGAGCTGTTTCATGGAGATGGGCCATAACACAAATCGGATGTATTCACAACGAATAGCGCAGGGAAAATAAAATAACTCCCCTTTACGGCCACAGCCGTAAAGGAGGGTGAACAAGGGGAATATTCAAGCAGGGAGCACGGTCGGCAGCGCCGGTTCAGCTTACCCAAATCTTTATCGCTTCTATGACCGGCGCCGTGAACAGCGCGACATAGAAGGTGTAGAGAGCGAATGCCCCGACGGCTTCCCCCGCATACATCTTCTCAAACTTCTGTTTGATCGAAAAGATGATCAGGCCGCCGATGATAACCAGACCCAGATGGAAGTACGGGAAATTCTCTCCTCCCGCAGCGGTGTATTCGGCAAAACTGAAAGTTGCTGTCAGCAGCACAAAGATGACCGCAACGATGATGGTTGATAATGTCTTTTTCATGGTATGTGTCCTCCCCTTATTGTTTTTTACTATATGTATATGAAAGAACCGTGCCAGATAAATATGTCCGGTGATAATCGCTAATAACCTGAATTTAAAAGATATATTATTTGGTTTTTTCTTTGGATATAACAAAAGTTGAAAGATTCGTTAAATCCATGTAAAAAAGTATAAAAAGGGGATGTATTTGATGAATAGACGTGATTTCCTGAAGAATGCTGTCATGTCCGGCGCCGCGCTTACCATTCCCTTAGGGATGGCGCCTTTTTTATCCCTGGCCGGGGGGGCCGACAGACCGGATCTTGCCGTAGTGCGGGGGCCGTCGCCGGCCCGGATAACGAGGGCGGCAGTGAATGAACTGGGCGGGATACGCCGCTTCGTTTCCCGGGGAGAGATTGTCGTTGTCAAACCCAATATCGGTTGGGACCGTACTCCGGAATACGCCGCCAACACCAATCCTGAGGTCGTAGCCGAGATTGTCCGGCTCTGTTATGAGGCTGGGGCCAAGAAGGTAAAGGTCTTTGATCATCCCGTGAGCGATGCCCGGCGGACTTACAAACAGAGTGGGATCGCCGCTGCAGCCACCGCGTCAGGGGCACTGGTGTCCTTCGTCGATGAGAGAAAATTCAAAGACATGGCCATCAAGGGGCAGCTTCTCAAAACCTGGCCCCTCTATACGGAAATTGTCGAAGCGGACAAAATCATCAACGTGCCCATAGCCAAGGTGCATGGCATCGCCACTCTGACCCTGGGAATGAAAAACTGGATGGGGATAATGGGCGGCTCGCGGGGGCGGATCCATCAGCGCATCGATGAGAGCCTTGTGGATCTTGCCCGCTTTGTGAGACCGTCGCTGGTTATTCTCGATGCAGTCCGCATCCTTGTGGATAACGGTCCCCAGGGAGGAAGCCTCTCCGATGTCAGGCGCCTCGACACCGTTATTGCCGGTACGGATCAGGTGGCCGTCGATGCCTTTGGGACAACCCTTTTCGGTATGAAGGCGGACGCCCTCGGTTGTGTCCGCATCGGTCACAGCGCCGGGTTAGGGAACATGAATATTTCCCGGCTCCGGATTAAACGTCTCACCATATAACTTAACCCCATCCCCACCCTTCCCCTCCCCTTGAAGGAGAGGGGAAATTTAAATTAATGAATTCAGCAATATGAAATTGCATCTTCAAGTGAAAAATATTCGCCGGTTCAGTCAGGCCCTTTTCCTCATCCTCTTTCTCTGGCTGTTCCTGCAGACGGAATCGAAGGGAGCCAATGAACTTGGTTATCCGGTCAAGATCTTCCTGGATGCCGACCCCCTGGTCTGGCTGACGACAATCATCGCCTCCCGAACCTTTTATGGGGTGTTTATCCTGGCCTTGACCGTAATAATTGCTACGATAATCCTCGGCCGGGTGTTTTGCGGCTGGATCTGCCCGCTGGGAACCCTGCATCATTTAGCGGGAAACCTGAAAAAGAAAACCGCCCCCAATAAAAATACCGGTCTGTACCGAACAAAATATCTCCTCCTGATCTTCATACTTGTCTTGGCTTTTTTGGGAATCCAATTGACCGGTATTCTCGACCCCCTTGCCCTCTTGATCCGTTCCTTGTCACTTTCCCTTTATCCCATGTTCAGCTATGCCCTGCGCAGCTTCTTCGATGGCGTCTTCGCATATAATATTCCACTTATTACAGGTGGTTCGGAGTTTATTTACAGTTTCCTGAAAAGGGCGGTGCTCCCCTTCAACCAGCCCTCCTTTCTCCAGGGGATCTCTATCGGTCTGATATTTTTCCTGATCCTGGCTCTTAATCTACGGGAAAAGCGTTTCTGGTGTAAATATCTCTGCCCCTTGGGAGCACTCCTCGGTATCCTGTCCCGATACGCCTTACTCAAGCGTTCGGTGAGTGAGGATTGCGATGGGTGCGGCGCTTGTTTGCGGAACTGCCAGGGTGGGGCATGCTTACTGGGAAGTCCCGGCGGCGCTGTCATGGATAAGGCAAAAGCATGGAAAAACGCCGAATGCCTGATGTGCCTCAACTGCGACGATCCTTGTCCGAAGAATGCCGTTTCCTTTGGTTTCTCCCGGAAACCGGCATCTGCCGCCCTTGATCTTGGTAAACGGCGCATTTTTAGCTCTGTCCTGGCGGGAGTGGCCGCGGCGCCCCTGTTGAGAATTAGCCCCCTTGCTAAGATAGGCGCCTCGGAACCGACTTTGATCCGTCCCCCCGGTGCTCTGGGGGAAGAGATGTTTCTCAAGCGCTGCGTAAAGTGTGGAGAATGCATGAAGGTATGCATCACCGGCGGTCTCCAGCCCACTTTTCTGGAGGCCGGCCTGGAAGGAATCTGGTCCCCTGTCCTTGTTCCCCGTATCGGTTACTGTGAATACCGCTGCACCCTCTGCGGCCAGGTCTGCCCCACCGGGGCCATCAGGAAACTCAACCTCGAGGAAAAGGCGGCCACAAAAATCGGCTTGGCCATGATTGATAAGGGGCGGTGCCTGCCCTTTGCTCATACCATGTCCTGCATTGTCTGTGAGGAGGTTTGCCCCACATCTCCCAAGGCCATCTGGTTTGAAGAGGTCCGCCTGCGGGACCGACAGGGTCGCGAAACGATCTTGAAACAACCCCACGTGGATCTCTCCCTATGTGTCGGCTGCGGGATCTGCGAAACAAAGTGCCCCGTTCTCGGTCGCCCCGCAATTACGGTGACAAACCTCGGCGAGTCCCGATCAAAGGACAATCAACTCCTCCTCTAATGCCGCTTCCAAATCAAAGATGAAATCAAGGCGGCAAGGAAGAGGTTTTCGCAGGCGCATATGGAAATGCGTCGAGGAGCCGATGACGAAGCTAACGAAGATAGCGCTTTACTTGGAAACCGGAATCAGTCGTTGCGGAGGGAAGCGAGCAGATCGACCAGACCGGGGAAAACGGCCTGATTCTCCCGCCAGGAGTAGTTTGTGACCTCGATATTCAGGCGCCGCAGTTTCGCCGTCATGGCAGTGTCGAGGGGGTCGGGCAGGGTCAGGATCAGCCGGGGTGGCCGGGGGAAATGGAGGCTATTTACGAGGAGTTGAGCGGCCCCTTCCTGGACGCTTTTGGGAAAATTATTCGTCTTGACCTGGAAAACGGCTGCCACGTGCCCTTCCTTATCGACGGCCATGAGATCACGGAGTCCGTCATTACCGGATTTCCAGCCCCGTTCCTTAATGGCGGCGCCAAGATCCCTGACTACCAGTCCGTGATCGCATTCCGAAGCCATGTCCCGCAGCAAATCGCAATGGCGCATCCCCAATAATTCCTCCCGGAGACGGAGGTCGTCAAAACCCATTTCCATCTGGGCGGACGGCGGGGCGGCCATATCCTTGATCTTATCGATCTTGTTAATGAACTGGGCCAATTGGCGGGCAAAACGGGGGGAGGGGAGGAGTCCGACAACGGCGACTGACGCTACTTCCTCGCCGTCTTCCATATCGACCCAGACGCCCCGGTATTGCCTCTCGAAGAGGGCCTTGCCGATCCCTTTACGGCCGCCGCCCAACTTGCCCCGGTGGACGACGAAAATCCTCCCCTTGCCGTCGGCGGCAAAGACACCGCCGATGCGCCGGTCGGTTCCCTCTTTGGGAAAGTTAATCTCGCAGGTAATGGACAGGGCGGCCTCGGGCTTGGGGCGGGCCGTTCCGAAGGCGTTCCAGTAGCGGTTTTCTTCTCCCTTACCGGGGAAGAACCACAACCCGAGTTCGTTGGACCACCATACCCGAGCCCTGGTACTTGCTCCCTGGTGGCCGAGGGTTACGGGGATCTTTTCTTTCCCCCTTGCCTTGAGCTGGCGGGTAAAGTGTTGCTGGCAGCGGCGAATGGCCTTTGCGTCGGTAATAGCCTTGAGCATGTCAGCTAATAAATATCGTGTCGGGGGTAAAGCGTTGGTAATAATGTAGCCCTGCGATCATCATATTTTTTCAAGTACAAAAAATAGCAGGGGCTGTCAAGGATAGTTTGGAGTTGGAGAGAAACTTGCCCTTCCCAAAGGGTTTGATTTTTCCATCTAAAACATTAAACGGGTTTTGGGTGGTGACGATCCACAACAAAGAGGAAAAATTGTTTGACACTATAAGGGGGCATGAAAAAAGGAATCAGCGCGCAACATATTGAAAACAGAAAGAATTGTTTGTTAACCTACTTTAGAGAAAATCAACAGCAGATGCATGATAGCATAATTTTAAAAAATATTCAATGTTGTGATTCCCTTGCGAATGTGATAGTCGCGCACCGTCTCCTTTTTATCAGAGCTCGAATATGGAAAAGAGAATGCATCCGCAAGCGGTCCCAGTCATGATCGGAATCATTTTATAACCATGCACGGCGGATAAGAGAGGCACAACAAAAAATAGAGGGAGGTAGGTTAATGTCGTACGCAGAAGAGTATAAGAGTAAACTGGTTACCCCGGAAGAAGCAGTGAAAGTGGTAAAGAGCGGAGACTGGATTGACTACGGATTCGGTCATACGAAACCGGTCGGTCTGGACAAGGCCCTTGCGGACCGTAAGGGTGAACTCAAGGATATCAACATCCGCCATTGTTTGAGTTTGAGTGCCCAAGCCTGTCTCGAGGCAGACCCTGAGGGAGAGGTCTTCACATTACAGAACTGGCATTTCTCTGGTTACGATCGCAAGAAACACGATCTTGGCCGGTGCTATTACCACCCCATGATCTTCCGCAACCAGCCCCTGTTCTACCGGAAGAGCATCAAGAGTGTCGACGTTGCCATGCTAAGGGTGACGAAAATGGACAAGGATGGTTTTTTCAACACGCACATGGGCAATGCGGCAGTGCGTGCGGTAATGGACGTTGCGAAGAAGATCATCCTCGAAGTCAATCCGCTCCTTCCCTGGGCAATGGGTGGCGCTGAAGAGACGGTGCACATTTCGGAAGTCGATTACGTAGTCGAGTTTGATTCCAAGATTGAAGTCATTCCCCCGGCGGCCCCAACGGAGATCGACAAGCAGATCGCTTCCCACATCGTGCCGCGGATTCCCAACGGCGCCTGCATTCAGCTCGGCATCGGCGGTCTGCCCAACTATATCGGCAGCCAGTGTGCCGAATCGGATCTCCAGGATCTGGGTTGCCATACGGAAATGCTCGTTGACGCATACTACCATATGTACGCAGCGGGCAAGCTCACGAACAAGCAGAAGGGCATCGACAAGAAGAAGAGTGCTTATGCCTTTGCTGCCGGCAGCCAGTTCCTCTATGACTGGATTGACGAGAACCCCTCCCTGGCGTCCTATCCCGTTTCCTACACCAATGCGCCGCATATCATGGCTCAGAATGACAACATGGTTTCCATCAACGCCTGTGTTGAGGTGGATCTGTTCGGTCAGGTTTCTTCCGAATCATCAGGACCGCGCCACATCAGCGGCACGGGTGGACAGTTGGATTACGCCACGGGCGCATACATGTCTGATGGCGGCATATCCTTCATCTGCTGCAACTCCTCCTACAAGGACAAAAAGACGGGTGAGATCAAATCCCGGATCGTACCGATGCTGCCCCAGGGCTCGATCGTAACGGTGCCCCGCACCCAGGCCCACCTGATCGTAACCGAGTACGGCGTAGCTGACCTGGCCGGCAAATCCACCTGGCAGCGGGCGGAAGCGCTGATCAACATCGCCCATCCGGACCTGCGGGACGGGCTGGTAAAAGATGCGGAACAGATGAATATCTGGCGGAAAAGCAGTAAATAACCGTTAACGGACCTTAAAACGGTGAATTGAAAAAAGTCGGAGATTTGTAATCAAGTAAAAAACCCCGGGACGGTGTTTCCCTCCCGGGGTTTTTATTGTCCATCAAGCACTAAATATCCGCGTTTGCCCCACCTCCTGTCCCTTCATTTTTTTTAAATCTTCTGTTGACATTTCCCGCATATTGTGGTCAAGTGCGGGGCATCATACTACATGTTGTATTTCATGCGTTTTAATCACTTCTAATTATCATCGAGAGGAAAAAGAGAATGAAAAAAAAGACTTCCATGCCGATCACGCCCGAATTCACAAAAAATGCCCTGACCGTTCTGGAAAGACGTTATCTGAAACGGGATCAGGAGGGGGTCGTGCTGGAGACGCCGGCCCATATGTTCAGACGCGTGGCCGGCGCCATTGCCGCCGCGGATCGGAAATTCGACGCCAAGGCCGGCACGAAGAAATTGGAAGACAGCTTTTACGATATGATGGCCCGTCTGGAATTTCTCCCCAATTCCCCCACTATGATGAATGCGGGACGGGAACTGGGTCAATTGTCGGCCTGTTTTGTCCTGCCCGTCGGCGATTCCATGGAGGAAATATTCGATGCCGTGAAATATACCGCCCTGATCCATAAATCAGGCGGCGGTACGGGCTTTTCATTCTCCAGTTTGCGACCGGCCAATGATGTTGTCTTGACGACCACGGGCATCTCCAGCGGTCCCATTTCCTTCATGCGGGTTTTCGATGTGGCCACGGAGACCATCAAGCAGGGCGGCACCCGCCGCGGCGCCAATATGGGCATCCTGCGGGTTGATCATCCCGACATCATGGACTTCATCATGTGCAAGGCCGACAAGAAACAGTTGAATAATTTTAATATTTCCGTCGGCCTGACGGAGATCTTCATGATGGCTGTTGAAAATGACGAGAATTATGACCTCATCAATCCGAGGAACGGCAAGGTCGCCGGGACGCTAAACGCCCGGAAGGTCTTCAACCGGATTGTCACTCAAGCCTGGGAAAACGGCGAGCCGGGCATCGTTTTTCTGGACCGCCTGAATCGGGACAATCCGACCCCCCATGTCGGAACCATCGAATCGACGAATCCTTGCGGGGAACAGCCCCTGCTTCCCTATGAGTCCTGTAACCTTGGGTCCATAAATCTGGGGAAAATGGTTAAAGACGGGCAAATTGACTGGACGAAACTTAAAGAGGTCGTTCATCTTGCCGTTCATTTTCTCGACAATGTCGTGGAGGTAAATAAATATCCCCTGCCGCAGATCAATGATATGACCCTGGGAAACCGGAAAATAGGTCTCGGAATTATGGGCTGGGCGGATATGCTGATTCTCCTTGATGTCGCTTATGATTCCAAGGACGCCATCATGCTTGCCGAGAAAGTCATGCAATTTATCCATGATGAAGGGCACGCCGCGTCAAGGGAACTCGCAAAAAAGCGGGGGTCCTTCCCTAATTTTAAGGGGTCCGTTTATGACCGGCGCGGCGAGTCGCCCCTCCGGAATGCGACGATCACGACCATTGCCCCGACGGGGACCATATCCATAATTGCCAATTCCTCTTCCGGCGTGGAACCCCTTTTTGCCGTCTCTTACGTGCGCCAGGTCATGGATGATGACATTCTGGTGGAGGTCAATCCCCGCTTCGAAAGGATCGCCAGGGAAAGGGGATTCTATTCCCTGGAACTGATGCAGCGTATTGCCGAGCACGGAACCATTCGGGACATGGACGATATTCCCGCTGATGTTCAGAAAATATTCGTTACGGCTCATGATATTTCCCCGGAGGTGCACATCGAGATGCAGGCCGCCTTTCAGAAGTATACGGATAACGCGGTGAGCAAAACGGTAAATTTTTCCAATGACGCGACGGTCGATGATGTTGCCAAGGTATATCATTTGGCCTACACGATGGACTGCAAGGGGGTGACGATCTATCGCGACGGATCAAGAGACAAACAAGTCCTCTCGACACTGAAAAAGGAAGATCAAACCCAGCGCATGACTACCGATGAAGAAAAGACGGTGGTAAAGCGGGAACGCCCCAAGGTCCTGAAAGGTTGGACATATCAGATGCGGACCGGCTGCGGTCCCCTTTATGTAACTGTCAATGAAGATAAAGCAGGCATTTTTGAATTATTCACGACCATGGGCAAGGCCGGCGGCTGCGCGGCGTCGCAGAGCGAGGCCATCGGCCGTATGGTTTCCTTGGCCTGGCGCACCGGGGTTCAGGCGCGACAGGTTGTCAAACAACTACAGGGGATCTCCTGTCATTCCCCTTACGGATTCGGTGAGAACAAGGTGTTATCCTGCGCCGACGCCGTGGCCAAGGCAATTCAATCCCATCTGTCGGACAATGGGGGGCAGGAAATAGTCAAAGTGAAGACCGCCTTTGTCAAAGGGGCCTGTCCGGAATGCGGCGGCATTGTCGAGCACGAGGGAGGCTGCGCCGTCTGCCACTTATGCGGCTACAGCGAATGTCATTAACGAAAGCGCCGATACATGCACGGTGATATTTGCGTTCCCATATAAACCTGACGGAACGAAATGAGGAATTTTACGAAGCGAGGGGGATGACGTCACCTGCCAGGATGATCTTATCGTCCTCCAGGGTAACAACATAGGCGCTGTGCTCGACAAGTTCGTACAGATGGAGATACTTGGCCGCTTCCACAGGCTCGCTGGTTTTTCTGCCGAAGTATTTCCCCGGCTTGCTGAAGACGTCGGTAATCACTCGGTCGTCGTAAATGGCAAAATCAAAGGAGCTGTCGGTATCCCGGTTGCTGATGTTGGTTGCCGACGGCAGTTCATCGTGAAAGGCAATGCGCACGTCAATGTCATTGCGGCACTGGGTGAGGAGGACCTTCTGGAAATCCGGCTCGGCCAGGTTCTCGCGGTTGACGACAAAAATGCGGGTGATCTTCACACCGCGTTCGATGGCGCGCAGATTGGCCTGATAGAAATTATGCCGGGCGCCGCGGGAATCCCATCCCGTGGTTATCCGGTCCACCATCTTGGCATGTTGAACTGCCTGTTCCATCTGTTTGGCCCCTTCCAGGTAGAATTCCGTCTCGTCCATAGGGATATATCCCCGTTGCAAAAGCGAAATAGCCCGCATTGCGGACGACATCAACTCGTTGGCCTTGCTCTGGCATTCGGGGTCGCTGATCCGGGCGATGGCGAAGGTGAGCTCATGGGCCTGGCTATACTGTTCAAGCAGCTCTGTCCTGGTCTTTTCGATATCTTCCCGCAACAGATAGGTGACCAGTGACAGGAGCACGCCGACGCCGAAGATCGTATAGGCGGCTTCCGGATACCGGAGCACCTGGTGGAAAAAGATGGCAAGGCCTGATCCTGCGAGAAATTCGATCAGGACCGCTATATTCTGCATCTTTTTATTCATGATTGACTACCTTTTTTATTTAAGGACGTGCAGGTAAATCCGTGCTTTTGACAATGTCCTCCGCAAGTATCGGTTCAACCATATCTGAGTCTGCGTTCGGAATATGCGTTTTTATATCGGCTTTCCGCTGTTTAGCCATTATGCGCTTTGAGGCCTTATCTATCTGTTTTTGCTGTCTTGCTTTTTCTTTCACCTGATTGCCAAAGTTGAACATGGACTTTCCCATTTTTAAGTTCCTATTTTATCGTTCTTTCAAACATTACGAACATTCTGCTCGATAAATCCAAAACCTTTACCCTCGTTGAACCATTTTACTTTATCTTCTGACATAATTAGTCTACTCCTTTCATGGAATTTACCAAAAGTCGAATTACCAATGTGACAGAAATAAAAAAGCCACCAAGACTCCAAAGAGCATGGTGGCCACCTTTGCACTTCAAATTGTTATAACCCAACTTTTACTGTGCCGCACTGATTTATGACCACTGGGCGAGGCACAAGTCATGGGGAGACATTACTTTACTGTTTATGCAAAGTCAAGGAATATTTCATTATATTTCAATAATTTATACCGAATGCTTTCTTTTCATTACCCATGCAAAGCACCGGTTTGATGGTTTTGCCGCTCAAGGAATCTTTCATCGCCCGATTGATGTCTTTGAAATCATAAAACTTCAAGAGCCGATCAAAAGGAAATCTTCCTGATTGATATAATTTGATCAATTTCGGAATAAAAATTTGCGGCACCGAATCACCTTCGACTACCTGCACGGCTTTTATCCCTTTGGGCACAAAATCGGGAACACCTTCACCGGTGAAAAAAGCCGCTGTGCCTCGTTTCTTTATTACCTCAGGCGCCAGATGCAACATTTGAGAATTGCCGGTAGTTTCCAGCACGTAATTCACGCCGTCCGCAACAATCTTCTTCATCCCCGCCGCTACATCGTTTTTGCGGCCGTTGATGACGTGTGTCGCCCCCAGTTCCAGCGCAAGTTTCAGACGGGAAGGCGCAATATCCACCCCGATAATCGGATAGGCTCCCACAACGCGGGCCGCCATGACGGCCGCCAGACCGACTGCTCCCGTGCCGAAAATAGCGATGCTTTCACCTTTGCGGACATGAAGCATGTTCATGACCGTGCCCGCTCCCGTTTGCATCCCGCAGCCCAGCGGCGCCAGAATTGACAGCGGCAGTTTTTTCGAAACCTTGACCATGTTGCGTTCGGTGGCCAGAATGTGGGAAGAAAATGAAGACTGGCCTAAAAAATGCCCGCGCACGCCGCTTTGCTCAAGGGCATTACTGCCGTCGGGACGGTGGAAACCGAAATTCAGATCATAAAATCGGCGGCATTTAGTCGGCCGCCCGCTTTTACACTGACGACATGTGCCGCACGATTGGTAAGACAAAACGACATGATCGCCGGGCCGGACGGCCTTAACTTTTTTCCCGGTCAACTCGACGATGCCCGCTCCTTCATGCCCCAGCACCAGAGGGCCGGCGGCTGTTTCCCAGTGATGTACCATGCTGATATCCGTATGGCATACGCCGGACGCGACGGTTCTGATGAGCGCCTCCGAATCCTGCGGGCCTTCCATCAAGAGTGTTTCAATTTTGAGCGGACCGTCCTGTTTACGCAGGACCGCGGCCCGAATCTCTCTGATCGTCATGTTTTTTGAGTGATCCATTGCCGATCTCCCCGTAAAAACATTCAAAAACTCTCGCCAGCAAATTAGTTTAAAATATCATTATGTTACAACAAAAGTTCGCGCGGCGAACTTTTTATAAATTTCACCGAAAATCCTCTGGCACGAAAATACACTCTTGAATGCATGCATGTTACAACCACAACCAGAACTGAACAAGTGAGACAGAATAAAATTTAATATGTGCCAGTTATCGTTTGATCTGCATCAGTTCCTGGAGCATTTGGTCTGTCGTGGTAATGATTTTGGAACTTGCCTGATAGGCACGTTGGGCGGCGATCATCCTGATGAACTCCTGGGCGACGTCGGTATTGGATATTTCCAGGGAGTGGGACTGGGATTTGCCCAGACCGCCCTCGCCGGGATTTCCAATGGAGGGGGTTCCCGAATCATTGGTTTCAATGAAATAGCTCCCCACCTTGCTGAGACCGTCATTGCTGCTGAAAGTCGCCGTCCGGATCCGGGCGAGGTTCTGCTGCTGGCCGTTCGTAAAGAATCCCGT
>Ga0265297_10004595_pt1 | contig 22255 bp, 21 predicted proteins | sample Munlanlwell13791_FD_192502 | JGI IMG/M metagenome (GOLD analysis project Ga0265297, IMG submission 192502) | Leachate microbial communities from a municipal landfill in Southern Ontario, Canada - Leachate well 137-91 | ecosystem: Engineered > Solid waste > Landfill > Unclassified | place... | reverse complement strand
TCACCCGTCAGGGAACCTGGATCCCAGCGATGCGGACAGGAAGATTACCAAACAACTGAAAGAGGCGGCAGCACTTATGGAGATTCCTGTGGTCGATCACCTGATTGTTACCCAGGCAGGCTATTTTAGCTTTGCAGACGAAGGAATGTTGTAGCCATCTGTGAGATTTTTTTTACTTTTGCCAAAAATCTCCAATGATACACATACTCGGTGACAGCAACTCCATCTTCAACCAATACCTGGCTGAAATTCGCGACGAGGTAATACAAAAAGATCCGATGCGCTTCAGGAAGAACCTGGAACGCGTTGGAGAGATTTTCGCTTACGAAATCAGTAAGGAACTTCCATACAAACTGAAAGAGATCACCACTTCCCTGGGTGTTGCCAAGATGAGGGTGCTTGAACAACAACCTGTTCTGGCAACTATTTTGAGGGCCGGATTGCCATTGCACCAGGGGTTGCTGAACTGTTTTGACCAAGCCGAAAATTGCTTCATTTCGGCCTACCGGAAGTATGACCCTAACGGGGATTTTCACATTGATTTTCAGTACATTGCTTCGCCATTGCTGGACAATAAAATCGTCATTCTGTCGGATCCCATGCTGGCCACCGGTTCTTCCATGGAGGTTGGTTACCATGCCTTGCTTGAAAAGGGCGAGCCAGACCACATCCATCTTGTTTCATTGATTGCCAGCAGACAAGGTATCGATTACATACTGGAAAAATTGCCATCGGACAAGGTAACCCTCTGGGTGGGGGCCATCGATCCTGAGATGACGCCTAAATCTTACATCGTGCCCGGATTGGGCGATGCCGGCGATTTGGCTTACGGTTCAAAAATTGATTCCAAAGAGGTAGTGCCGCACTCCCATTTCTGAAGCGTTGTTTTTAGTTTTCTCCGAGCCTCCAAACTTTGGACGGATCAGTACAATCCTGAAGCATTTCAATCACTTTCTTGCCGGAAATTGGATCTTTGTAATCCGGTGCAATCTCCGCCAATGGCACGAGGACAAACCTTCGGTCGGCAATTCGGGGGTGAGGAATTGTCAGGTCAGGGCTTTTTAAAACTATAGAATTATAGTATAGCAAGTCAATATCTATGGTCCTTGCTTCATATCCGGCACCCTTTCTGATTCGTCCCAATTGAACCTCTATTTGCTGGCAAGTAATCAGGATTTCATCTGGTGACATATTTGTTTCAATTGCAATGACTTGATTTAGAAACAGTTCAGAAGAGAAGCCCCAGGATTCACTTTCGTACAATGAAGAAGCTACCGATTTTTGACCGATCTTGCTGGTTACCAAATCAATTGCAGATTCAATTATTTCTCCCCTATTCCCCTGATTTCCTCCTAAAATGAGATAAACTAACGACATAGTACGTATCTTTGTAACAATTGCGGTTGAATTGAGACTATTAATATATACGAAAAATTAACCGTGAGTTTCAAGTTGGTGTGAAGTTTTCATCCAAACCTGAACCTGCTTTTAACTGAGCTTCCTGCTTTGTGGAAGTCTGTAGGGCGAAGTTAGGATTATTCAGGTTAAGAAATGAACAAGGACTCTTTCACCTTGTTTGACTATTGATTCTTGTAGTTTTTTGTATGGCAATTAAAAAATAAAATTATATACTGATGAAATAGCCATGAGTGAATATACACACTAACCGTAAATGATTATGTGGGTATTCCATTTGGCCATTAAAAAACAAAATTTAAACAAATGAAATTTTTCTGGAAGGCTTTTTTTGCTTCATTGGCAGCCATTATTGTAGCAACGCTTCTTTTCCTTTTTCTGATTGCAGGGTTAGTCTCCACCCTGGCCACCATTGGTGAACAATCCATTACGGTTAAAGAAAATTCCTTGTTAATATTAAAGTTGGACAATCGAATAGTAGAACGGAAATCCAATAATCCGTTCGAGGAGTTGGAGATCCCGGGAATGGAGAAATCTGCCACTACCGGATTGAACCAGGTCTTTCATGCCATTTCCCAGGCAAAAAGCGACAATAAAATTAAGGGTATTTACCTTGAACTATCTGAAATAGGGGCCGGATACGCCACTACTGAAGAGATTAGAAATGCTTTGCTCGACTTCAAGACCAGTGGAAAATTTATCTATGCCTATTCGGATGCCATTTCGCAAAAGGCTTATTACCTTGCATCGGTGGCTGATAGTTTAATGCTAAATCCGGTGGGGATGTTCGATTTCAGGGGACTTAGCGCTGAGCGAACCTTCTTCAAAAAGGCATTGGATAAATTTGGTATCGAGATGCAGATTGTACGCGGTAAAAACAATAAATTCAAATCTGCGGTTGAACCATACATGTTTGATAAGATGAGTCCTGCCAACAAAGAGCAGACAACACTTTACCTGGGAACGATCTGGAATCATCTGCTGAAGGGAATTTCGGAATCCAGAAAAATTTCCATCGACAGCCTGAATCAATATGCCAATTCAGTTATGACCTTCCGGACAGCAGAGACTGCCCAGAAGAACCATTTCTTCGACCGGCTCAAATACCGTGATCAGGTATTGGCTGATTTGAGGAAGCTGGCAGGATTGAAGGAGAACGCCGAAATTCCTATCCTGACAGTTTCCGAATACGATAAAATTCCTGGAGATGTAAAGGCCAAGTCGCTTATCAAAAACAAGATCGCGGTGGTATATGCAGAAGGTGAAATAGATACAGGTTCTGGTAACAGTTCTCATGATATCAATTCGAAAGATGTTTCCCAGGGAATCCGCGAAGCCCGAATTGACACTACCGTGAAAGCCATTGTGTTGCGGGTTAACTCTCCCGGAGGTTCGGCCTTTGGATCGGAGGTGATTTGGAGAGAGGTAAAACTGGCCTCCGAAGCCAAACCGGTCATTGTATCCATGGGTGATTATGCAGCTTCGGGCGGTTATTACATTTCTGTGCCGGCCGCGGTTATCTTGGCGAACCATACGACCATTACCGGTTCGATCGGGGTGTTTGGAACGATTCCCAATTTCGGGGATTTATTGAACAACAAAATTGGCATTACCTTTGATAATGTAATGACAAACGAACATTCGGATATGCCTTCGGTTACCAGGAAAATGACACCGTTCGAAACAAGTCTGATACAGAGCTATGTGGAGAACACCTACAGTACCTTCGTTTCGCATGTGGCAAGCGGTCGCAAAATGTCGGCTTCAAATGTTGACTCTATTGGACAGGGAAGGGTCTGGAGTGGTGTGAATGCTAAATCCAACCACCTGATCGATGATTTTGGCGGAATGAAAGAGGCGTTGAAAATTGCTGCGGATAAAGCCGGGATCACTGAATACCGTATTAAGGAGTTGCCAAAGCAAAAAGATCCCTTTGCCGAATTACTGAAAAACTTCTCTGTCAGTATGCAAGCCAAAATGATGGAATCCTTTATGGGATCCTCTTTCGATTATTGGAAGAACCTGTCGAGAGAAGCAAATGCCAGGGGAATTTATACCCGAATGCCTTTTAATCTTGAAATCAATTAACGATCTTGAAGAAATTTTTCCTCTATATCTTCTCCCTGGTGTACGGAATGGTGGTAAACACCCGGAACACCCTTTTTAACCTTAATATTCTGCGTACCAGAGAGTTTGAGGTGCCGGTGATTTCGGTCGGCAACATCACGGTAGGAGGTACGGGCAAGACCCCGCATACGGAGCATCTGATAGGGCTGTTAAGCAAGAAGTTTGAGATAGCCGTGCTGAGTCGCGGGTACAAGAGAAAGAGCAAGGGTTTTATGCTTGTGGAAGCGGACTCTACCATCAGGCAATCGGGAGATGAACCGCTCCAGATAAAAAGGAAGTTTCCGGGGGTTATGGTTGCTGTGGATGAAAACAGGGTTCGGGGTATCGAGAAAATATTGGCAATCAGCGAGAAGCGCCCGGACGTGATAATTTTGGACGATGCCTTCCAGCATCGGTATGTGACACCTTCGATCAATATTCTGTTGATTGATTTTTCCCGCATGATAACCGAGGATGATCTGCTTCCATATGGCCGGCTCAGGGAACCAGCTTCCAACCGGGACCGTGCCAACATCATTATCGTGACGAAATGCCCCAGGGAGATCAAACCCATTGATGAGCGGATCATTACCAAGGACCTGCACATTTGGCCATACCAGGACCTATTCTTTTCGCGCATAAAATACGGCGAGATTTTGCCGCTCTTCCCTGATAAGGTAAAAGAGATTAAGGTGTGTCTGGATGCTAATTCAGGCATCCTGTTGCTGACTGGCATAGCCAATGCGCATCCATTGAGGGACAGGTTGCTGCAAACTACCAAATCAGTAGTTTCTGCTGAATATCCCGATCACTATCCTTTCACACAAAAGGATCTGGAAAAGGTGGCAGGTCAGCTTGAGGCCATGACCGCTGAAAAGAAAATCATTGTAACAACTGAGAAAGATACCCTGCGAATTCTTGAGATTGAAAACCTTCCTGAGGGAATTGCAGAAAACCTATACTATATCCCTATCGAAATAAGGTTTATCAACCAAACTGATAACGATTTCGACAAAAAAATAATGAAATATGTTGGAGAAAATAAAAGCAACTTCGAACTACATTCTAGAAAGAACAAAATTTAAAAGTGAGATCGCTGTCATCCTGGGCACAGGACTGGGAGGTCTTGTCAATGAGATAGAGATAGAACAAACAATCCCCTATGCGGAAATACCAAATTTCCCTGTTTCCACGGTAGAAGGTCACAAAGGACAATTGATTTTTGGCGTTCTTGGCGGTAAAAAGATAATTGCCATGCAGGGACGCTTCCATTTTTATGAGGGGTACAGCATGAAGGAGGTCACTTTCCCTGTTAGGGTGATGAACGCCTTGGGTATCAAGACCCTTTTTGTCTCCAATGCGAGTGGCGGTCTGAACCCTAAATTCAAAGTGGGGGACGTCATGATGATCAACGATCACATCAATATGTTCGGGGATAATCCACTGATGGGGCCCAACGTAAAAGAGTTTGGCCCTAGATTTCCTGATATGAGTCAGCCATATAACCTTCATCTGCGTAATCTGGCATTGAAAATTGCCATGCAGAAAGGAATTAATCTGAAAGAGGGAGTTTATGTCGGTGTTGCCGGTCCAACATTTGAAACTCCGGCAGAATATCGGATGTTCAGAATTCTTGGTGGTGATGCCATTGGGATGTCTACAGTACCTGAGGTAATTGTGGCCCGGCACATGGACATGACCGTGTTTGGTATATCAATAATTACCGATAGTGGGGTACCCGGAGAGATCGTCGAAATATCCCACGAAGAGGTTCAGGCAGTTGCCATGCAGGCTGAACCCAAAATGAGTATGATCATTCGTGAACTGATCTCAAAGCTGTAGCAGGGTTATACAAACGAAAAGAGGCTGCCGGGGTGGCAACCTCTTACGAATCCAAATCAACTAACTACTACTAATAACTATTAACAGTACAAATATAGTGAATATTTTATTACAAAATGTAAAAATACTATTAATTTATTGTGAATTTTAATTTTTTTTCAGTCCAGATAAAAGTAGTCTGCTATTTAATTGATATCCTTAGATTTCAGACCAATTTCTTGTATCGTATACGGTGAGGAGTGGCATCTCCCAATCGCTTTTTCTTGTTTTCTTCGTACTCAGAATAACTTCCTTCGAAGAAATAGATCTGAGAATCCCCCTCAAAAGCCAGAATATGTGTGGCGATCCGATCCAAAAACCACCTGTCGTGAGAAATAACCACGCAGCATCCCGCGAAACTGTCCAGGCCCTCTTCCAGTGCACGCAATGTATTTACGTCGATATCGTTGGTCGGTTCGTCCAACAGCAGTACATTTGCCCCAGATTTTAGGGTGAGCGCCAGATGGAGTCTGTTTCGTTCTCCACCCGACAGGACTCCGCACTTTTTCTCCTGGTCCGATCCGCTGAAATTGAATTTGGATACGAAGGCACGGGCGTTGATCATTCTTCCGCCAACCATCACTTCGTCTGTTCCGCCAGACAATACCTGATATACTGTTTTTTCATTGTCGATCTCGGAATGCGACTGATCTGCATAGCCTATTTTTACCGTTTCACCTACCGTGAAAGTTCCCGAATCAGAATGTTCAAGTCCCATGATCATCCTGAAAAGGGTTGTTTTGCCGGCGCCATTTGGACCGATCACACCGACAATGCCGTTTGGTGGGAGTGTGAAATTTAGGTTTTCAAACAGCAATCTGTCTCCAAATCCTTTGGAGACATTTTCTGCCAGGATGACTTTGTCGCCCAAACGGGGGCCGTTTGGTATAAACAATTCCAGCTTATCCTCTTTTTGTTTGACATCTTCGTTCAGCAGTTTTTCATAGGCGCCCAACCGCGCTTTTGATTTTGCCTGTCTGGCTTTTGGGCTCATGCGGACCCATTCCAGCTCGCGTTCGAGGGTTTTGCGCCTTTTTGAGACACCCTTCTCCTCCATTTCCAACCGCTTTTGTTTCTGCTCAAGCCAGCTTGAGTAGTTTCCTTTCCATGGGATTCCTTCGCCCCTGTCGAGTTCAAGGATCCATCCGGCTACGTTATCGAGGAAGTAGCGGTCATGGGTAATGCAAATGACGGTTCCGGGATATTGCTGCAAATGTTGTTCTAGCCAGTCAATAGATTCTGCATCCAGGTGGTTGGTCGGCTCGTCGAGCAGCAGAATATCCGGTTGTTGAAGTAACAGCCTGCACAAGGCGACCCTGCGCCTTTCACCCCCGGAGAGGACTGTTACGGGCGTGTCGCCATCAGGACAGCGCAGGGCATCCATGGCACGCTCGAGCTTGTTGTCGAGGTTCCATGCGTCGGTGGCATCGATCTTCTCCTGCAATTTGGCCTGGCGATCCATCAGTTTGTCCATTTTGTCTGCATCCTCGTAAACTTCTGGCAGTCCAAACTGGAGATTGATATTTTCGAATTCTGCAAGAAGGTCTACAACTTCCTGAGCTCCTTCCTGCACAATTCCCATGACGGTCTTGGAGGGATCGAGCGCCGGATCCTGGGAAAGGTGCCCAACGGTATAACCCGGCGAAAATGCAAGTTCCCCATTGAAGTCTTTTTCAATTCCGGCAATTATTTTAAGTAGAGTTGATTTACCCGAACCGTTCAATCCGATGATGCCAATTTTGGCGCCGAGAAAGAAGGAGAGTGAAATGTCTTTAATTACTTGTTTTTGAGGTGCGTAGGTTTTACTCACCTTGTACATCGAAAATATTATTTGCTTATCGTCGCTCATCGCTATGTTGTTATTATTAATCTGCGAAATTCGTCATTTCCGCCGAAACGGCAAGGCCAAAAAGTTTTTTAGTCAAAAAATCTTTTGGCATCGGATAAAACAATTTTGTGCTAAATTTGAATGACAAAGAATCAATGATCTACCTTCAAATGAGAAAATATTTAATCCGTGCGCTGTTAATTTTCGTTCTGTTAATTGGTTCGTTTTTTTACTGGAAATATTTCTTCACCTACAGCGAAGGTTACAGAGCCGGATTGCTGCAGAAATTTTCCTCCAAAGGGACGCTCTTTAAAACCTATGAAGGGGAGATTATCCTGAGTAGTGTACAAACCACTACCAACATGGCAATCGCGTCAGAGAAATTTTACTTTTCCGTGACAAAAGAGGATATTGCACGAAAGATCGAAAAGCTTCAGGGAGAGAGTGTGGTTGTGCACTACACGGAAAAGAATGGAACCCTTCCATGGAATGGAGAGTCTCCTTATATTGTAGACAGTGTGGTGATCAGAAAGTAATCTTGATTTGACTTTACACCCCTCTCCGGGTTAAAACCCGGAGTTACAAGACTGGTCATGCCTACGGCATTGCGAGGTTTTGGGAGGATGGTGGGTTAGGAGTAATCAAGATATATCAAAGTGCCGTAGGCACGATCGATCCTGTAACGCTGGGTTTTAACCCGGCGATTTGAGAGATCCACTACACTCCCTAAGTGCCGTAGGCACGACAGATCTCACGCCAAATCCTGAAAAATATAGCGCTCGTCATAAGCTACACCATGCTTAATGAGCATTTCTATATACTCCTCTCTGAAAGTCTGCTTCTTATGGTGGCACTCCTGGTTTTGAATATACCTGAAAACCCGATCAACATGAGAACGGCTGTAAGAAAATGATCCAAAGCCCGGTTGCCATTCGAAACGATGTCTTAATAACCCCCTTTCATTGATCCATTTCGAAGATCTTGCTTTCGCACTTTGCATCATATCTGATACTGCAACAATTGGAATTAAGCCGATAAAGCAATGAATATGATCTTCTACTCCATTCACCAACAATGTTTTGCAGCCTGTTTCATTGATTAGATTGCCAATCACCTGGAGCAAATCATCTTTCCATGATTCTTTAATAATAGCATCACGATATCTAACTGCAAAGACAGTCTGAATGTACATTTGATGATAGGAGTTTGCCATTTTTTGGATTTTGGGATGATTTTATGCCCTTCTACCTTAAATTTAACCAAAAAAATCAATAAAAACGAATGTTTTGATACATTAATGATTTAATGATGTGATTGTGGTGTTCATGCAACGCCGGGATCTTATTGGTTGGGGTTTGTCGTACCCATGGTACTCTCCGGGTTGAAACCCGGAGTTGCAAGACTGGTCATGCCTACGGCATTGGGAGGAGGGTGGTATGCGAGATATTTTGCAGCTATCGGTACACTATTTCATGTGTAGATCGTACCTACGGCACGTAGGGTTTGGTTGTACGCTGCACCCTCTCCGGGTTGAAACCCGGAGTTGCAAGACTGGTCATGCCAACGGCATTGCGAGGTTGAGATAGGATTTGAAAAGCGTTCTAAGCTCTCTTTGGTATCTTTAACTGTTGCCCGGGATACAATCCTTTTACATTGCGGATGTTATTGAAAGCCCTCAGGTCTGCATCTGAGATTCCCGGGAATTTTTTGGCGATGGTGAAAAGGCTATCCCCGCTTTGAACAGTGTAGATGATGTACTCTCCAGAATCGGCAGCATCACCTCCGGATTCGACTTTGGATATTGCAGTTTTAGGCGACTGTATTGCAGCAGATGCGTTTGCAAGAGTTTGTGGTTCGCTTTTTGGTTTTTCGAGGAGGGCAACTTTGCTTTTTAGGGCCTTTCCGGGTACGTAGAGGGTAAGACGCTGTCCGATATGTAATGTGCTTTTACGAAGGTCGTTCCACTCTTTTAATTCGGCAAGTGAGACCCTGTATTTGTTTGCAATTGAACCAAGTTTTTCGCCCGATTTTACCACATGGGTAATCTCTCTCATCCCCTCTGCTGAAACCCCTTTTGCTCCGCGGTAGCGTCCTTTTAGTGGAACCAGCATGTTGTTAGGGAAGTATTTATCGCGGTTGTAAGCAAATATCTGTGCCTGGTTATCGATGAATGCTGAGATTGCATCTGCAGGCAATTTAAGAATGTAGGGTTTATCAGGCCTGGCGGGAACTACATTGCGACGATACTGCGGATTCAGTTGTCTGAGTTCGTCGACAGAAATATTCATTACAGCCGCCAATTGCTCAAAATTCAGGTAGTTGTGAACCTCGATGGTGTCGGTCACTGTTTTGAACTTTGGTTCGGCAGCTACCAGATGATGCTCTTTCGCGTAGTTCATCACATATGATGCCGCGATGAAAACAGGAATGTAGCCGCGCGTTTCTCTCGGTAGGGAGTAATAAATGTCCCAGTAGCTTTGCTTTCCGCCGCTTCTTCTGACCGCCTTGTTGATATTTCCCGGACCGCAATTATAAGCCGCGATCACCATGTGCCAATCGCCATAAATCGAATAGAGGTCACGAAGATAGCGTGCAGCTGCGTCCGACGATTTGATCGGGTCGTTCCGTTCATCAATGTAGGAGTTGATTTCCAGTCCATACAATTTCCCGGTTCCGATCATAAACTGCCACAACCCGGAGGCCCCGGCCCTGCTGACGATTTTTGGGTTGAGGGCTGATTCTATGATTGGTAAATATTTTAGTTCGAGCGGTAACTGGTACCGTTCGAGCGCCTCTTCGAAAATGGGGAAGTAATACTTGGAAAGCCCAAGCATGTAATTGGTGAGTTCCCTTTTGCGTATGGTGTAAAGGCCGATGAAATTACGGACCGTCTCGTTATAGGGGAGGGGGAGGAACGAATCAATGGATTGTAAACGACTTGTATAGAGTGTATCCGGAAGGTAAGATTTTAACTCTTCGGGAAGTGAATCAAATTCAGCTTTGTTGTACGAAAACGCATTTTTTATATACCAGGTATTTACCAGCGAATCCAGTTTGTCGGATACCAGCATGTTCAGATTTTCATTGATGGCCTTGTCGGCCATCTTGTTGCCCAATGAGTCGGTACCCCAGATCTTTTGTTCTTCATCCGCTGTAAGCGTCTTCGTTGGCACCTGCGACTGCGCACCCAAACAGAGCGATAGAAAAATCAGGATTAAAATATTGAATTTCATTCTCATGGGACAAACATAATTAAAAATTAAATGCAAAATTGAGACCGATCACCTGTGGCCCCGAACCTAAATTTACCGGCATAGGTTCAATGTGCATCGTCAGACTGTCATTGATATCGAAATCAGCCAAATTTGCATCGACACTCGCATCAATGATGCTCAAGACATGCAGGGCAGCAATGGCAATTACGCTCATATCCCTGTTTCTGCGGTAAAAATCCTTACCTCCCTTCAATTGTGTCTTAAAACTATCAAAATGGGAGGGATTGATATTTAAATCCCAGTAAGGAATTTTAAACAATTCGTTCAGGTAGTCCTTGTCAATTTTGCTCATTTGACCAACGGCCTGATACTTAGCAATGGTTTTGTAGGCATTGAAATAGTCATTGTAGTTGTTGCTGTTCCAACCAAGCAGATAAATCAATCCGACATAACCACCGTATACAATGGGAAGTTTCCAGTATTTCCCGTTATAGACCTGTCCCAAACCGGGAAACAGGGCAGCATATATGGATGCCTTCTTTGGCGAATATACTTTTTTTTGTTGTGATACGGAAATTTTTAGACTGTCTTTTGGGACACTAAACTCCTGTGCCACCAAATTGGAGCATAACAGAGCAAAAATAATCGCAACAATTGTCCCTTTCAAATAAATTTTCAAAACAGTATAATTTCCTGATTATGAGTTTAATCTGTCAAAAATACCAATAATTCGTTCCAAATCTTTTGAATCATTGAATGGGATCTCGATTTTCCCTTTGTATTGATCGTTGATTTTTAGTCCGATGTTACTGCTGAAATATTTGCCAAGATGTTTCTTCAAATCATTGAATTGATCTGTCATTGTGGTATCTTTTTTGGAGGCGGTTGTTGCCTCTTCCTCTGATGCACTTAGCTTTCGAACGATATCTTCCGTTTTGCGAACGGAGAAATCATACTTTACAACCTGGCGGTAGACCATCACCTGTGTTTCAGAATCGTTGATGTTGATCAACGCCCTGGCATGGCCCATGGTGATCTCCTGTTCCCTGATCGCTTTCTGTATGACGGCCGGCAGTCTCAGCAGCCTGAGATAGTTGGAGATGGTTGATCTTTTTTTACCGACCCTGTCGCTGAGGCTTTCCTGTGTTAGTTTACACTCCTCCATCAAACGCTGGTAACTCAGGGCCACTTCAATGGCATCAAGGTCTTCGCGCTGAATATTTTCTACCAATGCAAGTTCGAGCATGGCTTCATCGCCGGCCTCCCTGACAAAGGCAGGGACTTTGGTTAAACCTGCCAGTTTAGAGGCCCTGAACCGTCTTTCACCCGCGATGATCTGGTATCTTTTCTCACCGATCTTTCGAAGGGTAATGGGCTGAATGATACCCACTTCTTTTATGGATGCCGCCAGCTCGTTCAGCGCCTCTTCGTCGAAATGGACGCGTGGCTGAAATGGATTGGCTTCAATTTCGGAAATCAAAATCTCGTTGGATACAGGAATCTGCTCACGAGGCATGTTGGAATCATCTATCAGGGCGCCCAAACCTCTGCCCAATGCATTGCGTTTTTGCATAATACTTCAAAATTCTGTTAGTGTCAGACAATCTCTTTTTGATCCATTTTTGTCATCTTGTTCTTTTGCAGCAATTCCCTGGCAAGATTCAGGTAACTCTGCGCCCCTTTTGAACTGACGTCGTAGGACAAAACCGGAAGGCCATAGCTGGGCGCTTCCGATAAGCGTATGTTTCGGGAAATAAGACTTTCAAAAACCATCTCCTGGAAATGTTTCTTCACCTCGTCGTGAACCTGGTTGGAGAGGTTGAGCCTTGAGTCGTACATGGTAAGCAAAAAACCTTCAATTTGTAATTCCGGATTTAGCCTGTTTTGGATTATCTTAATGGTATTCAGTAGTTTGCCAAGTCCTTCCAGGGCGAAATATTCACATTGAACGGGAATGATAACCGAATCGGAGGCCGTCAGGGCATTGACGGTGATCAATCCAAGGGAGGGAGAACAATCAATCAGAATGAAATCATAATCGCTACGTATCTTTTCGATTACCTGCTTCAAAACCTTTTCGCGGTTGGGCATGTTCAGCATTTCGATCTCTGCGCCCACCAGGTCAATGTGGGAAGGAATAAGATCAAATCCGGGGGTATTGGTATTCAGTATGATATTCCTGGGATCAATGTCATCAACCACACATTCGTAGATGCTGGTCTTGACATTGCGTACATCAAAACCGACTCCCGAGGTCGCATTGGCCTGCGGATCGGCATCAATGAGGAGTACTTTATATTCCAAAACTGCTAAACTCGCTGCCAGATTAATGGCCGTAGTAGTCTTTCCTACACCACCTTTCTGATTAGCGATCGCGATAACTTTTCCCATGAATAATAATTTTAGTCGGCTTCAAAGTTAGTATTTTAGTCTCAACGAGCGCAGGGGGATGCAAAATTTGATGTGGTTCACTGCATAAAAGATATCAACTACATGGGATCTACATCCACAACGATCTGTACCATTTTATTTTTATCCCTGGCCTTCACACTTTCCAACATTTGCTGCATTTGACGTTTGGCGGAAGTAACAGAAATTTCGCGTTCCAGTTTAAGCCACATCTGCTTCATGTACATCAGTTTAATACGGCTAACGGCAGGATATTCGGGGCCAAGCAACCTCTTTCCAAATCTGCTTCGAAGGGCCTCAGCACTCTCCCCGGCTATTCGGTCAAGCTCTGCCGCATCCCTGTGTTTAAGTGTAATGCGTATTAATCTGTAAAAGGGAGGATAATTAAAATCTTTTCGTTCGGCAATTTGCTGATTGTACATTCCCTCGTAATCGTTGGCTGCTACCTTTTGTATGATAAAATGATCGGGTTGTGAAGTTTGGATGATCACTTTCCCCTGTTTATGCCTTCGTCCTGCCCGACCGCTAACCTGGGCCATTAACTGGTAACTCCTTTCATGCGACCTGAAATCGGGAAAGTTGAGCAGATTGTCGGCATTCAGGATACCAACTACACTAACATGCTCAAAATCCAATCCTTTGGTAATCATTTGTGTCCCTACCAGGATGTCGGTATCCCCATTGTCGAAGCGCTGAAGAATATTTTGGAAGGCTTTCTTCGACCGGGTGGCATCCAGATCGAGCCTTTCAATGGCAGCATTGGGGAAAAGTTCGGCGATCTCCTCAGCAACTTTTTCGGTACCAAAGCCTTTGTTGGTAAGATCGTCCGACTGACATGCACCGCACACAGATGGGTAAAGGACGGAGAAACCACAATAATGACAAACCAGTCGTCTGCTGTTTTTGTGGTAAGTGAGGCTGACATCGCATTGGGAACATTTTGGAATCCATCCGCATTCCTTACATTCGATGAAAGGGGAGAAGCCCCTTCGGTTTTGAAACAGGATCACCTGCTCCTTTTTCTCCAGTGCGGAGTTGATCTCATCGAACAGTTCCGGTGTGAGACACGAACGCATCGATTTCCGCTTGTAGGCGCGTTTGAGATCGATGGTCACTATTTGAGGTAGTTCGATCTGCCGGTAGCGCTCCTTCAGTTCCACCAGGCCGTATCTGCCGGATTTGGCATTGAAGTAAGTTTCAACTGCAGGTGTAGCCGTTCCAAGCAATACCGGAATTTTCAACATTGTTCCCAGCACGATAGCGCTGTCCCTGGCATGGTACCTTGGTGCGGGATCGAACTGTTTGAAGCTATTCTCATGCTCTTCGTCCACAACGATCAGTCCGAGGTTCGTGAAAGGCAAAAATAGGGCAGAGCGTGTTCCTACGATGAGCTGATGGGAGGATTTTGGCTGATCCGGATGAAAACGAAGTACTTTGTTCCAGATTTCGACCCGTTCCGCATCGCTGAATTTTGAGTGGTAGACTCCGGCCCGGTTTCCGAATACCGCCAGCAAACGGCCGATCATCTGGGTGGTCAGTCCAATTTCGGGAAGAAGGTAGAGTACCTGTTTCCCCTCCTTCAAACATCTTTCGATCAGTTGTATGTATATTTCGGTCTTGCCGCTGGAGGTGACCCCATGCAGTAAAGTCACAGGATTACTGGCAAATGAGGCATCAATTTGATCCAGCGCGACCTGTTGGGAGGGATACAATGCATTGCTCGATTTGGTCACCCCCTCACCAGCCTCCAGTCGGTCGATGGATTGTTCATAAACCGTAAAGATCCCTTTCTTTATCAAACTATTGAAGACAGTTAAGCTTGCCCTGCTCTTCATCATCAACGCTTTCTTTGGATAGGCTTTGGCTTTCAAATCAGGAATATCTTCATTCTCCTGAAGGAAGATCTGAAGCATCTCCCGTTGCTTCGGAATTTTGATGAGCAGGTCCATCGTTCGCATCAACTTTTCTTCAGAAACGATAGCCGACCCCAGCGTTACAATCGTTTCAGTACGGGCCTTGTAACTCTCCCTGATCTCTTCATCAATGTGGACCAGTCCTTTCTTCAGGAGCTCTTTCAGGACCGGCAATGTTCCTTTTTTCAAGACCGTGTTGTTCAGTTCAAAGACGGAAATTCCCCGTTTATCGCGGATGATTTCGAGCAACATCAGTTCCTTTGGCGACAACCGGTCAGGTGATGGGATTCCATGGTCCTCCACCAGGGAGACCCTTGTTTCACTCTCCAGTTTGAGACCGGACGGCAGGGCTGCCTTAAGAACCTCTCCAAGCGAACATTGGTAATAGGCGGCGATCCACTCCCAAAGTAAAAAGCAGTTTTCGGACAGGATAGGTTGCTCGTCCAGCACCGATTCAATCAATTTTGCCGAGACATTCTCCGGTTTGTCGTTGTGTACCCGTCTTACCAAAGCGGAATAAAATTTCTTTACCCCAAACTGAACCACCACCCTCATTCCTGGAGTTATTTTTCCATTCAACTCTGCCGGAACCAGATAGGTGAAACAACCTTCCAGGGGAAGCGGTAAAATCACATCGGCATATTTTTCAATGGAGTCGTGCATGGGAAAAGTAAACAATTCGGGCTTAACGGCTGTTCGAAAAGCGGATCCAAATTACGTCAAGAAAATGACAATTGACAATGGAAAATTGACAATAATGCAAATTGGTGAATTTTTGAATTTTATCGGAATGCCAACGATTGATATATCTACAGAATGTTATAAAACTGATCCATTTGGATCGGTTCTTATATATTGAAGGATAAAATTCTCCACTTCCGTGGAAACCAGTCCGCTGACAGACTCATTTTTCTCCAGCCGATCTCTGATCTCTGATGAGCTGATGTTGAGCAAGGGTGCGGTCATCATGCTAACATTCGGGTGATACTCATATGGAATTGCCGTTGATCCCAATCGCGGATAGATGATAAGGCCAAAATCATCAACGATGCGCTGATGTTCCTTCCAAACTTGAAATTTTCGAAGGTTATCGCCTCCAATTAGCAACCGGAAGCTGTAGGATGGGTGGCGATTTTGAAGAAATATAAGGGTGTTAATGGTGTAAGAGGGGCGTGGCAGAAAGTTTTCACAATCGCTGGCCTTTAATCCGGGATGGTTGGCAATGGCGAGCTCCACCATTTTCAACCTTGTCTCAAAGGGCCATAGCTCCTCTTCATTCTTGTGCGGGTTTTGCGGTGATACCACCAGCCATACCTCATCGAATCCGTTGGACAAAGCCGCTTCCGCCACAGCGATGTGTCCGTTGTGGATAGGGTTAAAGGATCCTGAGTAGAGGGCGATGTTCATTTAATTGGAAAATTGGAAAATGTGAAAATGGGGAGAGTGAGAATATGGGAAATAGGAATTGTATTTTTTCAGGATCATGATTGCGCGTTCTTAATTTTCACATTTTCACATTTCCCAATTTTCACATTCTTTATCCTGCGAGAAAGCTTTTGACTCTACCTTCCGCCTCTTGCAGCGCGTGTTCGAGGGTATCGTTGACGATGGTATAGTCGAAGAGGTGAGCAAAGGTCAGCTCGCGTTCCGCTTTTTCAACCCTTTTTCGGATGACCTCTTTGTCTTCGGTACAACGGGCCAGAAGTCGTTTTTCGAGTACGGTGATGGAGGGCGGCTGAATAAATAGCGCCAGGGCACGGTTGCCGTAATGCTTTTTGATGTTACTTCCGCCAACAACATCCACATCGAAAAGGATATTTTTCCCGTTTTTCAGTATGCGGTCTACCTCACTTTTGAGAGAGCCGTAGAAATTGTCCGGATAGACCTCCTGCCACTCCAGAAATTCATTGTTGAGTATTTTTGACTTGAACTCCTCGACGGAAATGAAGAAGTAATCTACCCCATTTACTTCCGTTCCTCTGGGCTTCCGGCTGGTGGCCGAAACAGAGAAGGCAAAGTCGGGATGCCTCGATAGCAGGTGTTTGACAATGGTTGTTTTACCTGCGCCCGAAGGAGCTGAGAATATGATAATTTTGCCTTCCTTCATTGTTGATGCGTTCGATTATAAAACATTGAGCAGTTGCTCTTTAATTTTTTCAAGGGCGTCTTTCATCCGGATCACCAGTTTCTGCATCTCCAGGTGGTTGGCTTTTGATCCAAGAGTATTGACCTCCCGGCCAATCTCCTGCGCGATGAAACCAAGTTTCTTTCCTACCGGCTCAGCCAGGTCGATGGTTTCGAGGAAGTAGTTGCAATGGCTGAGCAGTCTCACCTTTTCCTCGTTCACATCCATCTTCTCCAGGTAAAAAATCATCTCCTGCTCCAGGCGGTTTTCATTTACCTGTTCAATGGAGATGTCCTTGAGTCCGTCGTAAATTTTCTCTTTTATTCGTGTGACCCTTTCTGCCTCATATTGATCAACATCGGCCAGCAAAGCTGTAATGATGTTGATATTGACAATAAGATCCTGCCTGAGGATGGCTCCCTCCTGGACACGAAACCGATCCAGCGCTTCGATGGCTTCGCCTATTTTGACAAGGATCGATTTCCACTCCTGATCGTCGAGCTCTTCGCGCTCATTTCTGACCACCTCAGGTAGTGCGAGAATGGATTGTAAGACATTGTCGTGCAGTGGGATATTGAGATCGGAAGAGATTTTTTCCAACTGTTTGTAATAACTTGAGACAACGCCGGCGTTGATTTTTGTGGCTGAATCTTCGCCCAGAGATTCGGTATACAGAATAAAATCAACTTTTCCGCGTACCAGCTTATCGGATAACTCCCGACGAATCTCCAGATCTTTCTCCCGGAAGAGGAGCGAGATTCGGGTATTGAGATCCATCTGTTTGCTGTTCAGGGATTTGATCTCGATGGTTACTTTTTTTTGCGAAAGCTCACATTCGGCTTTGCCGTATCCGGTCATTGATTTGATCATAAGAGCAAGGTTTTGGGCAAAGGTAGGTAATTAATGCGCTAATGTGAAAATTGGAAAATGTGAAAATGAGAAAGTGAGAAGATGAGATGAACCCTGAGCGCAGCAGCAAGCTCAGGGTTAGGAATACATAATTGAAAAATCAAATGTTTAATTGGGACTGGATGGTTTGTTGTTTTTTACCGCGGCGCCCAGATAGGAACCGGCAAAACCGAACAGGGTTACCAGCAACATTTTAAAGTCTCCTGATAGGATAATCGCATGAAGCGGAACCCAAAGGCTGACCGTCAGCGCCCAGATCCAGGGACGGGAAGGCCAGAGGTATCCGAATAGCGCCGAAACAAGAACAATTGTACCGGCGGTGATGCCGGTATTGTCCCAGCCCGGACGGGAGTCCATCCAGGCAATCACTACTCCGGCGACCAAAGAGAGTACCAGGTAAGAGATAAATTTATAGTCCAGTCTCATCCGGTCAGATTTTTTCTACAACAACGGCAGTTCCGTATGCCAGCACTTCAGTCAGGCCGGTCATTACATCATTGGCATCGTAGCGCATGTTGATGATGGCATTGGCGCCAATCATCCGGGCATGATCAATCATTAGCTGCATTGCTTCCCCTCTTGCATTTTCGCACAGTTCGGTATAAATTACGTTCCTGCCCCCAAAGATGGTCATGAAGCTTCCGGCAAAAGAACCGAAAATATTCCTGGAGCGGACGGTAATGCCCCGAACAATGCCAAGTTGTTTGATGATTCGGTATCCTTCCAAAGTAGTACTTGTGGTAATGAGTGTGTCGTCTGTCATGGAACTTTAAGTGTTAATTTTTTTGTTAATGTTTATTGTTGCAAAAATTAGTGTATAAAATCCACTAATTCATAATTTTGAATCATTATCAATTGTCCATTTTCAATTATGAACTACCTAATATACGAATTCCCAATCTCCTCCCTGGTTGTAACTGTTCTTACTTGGTGGATCAGAATCGAACATTCCGGGAAGCCTCGGATCGAAATTAAAGCCGATGATATAATCCACCGTAATAAATTTCTCATTTAATACAGCGGGTAACCAATCATCAGGGATGGTATTCATCACTCTCAAGGCCTCTTCGTTACAAGCTTTCCCTATTCCTTTCAGAATTCTTGGGTTGGAAGTTCTCCCCAGGCTGTCGATCGTGATGGTTACATAAACGATCCCTTTCACATTTTCATCAGGTTTGTGAAGCGGGATGCGTAGTTCGTTGTTCACACAATCAAAGAACCGGGTCATGCCACCAATGTAAAGTGGAGGCCTGTCGAGGATGCTCATCAGAGTATCAGTTTTTGTGATGACCCTGAATGGCTGTTTTGTAAAAGTTGTCTGGTAATAAAGCACCTGGTTATTTGTGAAATCAAGCTTTTGTTCCAGTTTACCCTTGTTGTTGAAATATTCCCATATGCTATCCCTATTGTTGTCTTTGTACCAACCTCTTGCCCGAATATTCCCCTCTTTATTATATTGTGTCCAAATACTATCAGGTTTCCCCATCTTATAAAATCCGCTCAGCAGGACTTTCCCCAACGCTTCTGCCTTGTATCTTCCGTGCTTTATGTTGGTGTCTGATCTGAGCACATAATAAGTTTCGGAGAAGGCAGGCAGAGGACGTATCCGAATCACTTTCTTCGTCTCTTTTGGAGGAAGAAGGAGTGGAAATATAGCCAGCAGCAGAATTGAAATCTTGCCCATACCCGGCAGGTTTAATGTTTACTCTTTGGGTTTTGCCTGTTTGCTTACCATTTCAGTGAAACTTCTGGCCGCATTGGAGAATTCCGATGGCATCAGTATCACGGTAGTGGTTTGCTGGCGGTCTATCAATGGAATGATCCAATAGAGTCCGGGGCCTTTCGTGGCCTGGTATCTTCCCAGCCGGAAGACAATGGCGCGTTCATATTCCTGGGCGATGCGAAATCCGGCGATAATAAAAACAGCAATGGCAATTAGAATAGGGATAAGCAGTTCCATGATTATTGAATTAGGTAATAAAATTAAGAATTTTCGATTTAGGATTATTGTACTTGTTAAGGCAATAATCGTACCAAATTTAATGAAAGGTAATTACTTTACATAAAAATTTATAAGAAATCAATCTATTATTTAACACTGGATCAATCTGATATTTCAAAAGAGGTCAATTCGATCCAACCTTTCAGCCTTTCTACAATTCCAAGAAACTGTTTAAATATTGTTGTTTCTATATTACACTAGAAATCAATTGATCAAGACTATGCTGTTGGCATAAAATGTCGGTAGAAAGAGAATTTACAGAAACATATCCCGTCCCAAACGGGCAATGTCATTAAGTTAACGATATTGATTTAGTAGCCCCTTGAGTCCTTTGTGTGGTACTTTGTGACCTTTGTGGTTAATTTTCAAATCTTACCACAAAGGTCGCAAAGGAAAACACGAAGGAAACTCAAAGGATTTCGTTAACTTAACGACATTGCCCGATGGGACAAAAAAATATATTTTAGACAGTCTCAGATTTTTTACTCCTTTTGTTGATAAAAGGCACAAATCCATTCATGATAAGAATTGCTATGGCCACTCCTTCCGGGAGTAGGGTGAAATTTCTGATGAGAATTGTGATCAATCCAACGCCTGTCCCAAATAGAAGTTTTGCGGTATGCGATGAAGGTGAGCCATGCGGGTTGGTGGCCAGAAAGAAAGCTGCCAGCATCACGCCTCCGGTAATCAGGTGAAAAATGGGGTCCATGAAACTGCCCGGAGCAAGCAACCAAAACAGGCTTTCGAAAATGAAGAGTGTACCCAGAATAGCGACAGGGATATGCCAGGTAATGATTTTCTTCCAAAGCAGATAGATGCCTCCAATCAGGATTGCGATGGCCGAAATTTCACCAAGCGATCCACTCATGTTCCCCCAGAACATGTCGAAATAGCTCGGAATCCGGCTATCGGTGGCAATTGAAACCATTAATTTTTCACTATTGAGACCCTCCTTCACCAATCCGAGGGGCGTAGCGCCCGTGAAGGAATCGGCCATGGTGATGTTGGCGGTCCAGGTAGTCATCTGCACAGGGAAAGAGATTCTGAGAAAAAGCCAGCTTAAAAGGACCGGATTAAAAGGGTTTGCACCAAACCGTCCAAAGGATATTTTGGCGATCCCAATGGCAATCAGGGCGCCAAGAACGATTAGCCATAGCGGCAAGCCCGCCGGGAGGCTGAAAGCGAGCAACACCCCAATGATCACTGCCGATCCATCGCGAACCGTAGCGGGAGTTTTCAAAACAAATCTTGAAAAGATGTATTCGAATAGCAGGCTGGTGATCACTGCTGTTACCAGGATTCTAAGACTGTGCAGTCCAAAGAAAATTGTAGACATCAGCATCATTGGCACCAGAGAAAGAAGGAAACTCTTGTTGATTTTGAGTTTTAAATCCTCTCCGGGTAAGGAAGAAATCGGATTGATATTTGAACTGTAACTCATATCTGTTATTTTTTTAAGATGTCAGCTGATTGCGCCCCAATTCAAATGGTTTTTTCGGAGCGCCATCATTTGCCGGACAAGAATGATATTTTCGGTTTTTTGCAGCAATGGATCGGCCGAGAGAATCTCCTCTGCCTTGTCGCGGGCATATTGCAGGATTTGTCCATCTTTGGCCAGGTTGGAGATCCGCAGATCGAAGGCCAGTCCGCTTTGTTGGGTTCCCTCCAGGTCGCCCGGACCGCGAAGGCGCATATCGGCCTCTGCAATTTCGAACCCATCGTTGGTAGTCACCATGGTCTCGATGCGTTGCCGGCTCTCGTGGCTGAGTTTGACGCTGCTCATCAGGATGCAATAGGATTGATCGGCGCCGCGACCCACCCTTCCACGGAGCTGGTGCAACTGGGAAAGTCCAAAACGCTCGGTGCTTTCTATCACCATTACGGAAGCATTGGGCACATCTACCCCCACCTCTATCACGGTAGTAGCAACCAGAATATGGGTTTCGTGGTTTTTAAAGCGCCGCATCTCTTCTTCTTTGGCGGCTGGCTTCATCTTGCCATGTACCATGCTGATGCGATAGTCGGGCAGCGGAAAGGCGATTCTTAATTGTTCGAATCCCTCTTCGAGATTCTTAAAGTCGAGTTTCTCCGACTCCTTGATCAACGGGAAAACGATGTAAATCTGGCGTCCCAGGGCAATCTCCTTCCTGATGAATTGGTTCAACTCGACCCGATGATTGTCATAGTAATGAAAGGTGCGGATTGGCTTTCTGCCGGGGGGAAGTTCGTCGATTACAGATACATCCAGGTCGCCATAAACTGTCATGGCCAGCGTGCGGGGAATAGGCGTAGCCGTCATTACCAGGATATGCGGTGGGATGAAATTTTTTCGCCACAATTTGGCGCGCTGCATCACTCCGAAGCGGTGTTGCTCGTCGATCACCACCATGCCAAGATTTTTGAACTCGACAATGTCTTCGAGCAGGGCATGGGTGCCGATCAACAAGTTCA
>Ga0265297_10004594_pt1 | contig 22258 bp, 20 predicted proteins | sample Munlanlwell13791_FD_192502 | JGI IMG/M metagenome (GOLD analysis project Ga0265297, IMG submission 192502) | Leachate microbial communities from a municipal landfill in Southern Ontario, Canada - Leachate well 137-91 | ecosystem: Engineered > Solid waste > Landfill > Unclassified | place... | reverse complement strand
AAGGCTTTATTATGACGGCAAAGAGCTCACCAAGGGCAAAGGTCTTGATATGGCCTTCCTGACGGGGAAGACCTGGCATGATACGTCTTCAGCCGTCTGGCAGGTGAAAAAACAATCTGCTTCGCGTATTATAATTCAAATGCTCTTTCCGGGCCTGCCGCGTCAGAGATGGAATATGGTCTGCGCTGCCGGTAACAGGCTGGATATTGATATTGATATACTCCGAGAGGGCAAGGATCCCATCATCTGCCCATCACTAACACTGAATATTTTAAGCGGATACATGGATTGGAGAACCGCGGATGAATGCGGAAAACTATCCGTAAAACATTATATTAATAATATCGGGCCGATTAGATTGAAGGATAATAAGGCCACGGGCATCGCCCTAATGCCTGTGGCAGGAAAGGCTTTGCCCGGATTGTTATTTAAGGCGCAGTCCCAGCCTGAAAGGAGGATACTGGCGATATTTAAACATAAGATGCAGGGCGAAGAGAGATTATGCCTTAAATCATCAGTTATCGGTAATATAGGCAGCGTGGGTGAAGGCCTTGATACGTGCAGGTGTTTTAAAGGTTTTATCAGGTTTGGAAAAAATATGAAACCTGTCAGAGAGGTCGTTTCTTTGGCGAGGAGGACTTTTATCGGGACAAAGGGGTTGAGGTTTTTCTTTGACAGGGGCAAAGGCCGCCTGTTCTCTAACGGCAGGGAATTAACATCCGGCCTGGGTGTTTATACATCCGTCAGGGTTTCAGGGATATGGTATGATTCTTATCAGGCCCTGTGGCAGGTCCTTGACCGCGCGCCGAACAAGATTATTGTTTCAGGCGATTGGCCGTATTTGCCGATCTCCCAACAATGGCAGATAGAGAAGGCCGACGGTGGTTTGATCAGATGGAGGGCGGATATCCATATCCATGAGAAGATGGACATGGAGATGCAACAGGCAAACATTATGCTGTCAAACCGATATAAGAAGTGGTCGGCTGGCCCTGATGCTAACGGTAGTTTTAGCGGGGAATATACACGGGATTATGATATACTCCCTTTTAGGTATTTTAGCGGCCGGTCTCGGACCGGGATAACCGTCGTAGGCCCTCATCTGCCGCGGGTATTATTTAAATACGACAAAAAAGACAAGGGCTTGAAGGCGGTCATTGAAAATACTGATTCCTTGTATAAGTCCAGATTATTACAATTTTATAAGGTTGTTACCAGGGCCTTATCACCCGGCGCATATCCGTTTTTTGAAGGGACTATAAAGGTAGGCGAAGAAGGCGAGTAATCCACGAAAGGGTTTATTTATTATGCCGCTCAAAAGGATTTCTTTAGGTATACTAACTATTGTGCTGATTGCCCAGGCGCTGGTAAACTTGCAGGTCATCTACAAGGCAAAGGTGTTAAGGGTTTGTGATGAGGCCCATTACCTTGAAGGGGGCCTGCACATTTATTATACCATGTTTGACAATTATGACGGAAAAAGCATGGGCGATATGATAAGTGAGGTCATGAAAATACGAAAGCGTTTTTTGTCCAGGCCTCCGGCCTTGTTTGTATTCCAGGCAATGGCATGGAGATTGGTATCATTTTTTGATGTCTGGAGTGAAAAGCCTGTAATATGGCTGATCAATACATTGTTTTTATTTGTTTTGGCATTTAGTTGTTATGGCATAGGTTCATTGCTCTGCGGCAAGGCGCCAGGCCTTATGGCCGCCGTGTTGACGGTATCCTTACCTATTATTTTTCAGTTCTCCCGCACAATGATGACAGACCTGCCTTTAACCGCGTTGACATGTTTAAGCGTATATCTATTGATAAAAACGGATCATTTTCGATCCTTTCTTTTTAGCCTCTTATTGGGGTTGGCATTGTCAATTACCCAACTGACAAAAGAGACATTCGTCTTATATTTTTTATTCCCTTTGTTGTATTATATATACAGGTCTTTTGTAAACGGCTTTGACCAAGCGGCCTGCCGGAATATAATAGTATGTTTCGCGGCAGTATTTTTAGCGATATTGCCCGTATATCTTGGCCCAACCGGGTTATTTCATTATTATTGCCGGTTATCACAACTGTCTCCTATCTACCCCAATTCGCCGCTTTTTTATATAAAAAATTTTTCCGTCCTTTTAGGCTATCCGATATTTATTTTTACGATATTGCTATTTATTAAATCAATCCTTAATATCAGGAGAATGGAAAAGTTGCTTCTGCTTTGGTTTTTTGCCCCCCTAATGGTTCTTTCGGCACTGCCTAATCAGGTCTTGAGGTTCGCTATGCCTATCTTACCGGCCTATTGCTTGATAGTAAGCCATGAATTGTTTAAAAGCCGCCTTAATTGTTTATTCAAGAGGCTGTGCATGGTAGTAATATTATCTATATCTTTGTTCCAATTCGCGGTTATTAATTATATGCATGACTCGTATCCCGCCTGGCTTCGCAGCCCGTTAGCATCCGGCATAAGGAGTGTATTCAGGACGGATAAATATTATACGATAAACAGGGGCCTGTTAGAGGTCTTTAAAAAGGAAAAGGTGCCGCGCGGGCAGAAAAAAGGGGTATTATGCCTTTTTGGTCTGCCGCAGATCTTTTACCCGCTTGAATATAAGTTTATAATGAAAAAGATGCCGTTTGTATTGGATTGCTGTATTTTAGCCGACGGGGCCGATGCCCGCGAACCGGGGACTTATAATTGGGAGAGCCTGCTTTTAGGCTCGGATTATCTTCTTGATAAGGATGCCGGTTCGATAGGTTCACGCGGGAGCAGGGAAGATATAAGAGGCTGTTTTGAAAAGGCCCTTATGAAACACAGAGAACTCTTTGAGGTGATCGCATACGTTGATGTGCCTGATGACGGTTCCAGGGTGGTAGTTTACAGAAAGAAAGAGAGTTTATAGAAAGGAGCGATAAATGAGCGGTGTTTTTGGATTCGCATTAAAGCAGGGTTTGAATATACCGGTTTGCTTTATCAGAGAAGCGATGTATGAGCTATTTCTGCTTTCGGGAACAAGGGGCAAGGATACTGCCGGGGCATTGTCCTATGCTAAAGGAGAGTTATTGTCCTGTAAGGATGCCGTATCAGTGCGTGTATTGCTCAAGACAAGGGCATATAAGGATTTTTGCCAGGCGTCAATTAACCGCATGCTGCCGCCGGGCAATGGGATAATACCGGCTTCGGCCGTTTTTATAGGTTGTACGGGGCTTGCCGTGAACGACAGCCAGATGTGTGTGAATAATATACAGCCTGTTATTGAGGCCTGCCTGTCAGGCGTCCATGACGGTGTTATCGCGGCGAACCCTGTCCTGGATGATGCCTTTTTTCCGGCTTCGGGCAAGGAATTCCCGGGTAACAAGGGTATATTCGGTTTTTTACGAAGGCTTATTGAGCAAGGTCTGACCCCACGGGAGGCGATTGCGAAACTTTATGAAAATATTGAGGGGTCAGCTTCTATCGCCGTGTTAATGATAAAAGATAATAGCTTGATTCTCGGAACAAACACGGGTTCGCTATATTATTGCGCCGGTGCCAGCAAAGGTTTTTATTTGTTTGCCTCCGAGCGCCCCATACTTGAAAAATTTATCAAGAGATTAAGGTCAAGGTGTTATGCCGGAGAATGCGCGATCAGTCAGGTCAAGGCTAAAACCGCTCTTTACCTGCGGCTTGATGATTTTGGCGAAAGTATATTCAGTATAGGCAGGAAATTGCTTTCCCATCAGGCCATAAGATATGATGCCGGTTCGTATTTTCGTCAATTGCTGGATAAAGGAGAATCGGACGAGCAGCAGGCTGAATGTCACGCGATTAGGAGATGCGCAAAATGCGTCTTACCGGAAACAATACCTTTTATCCGGTTTGATGATAACGGTGTGTGCAATTATTGCCTAACCCACAAAAAAATAATTTATAAAGGCAGTGCCGCTTTAGAGGATGTTGTTTCAAGATATCGCAGAAGTGACGGTAGACCCGATTGTCTCGTGGCATTGAGCGGCGGCAGGGACAGCGCTTTCGCTCTTCATTATGTCAAGACTGTGTTAAAGATGAATCCAGTCGCCTTTACATTTGACTGGGGTATGACATCCGATTTTGCGTATAGGAACCAGGCGCGCCTTACCGGTAAATTGGGCGTGGAGCATATTGTGATATCCGCCGATCTTCGTGTGCAGAGAAGATATATCCGCCAAAATATAAACGCGTGGTTTAAGAGGCCTCATCCCGGGATGGTGGTATTATTCATGGCGGGGGACAAGCCGGCTGAATATTATATTAAAAAGACGGCGAAAGAATACGGGATCGGTTTGGTTGTCATGGCACGCGGTAATGAGTTTGAGAATACGGATTTTAAGTGGGGGTTTCTCGGTATCCCGGCAGGAGAGCCCCAGGGTGTTATCCATAACCTGTCTTTTCCCGGCAGGATGCGGTTTTCTTTAAGCTCTGTTAAACAGTTTATGTTAAACCCCGCTTATTTTAATAGCTCTGTATGGTCAACGCTTTTTGGTTACTGGGCTACTTATATACTGGTTTATGATTACCTGTATTTATGGCATTATATTCCATGGGATGAAGCCGAGGTAATAACCACTCTTAAAAATGAATATGCCTGGGAGTCCGCGCAAGATACGATACAGACATGGCGTATAGATGACCTTACTTCACCTTTTTATAATTTTATATATTATACCCTTGGTGGTTTTACCGAGAATGACGCGTTCAGGAGTAATCAGATAAGAGAAGGGGTTTTGAGCAGGCAGGATGCCTTGAACCTTGTCCTGGCGGAAAACAGGCCGCGCCTTCAGGCTATCAAGGATTATTTGAATAAGGTAGGACTTGATTACGATGAGGTGATCGAAAAAATTCAGTCTATCCCGAAGCTTCCAGTAACGCCCTGCCGCGGTGGAAATAGTATGCCCATGGATATAATACTTAAGAAAAGTCCTTTAAAAAGCACAAGGCGAAGTCCATGAATAATATTGCAGTGGTTATGCCTGCCCGCAATGAAGAGGAGAGGATAGGCGGGGTGATAGAAGGCGCTTTGGGTTTTTCCCAAAAGGTCATAGTAGTCGATGATCATTCGGGTGACAATACAACGATAATAGCCAGGGGCAAGGGCGCTCATGTTATAAGCCTCTCCCGCGATAGCGGCGCCGGCCTTGCCACCCGCATTGGCTGTGATTATGCTGTTGATTATGGAGCGGATATCATTATTACCATGGACGCAGACGGCCAGCATGACCCAGGTGACATACCAAGGCTTTTAAGGCCTATATTAGAGGATAATGCGCAGATAGTGTTTGGACTTCGCCCGCGGGATAATAGGATGCCTATAGGCAAGAGGGCGGGTAACGCCTTTTTATCTTTTCTTGCCGGATTATTATTTGCCTCTGATATAGATGACACACAGACTGGGTTTCATGCCTTTAAGAGCAGTTGTTATGACAGTCTGCGCTGGGAATCAACAGGTTATGGCGTGGTAACTGAAATCGCGTATAAGGCCATAAGGAATAAATTAAGATATAGACAAGTGTTTGTTAACACTATATATAACAAAAAAAGAGGCGGCATGCGCAGACGTGACGGCTTAAAGGCCATATGGATGATGCTTAAATGGAAGATCACCGGGGTCTAAGTTTCCCGCGGCCTGCTGGATATAAAGAAAGCGGAGGAAAAAAGAGCGTATATGAATATACTGATAACAGGCGGGGCCGGTTTTATCGGTTCCTATTTATGCGATAGATTTTTAACTTTACGCCACAGAGTCATATGTATTGACAATATGCTTACAGGCAATTCCCAAAATCTTCTATCGGCGCGCGAATCAGGCGGTGAGTTTATTTTTATAAACGCGGACGTGAACAGACGCGATGAGATTGAAGACGTTTTCAAATCATACGATATAGACGCGGTTTATCATTATGCCGCCGTAGTAGGAGTAAGGAGGACGCAGGAACATCCCTTCGCTGTTCTCGAAGATATTGACGGCATTAAAAACATCATGGATCTGTCATTAAGATATAATGTTAAAAAGATCATTTACGCCTCATCATCCGAGGTTTACGGCGAGCCCGTAGAGATACCTACTCATGAAAAGAGCTGTATAAACCCCAGTTTGACATACGCGGCTGTCAAGCTTGTAGGGGAAAGGTTCTGCCGGGCGTATTACGAAAAATACGGTTTGAGGGCCTGTTCATTGAGATTTTTTAACGTGTATGGCCCCAGGCAAAACGCCTCATCTTACGGTTTTGTTGTCGGGATACTGATAAGGCGCGCGTTGATGGGTGAGGATATAATGATATATGGTGACGGCAGCCAGACAAGGGATTTTACCTATATCTTAGACGTGGTAAACAGCTCGGAGAAGGCCTTATACGCTAAGGGATGCGATGGGGAGGTAGTTAATATTGGCACAGGCGTCAGGACATCCATATTGTCCCTGGCGCGGGCCATAATAGATATCACTAACAGCAGGTCAAAGATCAGGTTCATGCCAAAGCGTTTAAACGATGTACTCAACAGGTGTGCCGAGATAGACAAGATGTCAAGGGTTTTAGGCTATACCCCTGAATTCAGACTTGAGCAGGGCCTTAAGATAGCGGCGCAATGGTATAAATCTTGCCTCCGGGACTGGTCTCATCTTGAAAATGAAAGGGCGTGCTAATGACTAACGGCCCAAAAATATTACTGGTTAATCTGCCGTGGCAAAAAGACGGCAGTTGGGGGGTGCGGGCTGGGTCACGCTGGCCCCACTTAAAAGATAAATCCGAAGCTGATTATATGCCGTTTCCTTTTTTTCTTGCTTATGCCTCGTCTCTGCTTAAGAAAAACGCCTTTGATTCCAAGGTTATTGACTGCCCGGCCGAGCGCATGGATGAAGACGCGTTTATGGATAACATCAGGTCTATCGCTCCAGGTCTTATAGTTGCTGAAACATCTATACCGTCTTTTAATTTTGATATGAAGGTTCTTAAGGGGCTTGCCTGCCCCGGAAGGGCCATAATACTATGCGGACCCAATTCCCTTATATATGATGAGGCATTTTTAAAAGAGCACTCTTATATTGATTATGTTTTGCGCGCGGAATACGAATTTACCCTGCTTGAGCTTGTCCGAAGCCGGTTGACTGGGGGTGATCTGCGCAGGGTGAAAGGGATTGTATATCGGGATAAAGGCAGGATAATTAAAACGCCTGATAGGGAACCCTTTGACGTGGACCTCCTGCCCTGGCCGGATAGAGCAGGACTGCCTATGGAAAAATACCTGGATGCCCCAGGTGAGATGCCAACGCCAAGCGTTCAGATGTTGGCGTCAAGGGGGTGCCCTTTTGGCTGTAACTTTTGTCTTTGGCCGCAGGTGATGTATAGAGGCAGGCATTACAGGGCAAGGGCCGTCAAGGATGTGGTTGATGAGATGGAATATCTGGTCAGGGAGAGAAAATTCAAATCGGTGTATTTTGATGACGACACATGGAATATCGGCCGCGAAAGGATATTGGATTTTTGCAAAGAGGTCAAGAAAAGAGGCCTGCATACGACACCATGGGCCATTATGGCAAGGGCTGATCTGATGGATAAGGAGGTGCTGGCAGAACTTAAGTCAGCCGGTTTGTGGGCTGTCAAATACGGGGTTGAGTCCTGTGCTCAGGATCTGGTCAAAAGATCAAATAAAAATATGAGATTAAAGGATAGTTTTCGTATGATAGCCTTCACAAAGGCATTGGGAATAAAGGTCCATTTGACATTTTGTTTCGGCTTGGATGGAGAGACTAAGGAGACCGTACACGAAAGTATAAAGCAGGCGCTTGGCTTAGGACCTGATTCTGTTCAGTTTTCCATATTGACCCCATTCCCCGGGACAGCGCTATTTGAGCTATTGGATAAGAGCGGGAGGATACTGACCAGGGATTGGTCTAAGTATGACGGCCACTACCATTGCGTCTTCCAGCCTGATAGGCTTGGCCCCGGCGACCTTGAGCAGGCAAAGGCGCGTGCTTATCAAATATGGGCTGAATATTCCAAAAAAAGAATAGGGCCTTTGGCGGGCCTTAAGCGTTTTGTTTTTTATATGCGAGCCAAAGGCCCTGGTTTTGCCGTTTCCCGGGCTTTTAATTATATAAGGCATTGACCGTGACGGGGCCGTCTCCTGTGCTTGCCATAGCCTGATAAAGCGCGGTGTGATTGGAGGCAGAATTATTCGATGAAGGTTATATTCATTACCAGGGAAGGTTATCGTCAGGCCGGGGCAAGGATAAGATGCTATAATCTCGCCAGACAATTGCGCTCTATGGGTTTTAGGGCAAACGTATTTTCCTTCGCGGATGATCTGGGTGCCAAGGACGGCCAGCAGGAATACGAGATGTCCTTGTCCGATAAACTTAGGTATAATATGAGGGCATGGCGGCATTTAATGGATGAAGGAAAGGGTAATATCTTTTTCATTCAACGTTTAAATTATCACGCGGCAGCGCCCCTTCTTGCCTGCGTCATGCGCGGGAATAAGGTCATATTTGATTGTGACGATTGGAATATTAGAGAGGATCCGAGGTATTATTGGGTGTTTCCTTCCTCTAAAATGGAATATTTTACCAGAAGATTAGCCGGATATGCTGATGCCTGTATTGCCGCAAGCCTTTACCTTGAAGGGTATTTGAGCCCTTTTAGCAGGCGTATTTATTATCTGCCGACAGGTGTTGACACCGATTTATTTACCCCCGCCGGCAGGGATGCTGACGGCAGGATAGTGTTTTTTTGGGCAGGCACTATTTTTCATAAGGAGATGTTTGAAAATGTCAGGTTTATACTGTCCTGTTTTTCGGAGCTTGCGAAACAACGCGCGGATATCTATCTGAAAATAGCCGGTTACGGCAGTTATTATGAGCTTATTAAAAAGGATGCCTCTGGCGCAGGAATCCGCCCCGGTAGGATTGAGTTTTGCGGCTGGGTCCACCCTGATGATATGCCTGCCAGGTTATCAGGCGCTGATATTGGTCTGTTGCCTCTTATTCAGGACAACCGTTTTAACAGGGCTAAAAGCCCCACAAAGCTCTTTGAATATATGGCAATGGGTAAACCTGTTATAGCCAGTGCCGCGGGCGAGGCGCGCCATATATTAGCACACGGCAAAACAGGTTTTTTGGCCTCCGGCAGGGAGGAATTTATATATTATATGCGTCTGTTGTGCTGTGATGAAGGTCTGCGGCAGGCATTAGGCAGGCAGGCCAGAGAGTCGGTAATACTTGATTACAGCCTGAAGGCCATGGGAGACAGGCTGGTAAATATAATAAATGACATATAGAATGGATATTTGTGTAGTTATTGTTTCCTGCAATAGCGGCGCGGCCTTGTCGGCCTGCCTGGATTCGTTGTTAATACAGGCCGACTCGGGCATGGAGATAACTGTTACGGATAATGGATCCAGTGACGGATCGATCGAGGCATTAAAGGCCGCGCATGGTGGTATCAGGTTTATCCAAAACAAAGTAAATCTTGGCGCCGCACAGGCGAGAAATCAGGCTATAGCGCTTTCCAAAGGCGAATGGGTATTAACGCTTGACAGCGATATTGTCCTGGACAGAGGGTTTATAAAGGCCTTTAAAGAGTTAAGGCCTAAACTTACCTTAAATGTTGGCATGGTCCGGCCGAACATATTGACAGAAGATGGAAGTAAAATATACAGCCATGGCATCTATTTAACCCCTATTAAAAGGTTTTATGATTATGACAAAGGCCTGCCCGCAGGTTATAATGGCAAGCGGATTAATGAAGTGGTAGGTCCTTGTTCAGCTGCCGCTTTTTATAAACGCGATATGCTCGAGTCGGTGAGGCAGGGGTCTGGATATTTTGACAGGAGGTTTTTTTTCCTGGTAGAGGATGTGGATATGGCATGGAGATGCCAAGATGCCGGCTGGTCATCGCTGTATTGCCCCAGCGCTGTTTGTTATCATAAGGGGGGTAGTTTTCCCGCCGGCAAAAGAATGCGCCAGTATCTATCGTATCGTAACCGTAAGTTAATGATCGAAAAAAATGGCCCGTTAAAAATTCATCCCGCGCACAAGCTATTAGAGATATGTTACCGGTCATTCCGTTTTATATATTTATTTATGTTCAACCGGTATGTCAGAATGGACAGCTACCCTGAAGATATTTTAAGGCCTAAGATATGAGCGGGCGGGGAGGCGGTCTTATAAGTGTTATTGTTGTCACAAAAGGCGCGAAGGATTATCTTTCGAGATGCCTTCGGTCTTTGCATGCGCAGACCCTGCCTCCCGCCGAGGTGATCGTTATAGATAATTCGCTTGACGCGGGTTTTTCGCAAAAGATAAAGAACGATTTTCCGCAAGTTAAGATATATTCGGCCCCCATGAACCTGTTTTATGCCGCGTCTTTAAATAAAGGTATATCCATAAGCAGAGGGGAATTTATACTTTGCCTTAACGATGACATATGTCTGGATATGAATTTTATTAACAAGGCCCGTGCCGGATTTTTTGTCAATGACCGTGTGGGTATGGTAAGCGGGAAGGTTCTTAGAGACAGTATAGCGGCGATAGACTCGGCCGGCCTGTCACCGGATATATTTCGCAGGGCTAAAGAAAGAGGTTATGGAAGGCCCGACGGCAGGCCCTTCGGAAAAGAATGTTATATATTCGGCCCGGGCGGGGCTGCTGCCTTCTATCGTAGGGAGATGCTTGAGGACATTAGGGTATGCCGCTGGTATTTTGACGAGGATCTTATCATGTTCTATGAAGATCTTGATATAGCGTGGCGGGCTAAAAATTATGGCTGGAAAGGTTACTATATCCCCTCGGCTGTAGCATATCACGCGCGCGGCGGCTCATTCCGGCCCGATGCTGGGCTCAATAAGCCTTTCGCGCGCAGATATCTTGACAGCAAGGCGCACGCGTGGCTGATAAGAAACCGTTATGCGGTTATGCTGAAGAATGAATCCGTGTTAGGGCTGATATTGCACATAGCGCCCGTCATGTTATTTGGGTTGTTGGAATTGGCATATGCCCTGTTTCGTAATCCAGGGGCCATAGGCATTTTAAGTGATATCCATTGGATGTCAGCCGCTTTGGCTAAGAGAAGAGGGTGTTTTCCGGCGGCGGGACCAAACTGATATCCCATGCGCCAGCCAGACGGCCCGCCCCATAGGCGCCGGCCTTTTTTAGATAGAGGTTTTAATATCATGATAAAAAAACACAATGATAAGACATTGATAATAGGGGCCGGACTTACGGGTTTGAGCACTGCCTATCATCTTAGAGGTGATTATGCCTTATTTGAAAAGGCCCGGATCGCCGGAGGTATGGCATCCTCTGAAAAGGAAGGGGATTTTATTTTTGATAAAGCCGGCCATCTCCTGCATTTTAAAACAAGATATGCGAAAGGGCTTGTTGAGAAGCTGATAAATCCCAATTTGCTGAATAAGAATCACCGGCACTCCTGGATATTGTCAAAGGGTATATACACAAGATACCCTTTTCAGGTCAACACATACAGGCTCCCGCCCGTTGTGATCAAGGACTGCCTGCTTGAAATGGCCCACGCGCAGGTATCCGCTGTCCGCGGCCCAAAGACGGCAGACAATCTAAAGGATTGGATATTGGAGAGCTTTGGGCACGGAATTGCCAGGCATTTTATGTTTCCGTATAATCGAAAATTATGGAAGACTCCATTAAGCGGTATCGGTATAGACTGGGTTGAAAGGTTTATACCAAGGCCCAAGCTCGATTATGCTATACGCGGTGCTGTTTCTGACTATAAAAAGGGTTTTGGCTATAACAGGATATTCTATTACCCCGCCCGCGGAGGTATGCAGGCCTTATCAGACGCCTTTTGCGCCGCGCTTAAGAACAAGATTTTCTTCGACAGGGAGATTAAGACGATAGATATTTCTAAAAGGGAGATCGGGTTTGCCGGAGGCGCAAGGGCCCGTTTTGGCGCTCTTGTCTCAAGCATCCCGCTGCCTGAACTTGTTGCGATGATAAAAATTGTCCCGCGTGCCTTAAGGGTTTGCGCCCGCGGCCTAAAATTTGTTTCTGTCTTAAACCTAAATCTGGGTATAGACAGAAAGGGTATTTCCGCCAAGCACTGGATTTATTTCCCGGAGAATAAATACATCTTTTATAGGGTCGGATTTTTTTCTAATTTTTCAGGCGGTCTTTGCCCTCCCGGCACCAGTTCATTATACGCGGAGATCTCATATACCGATGACAGGCCGCTAATGATGTGTGATGGCGATATTAAAGCCCGCGTAATCCGCGATCTTAAAAAGGCCGGTATCCTGGCCAAGGATGATAAGATCGTATACGAAAAATTATACCGCATAAAATATGCTTATCCTGTTTGCAGGAAAGACGGGCTTGTGAAAAATATTGATGATTTTCTCCGGGCGCGCGAGATCTATTCTATAGGCAGATACGGCGGCTGGAAATACATGTCAATGGAGGAGTGTATACTGAACGGGAGAATGACCGCGGACTGCATAAATAAGAACAGGCAAAAAGTATGACGCGCCAGGTTAGGCTCGCCCATATTATAACCGGCCTTGAACTTGGCGGCGCGCAGAAGACGACGCTTTCCCTGCTCAGCCATATCGATAAGGGCCTCTATGATACCTTTCTTTTTACTTCAGCCGGAGGATATCTGGCGCCGGGTGCGGCCCTTACGCCGGGGTTAAAGGTCATTGTCATTGACAGCCTTACGCGCGACGTAAATTTTCTAAAGGATATACGCTCTTTTTTTAAAATAGCGTATTATCTGCGGCGTTATAAGATCTCTATTGTCCACACGCATAGTTCAAAGGCGGGTATCATCGGCCGCTGGGCCGCGCGGCTCGCGGGGGTAAGGCTGATCTTTCATACTGTTCACGGCTGGCCTTTTTACATAGAGTCAGGTCTATTCATCAGGTTTGCCTACAGGGCGCTCGAGAGAATCACATCTTTAATAACTACAAACCTGATAGTTGTCTCTGACGCGGATTTACGCGCGGGTTTACGATATATTGACAATAACCGGGAAAAATATGTTAAAATATCTTATGGCATTGACACGGGTAATTTTGCCGCTAAAAAAGGCCCAGCCGAAAGAGATGACATTATAAGGGTGGGTTTTATCGCTTGTTTTAAACCGCAAAAGGCGCCTATGGATTTTATAAAGGTGGTAAAACTTGTTACGAATAAGAACAAGGCCATTGAGTTCATATCAGCCGGTGACGGGATATTGCGGCCCATTGCCTTGGAGCAGGCCTTGAGGTTTGGGATAGACAGCTATATAAAATTTTTAGGCTGGCAGGATGATATTCCCTCTATACTTTCGCGGCTGGACATGCTTCTTCTGACATCGCATTGGGAGGGGATGCCGGTGACGGTTTTAGAGGCGCTAGCGGCCGGTAAACCGATAATAGCGACTAAGGTAGGCGGTATCCCGGAGGTTGTGATAAACGATTTTAACGGGTTTGTGGAGGAAAAAGGGGATTGCAGGGCCTTGGCGCGCGATATATTGATTCTTGCCTCTGACAGCAAGAAAAGAGAGGCCTTTTCAAGGAATGCCGCGTATAGTTTTAAGCGGGAATACGAGCTGGTATATATGGTAAACCGTATCCAGGGTCTTTACGCCCGGGCAGGAGGGTTATGATATGATATTTTTTATCTTCTTTTTAGCGTGCCTTGGTTTGCCCCCGGCCCTTAGAAGGCCTTTATCGGCAAGCAGGCTTTCGACCAATAAGGAAAGGCCTATGCTGTTGGGGCTTACGGTTTACTTGGCTGTATTAGCCGCGTGCGTGATATTCTTCAATGACCGTCAGAGCACCGCGACCTTTTTGATAAATATGCTATTCGGGGCAAGTATTGTGTTAATTACCGGACTATTGGATGATATTAAGAACCTTTCAGTCGTTGAGAAACTGACGGGCCAGATAGCGGCGGCTTGCGCGGCTGTATTTTTAGGCATCAGAACGTCGATAGTGTTTATCCCGGAGTGGATGAATATAGTATTAAGCCTTTTCTGGATCGTGGGCCTTGTTAACGCTTTTAATTTTCTTGATATCATGGATGGGCTTTGCGTGGGTATAAGCCTTATCATATGCGCGTTCTTTCTCTCATTAAGCCTTATTTCCGGCGTCTGTGTTTTAAGTGCTTTCTTTTGGGCCCTTGCCGGCGCGATCCTCGCGGCATTTATCTACAATAAACCCAAGGCAAGTTTTTATCTTGGGGATTCAGGCAGTATGCTGTTGGGTTATGTCTTTGCCTGTTCCGCCTTACAGCTTAGTTACGCAGTTGATACCGGTCAAGGCCTCGCGTTGTTCGTGCCTTTGATGATAATGTCATTACCAATCTTTGACCTGGCTTTTACGGTTTATGCCCGTAAGGTAAAAGGTATTTCCGTATTTAAAAAAAGCCCCGACCATATGGCATTATTATTGAGGGATAAAGGATACGGCCGTTTTAAGGTATTGGCGGTTATGTATACCATCTGTCTGATAACGGGTTTGAACGCGCTTTTGTTACAGTGCCTGCCCCCCGCCTTTAAACCGTGGGTGTTGTCATTCTTTATATTTATGGCCTCGGGTTTTATTTTTATATGTGCAAAAATAACGCGTGCCCATAATTGACATCATGGGTTTTTATTTGACAGGTGATTGATCTGTCCGGGAGCGAATGAGAGAGAGGTGGAATATGCCTAAAAAAATTTTATGGGCAGCTGTAATAGCCTGCGTTTTTCTGTTGCCATTTTTTTCATCGGATGTATTTAGGGCGCAGACCTATTTTTTATACGCGCTTTTAACCGTATCCCTGTTTGGCATAGCGGTGATGAACAGGTCGTGGCTGAAGAACAGGGCTATAATACTGCCGTTATCCCTGTGGCTTTTTATAGTGTTTTTTACTTCCCTTTACGCGCTTTACGCTCCCGGGGCCTTTACCGCCTTTTGCCATATGTTGGTTTTTGTAATTATCTTTATGGCATCTTCAGGTCTTGAAGATAAGAGGAAAAGACAGTTAGCGTTTACGCTGGTTGTCGGTTCTATTTTGGTATCCGTGCGCGCCATTCTGCAATATTTTATATTTTTTGATAAAATAGTGCCGCTTATGCAGGCGCGTTGGACCGGGTTATCAGAGAAAGAGATACTTTATATAACCGATATTGCTTTAAGGCACAGGACGATCTCCACATTCGTTACATCAAACCTCTTGGCGTCATATTTATCCATGGTAAATATTATTGCCATGTTGTTTTGCGTTATCGATGAGAATAAATTATTTAGGGTTGTGTCTTTGTTCGCGCTTGCCTTAAATTGTTATTCGTTGTGGCTTACCAGATCTGCGGCCGCCCTGGCAAGCCTTGCGATAGGCATATTTTTGATGAGCCTGTTTCTATCGGCCAAGCGTCAGCCGCGCGCGGCAAGATTAAAAAAAATATTTACAATTTTCTGTGTTGGGGCATCCACAGCATTTGTCTGTTTATTCATAAATAGGGCCGCTCATGACATGGGGACCGACAGATTGTTTTTGTCTCTGACGGGCCGATTGGAATTCTGGAAGACAGCGATAAGGATTGTAAGCGATCAGCCGCTTCAGTTTGTGGGCTTAGGAGGGTTCGGATTTCTTTACAGGCTTTATGCGCCTTATGCGCAATTTGAGAGCACTATGGCCCATAATCTGTTTTTACAGTTATGGATTGAAACAGGCATTGTGGCAACATTGGTATTTGTCTGGTTTATTTGGGCAATAATATGGTCGGGTATAAAGGGCCTGAACAGGTTACTGCCTGATCTTGACAATTACGCCTTTAAGGCTGCGTGCCTGTGCGCGGCGGCGGTATTTTTAATACATAATATGCTGGATTTTAGTTTTTTTGTGCCGCAGACAGCGGTCATATTTTGGCTATTGTGCTCTTTTTTCACCTCGAATGACAATAACGGGAAAGGCATTGGTCCTTGAGCATGGCTCAAAACACAAAATCCGTGCTTTATATCCGGGTATCTGTTTAAGGCGTTTTAATATGAGTAAATTTTCTCTGGTTGTGCCTACATATAATGAGGCCCCGCATATAGAGAATATCTGTCGCGAGATCACCGGGGTGCTCGAGGCATGTGGTATTGGATTTGAAATAATAATCGTTGATGATAACAGCGCGGACGGGACATGGAAGGCGGCACAAGAGATGTCACACTCTGACGCGAGGATACGGCTGATACGCAGGAGTCACAGGCGGGGGCTGGCAAGCGCGGTGGCCGACGGCTGGTCCGTCGCCGGAGGGGATATATTAGGAGTTATTGACGCTGATTTTCAGCACCCGCCGCATGTCCTTGTGCCTATGTTGGACATAATACTATGCCGGGACGATATCGATATCGTAGTTGCCAGCAGGCGCCTTACCTGTTTAGCCGCGACCGGATTAGACCCCGCGCGCGTGGCGGTATCGCGTCTGGCATGTCTATTTGCCAGGATTCTTCTATCCCGCGTGGTAAACGGTATGAGTGATCCTATGTCCGGTTTTTTTCTATTGCGCAAAAAGGTCATAGAGACTAATCCAATAAAACCTATGGGGTATAAGATACTCCTCGAAGTGCTTGCTAAGGGCCGATACGGAGAAATGGGAGAGGTTTTATACACGTTTAACCGAAGGCGCGAAGGCAGGAGCAAGATGGGTCCGCGGCAATGCGTGACATCCTGCTTTCATATTATGAAATTGGCTTTTTTGCCTTAACCAAAGTGAGCCGCTTGTTTTTTCGATGGCTGCCCGTGATAGATATAAGCCCCAGGCGAGAGTTAAAGTAGGTTTTCTTTCCCCTGTGTCTATAATGTTTGACATTTATTTTTATATAATATAAAATATTAAAAAAATAAAATATTATGAATCTTAAAAACTCCCGGCAGGGCATGATAATAATGGCATTGATTTTTACTATTTGTATAATAATAGGCCTTGTAGCGGTTATAAGTATATTCTTTAACAAGATGCCTTTGTCCGTGACCAGGCTTAAAAGATTTCAGGCTATTAATTACGCGGAGGCGGCCTTGTACGAAACATTTAACAGGTTCAGGACAGGTTATGCCGGCTGGACCCCTGCCCCCTGGGTCACGCCGCAGACTATGGTTATTAACGGAGTCCCTGTTGAGATCGATGTGCAGTTTGACGGAGCGGTGAACAAACTAAGGGTATCCGCTACCATAAATGAAAGCGATTTTACCCTATGACCGGTCGAGTCGGTAATAACAGGGCCTTTACATTGGTTGAGATAATGGTATCTGTCATGGTCCTGGCCATAGCTATTGGTTCGGCGTTTGCCGTTTATATGTCTATTGCTAAACTGCGCATATTCACGAAGAATGAATTAGAGGCTTATTATAATGCCCAGTCCTGGCTTGACAGGGTCAGGACCGGTTACGGCAGTATCAGGAGATACCATGACATGGTTGACGCGGAGGCCAAAGACCTTAATGCCGTTGATTCCGTATGCCGGGAGGATTATAATGCTTGGGCGATGGCCTTTAGGCCCAAGGTCCAGATGACAAATACAGGCTATACGATAAATGATACCGATCTCGGTTCAGGTATTGATTTCAAGGCGATAACAGTGGAAGTTAAGTGGAATGAGTTGTCATAAGGGGAAAGGATTTTTGGCCTCGGAGGCCGCGGTCACGTTGATCGAGTTTTTGCTTGTTGCCGTGCTCATTACCGTGGTTTTCGCCGGCGGTATTTCCGCGTCTGTATCGATGTTGAGTTTTCTCAAGGCGGAGGGCAAGGAGACAGTTATTACGGAAGACCTGGCTAATGTTCTCGAGTATATAAAAAAAGACGCGATGAGGGCTGATACTATTGATGTTAGTGTCCCGAATGAGGTATCTCTTGATTTTCAGGTGGATGGGGTGGATTATGACGTAAGATACTGGGCTAGCGGGTGCACATTGTATAGGAGTAGCACCCTGCCGTTTGTGGCCGATACCCCGATAACGGACTTGATAGATGTTTCTCGCGCGCCTTTTTTTGAATTAATTGGAGGCAATTATTTACAGGCAGGCATCTGGTTAGAGCACACAGCAACAGGTACTATGACATACGGCCGGTTAGGCGTCATGTCGCGCTGTAAGGCTGTGGACTTGTGAAGGTGGACATCGATTAAGTGGCGAATAAGGTTTTCGCCGAGGGGTAAAACATGAAAAAGGCCTTTACATTAATAGAAGTATTGATCGTGGTTTTTATTGTTGGCATACTTGCTGTCGCCTCTTTGCCTGCTTATGGTAAATTAAAAAAGACAATTGAATACAAGGAGACATCCGGCATACTGGATCTTGTGCGTGCCGGGGCGAAATATTATGATCTCAAATATGGTATAGGCGGACTGCCTGTTGCGGGTGCCTGGGACTATCTGAAGATAAGTCAGCCAGCGGGCAGTAAATTGATATACCAGATAGTTTCAGGGCCTAAACTTGAGATCTGCAATTCCTCCGGTGCATGGCTTTACAGATATACGCTGCCTAACGGGCCAAGCGAGAAAAACACGGGACATGATGATTTCCAATATCTGCCATCCGACCTGCCGTAAGGTTTTTGCATTGGTATGCATAGCCAGGGAAAGGATATTTTTGCGGTTATTATTGTCAGAAGTCCGTCATGGCTCATAGGGCTGACCCGGCTTATATCAGCGCAGCCGGATGTCCCGGCTGATATTTACGCGTTGTTATTTATTGCGCTATAATTTTTTTTAAAAAAGATCATCCCCAATGAAAAATACACAGTTAAAATATACCCCCTTATTATCAATTCATAAAGATCTCTCCGCCAGGCTTGGCCCTTTCGGCGGGTGGATGATGCCAATACAATATAGAGGCATAATAGCTGAACATAACTGGACCAGGCAGTCGGCCTCATTGTTTGATATATGCCATATGGGTGAATTTTTACTTCGGGCGCGGGCGGAGGATATATCTAAGGATGGGGTCTTTACATCCAGCCTCTCGTCAATACCCGTTGGCAGCTGCAGATACGGTTTTATCCTAAATGAGGCCGGCGGGATTGTTGATGACCTTGTTGCCTACCGGATGGGTGAAGATGAATGGATGTTTGTTGTCAATGCGGCGACGAAGGATAAAGACCTTGCCTATCTGCGCCTGAATCTGCCCTCAAGTGTAGTCATAGAAGATATATCCGATAAGACCGCTAAGTTGGATATACAAGGGCCTTTATCCGCGGTTGTCCTGAAGGCGTTTGCGGGTGAGCGGATAGACGCCCTTGGATATTATAGGCACGGCAGGTTTGAGTTGACCGGCCAAGATACCGTGATCAGCCGTACAGGATATACCGGTGAACTTGGATTTGAGATCTACGTCGACAGACGCCTTGCCGCGCAATTGTGGCAGGTCATACTTGCCGATGAAAGGGTTAGGCCTGCGGGCTTGGGGGCAAGGGACACATTGAGGCTTGAGATGTGCTACCCTTTATATGGGCAGGATATCGATGAGACTGTTACTCCGCTTGAAGCGGGGTTTGAGCGTTTTGTCGACCTTAAGAAGGATTTCTTGGGAAAACCCGCGTTATTAAGACAAAGATGTGACGGACTCCGAAAAAGGCTTGCGGTATTTGTCTCGGAGACAAGACAGAGCCCGCGTCACGGCGACAGGATCTATGCTGAAGGAAAAGATGTAGGGTTTGTCACAAGCGGATCATTTGCCCCAAGCCTGGGTATCGGCATAGGCATGGGATATGTCGAGAATGGGTATGACTGGATAGGCGCGCGCGTATTGATAAAAAATGAAAGGTCTAAATTGCCGGCCAAGATCTCGGACAGGCCGCTTTATATGAAAGGGACATTAAGGAAATGAATATACCTGAAGGATTGTTTTATACCAAGGAACATGAATGGGTAAGAATAGAGTCGGATATGGCAACTGTTGGTATTACAGACCACGCGCAGTCTTCATTAGGCGATATTACCTTTGTCCAGCTGCCCGCTGCCGGAGCTGATATACAAAGGTCATCGGCTATCGCGACAGTTGAATCTGTAAAGGCCGCCTCGGATGTATATGCTCCTTTATCGGGCGAGGTTGTCAGGGTAAATGAGGATATCGTGGTGAACCCGGAGATTGTTAATCAATCGCCGTATGAGAAAGGCTGGTTTGTCGTTATGAAGGTTAAAGGCCTTTTTGAAAAACAAGGCCTGCTTGCGCCGCATGAATATAAAAAATATTTGGATGAGTTGAGCGAATGAGTTATATCCCGCACACAGAAGAACAATCCAGGCAGATGCTTGAGGCTATAGGGGTTTCGTCCATTGAAGAGTTGTTCAATGAGATAAAACCTCAATTAAGACCCAGGTCATTCGATATCCCACAGGCTATGTCGGAGCAAGAGGTTGTTTCTTGTATGCGGCGTCTCGCGCTTAAAAATGTCACCTCGTTAAAAAACTTTCTCGGGGCGGGATTTTACGACCACTATATACCCGCGGCAGTTGACATGATAGCCAGCAGGTCGGAATTCTACACGGCCTATACCCCGTATCAACCGGAATGTTCGCAGGGCTGGCTGCAGGCGATATACGAATATCAGACCGCCATATGCCAGCTTACGGGTATGGACTGCGCCAATTCTTCACTTTATGACGGAGGAACGGCAATTTATGAGGCAGCCATGATGGCGATACGGGTGACCGGACGAACTAAGATAATAATGGATAGCGGTTTAAATATGATATACAGGACAATGCTTTATACCTATATGTCGAATCTTAATATTGAATTTGTAGAAACGCCTGTTATCCACGGTCAAAGTTCGCGAGACGAGATATTCAGGCATTTGGATGAGAAGACCGCCGCCGTAATAACGCAGAATCCTAATTTTTTCGGTGCCGTAGACGACCATTCCGACATTGTTGAAAAGGCGCATTCCGCCGGCGCACTTGCCGTAATCAGTGTCTATCCCGTGTCGCTTGGAATGCTTAAGACGCCCGCGGAGATGGGTGCGGATATAGCCACAGGAGAGGGCCAGAGCTTGGGCCTTCCCCTTTCCTTTGGCGGTCCTTATCTCGGATTCATAGCCTGCAAACAAGCGCTAACACGCAAGATGCCCGGCAGGATAGTAGGGGCTACAGTGGACAAGGACGGAAAGCGCGGGTTCGTGCTTACCCTGCAGGCGAGGGAACAACACATACGAAGAGAACGCGCTACATCAAATATCTGCTCAAACGAGGCATTGTGCGCCTTAAGGTCAGGCATATACCTGTCATTACTTGGCAGGTCGGGCATGGAAAATCTTGCCAGATTGAATTATGACAAATGCGAATATACCAAGGATTGCGTTGAAAAGATACCCGGTATTAAGGTAAAGAGGAGTTCTCCCACATTTAATGAATTTACCATCGCCCTTAACAGGAACGCGGATGTTGTTGCTGAAAAGATGATAGACCGGGGTTTTGCCCCCGGCTTTCCATTAGGCAAATTTTACAAGGGCATGAATAACTATCTTCTTGTGGCTGTTACTGAAAAGAGGACAAGGCAGGAGATAGAGCAGTTTGTCCAGGCATTGGAAAAGGTATTATGAAATTAATATTTGAAAAAAGCGTTAGATCCAGGACAGGCTTCAGCCTGCCAGGCCCTGATGTGCCCCGGAAGGGGGACATTGATATTAGATATACGCGAAAACACCAGGCCCTTTTACCTGAAGTATCGGAGCTTGATGTCGTCAGACATTATACGAATCTCTCCCACATGAACTTTTCGGTTGATAATAATTTCTATCCGCTCGGTTCCTGCACCATGAAGTACAATCCGAAATTTACGGAAAAGATCGCCTGTATGGAAGGTTTTTCCGATATTCACCCCCTTGTCCCGCAGCTACTGGGAGGAGGCAGGCTTTCGCAGGGCGCGCTTGAGGTGTTGTATAATATGGAAATGTTTCTCTGCGAGATCACGGGCATGGCGGCTTTTACAATGCAGCCTTTGGCAGGCGCCCATGGGGAACTTACGGGTATTATGCTTATAAGTGCGTATCATAAAGATAAGGGCTGCCGTAGGAGGCGTGTTATAGTTCCTGATTCTTCCCATGGCACCAACCCCGCCAGTGCCGCGATAGCGGGCTATGAAGTTAAGGTTGTAAAGACAGGACCTGACGGGTGTATGGATATGAGGCAATTCAAGGATGCCCTGGATAAGGACACGGCAGCCGTTATGCTTACATGCCCTAATACGCTGGGTATATTTAATCCACGGATAAAGGAGATAACCGATCTTGCTCATTCGGCAGGCGCCCTGGTATATTATGACGG
>Ga0265297_10004593_pt1 | contig 22259 bp, 25 predicted proteins | sample Munlanlwell13791_FD_192502 | JGI IMG/M metagenome (GOLD analysis project Ga0265297, IMG submission 192502) | Leachate microbial communities from a municipal landfill in Southern Ontario, Canada - Leachate well 137-91 | ecosystem: Engineered > Solid waste > Landfill > Unclassified | place... | reverse complement strand
GATTTTTTAACTTTATCGGTACGGTTTTTAAAATCATATAGAACAGCCGTTTTTAACCCTGAGAAGCTGAAATCGTAGTTTTTATGCGAGATCATCGGCCTCGGTAATTTGATAGAAAAAGAGTTATCTTTTTCTGCTAGGGAGGATATTAAAGGTCCTCCGGGGTATCCCAACCCCAAAATCCTGGCTGTTTTATCAAAGCATTCTCCGGCTGCGTCGTCGCAGGTCTCGCCTAATATCTGGTATTTACCAAAGCCTTTCATCAGAATTAATTGGGTGTGTCCTCCTGAAATAACCAAGCAAACAGCCGGAAAGACGTTCTTAAGATTGTTATTAATGAAATTAACAAGGATATGGGCTTCAATATGGTTTACGGGTATAATTGGCAGTTTCAAATTATTAGCTAAATCTTGGGCAAAATTAATTCCCTGCCACAAGCAGGGTTCTAAACCTGGTCCCATTGTCACGGCAATATAGTCAATTTTGGGACCGCCAGCTTCTTTTTGAGCTTTTTTAAAGACGAGAGGCAGATTCTTTATATGTTCTCTCTTTGCCAGGGCCGGATAAACTCCGCCGTATTTTTGGTGGAGTTTTACCTGGGAGGATATGATATTTGAAAGGATTTTAAAACAGCCACTTTTTGATTCTAAAATGGCGATACATGTATCGTCGCAAGAAGTATCTATGCCAAGAATAATCATAGAATTATAATATCTTTTTTCTTGATTTTTTTCAATTTTTAAGATAAGATAACTTTATTCTGGCCCCATCGTCTAGCCTGGTTCAGGACACCTGGTTTTCATCCAGGTAACACCGATTCAAATTCGGTTGGGGCCGCTATGCATCCCGGACATCAAGAAGCAGTTAAGTTGCGATTAGCCGGTAAGAGCTATAACGAGATAGCAAGAGCCTTGGATGTCTCCAAGGGTTCGCTTAGTTTGTGGTTTAAAAATTTAGAGTTGACCGTAGCTGCAAAAAAACTTCTTGAAGATAAAATAAGACTCGCTCGAGAGCGCGGTTTGTTTAAAAACAATCGGCGTAGGACTCAGTCTATTAAAATTGAAAATCAGAGGGTAAGACAAACCACCGCAAAGGAGATTAGGCCTTTTTCAAGAAAAGATTTGTTGTTAATCGGAGCTGCTTTGTATTGGGCAGAGGGGTATAATAGGCAAGAAAACGCTAGCAGCCCTTACGTCAGTTTCGGCAATTCAGATCCCAATATGGTGGCCTTATTCCTTCGTTTTTTGCGAGAAGTTATGGGGATCTCGGGAGATAAAATGCGACCGATTATTCAAGTTCACCAAAACGTAAATATAAAGTCAGCTATTAGTTTTTGGGCTAAAATTAGTAATATACCCCAAGAACGTTTCCGTGTTACTTATCAAATAAGCAGGGCGAGCAAAGGAAGGCGGCCCCATAATTCGCTTCCTTACGGAACGTTTAAAATAAACGTTAGTAGTCGTAAAAATTTTTTCAGAATTAAGGGGTGGATTGATGGGTTAATAAAACAGAGTAGTTTTAAATAGTTTTTGTTTCAAGCTTTGCCAGGGCCGCAAATCATTACTCAAAGTGGATTCTTTTTCGGAACTCTTCTAGATTCTCCCTCAAGAGGGGGTGTTTTTTTAATGTCGGGTCTTCCCTCAATATCTCTTTTGCTTCAGAGCGGCTTTTTTCAACCAAAGAGATGTCTCTTAGGGAACTCATTACCAGATCGGGAACCCCCCACTGCCTCGTGCCCGTTAAGTCTCCCGGACCTCTTATCTCTAAATCTTTCTCGGCTAATTCAAACCCGTTTTCACAGGAGATAAGAGCTCTTAGTCTTCTGTTGGTTATTAATCCTGGTTTATCGGTGAATAAGAAGCAGTAAGACTGGAAGTCTGATCTTCCTACTCTTCCCCTGAATTGGTGAAGCTGGGCTAGGCCGAATTTCTCAGAGCCCTCAATCATCATAACGGTTGAGTTAGGTATGTCTACTCCTACCTCGACAACGGAAGTTGAAACCAGGATATCAATTAGTCCTGATTTGAATTTTTTCATTATTCTTTCCTTTTCCTGGGTTTTCATCTTGCCATGGAGCATGCCTATTTTCAAATCAGGAAAGATTTCCTTTCTTAATTTTTCATATTCTTGTTTTACCGCTTTCACGTCCATCCAGACTAATATCCTCCCTTCTATAACCCCCTCGGTATCTTCCTTGGGAGGCTTTGGCGGTTCTATACGGGGGCAAATGACAAAGGCTTGCCTACCTTCTTTGATTTGGCTTCTGATAAAGTCGTAGGTTTCTTTTTTATCTTTCGGTTGGATTACTCTGGTGATTATCTTTTTTCTGCCTTGAGGCATTTCGTCGATAACTGAAAGATCAAGGTCTCCGTAAATAGTCAAAGACAGGGTTCTTGGAATAGGGGTGGCTGTCATTGAAAGCAGGTGAGGGACGGATTCTTTTTGCTTGAATAATTGAGCTCTTTGGTCCACTCCGAAGCGGTGTTGTTCATCAATTATGACAAAAGCCAAACGGTTGAATTTAACCGGGGTTTTGTATTTAGTTTTAGGATTTGTGTCTTGGATTATGGCGTGAGTTCCTATTAAAATATCAATCTTATTTTCTTTAACTTTTTCTAAAAGCTCTTTCCTAGGGGTTTTTTTGTTTTTGTAATAGCTTTCTTTGCCCGTGATTAATCCTATATTTACGTTAAAACCTTTTAAAATGCCGGTAATAGTCTTATAGTGCTGCTTGGCTAGTATTTCGGTAGGAGCCATAAAAGCGGTCTGATAGCCGTATTTAGCCACATTCAGAGCCGAGATGGCGGCAACTATTGTTTTTCCGGAGCCCACATCTCCTTCCAAAAGTCTGTTCATCGGCCTTGGTTTTTCCAAGTCTTTTAATATCTGCCAGACTGATTTTCTCTGGGCATCAGTTAGCTTATATGGAAGGCCTTCTGTAAATTTCTTAATAAGAGGTACGTCTACGGGAATAGCTATTGCCTTTTCTCTATTCAATTTCATCCTTTCTCTTAAAACAAAAAGAGAGAGGGTAAATAGTTCCTCAAAGATAAATCTCCTCTTAGCCTCCTTGGCTATCTCTAAGGAGTCTGGGAAATGAATCTGCCAGAGCGCTCTTTTTAGAGGTAGGAAGTTATGTTCTTTTTTTATCTTATCTGGCAGGGAATCAGGAATTTGGGTTTTAAATCTTTCTAATAAAGGTTTTACGATAAACCTTAACCATTTTGAAGATACCCCCTCGGTTTCAGGATAAACTGGTATTAGTCTTCCTGTATGGATTAATTCTTTGTCTTGGAATCCTTTCGGGATCTTTTCGTAGGCCGGGCTGGATAAATATTTAGCACTTCCTTTTGCCGCCACCTTGCCTGCCAGGCAGACATAATCCCCCTTCTTAAAGGTATTCACTAGGTAATGCTGGTTAAACCAAACCGCCTTTAGTTTCCCGGTTTTATCTTCAATTACGGCTTGGGTTAAAATCATCCTTCTTCTGAAGGTCCTTATATTCTTTATCTCTACAATTTCCCCTTGGAAACAAAAAGGCCCGCCTTCTACGGCTTTTGCGATTGGGATTAAATTTGAAAAATCCTCATAACGATGAGGAAAGTGGAATAGGGCGTCTCTGACAGTTTTAATTCCCAGCTTTTTTAACTTTCTTTGATATTGAGGTCCGACCCGGGGGAGCTCCTCAATGGGAGTAGATAGCTGCATGATGTGCCCCCAGAAGGAATTGAACCTTCATTCCAACCTCCGCAGGGTTGTGCTCTATCCGTTAAGCTATGGGGGCGTTTTTTATAAGTTTTAGCAGGGAGCGACCTGTTTCCATTAGCTCTTTCCCTATAATACTATTTTTATAGCGGATGCTGCAAATTCCTACAAAGTTTTTCCTAAATCGTTTTGTTTTGCTGCGTTTCTTTATTGAAACTTTGTAAAATTGATTCAATGGAATATTGAGTAGTTTTGACCAATAATTTTTGACTTGTTTTATTGAATGGTAATAATGTACGCGAATCCATATGCTAAATTTATTTTCGTTAATATCGTAACATTTTCTAAGTAAAGTGATATATAAAAGAGCCAAATCGGGGTCAGTGTTGATAAATTCTGTATTTCTTACGCCTTTATATTTACTTCCCTCTGCCCAATAAAGCATTGCGAGTAAGGGTTTGTAAAAAGAGATGTCTCTCTGCGGACAATTTTTTAATTCTTTATCCACCTTTGCTTTAATTGATAGAACTTCTTCTTCTCTTTTTCTATCCCATTTTTTCTTTAGGGAGATAGAGGCTAGTTTGCGTATTCTTAAAAAATGCTCCTTTCTGACTTGTTTATTTATGGGTCTTTTTAATGTTTTCCCAAACCAAGTGCTTATAGTGCTTTTCGGGACACCTAAAAGTTTTCCTATTTCATTATAGCTTTTACCATTTAACAATAATTGTTCTACTTTTTCCCTATCTTTTTTTGCGTAAAGTTTCCCTCTCATCGGTTTAATTGGACTGATATCTAATAAAAATATAGCATATTCTGTACGAACATACAAGCGTAAATCAAATTGACTTAAGCGGTTTTTGTGAGTAGAATAGAAAAGTGATTGGTGGGGTGGCTGAGTGGCTGAAAGCGACACGCTGCTAATGTGTTAGGGGATCATATCCCCTCGTGGGTTCGAATCCCACCCCCACCGCGTTTTTATGAACATACGTTTCTATTTCCAGGAAATTAACAAATCCGGCCAGGAAGAGCTGGAAAAGCATTTAGGCGGGAAGAAATTAGACCGTTTGACCCGTTTGCTTCAGCATGGTAACTTGGCGCTGGCAAAATTCGTGCTGAACGCCAAATACCATAAGCACCATAATATCTTTGCGGTGAGGCTTGGGCTGGAGGTTGCTAGGAAAAATTTTGAAGCGGAGGAATTAAGTCAAAATTTAATTGAAGCATTTGATTTGGCTTTTGATCGATTAATTAATCAATTGCGGAAATTAGAAAGTTTAAAACATAAATAGAAAAACGGAGAGGTGCCTGAGCGGTTGAAAGGGATAGTCTTGAAAACTATTAAGGGAGTAATCCCTTCGTGGGTTCGAATCCCACCCTCTCCGCCAATCAGTTTTATTAGAACTTTTAGACACATTGAGCCGGGCAACAAAGTTGAACGGCTCTTTAAATTGGAAGGTCAAAACATCGTCTTTTAGGATATAATTTTTGCCTATGGCGCTTAAAAGCATTTTAACTTCTTCGGGAGTTCCTTCTCTGAAGATTGTCAGAGCGTGGTTTGTGGTTATAATCAGCTTTTCAGAATAATTTATCCATGACTTCTGGGCTTGCCCGTGAGCTTCCAAATGCTCTTTCGCTTTTTCTTTTTCTGATAAGATTTCCTCTTTTCTCTTTCCGAATTCCTCCTGAGTTATCAACCTGTTGTAAAAAAGCTCAAAAAGCCTGTTCAATTTGCTTTCGGCGGTATCATACATAATCTGCCATTCTTGCATACCTGTCCGATGGAGTTCCTTTTCTTTTTTGTGGCTTTGCCTCATAGCTTCCGTGAGAAGCTCTTTTATCATGTCGTTGATGGTCACTTTTTTCACTTCTTTGTCCAATAGTTTCCGCAAGTCTTTTTCTCTCATCATTGGCTGAGGACATACTTGATGTCTTTTTTTATCCCTCGCTTTTGAACAATGATAATAAATGTATTTATTTTTTTTCATTTCGGCAGTAATTCCGCAACCGCAATAACCGCATTTAATCAGCCCCGTAAATGGAAACTGCCATCTTGTTTTGATCGGCTTGGTTCGTTCTTTCAAAACTTCTTGGACTTCATCAAACAGAGATTTGCTGATTAAAGGTTGGTGATTTCCTTCGTAGATTTCTCCGTTGAATCTCATCTGCCCATAGTAAAAAGGGTTTGTCAGGAGATTGACCAGACAGTTTTTGCTTATAGGCTTTCCGCTTTTTCCAGTCAAACCCATTTTTTCAATTCTTTCCAGTATAACCCCTAAGCTGTAATGCCCCGACGAGTAGTCCTCAAAGACTTTTTTGACCAGAGGGGCTTTAATGGGGTCCAATTCGATTTTCCGGGGCGTATAATCTTTTTTTATCCATTGGGCATACAACAATTTTTGGACCTGCTTCTTATGTGGCGTCATTTGCCCGGACAAGACTTGAGTTTCTTGATTAACATTAATATACCCCAAAGGACTCCATCCCGGCCACTCCTTTTGGTTTAATTTATATCTCAGTCCTCTTTTCACCCTGCGGGATATTTCTTTGGAATACTGCCTTGAAATCACGAACTCCATGTTCAGCAGAAAATCCTCGCCGTCCTTATCGACATAATCCCGACCTGGACTTTGGATTTTTAACAGTTGCTTGTCATGAAGAAGTTTGTCTAAAGTTGCGGTATCTTGAAGATTTCTGGACAATCTGCTGATTTCCCACGTCAAGATTCCGTTGGCTTCGCCATTTCTGATCCGATCTATCATCTCTTGGAAATACGGCCGTCCGTTTTCAAAAGCACTATGTGTTTCCTTGAAAACACCAACAATTTCAAGACCTTCCTTTTTGGCGAAGGACGCCAGTTCGTTGTACTGGCCTTCAATGGACGGGGATTTTCCTTCTTGCCGACCCGCAGATTCCCGGCAGTACATGAAAGATTTAATTTTTGTTTCTTCTGTCATTTGTTTGTTTTTCTCTTATTTCCGGAGAATATATCTTGTTTAATCGGGACACGCCTTTTTACATTTTTAACCCGCAATAATCTCTTAGTTTGTTTTAGGCTTAGTATTTTTCTCATTTTTTATTAATTTTCTTTGAGTTTTGGCACAAATACTATTCCCGGAGAATTCCCATTTATCCGGGACTTTTTTCTTGATTTTCTGGTGATTTTGACTTCCAATTATCTCTCTGTTTTCACCGTGCTTGATTTTTCCGAAGATTTTAAGTCCCTGGTAAATCCCTGATGCTGAGGGACTTTTTTCTTAGCTTTTTTCGGATTTTTGACTCCCTCAGTCTCCCTGTTATCAGGGAGATTCCCCAGATTTCTCAGCCTAAATCTTGACAAATACATTACACAGTTTATTATATAAGGCTCTCAAAAGGTGTAAACGCCAAGATATAAGAACTAGATATATAGAGTTTGTTTCTGTGGCAAATGGCAATATATTATATAGGTTGCCAAATTGCCACAGTAATTAAAGGGTAAAATCTTAAGATTTTTCCGTCTCTTTTTCAGGCAAATAATAAAAATTCTCTCTGCCCATTTGAGTCATCTTTATTTTGCCGTCTTTTTCAAGTTCTCTTAAGGCCTCTGAACCATTTCTTCCACCTATTTTATTTTCTTTTAACATCGCCAAGATATCTGATCTATTTCGCCATGCTTCTTTTAGAAAATTCAAGATTATCTCTTTTGCTTCCTCTATTTTCTTTTTTTCCTCCTGAACTTCTCCTTGGTATTCCAAAGAAATAATCCCGTTTTCTTCGGATAATTTTATTTGAAAGGACGAAACCGCCTTTCCTCTCCTTAATTTGTCTTGAGTAATGACCAATTCTACGGCTGACTCACTTTCAGCCTCCTTTTTTACTGCAAAGTGGGAATCCGGCCTACTGAAAAGGACTGATGATCCTCTGAGGCTTTGAGATGGGTCGGCAGTCTTCCATTCGGAATCCTTTCTGTGGTGATGGGCAAATACTACGGTGGCTCCTGCCATGTTAAATTTCTGCAGGCACTCCATCACTTTCTGCATTTCTTCGGCGCTATTTTCAATTTTTGAATGGATGGCAGAAAAGGGGTCAAAAATAACCAATTTAATTTCTTTTTCCCGCACAACCCTAAGAAGGTTATCCAGGCAGTTTTTATCATCAACCTTGAATCCTTGCTGAGAAAAGAAATAGATTGGCAGACCGACAGGAACATTCATCAGTTTCAACCTCCTCTTAAACTCACCGATGCCCGCCTCCTCATCAATCGTTAGGACTGAACCTTGGGTTACGCCGTATCTGTCAAACAGCGGCTTTCCAGAAGCAACGCAGTAAGAGATATAAAGGAGAACCCAGCTTTTTCCACTGCTCGGATAGCCGGAAAAAGCAGTAATCCCTTTTAGGGGAATCAGTTTTTCAACTAAGAATAATTCCTCCGCTTCCTCCATGTTCAGGATGTCTGTGATGGAGAGAGGCTGGAAGCGCGTCTTATTTTCTGTTTCTTCCTGCATTTCTTTTTCAATTTCTTCTAATTTTTTTTCAATTTTTGGCTCGTCTTTTTGATAATCGTTTGTCATATAAATGATTTTTAATAATTATTATCAAGGAATTCGACAGCTTCCCTGAAAGAATAGCCGTAAAGGAGTTCGACAAATTTGATGGCATCACCCCCTTTTTGGCAACCGTAGCAGTAAAAAGAATTAGTGTCGGGATAGATACAGAATGACGGCCGACGATCCTCATGAAATGGGCATAAGCCGACTAAACTCCTGCCACTTTTTCTTAATTTAATGCCGTTTTGATCGGCAATCATTTCAATTGGTGCTGACGCCGCCTGTTTTATTTTTTCTTCGGGTATCCTTCCGCTTGCTTCTAGCTCTTTCGGCGTAAGAAACAGCCTCTGAATCCTGGCAATCTCCTCCTCTAACTTTATTAACTCCCAGCCGTCAAAAACTTTTACGACTTCTTCCCAAAACCACTGGTTTTCCAGCGCTGATTTTTCCTTTATGATCTGCAACTCCCTTTTGATAATTGAAGTGGTCATTGTTTTTATCTTTTTTAATCTTTCAATTTTTTTTGCCAATATTTCCTTTGACTCTGGGAAAATCTCCAATAATTCTCTTTCAGCAGGATGTCGCGAAGAACTTCGCCACTCTTCCTCCGAATCAAAATCATAATTGAGACAATCTAAATCGGCCTCGTTTAGATTTTCATTTTCGCTGGTTGTTTTCATTTTTTTTCCGATTCTCGAAAGCCAAAATAACTTCAGCCAGCTCGGCTATATTCTTTGTAATTTCTAAAACCTCATTTTCCGAGAAATGGCCTTTTTTTTCGAGAATTTTTTTATTTTTTTCAAAAACTTGTCGATCCATTCTTAGTCGCCATAATCGGTTTGGTTCATTTTTCCAAAAGAAAAAGCCCCAAATCTTATATGGTTACCTTTAAAAGTAATCACACTAGATTTAGGGCTTTTTTACCTAATCGTAATTTGTGAAGTTACGACGCCCACCACGTGGGTGGAATTTCTATTGAATTTTTAATCTATTTACATATTACTCTTTTTTAGATTCCTTGTCAAGACCCTCAAACTTCTTCCCTAAACTCTCAAGCTCATCTTTATTGGCGGCCGAGCGGACAAATGTTTTGGTATATTTAAACTTACCGAAATTCGGATTGATCTTCTTTATCTCCAGTTCAATGCTTTTAATATGTTGGCATACCCTATCCTCTGGCAATTTAACCATTTTTGCAATTTCCTCCGTACTTATTCTGTGAAAAAAATCTTGTCCCGCAAGAAGGTCATAAATTTCTTTCTGTTTCTCGCTCAACTTGGATAACAAAATTTCTCTATCAAAGGTGTTAAGCCTGTAGTGGTCGTAAACAACAGCGGTGCTCGAAATTGTCGGAAACTTGTTAGCTCTTTCTGCCATATCCCCAAGATCGTCCGCTATCGATGAATGCTCGTAAGTAATCTTGCCGCACTTCTTGCATTTCAGGTAGATATAATTGAATCCTACTTCATAATCCTGCCCGTTCGTTCCCAGAATTTTTATTTTGTCATCTTCAATCCATTCCCAAAGGATATTCCCGCAAGCACATTTTTTTATTTTTTCTTTCCCTGCACAATAAGCCATAACTCCTTAAGCATAGCATAGCAAAAATTTTACCAAAACCCCTTATTGTTTATTTTTAAAATCTGAGATTTCTTTCTAATTTTGTTAATTTAATTTTTATTATAATTTTTCTTTATTTTACCTAATTTTTAGCTTTTTTCTAATTTGGCCTTTTTTTAAAAAATGCCTAAAATCGTGTTTTTTAATGCCAAAAGTATGGTTTCTTATGGTATCTCATGGCTCTAGAATTACTTCAGAGACACTTTCTACCAGAAGATGATGGTTTATATGTTTCTCTCTTCTAGTGCCATTAAACCAAACATAATTTGGAATTTCAGGTATTTATTTACACCCCGCTCCATGCTACTCTAAAAGAAGAAAATTGAATATTCGCCTAAACCTTATTTTTAAGGCATGGCACCAAAACCTTGTAGGTATTAAGCTCGTCGTCAGAGTACCTACAAGGTCATGTCTCGAAAGGGACATGGATAACGAAAGTTATCGCTGGCGGCGAGCTTTATGTTTTATGAAAGATATAAACCACGCACAATTTAAAAAACTAATTTCGGCAGTTCCCTCCACAACACTGGAAGACATCAGTATTTTATTGCCGGATGATTATTTTGAATGCAAATTATCAAAGAAAACCAGCAAAGGAAAATTAAAAACTATGTTTTTGGGCTTAAACCGCAGTGAGACCGACCTTTGCCGTTTAGATTTACTTAACATGAGGCACCCCATTTTGGACTTATTGGGGAATTTTAAAAACAAAGGTTTTAAAGAGAAATTAATGGGAAGCTACCTGTCTGACTTTATAAAATATCAGGTTCTCAGGAAGTTTTTAAAAAAAGGCAATTATGCCGATTCAGGAGAAGTGTGCAGGGTCGTCAAAGAAAATCCTAAAATCTTGGAAAAATGCGGAGAAGCTTTGTTAAAAGAAATAGCCGTTTTTCAGACAGGAACAGTTTTTTGTTTTGGTGGGGCAACCTATGATTTTACACACAAATATTTTATAAGACACTGTCAATCTAAGTTGAATGAAATAAACCCGGAGATGTTTTCTGTGCAAATAGATAAACGGTTTATAGACTTTGTAAGATTGACCCATTATAGCAAAAGGGTCTTTAGGGCCGAGGAGCGCATTGAAAAAGAAATCAGAGAATATTACAGCAGAAAGAAATAGTGAGTGGCGTGGTGGAAGGTTTACTTACAAATGTACTTGAAATAATATAAGACCTGCCGCGGAGAAAAATAAAAAACTAAAAATATGAAAAAATACAAAGTCATTTTGACAGGAGCATTAATCGGTCTTATTGCTTTTCCGACTATTATTTTTGGAGGAAGCCTTGTTTCTTCCTTAATTCACGGAAAAACAGCAGGGGAAGCGATACATATTTTAGCCCAGCAGATTGATTCTTTGACAGGCAGGGTTGGCGCTCTTGAATCTAAAGAGAATGAAGAAACTTGCGATAAGCTGGATTATTTTGAAAATAGAATCCAATACCTCAAAAATACAATTTCAGATATTGAGGGAAAACGAGCCAGTTTCATTGAAAATTGTTCTCCTTATTGGAAAGATATTTCACAGGAATGCAGGGATGCTTATGAAAACTTGCCAACAGACGAGTTTCCTGCCGTTTGTTATGGTCCCTATAGAAATATTCCTCCTAATTGTGCCCAATATGACCACGAAATTCAAAATGATGGAAACGCTATAGCGGGTTATCAAAAGCAGATTTCGGAACTTTCGTCTAACGCGGATTATCTTCAAGCTAAAGAGCAGTGTGTAAGATAGGTAGCTAGGGTTAAGTTTAGAAATTCCGCCCGAGAGGCTGTTTTTCTTTCTTAGCTTGAAATTTTCTAAAAATAGAGCTATTTTAGAAGTAGGATCAAACTTTTATGAGAGAAAAAATTAAGACATAGAGGTCGAAATTTAGTATAAATTTATTTAAAACACAGAGCTTATGGAAGAGAAAAAACAATCAAAAAGTTTATCCATTAGTTTATTAAAATGGAAGCTTAATGAAGAAGAATTAAAAAATCAAGTAGATAATTATAATACTTTAGGCTTTACCAAGTCGGTAAGAAAAGTAGCTACGGTTTTATTGATTTTAAGCGTAGTGATTACTTTAATTATAGGATTGCTTGAGATAATCCCCTTGGGAGAAACCTGGTTAGATATTATATTACTAGCAGTATTAGCAATCTTTGTTTATAAAGGAAATAAAGTGGCAATAATTCTTGCGATGGCTTATTGGACCTTTGCAAAGGGATATCAAATCGTCAGCAATCCTCAGCAGGCATTATGGGCTATTATTTGGTGGGCAGCTTATATGGGTATATTTTTTCAAGCTTATCAAGTTGAGAAAGCGCGTCATAAAATTTCACAAGAAAAAACAGAAAAACCAGTAGTTCATTACTGCCAAAAATGTGGAGCTCAAATTCAAGAGGGTTCAAAGTTTTGTACAAAATGCGGCAATAAAATCTCTATTTTTTAAAATATTATGTTTTGCACAAATTGTGGTAATAAAATTATCAAAACTGAAAAATTTTGTACGCAGTGCGGGCAAAAAACTGAGTTAGGAGAAATAACCAAAAGAGATACTGCTGTAGATAATAAAATTAAACATTTGCCATCGACTCAGGAAGTTTTAAAAAGCGAGGACGAAAAAGCCGCAAACGGAATGGTAAAAAGTGGGATAGTCTTTATTGTTTTCGGTTTAGCTTTAACTGGAATCACTTATGCCTTCGCTGAACCTGGAGGAAGTTATTATGTTTTTTGGGGTTTACCCATTTATGGTTTCTACCGATTGATAAAAGGATTAAATTATAATAGTTCTATCGGTGATTCAAGCGAGGAAATCCAAGCCAGTGATAAGAAAGAAATAATAGGTTGGTATAAAGAAGCCACCGACTATTTTCTTTGCTCAGATTGTTTCTCTAAGGCGACGGGTATCAATACGGCAGATTACATGCTTAAGACCGAAGATGATTTAAAGCAGAATATTTATACTTGCGATGAATGTAAAAAAGAGTTTTCAATATAAATTTTAAATAATATGTTTTGTCCAAATTGTGGAAAGCAAATTAGTAATGATAGTAAATTTTGCATTTTTTGTGGCAAAGAGTTTTTAGTTGAATCTGTTGTCGGGCCCGTTAGTAAACCTGTTAGTGAAGATGGTTATGTTAAAGTTTTTAACCATGAACAAGATGATTTTTTAGTTGAACCTGTTGTTGAGCCCATTATTAAAGATGGTAATGTTAAGGCTTTTAATCGTGGATATGATTATTGTCAAGTCTGTGGAGACTATGCACCGACTAAATACGTTGAGTTTTATCAAAATATTGGAATGTTTCTTGCGCGCCAATCTAAATCAATAAAAGGGAAATTATGCAAAAATTGTATAAATAAAAATTTTGGGGATTTTACTTTAACTACTTTATTTTTGGGATGGTGGGGAATAATTTCTTTTTTCCTAACACCTTTTTATATTTTAAATAATATTTTTCGTTATCTCACATGTCTTAGACTTAAAGCCATTAAGAAAGAGAAGGCTTATTCTGCTGAATTAAACTTTTTTCGAAGAACAAAAAACTTTTTTGCCGAAAAAAGCAATTATTTAAAATTATTAAAATATTTCGCAATTTTATTAGTAGCAGTCTTTTTTATATGGATAATTTCCAGCGATGATTCTTCAAACGACAGTGGCACAAAAACCTCATTGCCTCTGCCAGCCGAAGAAGTTTCTAGCGGTTTGGTCGTATCTCAGCCTTCCGGTCCTGCCTTTTCATTACCAAACGGAACAATTATTAAGAAAAATAATTATTATCTTCAGGGAGATGGCGAATTGCAGATTAAGAACGGGACGAATTTAGATGCTGTAGCTAAGCTAATCCACGGAGGAACATCTGGGGGTAAATCTATATTAACAGTCTATATTAAAGCTAACAGCACTTACACTATACTAGATATATCAGACGGTATATACTGGCTCGTTTTTGCCCAAGGTTCAGATTGGGATTCGACATCGCAAAAATTCAAACGCAATACGCAATATTCTGCCTTTGAAGATACATTTGATTTCACGACAGCATATAGCGAATATACAATTTTTGAAGTAACCCTAAATCCTGTGGTTGGAGGAACCGCAGAAACAAACGACGTGCCGGCAAGTCAATTTGATCAATACTAATCTTATGTTTTGTAAATATTGCGGAAAAGAAAATATTAATGAGGCTAAATTTTGTAAGTATTGTGGAGAGGTTTTAAGTGCTAATTCTGTAGTTCCCGAAAACCCCTCTGCCGAAGATACTTATGCTGGTTTCTGGCTTAGAGTAGGAGCATTTATTTTAGATTATGGCTTAATGCTCATTATAGCCATTATTTTGGTTTTTTCTTTTAGTTTAACTTGGAGTACCGAATCTGATACTATAGTAGGATTTATAATTTTGGTTGTTTACCACACTTTATTCTTGTCAATTTTTTCTTCTACGCCCGGGAAAAAACTTTATGGATTGCTAGTCATTGACGCAACAACAAAAGGAAATATAAAATTTGGAAAGGCTTTCGTAAGAAGTCTTTCATATGTTTTATCCTCATTGATTTTTGGTGCGGGATTTTGGACTATTGCTTTTAACAAAATAAATAAACAAGGCTGGCACGATAAAATCGCCAAAACTTTAGTTATTAGGAAAAAGAAAAAATCTTTAATTTTACCAATAATCCTCTCGGCTGTTTCAGTTATATTAATTGCAGCTTTTATTTATCTCACAGATAATTTAAACCAACCCTTAAGTTTAGACCAAATTTTAGACCAAATATTGACTGAAGGACAAATTTCTTCAAATAATCAACTTGGAAAGAATTCAGCCGTTGTTAATGTTTTTTGTGACAATAATAATGGCGGATCCGGAACTATATTTTCAACGGATGGATTTGTATTAACTAATAACCATGTTATTTCAGGTGCAATTTCATGTAAAATAACTATTCCCGATTCAAAGGGAGCTATCAGTAAAGTATATATAGCGGAGCCCTTAATAATTCCTGACTTAAGTGAAAAATATGATATAGCTGGTCTAACAATAACTGGATCTTATACTGATTCGAAGGGAAAAACATGGGGAGACTATCCGACGGTTTTTCCCGCATTCACGGACCCTACAGATTGCATTAATAATGATAACCAACTTGGAGATTCCTTAATAATTTATGGATATCCAATTACAAGTGGTGGGGTTAATCTAACTGTAACGAAGGGTAATATTAGTTCTTTTTCTGACGATGGCAGTATACTTACAGACGCTCAAATAGATAGTGGAAATTCTGGTGGTCTCGCAGTAAATCAATATGGTTGTTTTGTCGGGATTCCATCTGCTGTGTTATTCGGTGATTATCAAAATCTTGGGGTAATAATATCTACAGATATTATTGACGAATTTCTTAATGAGATTGAGTCTGAACCATCTTCAGATTTAAACCCCTTAGAAAAATCTAATAATAAAAATCCAATCACAACTTGTCCAGGTGGGAAAATTTGGAATAGTACTCAGACTAAATGTGTAACTCAGCTTGAATATTGCATAGAGGAGAATGGACAACACGCCATATACAATTCCTCAGACAATTCTTGCGGTTGTGAAATTGGGTATGTTTATAGTTCGATTTCAAATAAATGCATATCCCGCAATGCATCTTGTAATGAAAGTTATTCAAATTCTGAATGGAGTGGAACATATGATGGCGAGACAATGATATGTGACTGTAAAACTGGATATGTTTGGAATTTTGATCAAACAGTATGTGTCACGAAGATATCAATAGATCAAATATGTCAAACAAAGTATGGATACTCGAGTTATTATTTGGGTTACGTTGAAAATGGGAGTTATATGTGTCATTAAACAAGAAGTTTCAACTTAATTTTAATAATTTTGTAGTTATAAAAATATTTTAGAAAACCGCCCATCACTGGGTAGTTTTTATTTTGAGCTTGAAATTTTCCAGAAATGGGGCTATTTTGGAAGTAGATTACTAATAACCAATTGGATGAAAATTTCGATATTCGGCTGGTCTAAAAAAAGCGAAGACTTCGTCATCGGAAAAGACAATTTCTCAGACTTAGAAATAAGCTCGACCCCACCAATTGAGCAATTTTATTATTTTTTCCATCGGCGGGAAAGAAGATTAATAACACAGTTCGTGCTTAGTGAGAAAAAACAGGTCGATTATATTTGTAAAGTCAACTTGATTAAAAAGGCGGATAAATTTACCCCACGTCTTTCTTTGTCCGTCCGGGACAAAAATAAAAAAATAGTTGAGGAGTCAGAAACAAGTCCCACGAATATAAGGGCAAATGTCAGTTTAGATGAGTGTCATGAAAATTTTTGGAAACTGATTTCTTTTCTTCAATCTTTAAGGGATATCGAACTTCCGAAGGATAAATTTTCTCTTATGTCTCAAGACGAAGGAGAGATTGTTTCTGCACTGCGTGGCCGTGGGCCTCAAAGTGTTGTTAATATAATCAAACAGCTCTCTGCTGCCCCTGATATTTTAGTGACTCAAAAGGATATTAACTCTTTGTTGAAAAGAAGAGAAAAATTGGCAGAATTCAAACAAGCTCTAGGAGGGCATTCAACCGATGAAAGCTGGTGGCAAAATTTTTTTGAAGGAAATAAATGGATTTTTGGGTATGGCTTGAACTATCAAATTCTAAGACAGCAACAACTTCAGCCAAATTATGGGGGCACTAGAGTTAATGGAAGGGGCGGGCAAATAGGAGATAGTCTTATGTCGACGGTTGGAGATTTAAATTTTACAGTTCTTGTCGAAATTAAGACTCCAGCCACAAAACTCCTACAAGGTACAAGGGAGATTAGGAATGGGGCATGGAGCCTTTCTCAAGACTTAACCGACTCTCTGTCTCAGATACAGGCGAATATCCAAATATGGGAAAAATGGGGCTCCGAACAGCCTGATAATAGAGACGAATTAGAAAAAATATCGGTTTTTACTGTCAAACCAAAGGGTATTATTGTTATAGGCTCGTTGAGCCAACTTACCGATAGGGACAGGCGAGAAACTTTTCAGCGTTTTAGAAAATCCATTCACGGGATAGACATCATCACTTTTGATGAGCTATTTGAAAGAGCAAAATTTATTATTGAGAATGACTAAGAGTTTGAAAATTTGATTCTAAAGAGGGGAAATTATCGCAAAACCAAGTTCTAATATTGTACCATCCCCTCCGCCAATAGTGTCTTTCATCGAGAGACCGCCTCAGCCGAGGTGGTTTTGTGTCCGACACGCTCTATTTTTGTTAATAATTTGTTTATTTACCCTCTTGACAAGTCTCTTTAGGGGATTATAATACTAAGTAATATGGTAAAAGCAATAATTAAATCAAAAACGGGATCTCAAATCATAATCGAAGGCACAAAAGAGGAGGTTGGGATAATCCTAAGCGATTTTGAGCGTATGTCGGCGGTGCGGACGGTAAAAGAAGAAATTTCCCATAGTATTTCAAAAAAACGTGAAGAAAAAAAACGTATGGCAGCCTCCGATTTGATTATCGGATTGAAAGAAGATGGGCACTTTGATAAGCCTAAGAGCCTCGGGGAGATTTCTCAAGTGCTTGAAACCCGAGGGTATTTATACCCCACTACCACTTTGTCCGGCGTCGTTCTCCACCTTGTTAAGAGAGGGCTGTTGAGGCGTAAAAAAGTTGATAACAAATGGGTTTATGGAAAATAAAATAATCGCGAAAACAGCTACGGAAGCATTAAAGAATCTTTGGGAAGAAGGTTCTTTCAAAACTTGGGAAAAAATTTCAGATATTATTAAACATTTGGCAAAACGGGGAAATAATTTTGCGGACGCAGAGCTCGGGATGGCGCTAAAGCGAGCAAAACATTTGACTCGAAGAGGGAAACGCGGCCACTACGAATATATTCAGAAATACCCTTTTGCCAAAGAAAAAAATGGAAAATCAAAAAGAAATAAATAAAATCTTGCAAAATCACGAGCAAAGAATTTCAGCCCTTGAAAACAAGGGCGTTTTTAAGAAGGCGCTGGGAGTAGAAAGTTGGTATAGGCCCGGTAGTACTATTGATAAAATTATTGCACTCATAAAAGAAGGGTTTTTAAAAGATCCCAAGAGTCTTAAGGAGATAATATTAAGACTCGAAGAGAAGGATTACCATTTAAAGGCTTCGGATCTCACTTTGCCACTTAGAAAAATGGTTAGAAAAGGATTATTGAGAAAAACAAAACAACTACCGGGCGGCGTAGTCTCTAGAAAGTGGCTTTACGTAAAAGCGTAATCATGATTGCTACAAAAAAACAGATACTTCAGAAGATAAGTAAATCAAAATTCTTAAAACAAAGGAATAGTTTTTCGTTTAGAGTTTGTAAACTGATGAAAGAGGGGGAATTTGATAGCCCGCTTTATTCCCAGAATCTTACTGATTTGTTGAATGACGGCCCAGGTAAAAAAGTCAGAACGAGCAACTTAAAGGCATTGATGGATCCCCTTATGCGAGAAGATTTGGTTAAAAGTACAATGGTTGGTAGGAGAGAAAATAAGAAGAAAATCTGGTTTCCGACATGGATAGACAAAAAAATATAAATGAGGCACTCTCATCTCAAACCGCCGCGGGAAGTAGAACTCTATTTTTAACTGGTAATAATGCCTGGACCGATTCTAACAAGGACCTCCCAAGCCTTATCCAGATGCTAGATGGAGATTTATGCATTGTAGATCCGTTTTATGGGAATGGAACCTTTTTCACACTTGAAAAATTTGGAAAAAAAAGAAAAATAAGGTTTTTATCCGCGCAGCTAGGCAGAGAAGAACAGCGCAATGTAACAAGTTTTGAAATTGGCCTAAAAAAATTCAAAAATGAGTTCAAAAACATTAAGCTGAAGAGGTACGATAATTTTTGGGAACTGCATGATAGATATATAATAGCCGAAAACGCTCTGGTAATAATTGGATATGGAATTAAAGATTTCGCGAATAAGGAATCATTCGTCGTTTTCCTGCCGAAGAAAGAGGTGTTGGTTTTTTTGGCAACCTTAAAAAATATTTTTGAAAAAAGGTGGAAGAAATCAAATGATATAGCGTAACCATCCTTGTCTGGCGCTGTATAGGACCTTTCAGTGGGAACGCCGCAATAAGTCCTAGAAAATTATTTAACAGTCTCGTATTTAAAATTTCTAATACCGGACACGCCGTCAAAAAAGAAATCGGCATCAACAAGATGCCGGTTTCGTTGTTTGCAACAATTAATGCCCTCAGATATAATAGTATTTTAGATAATAGTATATGGACATTATTGAAGTCAAAAATTTAACAAAACAATTCGGCGGCTTTAAAGCCGTTGATAATGTTTCCTTCAACGTGGCCGAAGGAGAGATTTTTGCTTTCTTGGGACCTAACGGCGCCGGTAAATCCACCACGATTAAAATCCTCACTACCCTTTTAAGACCAACAAGTGGGGAGATGAAGCTTAACGGGTATAATCCTATTAAGAACCCGGATGCTGTGAGACATTCTTTCGGCATTGTTTTTCAGGATCCTAGCTTGGATGATGAGCTCACAGCTTACGAGAATATGGAATTCCACGGAGTACTGTATGACATACCCTGGAAAATAAGAAAAGAAAGAATTGAACAGCTGCTGAAGTTTGTTGAATTATGGGACCGCAGAAACAATCTCGTTAAAGAGTTTTCAGGAGGAATGAAGCGTAGACTAGAAATAGCCAGAGGTTTATTACACCACCCTAAGATATTTTTCCTGGATGAGCCTACCCTAGGCTTGGATCCTCAAACCAGAAAGCATATGTGGGATTATCTTAAAGAATTGAATAAAACGGAAAAGATTACCGTATTCTTCACCACTCACTATATAGAAGAGGCAGAGAATATAGCCCAAAAGGTAGCCATTATTGATCACGGCAAGATTGTCGCTTTGGGCACTCCTCAGGAATTGAAAGAAAAAAACAACTCTGACTCTTTGGAAGATGCTTTTTTGAAGCTTACGGGTAAAACTATTCGTGACGAAGAAGCGAGTCCTGCAGACAGAATGCGCACGAGGAGGCGTATTTGGTCAAGGAGATAATTTTTAAATATATGTCAACTATTTATATCTTGTGGATTAGACAACTCAAACGTTACTTCCGCTCTAAATCAAGGATGATAGGCTCTTTAGCCCAGCCCCTGCTTTTTCTATTAGCTTTGGGATACGGCTTTGGAGCAGTTTTCCAGAAAGCCGGAGAAGGTAGCTATATTAATTTTTTAACACCAGGAGTCATTGGCATGACCATCATATTCACTTCAATCTTCTCGGGGATGGAAATTATCTGGGACCGTCAGTTCGGATTTTTAAAAGAAACGCTGGTAGCTCCGGTTTCCAGGTTCAATATTATGGTTGGTAGAACATTGGGCGGGGCAACGGTTGCCACCATTCAGGGTATTATCGTGTTTTTAATCTCCTTTATTGCCGGATTTCATCCATATAGCTGGGCTTTAGTACCTGTTGCAATTTTAGTCATGATATTAGTGGCCCTTCTCTTCACGGCTTTAGGAGTTATGATTGCTTCTCTTCTCGATGATATGCAGGGGTTCCAGCTGATTGTCAATTTTTTAGTAATGCCTTTGTTTTTTCTTTCGGGAGCTCTCTTTCCGCTCGAAGGTTTGCCTAAAGTTATTGATATTATTGCCAGGCTTGACCCGCTTTCTTACGGGATAGACGCTTTCAGAGCGCTTCTTATAAACACCAGCCACTTTGGGTTGAGCACAGATATTGCGGTATTGTCGGTAATTACTTTAGCCTTTCTTTCTCTGGGAAGCTATTTCTTCTCCAAAATTCAAATATAATCTTTTTAAGGGTTTTCTCCTGGTTTCAGTCGGGCAACGACGACTCCCATAACCTCTTTTACTTCAGCCTCTTTCAAGGCCCGGGTTGCTTCCTCTATCATGGAGTCCGTTTCATAAATATCGTTAACCAGAACGATATTTTTATTTTGAATAGCCTCTTTGTTTTCAATAAAAAGAGTCTGCTTTCCTTTTGTTAGACAGTCTAGTATTAAAGGAATTTTTGAAAACCCAGATAACTCTTTAGCGATCTCTTCGGCCGGGTTGTACCCCCGCCATTTCAGCTCTTTTTTCGTAATAGGCATCGGGATTAAGCTAAAATCGGAGAGGTTAGGTTCATTGTCCAACAGCTGAAAATGATTTAAAATTAAGGAAGCCAGGGGTTTTGACAGCTCCTTTATAAAAGGTTCGTTTCTAAAGCTTTTTATCAGTTTTTTAATCAGAGGTTTATCGTATCTTAAAGCAAAATACAGATCAGAAAGATATTTTGTCTGGTATTTTTCGTGAAAACCGGATATTTCAAGAGTGGCTTTGCAATCTTCGCAGAGGTAGTCGCCTTCTTTTTTACAACCGAAGCAGAATTTAGGAAAGAATATATTAAGAATATGTTCTTGCCACATGATTATTTTTCCATTTCCTATATAATATAGTATAATAAGGGAAACGTCATATTTATGAGATGGTCGCTTCTTAAATTAATCCCCAAAAAATTCTTAGGAATAGATATAGGTACTTCTTCTATTAAAATAGTGGAGATATCCCGCTGGGGAGAGAGGAAAAAACTTGAGAATTACGGTGAGGTATCTGCCGATATCTTATATGAAAAACCTTTCAGAACCTTTGAAAAAAGCACTCTTACTCTTTCGGCCCAGGACGTTTCCAAAGCCATCAAAGGAGTCTTGGAAGAGATTAAGACTAAGACCAAACAGTGCATAATCTCCATACCTGATTTTTCCAGTTTCTTCACTAATTTTGAGTTGCCTCCTATGACCAAAGAGGAGTTTGACCAGGCAATAAGATATGAGGCCAGGCAGCACATTCCCCTTCCTTTGGGCGAGGTGACCCTGGACTGGCAGATATTAAAAGGGGAGGTATCAGATTCCCAAAAGTCAAAATTAAAAATTCTATTAGTGGCCGTTCCCAACGAGATTATTAACCAATACAAAGAGATAGCAACCTTGTCCCAACTGGAGCTGGTGGCTCTGGAAGCTGAGGTCTTTGGCCTATCGCGTTCTTTGATAGGGGAAGACGACAAAGGGGTGATTTCCATAATCGATATAGGCGCCCAAAGCACTACCTGCAGCATAATAGACAAGAAAGTATTAAAAACCTCCCATAGCTTTGATATCGGGGGAAATGAGCTGACCGACAGAATATCAAAAGCCTTATCGGTTGATCACAAAATCGCTTCTGATTTCAAAAAAAAGTACGGCATTTCAACCCGTGAAGGTCTGGGCTTGACGATACAGCAAAATATTAAAGATATTCTTTTACCGCTGATAGACATAATTATAAGGGAAGTTGATAAAATATTTATAAACTTCCAGCAAACAGAAGGCAAGGAAGTGCAAAAGATAATAATTGCCGGAGGC
>Ga0265297_10004592_pt1 | contig 22264 bp, 21 predicted proteins | sample Munlanlwell13791_FD_192502 | JGI IMG/M metagenome (GOLD analysis project Ga0265297, IMG submission 192502) | Leachate microbial communities from a municipal landfill in Southern Ontario, Canada - Leachate well 137-91 | ecosystem: Engineered > Solid waste > Landfill > Unclassified | place... | reverse complement strand
TCTCAGATGAGAGTCCTTTTTTGTGGTAAAATATGTGCTACCGAGCCGAGGTGGCGGAACTGGTAGACGCGCACGGTTTAGGACCGTGTGGAGCAATCCTTGGAGGTTCGAGTCCTCTCCTCGGCACCAATTTGACTACTGAAAACGATTTAGATTTAATACATTCGGCTATACAAGCTGAACTTGCCAAGAACCCCGATTGCCCTATGGTTTCGGATTTGTATGCTTTACTACTTATAAAAATTGGTGAGGGGGACAAAAAGGCCTTAGATTTAGCCTTGAGGATGGCTCATGCTTCTCTAGCTCCTAAGAAATCTATCTTTTCATTTCTCAAACGCACAAGATAATTATCTTGTGCTTTCATCAACTGCTCAGCTAGAATCTTAGCTTCATTTGAGGTATCATTGAAGTATCCGAGCAAGTTTAAAACATAGTACCGTACTCGGCACCAAACATGAAAGATCTAATTCATTTGTCTACTAATGTCAGTAACAGAAAAAGAAACACCATTTTTTACCTAATTCCTGTCGTGGTTTTTGGCCTGACTTTAACTTTTGTATACTTTTTCAGTTTTCTTTTGTCATTATGACCAAACACATCCTTTTTCCAATTGCCCTGGTAATAGCCTTCATTCTCATTGTGGGTTTATATCTAAATAAGTCCGGTTTTGCCTCTCCCACAACCCCCGCGAAAACAGCTGAACCTCTATCTAAAAAGGAGATTGTTGTTGCGGGTAGAACCCTACAGGTAGAGATTGCTGATAATCAGGAAAAGCGTACTAATGGTCTTTCCAAAAGGAATATTTTAGGTCCTGATGAAGGAATGCTTTTTATCTTTGAGTCAAAAGACATTTATCCTTCTTTCTGGATGAAGGATATGACCTTCCCGATAGATATTATTTGGATTGATGACGACAAAATCGCCGATATCGACAAAGTTGTTGATATTCAAGCTAATGTTCCTGATTCTAAGTTAAAACTTTATAGCCCCGCCAAACCCGTGGATTATGTCTTAGAGGTAAACGCCGGCTTCTGCACCAAATACGGCATTAAGGTAGGGGACAGTGTGGACCTTTCCAAGATCTAAACCCCCAAAGTAAATTCTTCCAACTCCTTTACCCCTCCAAAGGCAATTCTGTCAGGAACCGCCCCTTTAAGGTTTAAAAACATCTTCGCAGGAGCAATAATAAAGTTGCCCCATCTTTCATTCACCTCGTCTATTTGCCTTACCAAACTTTCCTTTTTAAGCACATCGTCAAACATTCCCAGCTGAATACTTTTACACTTAATTAAACCAAAACAGGAGACGGCAATTTCCCTTACAGGCTTCCTGGGCGAAGAAAGGAGAATCTTAAAAGCCTCCTTATAAATTTCTCTGGAGTCGAAAAAATCTCTTTTATAACCCACTCCTTTATGCCAAAAGGTGTGGTCACGAAAGGAAATACCTAAGTGAATTCCTCTTGCCTTATAACCTGCCTTTCTGAAACGACTGGAGAGTTTTTCTGTTAATTTAGAGAGAATCGGGGAGAGCTCTTCCGGAGTAGATAGAGGCTTGGGTAGGGCATAGGAGTTACCATAGGAACGTCTGGAAAAGTTAACACTGTCTATCTCCCAACCCCTAAGCCTCAAGTACCAATAATAAGAATTGATGGAAGCAAAAGCAGCTTTCAGCCTAGGCAGGGGAGCGTTATAGAAGTCCAGAACGGTATAGATACCCACGTTATTTAGCCTTAGGGTATTCCTTAGCTTGATGTAGGGAAGGTCCGTTAATTTAAGCTTGGAGTAGCAATCCAGAAAGTTATCTTTGTTTATCTCATCCAAGCCATCCGGCTTGTGCAGCCCCGCAGCCACCTTAGCCAGGAACCTATTAGGAGCAATCCCTATGGAGACCCTTACCCATTCCCCAATTTCATGCCTTATACGCCTCTTAATGTCGCAAGCGACCCCAGAGACGCTCTTTCCACGAAGGGCAGGAAAGCCCTCCAGATTTAGGGTGAACTCATCGATAGATTTGGGGGTAAAGTCTGAAGTGTAGCTGGAGACTATCTTTCTAAGCTTTAAGTGTACATCCCTATACTTCCATGGGTCAGGTGCCAGGACACAAAGGTCGGGACAAAGAATCTTTCCTTCCCTAACTCTCATCCCAACTCGAACACCCAGCCTTTTGGCCTCAACTGAGGGAGCGATAATACATCCTCCGGGAGAGTCATAGGCAGCAACTACCACCGGCTTTCCTCTTAAGTGAGGGTTAGCTTGTTGTTCAATAGTTGCAAAACAGGAGTTAAGGTCAATATGAAGAATGTAAGGGGGGTTGGGGTTAAAGGGCATTAAACTCATAAACAGCTAGTCAGCTAATCCATCAGAAATCTCTTCCAGTCTCCAGTGTAAGTTTTCAGTATCTAGAACCAGTCTAAAAAACAAAGTTTTGGTGGCCACGGAAAAAACATGATAGAGAGTTCTTCCTTCATGATAGGTGTGGTGTAAACCAATCTTGGCAATGGAATAAAGTCTATTCTCCCAAATTACCCACTTAGGATAAGCTTTTTGTTTCTTGCTGTCGTAGGCAAAGCTGACGGAAATTGGTTCTGAAACTTTCTGAATCATGTTTAAAAATATATGAATAAAACCCGAATACTTACTTTCTTTATAAACCGAAGAAAATACAAAATCAACTAGAAAAAACTGTAACATTTTCACTTCTTTTGTGTATATAATGGAAGACAGGATGGAAAAAATAGACCTTAATGCCAACGCTTCAGTCCCTATATTAGGTTTCGGTACCTGGAAACTTCAGGGGGATGTTTGTGAACAAGCAGTCCTTGATGCCCTCGAGGTAGGTTTTCGCCACCTGGATACTGCTGATTCATACGCCAACCACAAAAAAGTAGGAGCAGCTATTAAGAGAAGTTCCCTCCCGAGAGAGGAGATCTTCCTTACTACCAAACTGTGGCATGAGAAATTGACTAAGGGGGAAGTCAAAGATTGTGTCCAAAGATTTTTAGAAGAACTGCAGGTTAACTATATTGACCTTCTTTTAATTCACTGGCCCAACCATCTGGTTCCCATAGGAGAAACTCTGGAAGCGATGAACAGATGTAAAGAAGACGGTGTCGTAAAAGCTATTGGGGTTTCTAACTTTACCATCAAACACTTGGAAGAAGCTAAAAAAACCGGTTTTGATGTTTCAGTCAACCAGGTAGAATTTCACCCCAGTTTTAACCAAAAAGAACTAAAAGAATATTGTGATCAGAACAAAATTACGGTCGAGGCCCATTCACCCAATGGGCAGGGAAGAGACCTTCTTGCTCCTGAAATTATCGACATAGCAAGAAAGCACTTCGCTACCGAATACCAAATAATCCTAGCCTGGCTTAGACAAAAAGGAATCGTTGCCCTTCCTAAATCGACCAACCCTAAGCATATGAGAGAAAACCTTGAGTCATTAAAGCTTAATTTAAAAGATAACGAAGTTGAAGTTATCGAAAATCTTCCTCAGGGAGAGAGAGTAATTGACTTTGCTTTCTCTGAATTTAAAGGCTAGCGTGACACTTTTCTTTTGGAACTTCTCGGAATAATCTTCTGGACATCAATGTGCCAATTCCTCCAGTTTTTATTTCTTATAGCTACCTCATTTGGATGATTTCCATTAGAAATCACACTGTTTCCTACCACTTGGTTATTTTTATTCCTTTTACCCTTACTAAACTCAATCAATAATTCTCTCTCCACGAACAGAAAATAACTTAAACATTAATAATTTTCAATCATTTAAATTGTCGAGGAAATATAATATTATTACTGCTAATTTTGTGACTTAGGAAGAATATAAATGTCCTGGTTGTATTCACTTACCCCCACGAGTTCCCCTTCTCCTTCCAAAACACGCTCTAGGGGTCTACAGGCAAAGCAACCTCCCTTGGGACACTTGAAGTAGTTTATTTGTCGACCCAACTTCATCCTCTTAGCAACTTCTAAAACCCGTTCATAGGCATCGTGCGCATCGGGCAGCTTCTGCTCCACCGGTGAATCACTGGAATTGAGATACCAATAACTAGCCTTGTCCACTTTTCTTGTCTGAAGGTTACTGGCCAGCAAAAAATAAACGGAAAGTTGCATCGAATCTTCGTTTTCCTCATTCTTACCCGTCTTGAAATCAATAATGTGTACCGAATCGCTATCCTCCAAGTACTCAATCCAGTCAACCTTGCCACAGAGGATAATATTTTCCTCCTCACTAAACCAGTAATAGGGAAGTCCGTTCTCGGATTTCAGTTTTATGGCTTTATTCTTTAATGGCCCTGGATTTGCCTCAATATTCTTGAGCATTTCAAGGGCACGCTTTTTGTATTCATCTTCGGTCTCTTTGGAGATAAACCCTCCTCTTTTACCGGCAACTTGCGCCCAGGAAGCATCTAAAAAATCGCTCAAGGATGACCCAAAACGCTGGTCTTGAGGTAAAGTAGAAATACCATCAATAACTTCATGAACCACCTGCCCTAAAGCCAGAGGGGGAGTCATAACCGTAATTTTGTGACCAGACTTAGGATCTTTATAAACATTTCTTAGATAATAAAGTCTGGGGCATTTCAAGAAATCTCCCATTGAAGAATGGGAGACCCAAAGAGCTTTGTATTTATCTTTTGCCATAGGGATATTATAAACTAAAGTCCTTAGATTGAAGCCTTATAGATTTCAGATTTCCAGTTTGGCCACTTTTTCCCAGGAAGACTCATCCAAAACTGAGATTTCATTCTCGGAAACAATATACATAAAGTCACCAATATAAACACTTCGCTTCACCCCTGGGGACTCTATAGCCGTAGCCAATTTTAAAGTCTTATCCTTATAAGAAAGAATATAACCCCCTTTTCCTCCGGGAATAAAAACCACCTGATGGTCACTATCTTGGAGGAAGGCATGGTGGGTCGAGAGGACGTCACTCCAATATTCATCAAGAACATATTTAGAAATTTCAGTCGGTTTAGTAGGATCAGAAACATCAAAGAGAGACAGCTTAACCTTCTGCTCCTCTTTCCCAATCCCCAAAATTATCCCGTCAGATAACGGATGCAGGTAAGATGAGTAGCCGGGAATCTTTAACTCTCCCACCTTCTTGGGAGAGGCGTAGTCTTTAAGATCTAGAACATAAAAGGGGTCTGTTTCTTTATAGGTAACTACATAGCCATTGCTTCCCAGGAAGCGTACTGAATAGATTCTTTCTCCTTGGCCCAAATCCAGCACACTGCCAGAAATCCTAAGGGAGTCATCAAGAACGTAAACATCGTTAGCACTGGTTCCCGCAAGACTGTCTCCCGAAGTGGTAGCAATTCTTAAATGACTTTGGTATTCGTCCAAAGAAAACTGATTTAGAGGTCTTCCAGGAACCTCACCACTGGCTACCAAATCGAGTTTACCCAAATTAACCTTGGCAATCTTAGTTCTTTCCAAATCTCTCATGTGGGTTTTGGCATAAGCGTTCATCCTGTTGGTAAGTTCAGTTTGCAAAGTCAGCAGTGAGTCAGCAGTCAACGAGGAGTAGTATCTATCAAGAATTATTGAAAATTCTGTTAATTTAGCCTGGGTGCTGATATCCAAGTCCTTGAGTTTATTTATCTTAGCTAGGGCTTCTGCGGAAATAAGATCTTTTCCTTCACTAACATAAAAATCGTAAAAATAACCAATCATGTCTTTATAGTAAGTATCGGTCAGGTAGACTGACGAGTTGGAAACATAGGTAACTGAAAATCCAGATGAACCAAGGAATGAAATTTTCTGATCAACACTACCGTCCAGTGGATCAAGAGCAATTATGGTATACAAACTGTCAACCGGTGCTTCCACACTGGGGTGGTATATATCAGTACAGTTAATTGACAAGGTCGTTGTCCCCACTGAAAGAGGGATGGGGCAGACGGATCCGGAAGAAACAATATTTTTGGAAATAACATAAACAACCCCTTCAACCAACCTTGAAGAAACAATTTCGTTGTTGGTGTCATATTCAAACTGCCATTTGGACTGCGGATTAGCAGGGTCTGTTACATCATAACCATAGATAATATTGTCCGAAAAGACGACTAAATGATTCTTGTAGTAAAACATATCCCCAGCTTTGTCTATCGCACCCTTCTCCTTTAAGTCGGAATATGGAAAGGCAGATACAATCTTTATTTTCTGTGATTGGGTATAACTTTCCGGTAAGGGAACATCTTTAGAAACCCCACTACTACTCGTAGTGCCACTGCTACTGACCGTTCTCTCACCTTTAAGTAAATAGTTCTCTTGAGAAACATAAATATTCTTACCGTCAGTTTTGACAATATCCGCCTCGTCAATTCCTACAACCTGGACATTCGTTTGGGAAGCCCGCTCACTAGTTGCCGTAGTCGTGGACTCTTGTCCCGAATCCTTAGTTGCTGCATTAGGAGCTGCATAAACCCTGTCCTCGACAGTAACAAGGCCTCCGACACCAGTAGTTCCAGTGTAGAGAGTATTCTCGGAAGTGGATGTCAGATAACTGACAAATTCATCGTTACTGGCAAACTTGGTAAAAGATGGCGAGCTGGGAAGAAGCCCGGACAAACTATCTTTTATTTTTCCCGAAGTTAGAACATCTTTTACCTTTGGGTAAAGAAGGGAAATAATGACTATAGACAGGGCGATCATCACTAACGAAAAGGACTTCCTGCTCTGAAAGAAATTAATATTCGGAGTTTTAGTAGCTTGTGGAATCTCCTCCATACACTAAAGATATCACACCAATAGTGTTTTTGGCCAGACGACTTTGCTAATTTATAAATATACCCTCCGCGTTGTACAATTTACTAATGAAAAAGGTTATCCTTCTCTCCACCTTTATAGCTTTGAGCTTTATCGCTGGTTACCTCTTTAATTATCTTCTACCTCTAAAAACAAGCCAAAAGTCTATTGAGGTCTCGATTCTTAAAAAGGAAAGGCCGTTGGAACGCTACTCGATTGAAAATCTGCAAAATGCCAACATCTCTCCAGGGGAATTAACAATCACAACTCCCCCCGAAGAAGGAGGCAGTCTCTACACCTCAAGTACCTTTAATTTTTCCTTTCATCCTGGCCTGGATGAGAAGGTAGTTAAAAACACTACGGGACTTATAAATATTCCTAAAAGTGAAACAACCGACGCCAAGTTTCCAGCCGTGGTCATGATTAGAGGCTTCGTTGACCAGACTATTTATAAAACCGGAGTCGGGACACAGCGGGCAGGGGAGTATTTTGCCAGCCATGGACTAATTACTGTTGCCCCGGATTTCTTAGGTTATGCAGATTCAGACAGCGAAACGGATAACATTTTTGAAAGCCGATTCCAAACCTACACTACAGTTTTATCTCTTCTTAAATCAATTGACCAGATTCCAAACTGGGATGGGAAAAATATTTTCATTTGGGGTCACTCAAACGGAGGACAGATTGCTACCATTATCCTAGAAGTTACCAAAAAAGATTACCCAACTGTTCTATGGGCACCAGTTTCCAAACCCTTCCCGTATTCCATTCTTTACTACACCGATGAATCCGAAGACAAGGGAAAATTCATTAGGGCCAAACTGGCTGAATTTGAAACGGATTACGATGTCGAACAATACTCTTTGGATAACTATCTTGTGGATATTGCAGCCTCAGTTCAAATTCACCAGGGTACAGGAGATGACGCCGTTCCTTACACCTGGAGTAAAAATCTTTATAACACTCTCAAAGACTCTTATAAAGAAAGAGAACTGGAGTTAGATCTTATGTTTTATCTCTACCCAGGAGCAGATCACAACCTCCAACCAGATTGGCAAACCGTGGTTGAACGTAGTTTAAACTTTTATCAAAACCACTTGACAAACTAACCCCACCTGAATCATTATTAATTAATGCCTAAGAAGAGGTCGGTCAGAAAAGTCACCAAATTAAGAAGAGTCACCCCGAAGAGCACTTCCGGTATTTCTCTTAGTAGTTTGTTTATTCATTTAGTAATTAATGTTCTTACTCTTCTGGTTGTTGAATATATTGTCCCGGGGTTTAATTTCCTAGATTTATACTCAGCTGTGGTAGCCGCAGTAGTTATTGGAGTAGTTAATACCTTCATCCGACCAATCCTACAGATTATCGCCCTACCTATTTCCGTTCTTACTCTTGGAATTTCGGCTTTCCTCATCAATGTTGCCCTTCTTTGGGGAGTAGGCAGAATCGTTCCTGGATTTTCAATTGATAGTTTCACTACGGCCATCATCGCCTCTATCGTCATGGCTTTAGTCTCCTGGTTTCTTCACAAATTAGCACGGGATTAAAAATTGGCAGACTTTTGCTATAATCAAGGCTATGACTAAGAAATTTATTAAATCTAAAACTTTTCCCAATTCCCCTGGCCCTGGATTTAGAACGGCCAGTAGTTTTCGTGCAAAGACTTTTGGCAAAGCTCCGCAGATGAAATTTAATCCTTCGCAGTTTAGGACCCAACATAAGGGGGGATAGCTTCTCAAAGTCAAAAAAATGATGTATACTTGGCTACCGCAGGAGCGGTTTTTTAATGTCCATGGAAAAAACTAAACAAAATGTAACTTCGACAGTCGCTAAACTTGAAGACGGCACAGTCCAGATTACCTATGTTATCCCTTGGTCCGAAATTAAAAGCGCTCAAGAAAAAACCCTTGATGAGTTTGTTAAAACTACAGCCGTCCCTGGATTTAGAAAAGGTAAAGCCCCCAAGGATAAGGTTAAAGAGAAGGTTTCATATGACGATCTTATCCAAAAATCCCTAGCCACAATTCTCCCTGAAGCTCTGGCTGAAAGTATCAATAAGGAAGGCCTTAAACCAGCTATCTACCCAAAATTTGAACTGGTCGCAGCCGAAGAAGGCAAGGACTGGCAGATAAGAGCTATTACCTGTGAGCTACCTGAGTTTTCCCTTGGTGATTATAAAGACAAACTTAAAGGGGAATTAAAGGCTGGCACTATCTGGACACCTGAGAAAGGCTCACCCAAAAAAGAAGAGGGCAAGGAAGTCTCAGAAAGGGAAAAAGAACAAAAGATTCTAGAGTTTCTACTCAAATACGTTGAAATCAAGATACCTAAACTACTAACCGATGAGGAGGTCAATTCTCGTCTCTCGTCCCTTTTGGAAAAGATCGAAAAGCTTGGTCTTGCACTGGAGAGCTACCTTTCTTCCTTGGGCAAAGATGTAAATACCCTTAGAGCTGAATACGAAAAATCAGCTTCCGAAAACATTTCACTTGAACTGATTCTTAATAAAATTGCCATGGAAGAAAAAATTGAGGTTACTGATAAAGAAATCGAAGAACTTAAAAAAGTCGCTTTGGGAGATAAGACTCCACAAAGTCACGAGGCTGATCATGAACTGACACTCAGTGTAAAACACCTTCTTCTTCGTAAAAAAGCTTTGGAGTACCTGTCTTCACTAGCCTAAATTAGGGAGAAGGCCATTGAAAAATTCCCCCCTCTGTACTAAACTTCTGTCAAATTCCCATGACCAAGTCCACCAAGTCACAGACTCCTAAAAAGGAAAGAAGTGTTCAGAACATTCTTGAAACTCTAAAGGACATAGGAGCATCCTCGGCTGATGCGTTAACCAAAGACATTCTAAGACCGGAGGATTTTTTGGAACAAATCATCGGTTTTCCCCAAAAAGATAATTTTAGCGGTGATATTGCTCCTGGTGAGCAAGTTGAAATGGAGGACGTCTTCAGTGGTAAGAGGGATGAGGATGAGGCCACCAAAAGTCAACTTAACCTTGAACGACAACTTCTTAACCAAGAGAGGGCAATGATTGAAAAGAAAACCAACGAGTTAAAAATTCAACTACAAGCTATTATGGAGGAAGTCGTTGCTCTTTCTCAATCCACCTCCACCCTAGCCAAGGAAGTACAGATTGCAGCCATGCAGGCTCCAATCGAGCCAGGTGTTTACCACGTCATCTTTTTCGAGAAGCTATTGGAGTTTATTAAATCCTTCAGGAAAAAGGTTGATGAAGCAGCAGTTTGGCTCTATTCCACCAACAAAAGGGCTGAAAAGAAAAACTACTGGTCAATGTACAAGAAGAAGGGCAGTTCCTTCCTCCTTTCTCCAGACCACTATCTACAACGCTCAGCTGGATAGGTTGATGCCAGAGAGCCAAAAAGGTATAATTCCCATATCTGGACGGTTAGCTCAGTTGGTTAGAGCGTTTCTTTGACGTAGAAAAGGCCAGGGGTTCGAGTCCCTTACCGTCCACAAGTTGTCCTATTAAGGTTAAAGGTGTAAAATACCTCATAATCATAAGGCTGCCATCTTAGCCGCATTAGAAAGCGGCTTTTTATTTGGCCTTAAACTACAAATTATGGATACCAGAAACATAGCTATCATTGCCCACGTTGACCACGGAAAAACAACTCTCGTGGATGCTCTTTTGAGGCAATCACATACTCACTTGAATAAGGAACAGGCTGGGGAAGAGCAAATCCTAGATTCTAATGAACTTGAGCGTGAACGTGGAATTACCATCTTTTCCAAAAACGCCTCAGTTATGTACAAGGGCGTCAAGATTAATATCATTGATACCCCAGGGCATGCTGATTTTGGTGGGGAAGTCGAAAGGGTTCTTTCTATGGCTGACGGAGCACTCCTTCTAGTAGATGCTAAAGAAGGTCCCATGCCCCAAACCAGATTTGTCCTTAAGCAAGCTCTTTCGATGGGCCTCAAGATTATTGTGGTTATTAATAAGATAGATAAGAAAGACGCCAGGCCTTCCTTTGTTGTAGATAAAACCTTTGATTTGTTTATTGAATTGGGGGCCGATGAAGAAACTGCCGTCTTTTCGGCTATTTACGCCTCAGGAAAAGAAGGAAAAGCTGGCATAAGCCCCAACTCCGCCGATATGGTGGATATCTCCCCAATTTTCGATGCTATTTTAGACCAAGTTCCAGCTCCCACTGGAGATCCTGATAAACCCCTGCAAATGCGTATCTCAACCTTAGGCAAAGATGACTACAAAGGAAGAATCGCTACAGGCAAAATCTATAACGGAGTAATTAAAAATGGCCAGGAAGTTGCTCACATCAACCGTGAGGGAGCGATTTCAAAGTGGAGAATCACTTCTATTTCTGCTTTTTCAGGTTTAGAGAAGGTATATGTCGAAGAGGCAAGCGCGGGAGACCTTGTTTCCATCACCGGAATCTCAGACATTACCATCGGGGAAACCATCGCTGACCCAACAAGTCCCGTAGCTCTTCCACTTTTATCTATCGAGGAACCAACCGTAAAAATGGTTTTTATGGTCAATAATTCTCCTTTTGGAGGAAAAGAGGGCGAATTCAAGACTTCTAGCCAAATTGCCAAACGTCTTTATAAAGAACTCGAAACTGATGTTGCCCTTAGAGTTGAAGATAATCCTGATGGCACCTGGACAGTATCAGGAAGGGGAGAGCTTCATTTAGCCATCCTTATTGAAAGGATGCGCAGGGAAGGCTATGAATTTCAAGTCTCCCGTCCTTACGTCATTACCAAAACTATTGACGGAAGAGTGCACACTCCTTTTGAAAAAGTATATATAGAAACTCCTGAGGAGTATTCAGGAACAGTCATCCAAAAAATGGGCCAGAGACACGGACAAATGAATAACATGGAAACCGTTGAGGGAATTGTATACTTGGAGTTTACCGTAGCTACTAAAGAACTGATTGGTTTTAGAAGTGAGTTTACTACTGATACCAAAGGTTTGGGAATCATTAACACTTCCTTCTTTGATTTTCTTCCCGATGATGGTTTTGTCAGAACCAGAGAAAGAGGATCCCTAGTAGCCCACGAAACAGGAGAAACCAGACTCTATGGACTGGTTAATGTCCAAGAAAGGGGAGAGCTTTTTTATGGCCCGGCAGTTGCGGTCTATAAAGGAGAGGTTGTCGGCCAGAACGCCAGAGCCGGAGACATGAGTGTTAATGTCTGTAAAGAAAAACAACTTTCAAATATGAGGTCAAAAGGAGACGGTCCAACTGACCACTTTAATACCCCCAAAACAATGAGTTTAGAAGAGGCTTTAGAGTACATTGATGACACTGAACTAGTGGAAGTAACTCCAAAAAACATTAGAATAAGAAAGATCGTTCTCGACGAGGTTGAAGAGCGTCGTCAGCAGAAACTTAAGAAAAAATAACTTTTTTTGCTACAATATGTAAATCCAGGGCCGTTAGCTTAGTTGGTAGAGCGTCTGGCTGGCAGTCAGAAGGTCGCCGGTTCGAATCCGGCACGGTCCACAGTTGAATATTTCAGATAATCTGCTACACTGAACCCCATAGTAAGATATTAGTATCCGCAGTTTAACAAATATAGAACAGGAGGAGTTGTCTAATGTACAGATACTTCGTTTCTTACGCAGTTACTAAAGGACGTCGAACTACGTGCACCATCACAACCGATAACAAAATCTTAACCGAACACGACATTGAAGAACTCAAAGAAAAAATCAAAGAGGTAAAGAAAACCCCAGTGGAACACATCATTTCCTTTGGCTTACTAGACATGCCGTCCCCGGAAGAAATCGGAGAAGAGGAGATGTAAATGTCTGAACCGGTTATTCACCTTCTAGGTGGGGCATTGACAGGAACAACTTTGTCAATTGTTTCACTACATTTCGACCGACAAAAAGAACCGGATAAAACAGGCCATGTCTTTTCCAAAATTAATCTAAAAACGATTGTCTTTGACCTGTTTACTTTCAGCCTTATCGGGGCAGGAATTGATCTAGATCATTTCGTCTCACTTCCATTCCTCGCCGTAAGGAAGCCGTTGCACTACTTACTACCAGCTGTCTGGACGATCATTGCCGTCGCCTACTTGTTTGCTCTCAGACGTAAAAGAATTGCACTAAAAGCATTTCTTCTGGGCTTAATTGGAGCCATTTGTAGTCATTGGATACTCGATTACTTTTTTGTAGTCATGTATGCCGATTACGAACTCCTGTTTTTTTACGCAAATGCGTATGGAGAAAAAATAAAATTACTATACACATTACGACTCGGACCAGGTCCTTAAAAAAAGATCTGGTCCGTTTTTTTGCCAAATTGACTTAACTACTCATAAACTGTTAAGATTACTTTAGTTGTACGCTTGTATTTGGATTCACCAACCGAAAAGTATAACCGAGCTGTTCTCGAAAAAAACAAAAAAGTCCACCGGAAGTGGAGAATGGAAGTGGAACCACGGCATAAACCGTCTTCTTTATCTATAGAACGACGGTTTTTTTGTTTTATAATAGAAGTATGGATAAAAATGAAGACAATCTAAAAGCAATGAGACATTCGGCCGAGCATGTCTTGACTCAGGCTGTCTTAAAACTTTTTCCCAAGATAAAAATGGCCATGGGCCCAGCAACTGATGAAGGTTTTTATTTCGACTTCGACCCCAACGGTGAAACAGTTTCCGAAAGTAATTTTCCCAAAATCGAGACAGAAATGGCTAAAATCATCAAGGCGGACCTCCCCATTAAAAAAGAGGAAATCTCGCCCGAGGAAGCCAGAAAACTGTTTGCCAATAACGAATACAAGCTGGAGTGGGTTAATGAAATCGACGATAAAAAAGAAAAAGCTACTGTCTACTGGACAGGGGAAGATTTTGTAGATTTCTGTAAGGGCCCGCACGTTACCTCAACCGGAAAAATTGGGCCAATTAAACTCCTTTCCATTGCCGGAGCTTACTGGCATGGAGACGAGAAGAACAAAATGCTTACCAGGATTTACGGAACCTGTTTTCCTTCCCAGAAAGATCTGGATACCTACCTCGTTTTTCTGGAAGAAGCAAAAAAACGAGATCACCGCAAGATCGGAAAAGATTTAGATCTTTTCAGTATTGATAACTATGTCGGACCAGGACTTATTCTCTGGCATCCAAAGCTATCCATAGTCAGGGAAGAAATTGAACTGTACTGGAGGAAGGAGCATCGAAAACACGGTTATCAGTATGTTTACACTCCGCACGTCGGACAGGACAACCTTTGGAGAGCCTCGGGGCATTTGGATTTCTTCAAAGAAGGGATGTATCCGCCCATGTCAATGAAATCAAAAGACAAGGACGAAGATACTGCCTATTTTGTTAAGCCAATGAACTGTCCCTTCCATGTCAGGATCTATAAATCCAGACCCAGAAGTTACAAAGAGCTGCCCATCAGATGGTGCGAGCTGGGAAGTGTCTATCGATATGAAGAATCGGGAGTTCTCCACGGCATGCTTAGGGTTCGCGGCTTTACCCAAGATGATTCCCATGTCATATGCCGGGAAGACCAGTTTATAGAGGAAGTTAATGCCATTTTAGATTTTGCCCTGGAAATGAACAAGGCCTTTGGTTTCGAGGACCTCAAAGTCTACCTGTCCGTAAGAGATTTGAAAGATAAACAAAAATATGTTGGGGAAGAGAGGGTGTGGAACCTTTCTGAGCAAACTCTGGAGGAAATTCTTAAGGATAGAAAAATCTCCTACCAAAAAGATGTTGGTGGAGCAAAATTCTACGGTCCGGCAATTGATCTTAAGGCTGTAGACGTTTTGGGAAGGGAATGGCAAGGAACAACTATCCAGCTAGACATGAACCTACCATCCAGGTTTTCCATGACCTACATAGGTGAAGACGGCAAGGAACATACACCTATAATGCTTCACCGAACTCTACTGGGATCAATGGAGAGATTTGTCGGAACCTTAATTGAGCATTACGCCGGAGCTTTTCCTGTATGGTTATCCCCGGTCCAAGTTAAGGTTCTTCCAATTACCGACAAAAGTCTAAAATTTTCTAAGGAAATCCACGAAAAACTTAAAACCGAAGACATTAGAACCGAATTGGATGACCGCAACGAAACCTTGGGGGCAAAAATCCGAGATGCCCAATTGGAGAAGGTTCCTTATATGCTAATAATCGGAGAAAAAGAAGAGCAAGTAAAAGCCGTTTCCGTAAGAAGCAGGAGCGGCAAGGATATTGGACAGATGAAATTGGAGGATTTTATCAAGGACATCAAGGAGCAAATTACTTCCAAGGCTACAAAACAAATATAGCCTTGATTGATCCCTGTTTTTAGCGTAAAATTGCAAAATAGTTTCTAAGTTGAAAAGCGTAAATATCAATTGGCGAATAAATAACCAGATCCGTAGCCCGGAGGTAAGGGTTATAGGGTCAGACGGAAAGCAGATCGGAATATTAAAACTTTCCGAGGCTTTGGCGAAAGCTAATGAAGAGGGCTTAGATTTAGTCGAGATCGCCCCCACAGCTAAACCACCAGTTGTTAAAATTACCGAGCTGGGAAAACTCCGTTACCAGGAACAAAAGAAACTAAAAAAAGAAAAGCGGGGAATCAAGGGCGGTGAAACAAAAGAAATTAGGTTTTCTCCTTTTATAGGAGAGGCAGATTACAATACTAGGGTAGGAAGGATCAGGGAATTCTTTGAAGAAAAGAATAAAGTCAGAGTCGTGGTTAAATTCGGCGGACGACAGATGGGTAGCAAAGATTTTGGCTACCGTCTGATAGAAAGAATCATAAAAGAGTTTGATGGAGGAATAAATATCGACATGCCACCAAAATTCTTAGGACGACACTTAACCTGCGTCATCTCACCAATGAACAAAAAGGTGATCTCTACCGAAACTAAACAGGACGATACTAAAGAAGAAGTTAAAGAAAATAAATAACAATGCCAAAAGTAAAAACAAAGAAAATAATTACCAAGCGTTTTAGAATTACCAAAAAGGGTAAGGTCTTGCGTGGACAATCTTTCCATAGACATTTGAATTCCAAGAAATCATCTCGCAGAAGAAGAAAGCTGGGAAGAGTTGTCCTTACCGGAAAATTCCATGCCAGAAAAATTAGAAAGGCACTGGGCGTAAGAACCAATAAAAAGGTCGCCCCCAAGAAATAACATGAGAGTCAAATCAATTGCAGCCAGAAGGCACAGAAGAATATTATCCCAAGCTCGTGGCTTTAAACAAGCTAGACGCGTAAGAGTAAAAGACGCAAAAGAGGCCATCCTCCATGCAGGTCAGTATGCTTTCCATGGAAGAAAACTTAAGAAACGTGATTTAAGAGCTCTCTGGATAACCAGAATCAATGCCGCTGCAAGAACGGGAGAGCTTTCTTACTCCAAGTTTATTTCTCTTCTTAAAACCAAAAAAATTGAAGTGGATAGAAAAATTCTGGCTGAAATTGCCGTGAGTGATCCAGACACTTTCCAAAAGATTGTTGACAAGGTAAAAAAGTAGTTAGACAATAGTTTAAATATGAAAATAACAATTAATAGTTTTTTGTTTTTTGCTACCTCCTAAACCAGGGGGAAGGTTTTTTGTAAAAAAACGTTCTAAACCAACCTCCTAAATTAAGGAGGTTTTTTGTTTTTTGGAGGTGAAAAATCATGGTAGAAAACAAACCAGAAGAAAAAAATAATTCAACCGTTGAACAAATATTAGGCAGCCAGGTACTAAAAATTCTATATATGAAGGGAGTAATGGTTAAAACTGGGCCAAACGGTTCGATAACCGGAAGTGTATTGAGTAGCTCACCCTTAGGTCAGTCCATAGATTTATTAACAAACGTAAAAATTGCAGATGTTACAATTCATGCTGACGAATGTGTCAAAGGAGAAATATGCGAGAGGAACATGATCTAGAAATAGTTATCAGATACATTTAGAATTAGTAATTACACAAATGCAGGAAAATATTCAAAACGCGAAAAATGAGGCTTTGGCCCAGATTATGGAAGCCAAAGGCGCTACCGAAATAGAAGAAATTCGTGTAGCCTACCTGGGACGCAACGGAAAAATTAACGAACTTCTCAAAAACATTAAAGATGTGCCCCCGGAAGAACGCAAGATGTTCGGTATATCCATCAACGAATCAAAAAACACCATTACAAATGCTCTTGCCGAAAAGAAAAACTCTTTTAAGGAAAACGCCCGTGAATGGTTTGATCCAACAATTCCCGGCATTAAACCCAAGATAGGCCATTTGCATCTTATTACACAAGCTATTGATGAAATTGCCAGAACCTTTGAAAACATTGGTTTTGTTAGAGCCCGCTACCCCGAGGTCGAATGGGACTTCTTTGCTTTTGAAGCCCTGAATATGCCGCCCAGTCATGCAGCTAGGGATGAATGGGAGACTTTCTTTGTAGATTCTCCTAAAAACCCCAAATACGGACAAGCTGTTTTGACTCCCCACACTTCAAACGGGCAGGTAAGGGAAATGTTGCGGGTCAAAACTCCTCCCATAAGAATGGTTAATATTTCCAAGTGTTACCGTAGGCAAGCAGATGTCTCCCATGTCCCCATGTTTCACCAGTTTGAAGGTTTAGTCATTGATCACGATATTTCTATCATTCACCTTAAGGGGACCCTCGATTATTTCGCTCGCAGCTTTTTTGGGCCAAAAAGAGTTACCAGGCTCAGGCCTTATCACTTTCAATTCACCGAGCCGTCATTCGAAGTTGATATCAGCTGTGGCGTCTGCTCAGGAAAAGGGTGCAAGTTCTGCAAGGAAGGATGGGTTGAACTTGGGGGGGCCGGCATGGTTCACCCTAATGTCTTAAAATACGGAAAAATTGACCCTACGAAATACTCCGGATTCGCCTTCGGTTGGGGAGTAGAACGAACATACCTTATGAAAGAGGGCCTTAATATCCCGGACATTAGACTGCTATACAGTTCCGACTTAAGATACCTAAAACAATTCTAAAATGGACTTATTAATTCCGGACAACTGGCTTAAAGAGTATTTGAAAACAAGCGCTACGCCAAAGAAAATCGCGGAAGCCTTGTCTCTTCATGGCCCCTCGGTTGAAAGGGTTAACCAAACTAAATTCGGTACGGTCTACGCTATTGAAGTAACCTCCAACCGCGTTGACACTGTGGGTGTTTACGGGATAGCCAGAGAAGCAGCGGCCATCCTACCCCGAATGGGAATAAAAGCTTCACTTAAGCCCCTTCCCGACACTAAAGTCTCTTTTACCAAAAGAGTAGACTACCTAACAGTATCCGTTGATCACAAATTATGCCCCCGTTTTGCAGCCATACTTATTAAGAACGTTAAAATTGCCCAATCTCCAAAGTGGATGTGTGAACGCATTGAAGCAGTTGGTTTAAGACCCATCAATAACATTGTCGATATTTCCAACTACATCATGCATGAAATAGGCCAACCTGTACACACTTTCGATTACGATAAAATCGCTAAACACACCATGATTCTCCGCGCCAGCAAGAAAGGTGAGATATTAACCACCTTGGATGAGAAATCACACACCCTTCCCGGAGGGGATATTATCATTGAGGATGGAGACGGAAGAATCATTGATCTTGCAGGAATAATGGGTGGACTAAATAGTGCTGTAGATACCCAAACCAAGAACGTTCTCCTTTTTGTCCAAACATACGATCCGGTGAGTATCCGCAGAACTTCTATGACCCTGGCTCATAAAACCGAAGCCTCTATCTTATTTGAAAAGGGACTGGATACCAATCTAGTCACTGAAGGGATTAAAAGGGGTATTGAACTCTTTACTAAAATCACCCAGGGACAAGTCGATGCCCACGCTTTGGATCTTTACCCTAACCCTCCCAAAGAAAAAACTGTCTCAACTAACCTGGATTTTATTGAAAGGGGATTGGGAGTTAGTCTGACTTCTACCCAGGTCAGTCAGTTTCTAACTCCCCTCGGGTTTACCCTCACTTGGAATAAAAGGAACTTTCAAGTTAAAGTTCCTTCATGGAGAAATAAAGATATTTCTCTTCCTGAAGATATCCTCGAGGAGATTGCCCGTGTCTACGGATACTACAAACTGCCATCCATTCTCATGAGTGGAGACATCCCTGAAGCAATTCCAGATTCTCCCTTTAAATTTGAAAATGAAATAAAACTCACCCTTAAAAGTTTGGGAGCCTATGAAATCTATACCAACTCGCTAGTCTCGGAGAAAAAAACTGGAGTTAGCTCTCTCAAACTTAAAAACCCCCTGGGGAAAGATGGAGAATACCTAAGAACAACTCTCAGGCCATCCTTAATTGAAGCTGTTAAGACCAATAGTTTTGAGAAGGAACCTTTTCATCTTTTCGAAATGGCAAATGTCTACCTTCCAAGAAGGGGGGATTTGCCCGATGAGAAAATGACCCTTGCAGGAATATTCGCCAACACTGATTACAGGGAAGCAAAGGGCATAATTGAAACTCTCTTGGACAGTCTACATTCAAAATATTTCTTCGAAACCGAGGACTCACAATTCTTTAAGCCTTCACACCGCTTAAAAATCATTTCTGGCCAAGTTGTTCTCGGCCAGTTTGGCCAAATCGAAAACACCAACTATATCTATTATGAATTCTATCTAATGGCTTTAAATAAAGCTGCAAGTCACGTTGGCGTCTTTACTCCTATCCCACAATATCCTCCCCAAATAGAAGATATTACTATAACCTTTCCAGAAAGAACTGTTATAGGTGGTGTTATTAAGCTTCTTGAAGAGCAAACTTTTATCACAAAAGTGGAACTAAGGGATATTTATAATGATTCATATACCTTCCGCATTAACTACCAAAATCCATCAAAAACCTTAACTGACCCGGAAGTAGAAAAAATAAGAAAGAACCTCCTAAAGCTTGTTCAGGATAAGTTCGGAGGAACATGTGCCTAAGATAAATTTCACTAAGGAGCAGGTGTGGGGGTAGAGGTTGCGTCCCAGGAAGTGTTTACTCCAACAGTAATTGTCCGTTCACCCTCTTTGCCATTAGAATCCTTGGCCTTAGCCAAAATTGTATGCACCCCGGTAGACAAACTTTTAGCCTGGTACTCATAAGGGGGTGAGGTAAAACCAATGATTCTTGAACCATCGATATATAAGTCCAACTGGGTAATATCGGCTGTGGAATCGGCTGTAATTTTGATATCAAAGCTGTCTGACAAATTAGAATCATGATCTGAAGGATTAGTAATATTCACTATTACTGGATTGGTCGCTCCACAGTAATCGGTTGGCGGGTGATATTTTTCATCAGTCTGAGTATTAAGCCAATTCAGGATTCCCTCCTGCCATTTATTGGTCCCCGTAGACCCGGCTGTGGGATCTTCTTCCTTGAAGACAAAGAACTCTTTCTCTTCATAGTTATTTCCATTGATGTCGGCGGGATTGGCTAACTTACCATCGTTTTTACAAAGCTTAAGCTTTACGTGGACTGTATCCTCTCCAGGCTCTGTACCCTTAGCAAAAATCTCACCTCTTTCGGCAAAGCCGTCATGGGCCGCATAACCAGAAACCATATCTACCTGGACAGAGACTATACCATCGGGTTTTTTGAACGGTTTGTTTGCCTTACCCTCCAAAGCCTGGAGAAGAATTTTTCTCCAAATGGGGGAGGCACCCGAAACACCCGAAGCCACTTCTTTCATTGGAGTATTATCATTATTTCCAACCCACACGCCAACTACCGCATCATCATTTCCACCGATTGTCCAGTTATCTCTTTTATCATTAGTAGTACCTGTTTTGACCGCTATTGTTCTTCCAGAAATGTTTAGAAGGGAGTTGGTACCGAAAACTTCCTTCCTTGCACTATTGTCAGAAAGAACATCAGCAATCAAATACGCTTGTTCCGCAGTTAAAACTCTCTTGCCTTTCTTGGGTTCAACACTTTCCAGAACCTTGCCATCACTATCCTCAACTTTGAGAATAGATACCGGCTCTATCTTATATCCCTGGTTCATGAAAGCGCCGTAAGCCCCAGTAAGTTCCAAAAGCTTGACCTCTCCACCTCCCAAGGTAAGAGAAAGTCCGACCCTGGATAAAGTCTCCTTAGTCGGTTGAAGCGAGGTAATCCCCAGATCATACGCAGTTTGGAGCATGTCCTTTACCCCGACTAAGGCAAGCATTTTTACCGCTGGAATGTTAATTGAATTTCCCAGGGCATATCTAACCTGAACTGGACCACGATATTTCCCATCGTAATTAACAGGAACATAGGCAGGCTTTCCTTCACCTCCCGGAAATTCTGTGGATACATCCATTAGTAAGGTAGACGGGGTATAACCTTTCTTAAAACCAGTAACGTAGGTGATAGGCTTAATGGCTGAGCCTGGCTGCCTCAGAGCGGTGGTAACATTTACCTGCCCGTCATAGTCAGGGTCATTAAAGTTTTTCGACCCCACCATGGCCAAAATTTCTCCTGTCTCAGGATTGAGGACTACTGCTGCCCCATTAGTAATGTGCACTGACTCAACCTTAGCAATCTCTTCTGAGACAATCTGTTGGGCCATATCTTGAAGTTCCAAATCTAGAGTGGTAGTAACTGTAAGGCCTCCTTGCTCAATAGCGTTTTCGCCATAACGCTCATCAAGAATTTTTTCCACATACTGCACAAAATGGGGAGCTTTAAAGCTATCACCTTTCTCCAAGAAGGTAACCGAAGAAAGCTGGCTGGCAGCCTCTTCTTGCTGCTCCTTGGTAATATAACCGTCTTCCATCATTCTTCGTAAGACATTTTCGGCCCTGGCAACATATGCTTTAGGTGTAGAAGAATAGGGAGAAAAAACCGAAGGATTTTGGGGAATACCAGCCAAAATTACAGATTCTACCAGATTTAAATCCTTAACCTCTTTACCAAAATATGTTTCAGCAGCCGCTTCAACACCCCACAGCGTTCCCCCATAAGGAACCTCGTTTAAGTACATTTGTAAAATCTCATCTTTGGAATATTTCCTTTCAATCTGAGTTGCAAGAATAAATTCCTTAATTTTACGAAAGACGGTTCTTTCTGAAGAGAGAAGAACGTTTTTGACCAGTTGTTGAGTTAGGGTGGAACCACCTTGGACCTTTCCTTTAAATACGATATTAAATACCACCCTCAGATAACCGGCCGGGTCAAAACCTTGATGTTTATAGAAGTTCTTGTCTTCGATCGCTATTGTGGCTTGTTTTAGATAAAGAGGCATTTCCTCAAAACTGGCCGGAGTTTGGCGCTTTTCTTCATAGATATCATAAAGAGATTTGCCGTTTCTATCCAAGATCTTAGTAGAAAAACCCTCACGCCTAACCACTTTGTCAGGAGAGGGGAGGTTGAAAGCAAATACTGGGACAATAATAAAGAAGGCGATAATAACCAGAATCACCCCCAAGAAGGCTAATCTAGTTATTTTCATAATACGTCTACTTTTATAGACACTTTCACGCCTTCTCATTCTCTCTTTCCACATAGACTAATGATAACAAAATATACCTTAATCATCCATTTGAGAAAATA
>Ga0265297_10004591_pt1 | contig 22267 bp, 16 predicted proteins | sample Munlanlwell13791_FD_192502 | JGI IMG/M metagenome (GOLD analysis project Ga0265297, IMG submission 192502) | Leachate microbial communities from a municipal landfill in Southern Ontario, Canada - Leachate well 137-91 | ecosystem: Engineered > Solid waste > Landfill > Unclassified | place... | reverse complement strand
CCCACCGCGAAAAAGTCGTCGCTCATCTCGAAGGGCTGGTCAAGAAACACAAGCAGAACATCGATGCGTTCCTTAAAGAGAAGTTAGCCAACCTCACCTTTCTTGCCCGCACCTTCAGCTACGAAGAGCTTTCCGATGAGGAGTTTCTGAAAGACAGGCTGGAGATGCTTCAACAGACCTATGGCCCGTTTTGTGTAGACCTTGGAGTCATAAATGCGAGAGGCGTTCAGATGTGCTATGCAGGCCCCTTTCAACTGGTAAAGGCCTCCTATGGGGATGCAGACTGGTTCAAAGAATCGATGAAAAGGGAATATTACATCAGTGATGTCTTTTCCGGACTTCGGGGTCTTCCCCATTTTATCATCGCCGTCAGGGAAAACTGGCGGGGAGATCCATGGATTTTTAGAGGGACCATCGATTTCGTGGCATTCAACAGCCTGGTCGAGCACATTCGCATCGGTCAGACAGGTTTTGCCTTCATTCTCAACCGGAAAGGAGAACTCCAGACCAAACCCTCGTACCCTGTCCAGGGCGTTCATGAGCCCTATGCGGCCATCTTGAAGAAAAAATATGGTCCTGAGGACCAGGTCACCACCTTCGAGTGGAAGGATGAATCCGGGGTGAAAAACCTTTATGTGACGGCCTTTCTAAAGGGGGGAGACTGGATTCTGGTATATCAGCAGAAGGTCTCTGACGCTTTTTCAGATTTTGAAAGGGCCTTGCGTATGACATTAGTGTTTTTGGGGATAGGCCTTCTGGGTATATCTACGACGGCATTTCTCCTCTCAAAAAGGATGGTGGGCCGAATCGCGAAGTCTGACTTGGAAAAACACATGATGAACGAACAGGTGGTGGAAACAGGGAAACTCGCCTCGGTGGGGGAACTGGCAGCCGGCATAGCCCATGAGATTAACAACCCCGTAGCCATCATGGTGGAAGAGGCGGGTTGGATCGGAGACCTCCTGGAGGAAGAGGATTTCAAGGACGGAACCAATCTGAAGGAATTCAGGCGGGCCCTGGCACAGATAAATACCCAAGGTAAACGCTGCAAGGAAATCACGCACAAACTCTTGAGCTTTGCGCGGAAGACAGACGAAAGGGTCCAGGAGTTCGATATCCATGAAGTGATTGAGGATATCGTGGCGCTTTCAGCCCAGAGGGCCAAATACAGCAACGTGGTCGTCAAGCTCACGCTTGCAGATGATCTCCCAAAGGTCAGACTATCCCAGGCGGAACTGCAGCAGGTGCTCCTCAACCTGATCAACAACTCCCTTGACGCAATGGAAAAGCAGGGGGGAACCCTTGAAATAAGCAGCAGAGCGGAGGAGGAAGGGAACCTGGTTATAGAGGTAAAAGATAACGGGCCGGGCATACCTGCCGTTAACCTGGAACGGATATTCGACCCATTCTTTACCACCAAACCCGTGGGCAAAGGAACGGGTCTGGGGCTGTCCATATGTTATGGAATCGTCAAGAAACTTGGCGGAGAGATAGAGGTGTCAAGCACAGTAGGCGTCGGAACCACGTTCCGTATAAAAATGCCTCTGGAGAAAATTATGGCCCAAGGGCCTGTAAACGGGAAAGGAGAATAGCTTATGGCGATGGTAAAGGTCATGCTGGTGGACGACGAGGTCCCCTTTGTGGAGACCATGACAAAGCGTCTCACAAAGAGAGACCTGGATGTGACCACCGCGTTCAGCGGAAAAGAGGCGCTGAATGCCCTGGCAGGGAATCAGGCCGTTGAGGTGGTGATTCTCGACGTCAAGATGCCTGGCATGGACGGCATAGACACCCTGAGAGAGATCAAACGTCTCTATCCGCTGGTTGAGGTCGTCATGCTCACCGGACATGCTACCGTGGAGTCTGCCATAGAAGGGATGAAACTGGGTGCCTTTGATTACCTTATGAAACCGTGCGATGTGGATATACTTCTGAAGAAGGTCCAGGAGGCGGCAGCCAAAAAGCGGCAGCATGAGGATAAGATCATTGAGGCGCGCCTCAAGGAGATTACCACACGGCGGGGTTAGAAGGATAAAGAGAACATGCCTGACCGTATCAAACTTCTTCTCGTGGATGATGAAGAGGCCTATGTGAATGTCCTGGCAAACAGACTTATGCGCAGGGACATGGATGTGACCAAGGCCTACAGCGGTTCCGCAGGCATCCAGGCCCTTAGAGGCCAGGACTTTGATGTCGCCGTGCTCGATCTCAAGATGGAGGATATGGATGGCATTGAGGTGCTCAAGATCTTCAAGAAGATGGATCCGCGCCTCAAGGTCATCATGCTGACAGGACACGGATCGGCCCAGGCAGCCAGAGAGGGCATCGCCCTGGGGGCCTCCGGTTACCTGACCAAACCCTGCGAGTTGGAAGAACTGGTGGAGAAAATTCGAGAGACTGCCGGAGTAGAGGAGGATGAATCCATTGGACGGCGTTAGCGTATTATTGGTGGACGATGAGGCGGAGTTTGTGAATACCCTGGCTAAGCGGATAAACAAACGAAACATCAACGCCTCATCTGTGGAGAGCGGAGAAGCGGCCCTTGATTTTTTAGAGAACCATGCCATAGACGTGGTCGTGCTGGATGTAAAGATGCCGGGGATGGGCGGTATCGGGACGCTGAGGAAAATCAAGGAACGACATCCGCTGACAGAGGTCATTATGTTGACCGGCCATGCCAATGTAGAGGTGGCGATCCAGGGGATGGAGCTGGGGGCCTTTGACTATCTCATGAAGCCGATGGCCATCGACGACCTCTTGTACAAGATCGAGGACGCCTCGAAAAGGAAGTTTCTTCATGAAAAAAAGATCGGCGAACGGGCCGGTTATTCCGCGAAAGAGTGAGACAGGGGCCTTGAAACTCAGGACATAACACTGAAGGCTCGACGTTCGAAAGGGTGCGGCTTTGGATATTGAAACCTACAATAACTTTAGGCACTTTAGGCAATTATTCGGGTTGCGGCTGTTAGGCCGCCTTAAGAGTCTAATGGCCAATTAACCATACTTATTGAATTCGGAAAGGAGCATACTGAAAATGAATTTCTTCAGGGCGTGGGGAAAATTTATGATGATGGGCGCGATAGCCCATGCGAGATGGGAGGTGGATGTATCCAGGACGATACTTGGAGACAGACGTCGTTTGATCCTGCTGGGGCTTCTCACAATCCCGATCATATGGGGGGGGATTGCGTTTGCCGAAGAGATCGGAGCGGCCCTCCCCGAACTGCTGGGCGGCAAGAAGGCCTACAGTCCTGCCTTTTACAGTACCGGCATCTTCATCGTTTCTATTCTCATCGGGGTGGGGGCCGGACTGATTACCGGCTGTATCGGCGCCGGCGGCGGCTTTATCATCGCTCCCGCCCTTATGAGCGCCGGGATCAAAGGCATCCTGGCCGTGGGCACCGACCTCTTCCATATCTTTGCCAAGGCGATTATGGGGAGCGTCATCCACAGGAAGCTGGGGAATGTCTCGGTCCCCCTGGCCGTCGTCTTCCTGATCGGCGCCATCATCGGCGCGACCGCGGGCGGACTGATCAACCGGGTGCTTTACGAGATCAATCCGGTCCTCAGCGATGCGTTTATTACGACCATTTACTCCCTCATGTTGGGATTCTTAGGCATCTACTCCATGAGCGATTTCCTCCGCGCAAGAAGCGCCGATAAGCGGGTTGCCGCCCCCCATGGCGGCGGAGACGCCCACGGCGGCAGGACTGAGGGGGCGGAGATGGGCAATCTTCCCAGGAAGATCCAGGCCATGAAGATCCCACCCATGGTGAAGTTCGATCACGATCTGGCCCCGGGAGGAAGGAGCATTTCATGGGTGTTCCTGGTCCTCAGCGGCGCACTGGTGGGGCTGGCCGCGGGGATCATGGGGGTCGGCGGCGGGTTCCTGACATTCCCGATCTTTGTTTACATGCTGGGCGTCTCCTCCATGACCACGGTGGGGACCGATATCTTCCAGATCGTCTTCACCGCAGGGTATGCGGCCATCAGCCAGTACGCCATCTACGGATTCATCTTCTATACCCTGGCCATGGGCATGCTGTTAGGGTCTCTGATCGGGATCCAGGTGGGCGCCATGGTGACCAAGGTTGTCCCCGGCATCACCATTCGGGGCTTTTACGCCATGGCGGTGCTCGCCGGCTTTGTAAACCGGATCTTCGCCCTGCCGGGCAAGTTGGGGGAAATGGACGTTATTCCCATCTCACGGCAGACAGGGGCCGTCCTGGACACCATCGGCGTGTGGGCCTTTTTCGTTGTCATCGGCGGGTTTTCGGTCTGGGTGATCGGCACGTTTTTAGTCAACATCCGTGTACTCAAGGGAGAGGGGGTGCGATCATGATTGCGAACAAAAAGGAGTTTTTCGGCGGCCTGGCCATGCTGGCGGCATTTGTCGTGGTGCTGATCATCATATTCTCCCCCGTATTCAAAGGCCACAACGGCCTCGAGTACTTGGACTCCCTGTACAATTCCATATCCAAGGGATCGGCCTACTATATCCAGGACGTCCTGAAAGAAACCGCTCGGTTCAATGGCCGGTCCGTGGATGCGAAATTAGCCCTGGGGGATGAGAAACAGGCGCAACAGACGGCTGTCCTCTTCCAGAAAGGGGGGGCATCCGTCACGGTTGCCGGGGCGTCCCTGCAAGTCAGCGGCGATCTGGGCAGGATACTCGAAAATACGCTCTCCGACGCAGACGAGATGTATCACAACAAGGGAGAAGCGGTCTCGGAAAAGTACGGCTATAACGAGAGACAGGTCCTGTATAACTGGTGGAAGGCCCTCCATGCAATGGAGAAGGAACTGCAGAAACAGAAGCAATTCAAAGAGGACAAGGTGGTGGCCATGGTGGTCAAAAAGGGTGTGGAGCCCTCTTACAACTATTACAGAATCGAAGCCCAGAAGATCTCGGATCGAATGGGTGTTGTCATTTTCTCACTGGTTTTTTATGTCGTCTACACCTTGTGGTATGGTTTTGCCATCCTCTATATGTTTGAGGGGTGGGGCATGAGGCTGGAACACTGAGGGATTGACAATTGATAATTGACCATTGAAAGAAACAGCATGGTCTGATAAAAGGCTAAAGGCTATCTGCGTCGTGACGGCCTTTAGCCTTTTTGATTCATGATCCAACCGCCGATGCGCCAAGGTCGGGCAGGGCGTAACGATCAACAGACACCGGAGATCAGAATTCAGAGATCAGAGATCAGAAAAACCAAAAGCCGTTATGTATCAGGAGCAGACAGTAAGAGCCAGCCAGCAATCAGGAACAAGTAACGAGCAACCAGAAAACCATGGGCCGCATACTTACCGCCATAAAGGGTCTCTTTCACGGGGGCGAACCGGATGCCGCGATCGATGTCGATGCCATTCGCAATGACTTCAAGACCCGATATCATCATTTCAAGCTCCTCCTGAATGCCAATAACAAGGCCCTCGAAATCATGGCGGAAATGGAGGAGGGCCTCAGGGGAAAAAAACCCTTCGGCATGAACTTTGTTCGGTCCCGGTGCACGGCTGTGTCGACCTCTGTCTGGCAGATTGCCAAGAACCTGAACGACCTCGCCCCCGGGAAATATGAAGGCCTCTATGACCGTTTTAAGGAGATCCAGTTAAGGATCAATCCTTTCCTTGTCCACTCCGATGCAGCCAGGGAAGGACCGCTGGTCATCTCTTTGGATGATATGGACACGGAAACGGCGGACCAGGTGGGCGGCAAGATGGCCAATCTCGGCGAGATCCGGAATCGGCTTTCCATGCGGGTTCAGAACGGATTTGCGGTCACTGCCAGGGGCTATTACCGGTTCATGGAATATAACGACCTTCAATCCGAGATAGATCGGCGGATTCAGGCGACCGATGTGGATCGCCTGGACCAACTTCACGCCCTCAGCGCCGCTATTCGGCAGTTGATCATTGGATCCCCCCTGCCGGAAGATCTGAGTGAAGCCATTATGGGGGCGTACCGGCGCCTGGAGGAGATGGACGGGAAAGGGATCCGGGTTGCCATGCGAAGCAGCGCCCTGGGAGAAGACTTTGCCGGGACGTCCTTTGCCGGTCAGTACCTCTCGGAATTGAATGTGAACCGTGAGTACATACCGGATGTCTACAAGGAGATTGTGGCCAGCAAGTACGGCCTGGCGGCCATGGCCTATCGTCTCAACCGGGGAATCCGTGACGAGGATGTGGCCATGTGCGTGGGGTGCATGAGCATGGTGGACCCTGTCTCGGCGGGCGTCCTCTATTCCAGGAACCCGCTCGATATCCGTGACGACGCCATTGTCATCAACTCGGTCTGGGGGTTGCCCAAGTCGGTGGTTGATGGGAGCTCCGCCACGGATCTTTTTATGGTCTCCCGCAAGGCGCCCATGACAATCCTGCGAAGGGAGATCGCCTGCAAGGAGCAGAAGTTCGTGTGCTATCCGGATGCAGGGGTCTGTCGATTGGATGCCACAGGGGATGAAAGGGAACTTGCGTCTCTTAAAGACGATCAGGCCCTGGAACTGGCCCGCCTGGCAGTAGAGCTGGAAAGGCACTACGGCGTGTCACAGGACATTGAATGGGCGATCCAAAACGATGGCGCCATCGTTTTGCTGCAATGCCGTGCGCTGCAGCAGGTCGAAGCATTCAGAGGCCGCGATCTCGAAACATACTTCGAAGAGGCGCACGAACCGGTGATTCTCAAGGGGGGCGTCCCGGCGAGCCCCGGAGCAGCGGCAGGTCCGGTGTTTATTGTGAAAAAGGACGTGGATATGCTCCGGTTCCCTGATGGGGCGATCCTGGTGACGGCCCAAGCCCTGCCTCGATGGGCATCTCTTATGAATCGGGCCGCCGCTGTGATTACGGAGAAGGGGGGCGTGACCGGTCATCTGGCCAATGTGGCCAGGGAATTCGGCGTCCCCGGCCTGTTCGGGGTGGAAGGGGCCGTCAGCCTGTTGAAAAACGGGCAGATGGCGACCGTGGATGCCAACGGCCGACGGGTATATGAGGGGAAGGTCGACTCCCTGCTTGAAGAGACGCGGGAGTCCAGGAATCTCATGGAGGGGAGCCCGGTCCATGAGGCCCTGAAAGGGGTGTCGAAATATATTGTCCCGTTGAACCTGTTGGATCCCGACGCCCCTGCCTTTGCACCCAAAAACTGTCAAACGTTTCATGATATCACCCGCTTCTGCCACGAAAAGGCCGTGCATGAGATGTTCCGTTTCGGCAAGGATCACCGGTTTCCCGAGCGTTCCAGTAAACAGCTTTTTGTGGATGTGCCGATGCAGTGGTGGGTCTTGAACTTGGATGATGGGTTTACGGAAGAGGTGATGGAGAAGTACATCCGGCTGGAAAACATCGCCTCGATCCCGATGCTGGCCCTGTGGGAGGGGATCGCTGCGGTGCCCTGGGAAGGCCCCCCCCCGGTGGATGGAAGGGGCTTTGCATCGGTCATGTTCCAGGCCACCACCAACCGGGCCTTTGTCCCTACTGTTCGTTCCCGGTTCGCCAACCGCAACTATTTTATGATTTCAAAGAACTACTGCAGCCTCTATTCGCGACTCGGTTTCCATTTTTCCAGTGTGGAGACCCTGGTAAGCGAACGATCCGGTGAAAACTATATCAGCTTCCAGTTCAAGGGAGGGGCCGCGGATTACGAGAGACGGTATAAAAGAACGCTTTTTGTAGGAGATATCTTGGAAGAACTCGGATTCAGGATTTCCATCAAGGAGGACACCCTCATGGCCAGGATGGAAGACAGGGACATGGACTTCATGAAGGGAAGGCTGACGGCCCTCGGCTATCTGACCATTCACACCCGCCAGTTGGATATGATCATGCTCAGGACCACATCCGTTGACCATTACAGAACGAAAATCACCGCAGACATCGCCAAGCTCCTCGCCGCCCAAAGACAGTAAGACCCTCCTCTTTACACTGTGTAAAAACTGCTGACAGATATATGTTCCCATCTCCCGAGGGTGCTTCGGCCTCACCCGGTAATCTATCCTTCTTTCTGAATACTTATCTCATCAGCCGTTCCGCCTCGGATTTGGCACATTAATTGCCGTATCCTCATGCTGACTTTCAATGAATGGACAGTGCGTTCCAGACGATTTGTCTCAGAAGCCCAGCGTATGTGAAGTAATTTCTGGACTGCATGTTTTCCGTGAAGACCTTCCAGAAGACGGGTAAAGAAGCTTCAGAGGAAAAACTTATGGGCCATCTTGATGTCAGGGATGGCGAGATTCTCCGGGTCGGTTTTCATGAGACCCTGCAGACAAGGCAAGGAGGTTCAAATGGCACATCATTCAGGAGCAACAGCCGCCGTCCAAACCGGCAGCATATGGAAGAGCAGACCGGGCTACAAGCCCTTAATCATCATTCCGGCTGCCATACTCTTTTTTGTTCTGGTCATCATGCCTACTCCACAGAGCATGATCGATCTTGTGAGCATGGAAAAGCCGTCAGGATATTCTTTGCCGTCCGACTGCAGGAACATCACGGACAGTGTGAACAAGAAACTGAGTCCTGCGGGTTTCAAGGCAGCCCAGAAGGGAGAAACCCTTTCCGACTCACATGAAAAAGGGCTGTTGACTGAGACAGACGCGGCGCAACTGGCCAAGGTGATGCTGCTCATCTTTTGTCTGGCCGTGCTTTTTTGGGGCACGGAGGCCCTTCCCCTGGGGGCAACGGATCTCCTGGTTGCCGTTATGCTTTATCTTTTCAGCATCTTGCCCATGCAGGAAATTGGGAAGGCCTACATGAGCGATGCCGTTTTTTTCATATTCGGCATACTGGCGGTGGCAGTTGGGGTAGCCAAAACAGGGCTTGACAAGCGAATAGGACTCATCCTTTTAAGTCGAATCCATAGCGCAAAAGGGTTTGCACTGGTTTTTTTGCCGCTGTTTGCCATGTCTGCATCCTTTCTTTCGGAGCATGCACTGGTTGCGCTGCTCATTCCGGTCCTGCTGGGCGTCTACAAGGTGACCTGCAAGATGTATGGTGTGGAAAAGGACCGGGCCCTGGCCATTTTCTTGTTGTTGGGAATATGCTTTGCAGCCAATCACGGCGGGCCGGGCTCTCCTGCGGCCGGGGGAAGGAATGCCATTATGGTAGGTTACCTGATGCAACAGGGTGTCCCCATCTCCTTCCTGGAGTGGATGAAGTACGGCATGCCCTTCGTGCCCTTAATGGGAGTTGTGATAGGGGCCTACATGTACATCATACTCAAGCCCAAGTTCATGGTCAAAGACGTCAACCCGGGAGAGGTGGTCCGATCCGAGGTGGCCAGGATGCCCAAGTTCGGCGGCAAGGAGGCCCTCATGGCAGGTATCCTTATACTCCTTGTGGCAGCGTGGGTCATCCTGGGTGAACACTCAGGACTGGGGGGGCCGACCCTCTATGCGGTGATGGCTATGTTTCTGGGTGGAATCATTACCTGGGATGACATTCAAGAGGGAGTCGCCTTTGACGTGGTCGGATTGTACGCAGCGGCAACGGCCATGGGCGTTGCCCTCAAGTTTACAGGAGGCGCCCTGTGGTTGGCCACGAGCTTTGTGAACCTGCTGCCCGATTTTATGGTGAAGGGGGATATGCTGGCCGTGGGCGTCAGCATCCTGACCGGGACCATGACCAACTTTATGAGCGACGGCGCCACCGTGGCGGCCTTGGGTCCCATCGTTATCCCCATGGCGAGCTTAAGCGACGTCCATGTATGGAAACTGGGTCTCGCCTGTGCATTTTCCTCTTCCTTCGCCAACTTCCTGGTGGTTGGAACCCCCAACAATGCCATTGCCTTCGGCATGGGAAGGGATCCGGTGACAGGAGAGCGACTTCTGGATGTAATGGATTTTATCAAGTACGGTCTGCCTGTTACGATCCTGGCATGGCTCGTGTTATGGTTCTGGGCCATTTTCGGCTACTGGCAGTTCATGTCCTGGCCGGTGATGAAATAGGGTTTGCGCAAGGCAGGGGGAGAAGGCGATGAGGAATGCCATTTATACAGGTCTTCGAAGAAAAATTACGGCCATTACCCTGGCAGTCTCCCTCGCCCCGCTCGTGGCCCTCGGGGCCACGATTTATTATCAATTCTCCGGCATGTACCGCGATAAGATCCGGGAACAGATATATTACCGGGCAAGTTCCCAGGCGGGGGCTGTCGATCTTTTTTTGAAGGAGAGAACCGCCATCCTGGCGGCAATGGCGGATACAAACCATTTCAACAACATCGTTTTGGAAGGAAACCTTTCAACGATTTTTTCCATCATGAATCAGCGGGCAGGGGCCTTCGTTGACCTTGGCGTAATAGACGTTGGAGGCAGGCACGCCGCCTATATCGGCCCTTACGAACTGTCCGGCCTCAATTACTACCAGCAGCCATGGTTTGGGGAGGCCATGACCAAGGGCGTCTTCATCAGCGATGTCTACACGGGGTTCAGGAAGATCCCTCATTTCGTCATAGCGGTGAAGCGACAGGAGAACCAGCACAGTTGGATCCTGAGGGCCACCATCGATTCAGACGTCTTCGGCGCGAGCATCAAGGCCGCGCAGGTGGGCCGTACCGGCGATGCATATATCATTAATCGAGAAGGATATTACCAGACGCGGCCTCGTTTTGCCGGGGAGATCATGGAAAAATCCCCTGTCGACCCCTCCCTGTTCGGAGGCGGAACCACCATCCTGGAAGGGGGGGATGGACATGGAAAACCGACGCTGTATGCCGGAAGCTGGCTCAACAACGACAAGTGGCTCCTGGTTATCTCCCAGGAGATCCGGGAAGAAATGGCCTCGTTTTATGCCACCAGGAGTGTGGAAATCGCCATTATGCTGGCAGGTGTCCTGGCCATTGTCATCGTTACCGTGTTAACCACCGGCGTGACGGTGAAACGACTGCGAGAAAGCGATGAACGGATTGATGAACTCAACGCCCAACTGGTACAATCGGATAAGTTGGCGGCGCTGGGCAAAATGGCCGCCGGGGTTGCCCATGAGATCAACAATCCCCTTGCCGTGATACTTCAGAAGACAGGCTGGATAGAGGATCTTTTGGAGGAGGAAGATCTGGCTCAGAGCAAGAGCTACGAAGAGCTGAAGGCCTCCATTGCCAAGATAGAAGAACACGTTGAACGCGCCAGAAAAGTGGTGCATGGCATGCTGGGATATGCCAGGAGGATGGAACCGAGGTTGGAGGATGTGGATGTCAACGAAACCATCCGACAGACCATTTCTCTACTGGGAAATTATGCCAGGATCAACAACATAGAGATCAAAACGGATTTTGCAGAGGAACTTCCGATCATAGCCAATGATCAATCCCAACTTCAACAGGTCTTTTTGAATATTATCAGCAACGCGATTGACGCAATCGGTAAAGATGGATATATAGTGGTCAAGAGCCAGCGGGATGGTCCATTGATCGCTGTTGACATAACGGACACAGGACCCGGAATCCCCCCTGAGCGGAAAAAAAGGGTGTTCGATCCTTTCTATACCACCAAAGATCCCGGCAAGGGAACGGGGCTGGGTTTGTGGATCAGTTACACCATAATGGAAAAGATGGGCGGCGACATCTCTTTTGAAACAGAGGTCGGGAAGGGCACTACCTTTACCATAAAGATACCGGCAGTGGCGCCTGAGAAGAAATAATATAGTCGATTGGGTCGTGTGTAGAGGAGGGAGGCAGGAAGAAATGGATCTTTTTAGAGTACTTGTTGTGGATGACGAAAAGGATTTTCTGGAGACCCTGGTGAATCGTCTGAAGAAGAGGAATGTGGATGCCGTAGGGGTCCTGAGCGGCGAGGCTGCCGTCGACGAGATGAAAAAACAGCTTTTTGATGTGGCGATACTGGATGTGAAGATGCCCGGAGGAATGGATGGAATAGAGACCTTGCGTGAGATGAAGAAGATACAACCCATCTGCGAGGTCATCCTGTTGACCGGCCATGCCTCTGTTGAAACCAGCATCGAAGGGATGAAGCTGGGGGCCTTTGATTACCTCCTGAAGCCGATAAAAATAGAAGAGTTTCTTGTCAAATTGGCCCAGGCCTTTGAAAAAAAAGATTCACACGATCAGAAGATCCGGAGTGCCAGGATTAAAGAGCTGATTCGCTTTCCGGGAAGGGTCTTCGACCAGGAAAAACCATAGTTTTTCAGAACCACTCCATCATGGGGAGAAGGTGTCGGTGTTTGCCGTTATTAACTGTCTCGTAATACTATTGATATTTTCGTTATGCCGGACTCGATCCCCGCAAGTACGGGATCTTCGACCGGCATCCAGAAATCCCGCTATAGCGGGACTGGATTCCGGCTTTCGCCGGGATGACGGTGTAAAGACTATTATGAGACTGTTAATAAACACCCGTCGTTATGGAAGAGAAGAAGAGAAACAAATTTAACGCCCAACTTGTCTTATCAGACAAGTTGGCGGCGTTGGGGAAAATGGCAGCCGGGATCGGCCATGAAATCAACAATCCAATGGCAGTTATTTATCAGATTACCGGGTGGATGAGAGACCTCCTAATTGAAGAGGAGGATCAAGAAAGCAAAAACAGGGAAGAATATCTCATCTGCCTGACAAAAATCGATGAAAATGTAAGACGGGTTCGAGAAGTTGTTCACAACATGCTTGCGTATGCCGGCAAATTGGAGATTCCTTCTGATGAAATCGATGTTAACAGCGCTGTCAGCAGGGTCGTTTCACTCTTAAATAATTTTGCGCGTATCCACAACATTAACATCTCAACAGATCTCTCCCTAAATCTTCCTGTCATTAAAGGCAACCGCTCCGAGCTTGAGCAGGTGTTTTTCAATTTTATTTCAAATGCCGTTGACGCAATAGGAAAGGATGGCTCAATTCAAGTTGCGACCCAATGGATCGACTCAAACATAGTGGTTCGCATAGCGGATGACGGCCCCGGAATGCCAGCAGATCAGCAAAGTAAGATTTTCGATCCTTTTTTTACCACAAAGGTCACAGGGAAGGGAACCGGGCTGGGTTTGTGGATCAGTTACACCATAATGGAAAAGATGGGCGGCGACATCTCTTTTGAAACAGAGGTCGGGAAGGGCACTACCTTTACCATAAAGATACCGGCAGTGGCGCCTGAGAAGAAATAATATAGTCGATTGGGTCATGCGTAGCGAAAGGAGGGAGGAGCAAATGGATCTTTTTAGAGTACTTGTTGTGGATGACGAAAAGGATTTTCTGGAAACCCTGGTGAATCGTCTCAAAAAGAGGAATGTGGACGCCATAGGGGTCCTGAGCGGCGAGTCTGCCATCGAAGAGATGAAAAAACAGCTTTTTGACGTGGTGATACTGGATGTGAAGATGCCCGGAGGAATGGATGGGATAGAGGCCCTGCGGGAGATGAAGAAGATACAACCCCTCTGCGAGGTCATCCTGTTGACCGGCCATGCCTCTGTTGAGACCAGCATCGAGGGGATGAAACTGGGGGCCTTCGACTATCTGCTGAAACCCGTGAGGCTGGAGGATCTGATGATCAAACTCGGACAGGCCTTTGAAAAGAAGGACTCCCATGAGCAGAAGATCAGAGGCGCACGGATCAAACAACTTATGCGTTTTCCGGGAAGGGTCTTTGATCAGGAAAAGGAGGATTCCTAACCGGTACAACACACAGATGCCCCCCTCTAAAGCCCCTGGGAATGGACCTGACGGTCATTGCCGGGGGTTTTTCTTTGTGCTTAACCCCCAATCCCCCCTGAGCGGGAAACCCGGAGACGCTGAACCTTTGCCATCTCTCTTTACATGGTGTAAAGAACACCGACATATCTGTGAGACCTTTCCTGTGGCCCCTCTCTCCACAAGAGCCAGATTATACACAAAAACAAAGCGTTAGCCTTTTTTCTGAAGAAGCACTTCTTTGGCATGGGGGTTGCCATAAGAACTGTTGGGAGGGGGAAGCCACATGGAAGAAGACAAACGCCAAAGATACTCCCGTCTCAAAAGGATGATCTTAGGGAGCATGATCGGAGTGCCTATCGTCCTGTTTGTCATTGTACTGGGAATCGGGTATTACTATTTCACTACCTCCATAGAGACAAGCACCATCTCCAGCCTGAAACGCATTGTGGAGGACCACCGGCAGATGATCGATTCGTTCCTCAGGGAGCGGACGGCCAATCTCGAATTCGTGATTCACTCAAATTCCTTTCAAGACCTGGTTGATCCAGAGCATCTCTACACTATTTTCTTGAACCTTCAGAAGGAATCCTCCGCATTCATCGATCTGGGCGTCTTCAATGAGGAGGGGACCCATGTGGCGTATCACGGGCCGTTCAAGCTGGTAGGTCGGGACTACGGAAGAGAGCCATGGCTGAAGGAGGTTCTCAAAAAGGGACCGTATGTCAGTGATGTGTTTCTCGGATACCGAAGGGTGCCGCATTTTATTATCGCCGTTGCCAGAGAGCAGGATGCGATGAAATGGGTCCTGCGCGCAACCATAGATACCCACCTCTTCAACGAAATGGTGAAGAAGGTCCGGATTGGGAAAACAGGCGAGGCTTATCTGATCAACGCCGACGGGCTTTTTCAAAGCGAACGTCGTTCAGGGGGCGGTTTGATGGATCAAGATCCGGATATCTCTGCCTATCCCAAACAGCATGATGGAACCCGGGCTTTTATTGAGGAGAACCCTCACGGAGAGAAGTTTCTCTATGCCACGACCTGGCTTGGGTACAAGGACTGGTGTCTCGTGGTCCGGCAGGAGAAGTCCGACGCGTTCAGGGCCTTGCGATCGGCAAGCTACATTATTTTTCTCATCCTTGTGGTGGGCATTTCCGGCATCATCGCAATTGCCTATTTTCTCACTAACCGCATTGTAAGGCGGATGGAGCGGATGGACAAGGAAAGGGACCTGCTCGGGGTCCAACTCATCCGCGCTACAGGGCTTGCAGAACTGGGTGAGATGGCCGCCGGGTTCGCCCATGAGATTAACAACCCCCTTCAGATCATCCGATCGGAACAAGCCCTTATGGAGGCCATCCTTGCCGAGATGAGGGAGAAGGGGGAACTGCCTGTCACGGACGATTCGAGTGAACTGTCTGACTCCATGGCCCAGATCAAGCTCCAGGTGGACCGATGCGCCCAGATCACCCAGGCCATTCTCAAGTTTGGGCGGAAAGGGGAGCCGGTTTCGAGGGAGGTGGATCTGCGCACCTTTATTCCGGAGGTCACCAAGATGATCTCCAAGAAGGCAAGCGTCCAAGGCATCGCGCTCAAAGAAGAAATATCCGAAGAGACGCCGCTTATCGAGGAAGATCCAGCCCATATCCAGCAGGTTCTTCTCAATTTGTTCAACAATGGGATGGATGCGGTGACTCAAAAACACGGGTCTTCCGGCGGAGAATTGACCGTGGGCGCCCGGCCAGGGGCCAATGGCAGGGTGGAGGTCTGGGTCAGGGACAATGGATGTGGCATCAGTGATGAAAACCTCAACAAGATCTTCTCTCCCTTTTTCACCACCAAGCCGGTGGGGAAGGGGACGGGACTGGGTCTTTCTGTATGTTACGGGATTGTGGACAAAATGGGGGGCAGCATGGCCGTTGAGAGTGAGATGGGCGTGGGAACAACCTTCACCATCAGCCTGCCGACTGCCGCGTGAAGCGAAACCGACCTGAATTCATGAGAATCAACGCAAACAGGAGACTATGTTATGGACAAGATGCAAATGATGCTGGTGGATGATGAGGAGAGGTTTCTTTCCACCACCAAGAAACTGCTTGCAAGAAAGGGGTATGATGTCCTGACGGCCGCCAGCGGCCTGGAGGCCCTTCAAATCCTGGCCTCACAAACCGTTCACGTGGTGATCCTGGACGTCAAGATGCCGGGCATGGATGGGATGGAAACCCTTCAGGAGATCAAGCGCCGTTTTCCGCTGGTGGAGGTGATCATGCTCACCGGTCACGCAACGGTTGAATCGGCGGTAGAGGGGCTCAAGTCAGGCGCCACCGACTACCTGGTGAAACCAACGGATGTGGATGAGCTGTTGGAGAAGGCGGTGGAGGCCTTTGAAAAACGGAAACGACTGGAGGAGAAGATCCGTGTGGCCCAATCCAGGAGTTTCATGAGGTCCCCACGGGAAATCATGCGGGACACGGCATAGGCGAGGCAGACGCCGGAAACGCAACGGGCGAAATCAAGATGAAAACATCCTTGAAAAGAGAAAAGATGAGAGGTCTCACCCGGATCTCGAGGCAAGGGGAACGAACCTTCTTCTTCTACGCCACCATAGGCATGGCGATCCTGTGGGGTATTTCGCGCATCTGGGGAGGATAGGGTCTCGGGAGGGGCTCCATGGAAACTTTCCATGGGCGCCGTATGTCATCTATCGAACGACAGAATATGCGAGGGAAAACCATGAGTGCCGAAGACAGAACCAAGAAAGCAACAGGATATGACAAGTACATTGACTGGAAGCGATTCTCCATTCCTCTGGGATTGCTTGTCATTCTTCTATTCATACCCACCCCCAAAGGAATGCTGGATGTGGGGGTGGAATACGCGTTCGGACCCAAATACGTTCAGGACCTATATGCGCAGAAGCTCTTCAACAAGAAGACGACGGAACTGGAGCAATGGCAGGTTCAGATGGTGAGAATGATGGATCAGAGCATACAAAGCTCTTCCTTTTCACAGCCTGCCTTTCTAAAAAGGGACGAGAAATGGTGCAGGGACAAGAAGATTCCGAGCACCAAGGTACATCTGGAGCAGGTCATGGCGTTTGCCAAGAGCATACCTGCCGAGCGTTTCAATGAGTTATTGAAGGAAGGCTATAGCCTAAGAACGGAAAAGCTCACCTTCGACAGCCTGAAAGAAAATGAAAAGAAATCTGCCGCTAAAGCAGGGTTTCATGTACAGGCGGCCGTGGGAATAGTCCTCTTCGTGGTTCTTTGCTTTGTCACAGAGGCCATGCCCCTTCCCATGGTCGCCTTCAGCATCGGAATCATAGCCATGTGCACCGGGCTGGTTAATAGAAACACGGTCGCAGGCCTTTACTGGTCGGATGCGACATGGTTTATCATGGGTAGCCTCATGTTCGCTACAGCCTTTGTCAAGACAGGGGTGGACAAGCGAATCGCCATGATGATGTTCGGAAAACTGAAGAACCCTGACGTAAAATGGGTTACCCTCGTTATCATACTGGTTATTTCGCCTCTTACCATGTTCATGTCGGACCACGCGCTGGCAGCGATGTTTTTACCGATAGGCATCATCCTCTATTCCATGTCCACAGAAGCGACCGGCGAAGAGGACCCGGAGCTCGCAAAGATGCTCATGATAACAATTGCCATGGCAGCCAATCTCGGAGGCTCTCTGGCCCCGTCCGGCGCCGCAAGGAACATCATCATGATGAGCTACACAGAGGAGATGTTCGGTCTGTCCATCGGGTTTGGTCAATGGATTATCTATTGTATGCCTTTCCTTATCTTTCTCATGCCCGTTACCTGGATCGTTCTGAACTGGCGCTTCAAGCCGCGCATCCGCGACCTGGGGCCGGCAATGAACGTGGTCCGGGAGGAGACCCAGAGGATAGGAGGTAGATGGACCAATCCTCAAATCATTGCTCTTCTAATCTTTCTGGCAACGCTTACAGGCTGGATCACCGAGAGCAACCTCATTTTGTCCTGGACCGGAATCAGATTCGGAATAGGAGTGGTTACCGTAATGGGCGGCATCGCCTATATACTGGCGGGGGTTGTAAACTGGCGCGATTATCAGACAAAGGTGGACTGGGGGGTCGTGTGGCTATATGCAGGAGCGATCATATTCGGAAAAATATTGGTTGATACAGGTGGAGCCTACTACATCGCCAGGAGCGTCCTGGAGCTTGCCGAACCACTTGGTCTCAACCATGGACTGGGACTTCTTCTGAGCGGTAATGTCATCGTAGGTCTTATGACCCAGATTATGGCCGACGGACCTGCCTGCGCGGCGGTAGGACCGGTTACCCTGGCCATGGCAGGAGTCGTGCATCCCGGCACATCCATGATCCCCTTTGTATCTATGGGAACCGCCATAGCATCCTCATTTGCCTATTGCCTTGTCATCGGAACACCGCCGAACGCTATTGTCTATTCGAGCGGATATTTGAATGCCAAGGATTTCCTGAGGGTAGGGGTTATACTCTGGGTAACAAACATGGCCGGTCTCGCTCTGATGGCGGCTACCTACTGGCGCTGGATGGGCTGGCCGGGTCTGCCTTCCTTTTGAGATAAGGACGCCGGTATATTCACTTGCGGGAGGTAAGCATAATTGATGCGGATAGATAGCGAGACTATGAACTCCGATACCAACAGATTCCTGAATGTTCCACTGGAGGCAGGAAGGATCGCCGCAAAACTCCTCCTGCGTCCTTCATCATTCTTTGAGGAGATGCCGTCGGAGGACGGAAACAAAAAGGCAGTAGGTTTTCTCCTCCTGTGCAGCCTGGTCAATGCCGGGCTTACAGCCATCTATGCTCGATCCGCGCATGCCGCTGTTGCAGGAGGTGCCTTTATCAATGCGTTTGCAACGCCTTTCTTACTTGCTTCGCTGCTTTACGGGGTTACCGCTTTATTGTGCACAAGGGTATTCACCTTTGCCGCCCTGATGCGAATAACTGCCTACTCTTCGGTAACCCTTCTTGTCGCGTGGATTCCCGGGATAGGCTGGCTTGGCAGTATCTGGAGTTTTTTCCTTACCGGGCTGGGAATGGTAAAGGCGGGTCCTATTGCCCCAGGCAAGGCCCTGGCCGCTGTGGCAGGAGCTGTAGCGGCCTTCCTACTCCTTGTAAGAATGATTGCAGCTTTTGCTGCCTGATTTTAACAAACCGCCGTTACTTTCTTATGAGAACGGTCGAAAAGGGAGGTTTTCTATGAGTGATTCAATAAAGGTTCTTATGGTTGACGATGAGGAGCAATTCCGTGCTACCACAAAGAAGATCCTGGACAGAAGAGGATTTACAACCATCCTGGCTGGCAGCGGGGAGGAGGCCATCGAAAAACTGGAGGAGAAGCCGGACGTGATCATCCTGGATGTCAAGATGCCGGGCATGGACGGGCACCAGGCCCTACAAGAGATCAAGAAGCGTTCTCCTCAGCTGCCCGTGATCATGCTCACAGGGCATGGGGGCATGCCCTCCGCCAGGGAGGCCTTGGACGAAGGGGCATTCGACTACCTGACCAAGCCCTGCGACATTGATCTCCTTGCCCACAAGATCGCAGATGCCTTTCGGCACGGCAAGAAAACGGGTCCTCCGGAAGAAAAAAGGGTGAGGGACGTCATGGTCCCTATCGAAGAATATACCACGATCCAGGAGGACTGGACCGTCAGGAAGGCCATCGAGAAACTGCGGGAGTCATTTACATGCAAGGTCTCCACAACCCGGATCATGGAGACGGGGCACCGATCCATTCTTGTTTTTGACGACAGCCGGAGAAAGGTCCAGGGCATTCTCTCGATTCTTGACCTCATTCGGGCGGTGATGCCTGCATACCTGAGCGCACCCAGACCCTCCACCGCGGACAGCATTCAATATTCTCCCATGTTCTGGAGAGGCATGTTTGCACGGGAGATTCGGAATCTGGCCGAAAAAAGGATCAAAGAGGTCATGTCGCCCGCGCCGCTTACCATAGATGCCGAGTCCAATCTCATGGAGGCCGCTTATCTGATGCACTCGGAAAAGGAGAGAAGACTGGTTGTGGTAAGCGGAGACAGGGTTGTGGGTGTCATCCGGGAACAGGACCTGTTTTTCGAAATGGAGCGTATCCTGAGGGTATGAATCTCAAAGTGGCTATGGGGTCTCTCACACGATCGCCGCCTCCGGCCGGAAAAATTACCGGTCAGATCAGACGTAAATTTTTCAAACGGGATTTTCCCGCCGCAGAGGGATTTTGGGTTTCAGAGGGAACCGGTAACGCGTAACCAGAGCCGGGTTTCATAGGAGAGGGGAACCAGGCTTGAGTAGGGTCGTCCGGGAACTGTGCCGCCTTTGCCGGCCAGCAACTTACGGGCAGATGTCTATGGTCGGATAAAGCCCTTTCATGGGACCTTCCGGGTAGGGCTGGATGATGTTAAAGGAGATATTCTGGCCCTTCTGGGCATGTCCCTTTCTTTTAGTCCCGTCGAAGTAGGCCCCGTTGGCCTCCAGTATGTGCTCCAGGCGATTGAGAAAACCAGTCACGAAGAAGGAGCCGCTCCCTTGAAAGTGCATGGCCCCCCGCCGCATCTCTCCTTCACAGGTTGACAGCTCTGCGAGAGGAATGCTGTGCTCGGCCAGGTCTTTCGAGCCCTGAATATATCCCCAGACAAGATGATCTGAAGGCACCTCCAGCGGTTCTTTAAGATCGATGATGGTGTGAGGCATAACGATGCTTCCCTTGCCGATGACCAGATTGCATTCGGGGGTCCCATGAAGGAAGGCATTGAACCCTACAAAAACGCCTTCACCCAGCCGTGCGTTGATAACCTTTCCCCCATGGGCGGTGATGTTCTTACCCTGGAGGCTCGACCGGATGATATAGCAGTTTTCCTGTGCATTGGACCCGACCCCGAGCCATGCATCTTCGAGATAGGCCCTTTGGGCTACCAGTACATTTTCGCTGACCCTGGTTTGGCCCTTCACCACGGCATACCGGTTGAGGGCCGCCCCATGGCCCGCCTTTACATCCGGCTTAAATTTTACCACATCGAAGACTCGTTCGAAATCCGGCTTCCGTTTCTCCACAAAGTCCATCAGGATGCCCTTCGGGGGCTCCCCTGGGTTCAGGCGGACATAGCGTTTCAAAACGTCTTCTGGGAACTGATAACTGAAATCAAAGGTGTCCCCATGCCGGATCCATATTCGACCTTCCGGAACGTAATGATGCGCCAGCTCTCCTACCTGGACATAGGCGAAAGTCCCGATGACACAGTCGTGGATAGTGGTGAGATCCACGGTGCTGAAGGGCCCGAGGAAGCTCCCTTCCACAGGGGATCCGTGAATGTTGGCATAGTGGAGGGAGACAATATTTTGGATCAAAAATTCTTCAGGGCTTTCCGGATCATGGGAGTGGTTATGCACCAGGTTTTTGACGAGGTAGCTGTTTTTGATGTGGATCTCTTCGTCATCGTGGAGCGGTATTTTAAGACCGCCATGCTGGAAAATGTCCCCCTTTGCCTTCAGCTCATCGCCTCGAATGTCGCTTTTGTAGAGAAGCGAGTTATCCACAATGCACTTGCCGAGAAAATAACTTCCGGCAATGCTCGAATGCTCGAAATGAAAATGGAGTGGGTGGTGAAAGGTCAATCCATAGAAGGCATAGAACCGAGAAACCTTTGCCCAGGGAATCACTCCTCGAACATAGGGCCCCACATCAAAACCGGGTTCCCTCAGGTTTACATTCACTCGGTCGATAATTCGATTGAGAAGTCGGTCCAATGCATTCATGGCAATTCCCCTTTCCCCCCAGATCAGAAACTTTCAGTTTGCGGTTGAATCGACGGCAGAGATCCAGTTTTCAGGATAAGGAGGATAAGAGAAGTCGCTCGCGGCTGTCAAGCCAAATACTCGATGCTACCTCCTTTCCTCTCACTCTCGGCGCCGGACAATCGCAACGCCGCCCGATAGACGCCAGGGTCGTCGAAGGGCTTTACGGAGAAGCCCAGCTTCCGTGCGAGATTCAGCATGGTCTTGTTCTCGGCAAGCACCAGGCCCCAGATTTCTTCCATTCCTCTTTCCTCTCCAATGGCGAGGATGTCCTTCAACAGTCTGGCCCCGATGCCCAGTCCCTGCCAGGGGTCCCCGATGACCACGGCAAATTCGCCCCGTATGCCGCTGGGCTCGACCATGAGCCTGGCCACACCGAGAAGCCTTTCTTCGCCGCCCCGGTGGTCCACCGCCACCAGGGCCATGTCGCGGTCATAGTCTATCTGAGTGAAGAGCGAGACCATTTGAGGGGGGAGGGCCATGAGGGGGCTCAGAAACCGGTAATATATCGACCTCCTGGAGAGGGCGTTGAAGAGTTGAATCAGCAAAGGCGCATCCTCCGGCTTGATGGGCCGAATGTGATAGGGCCAGCCCTCCCGGGTAACGGCCTCGGTTTCGTATTGTTCCGGATAGGGGCTGATCACCAGATGGGAGGGCGGCTTCACGGCTGTGGGGTTGACCATCACTCTCGCATCCACGGCAATGGCCTCGTCCCCCCTGAGGATGAGGGGATTGATGTCCAGCTCCTCCACCTCAGGGAGATCGGTCAGGAGCTGAGAAAGGCGGATCAGGATCTCTTCCAGAAGCGGCATATTGGCAGC
>Ga0265297_10004590_pt1 | contig 22270 bp, 36 predicted proteins | sample Munlanlwell13791_FD_192502 | JGI IMG/M metagenome (GOLD analysis project Ga0265297, IMG submission 192502) | Leachate microbial communities from a municipal landfill in Southern Ontario, Canada - Leachate well 137-91 | ecosystem: Engineered > Solid waste > Landfill > Unclassified | place... | reverse complement strand
TAGTCTTCTGGCTGTTTGCACACCCGTTGCAGGTTGTGCAACACCCGTCCGATGTCGAGCCTGTTGCAGACCTCTCTGCGCAACAGGCGTCCCAGCTCCAGGTTCGCGGCGGCCTTCGACATGAACTTGTTGGACTTGTTGGGCAGCGATGGAAAAGACATCGCTGTCGACGCTCCTTTTGCCACTTCTCTATCTCCTTTTCTGTGGCGTGACAAATGTCACGCCTGCCTATTGTTGATCTTGTAGATCTTGGTTTTCACAGCGTCTTCTGTTCTGCTCAGCGCAAGCGCAATCTCCTTCCAGTCTTTCCCCCTGGTTCTCATGCCTATTAATGTACGCAAGTCCCCGCTTGTCCATGGCTTGCTATTTGGCTTATTACAATAATCCTTGTTCTTCTTGGTTATCGATGCTCTCTGCATAACAGCTGCATGACTGCGCCCAAGAGCCCTTGCTATATCTTTATATGACTTCCCTTCTTTTATCAACGACTCAAGAGTTTCGAGATCCTCCTTGGTCCACTCATTGCGTTTGTGAGCTTTCTGAACAGTGTTGCTCTTGGTCTCGTTGCCTTTCTTCCGTTCAGAAAGTTTAAGCTCTGCTGATAAACGGTATGCGGTCCACATGCTTAGACCCATCTTCTGTGCAGCAGCAGCTACAGTAAGCCCGTCTTCCAGCACCAGCTTAGCAAGCGTCCCGGCATCACCCCCTTTTAGAGCTGTCTTCGGGATCTCGCCCGTTTCCAGCTCAGAAACCAACCCGTTTTTAGATAAGGTAGAAAAGAGCTCCCAGTCGGGACGGGATGTCCCGACGAATACGTGAACGGGCATCTCCTTTGCAGATATGAACTTGAGCTTGGACGGGTTCTTCTGAAAGGTCTCCATAACCAGGTCCTTGGTGCCAATCACAATATCGACTCCGGGCAGGCCAGAGACAAGTGCCAGCAACTTCAAGAACGCTTCAGACGTTGACTTTACAGCATCAGCCATTTTTTGTCTCCTAGTTCGGCGCCAAAACAAAAAATTATTCTCTCCACAATAACCTTATGCCAGAATTTAGCCGCAAAACACCCCGTTCGCCACATACGTATCCATGTGCATTTAAGCTGAATTGGGGTTGACATAGGAATCAGGCCTCGTATAATAGTTGTGTAACGAATGCCCAAAGCTCCCACATGTGGTGGGTGCTGTTCTAGTAAGGAAGCTAAAGATGATAAGCCCACATCAGTTCGTCGAATGGGGCTATATCGCAAGTAAAGACTTTTTGGAGCATGGAGTCTCCATGAATACTTCGATCATGAAGATAGCTGATGCCAATGATTTACAACCCACTCAGATCCAGAGGGTTTGTGAAACGGCCAATCACAATACTTATGCGCAGTTATTTAAGACTGCGAAAGACAAGACATTCTCTTTCGACCTGGCCGATCCAGAAAAAATCATAGCAGCGCTCGAGTCAGAGCCTGAAAAAGTTGCACACGATTACTTCTCTGGCCCGAAGAACAAAACCAAGGTTGATGTAAATAGAATCTTCGGGATCTCTGAAGTCAGCAATTCGCCCGAGGTAGAAGAAAAAGTCAAAGTCGCCAGCCAGATACTCGAGAAGATCGCTGCGGCCAAAGCAGAGCTTGAGTCGCGCCAAGTCGCGTTGCGTCACAAGATAGAGGCTGAATCAGAGAGCTTCTATAAGCTGGCTAAGCAGCTGGTGCTTACCGGGACTCCATTAGAAGAGCTCTGGACTGCGACACGCCACATCTCTGATGAAGACCAGGCTGCACAGATCTTTGTGAAGTGCGCAGAGAGAATGCTCACCGAAGGCGTGCTTGGAGCCAAGCTGCAATACCTGCTCAAGAAACACGGAGAGGCCGTAGACCCTGCGCTGATCTCCAGCAAGCTCAAGAACATGAGCGAGCCGATCGGTGTCCAGGTAGTCAATGGCAGCCATCCAATAACCGTGGCGCTAAATACATTGGCCAATTATCGGGCCGCATTCGAAAGCAATAACCGTGCTGGCAAAACTCTGGATGAGAAGTTCACCTATGTTCGCAACCGCATCAAAGACCTAAACACATCCAAGAAAGTGGACCAGTTCGTCAAGAGCGAACAGACAACGTAAGATGGATTTCATGGAACTCGTGGAGTTCGCAAGAAGCATGATCAAGCAGGCCAGCGTAAAAGATTTAACCCTGCCTGCTATTACAGCCGGTACGCTCGTTGGTATCTTGCTTGCAAAAACCCGCATTCGTAAAAAGCGCTATCCAATTAAAATGACGGACAGGTCTCCTCAGTTGGTGCAAGATCCATCCAAAGTTTTGTACTAGAGAGAGACAAAATGCTAAGCTACTTCCATGACGAACTAGAGAAGATGGCCAAGGCAGGGATGCTTGCCAAGGCTGTTGGTTCTATTGGCAAAGGACTGGGGAAGGTATTCGGTGGGGCAAAAAGAGGCGCCACTTCTGCTGCTAAGAAAATGAAAGGCACTGTCATTAGGACAAAAGGCGAATTCAGGCGCGGCGCAGAAATCGCCAAAGGCGTTTCTCCTCAGCCTAGATTGCAAGCCAACATAGCAAAAGCGAAACAGGTTGCGGTTCAAAAAGAGATGGCTTCAAGAGCGGCTGGTCGGCAAGCACAGAGAACCAAGCTGCGAAACGTTCTGATGGGCACTGCCGTAGGCGGAACCGCGCTCGGAGCCGGAGCCGTTGGCGCACACAAGCTTCTGAAAAAGAAAGAGCCACAACAGCAATTCCCTTCTTACTACCAATAGGAGATCGCAATGGATAAGATCGCAACACCAGAGTTCCTTGGGTTCGCTGCCGAGCTTGAAAAGCTGGGAGCAGCCAAATCAGACAAAGCGCCGGCCAAAAGCGCTGGAAAAGCAAAGGCGGTAAAGGCTGCCCCAGCCCCAGAGCCCACTGGCAAGAAGCTCTACGGCGCCACAGGCGGCGCTGCACGGCGTCCAGATCCGGATGACGACGAAGGCTACGTCTAGGCGGTGATGCTATGAACTTTTGGCCTGGCTTTGTTTCCGAAATGGAGAAGCTCTCTCTCGTGCATTCGAGCATGAGAGACACTTCAATTTCGGCTGAAGCCAGGAAAAAGCTCATAGACATTCTCGCAGCAAAAAGACCCGAAAGACAGGCACGCCAAGTTGCAAATGAGGCTACCAGGAAAGCGACAAAAAAAGCAGCAGAGGCTGCCATGAAGTCTTTAACCGATATGCTGGGTAAAATAACAGGCGCTGTTAAGAAGGTCAATAAAGTCAAAAACGTATTGACCAGCAAACCGGTGCTAGCCTCACTTGCGGCAATACTCGGGGCAGCTGGTGGTTATGGATTGGCCAGGGCAACTAGAAAGAAGGAAGAAGCAGCATGACTCTAATAGAGCGCATGTTTCAAAATGGGCAGATCTCCAACGAGGAGATGTCCAAGCTTTCTGAAGTCAGAAGTGGGCTTATTAATGCCTTAGAATGTGGGCAACTACGCACAATTGAGTTTGTTCGCAAAACGTTTTATGGCAATTCTCCAGAATCTATTACAAAATTATCCTCAATGGTCGAGAAGGTAGCGACGGAGGTTGAAAAGAACGTAATCGATCAGTATGGCGCAGATGTTTGCCTGGCAATAGAATTCTTGCTCGATGAGAGCATGCTCAAGAACGCAGGTGCGCCTTCTTTCTCTCATGGGCTGCAATCAGCCAGGCGTGTCATTTCTGGTTCTCCTCATCTTGGGCCAATCCTGAAAAAGCTAGAAGGCCCTGCTTATGCTGCGATTCTTGCCGGACTAGGTCTTTCCATCCTACATAGCGCTGGGCAGGGGCTTTCTATGATAACGTCTCCAGTCAAAAACCTGATAACAAAGTATCAGACCAAGAAAGAAAGCGAGAGGATATTCGCGGAAGTACTCGAAGAAAACCCCGAACTCAAAAAAGAACCGAAAATTATGGAGTACTTCAGGTCGCTCCAGAAATACGTTCCGCGCACAGTTGCCACTAACAAGCCGGTCGTAGAGTCGCTGCTCAAGAAAATGCATCAATGGGGACAGCTTGATCCTCAGACAATGAGCCAGCTTATACAAATGGAGGGAACCTATATCGGCGGAGTTTTAGGCCGCAGCTATAAACATCCAGAGGGTGGTAGATCTATGTCTCCGATGGAAATGGCTGATCTGGCCACACCTCCACAAGAGGTTATGCCATAATGATTATAGTTCGAGAGCGCTTTGGCAAGATGTCCGTAAAGGCCGCAGAGGTAGCCTTGAGCAACGGCAACATAAGGATTACGGCTGACTCTAAGATGCTTCTAGCCTTAATAGAAAATACAATGTCAATGCCAACAAAAATAAAAGTAAGGATAGGCAAGAAAGTTGTGAAGACCTGCCCTGTAACTTCAGAGCAGAATTTACTTGCTACATTGAAGCAAAACCTGTATGATCCTTATAGATTAATGAGAACGAAAGAAGAGTTCGAAGATTCTTTTTCTGCAAGGCACGAAGCCATAGTTCCAGAAAGTGTACTTTACGGAGAAGAACGGCATGAGCTCACTACTCGAAAAGCTGGCTGAGAAGAGTAAAACGGCTTCGATCGAGAAGACTGCTGAGCAGGTATTCTGCGATGCGTTTATTGATGAACTAGTTAAGCTTGGATATGACGAAGAATTCATTAAGTCGGCAGGCCTTGTTTCCGGGTTAAAAGCCGTTGGGTCTAAGCTTGTTGGCGCAGCGAAGGGCCTCTTCCGTCCAGCCGCTAGCACAGCCAAAAAATCGCTTGGGGCACAGGTTATCAAGCCAAAAGCTTTCCGCCCGAAGCCTCTTATAGCTAAGATAAAGGCACTGCCAAAGTCAACAGGTGAACATGCGATGTGGGGAAGAGAGTCTAAACTTCTCTACAAGCTGGACCGGCGGTTGGCGAAATAGTGCTGAGCTAGAGAGCTCAGGCAAGGTGCTTTGCTGTGTGCAGAGCAGGAAGGGAAGGGTAGTGAACATGGAACTGAAGGAATTTGCGAGAGCCAGGTTGGCTGAAGAGCTGGAGAAAGATGCGATTAGTTGGGCTGGGACTAAAACAGTATTGAAATCTGTCAAGGGTAAAGCCAAGGATCTCGTGTCTGCCCTTAAGGGCAAGGCCAAGGCCGTGGCTCCTGCCCTTAAGGGCACGGCCACTGCTAAGGGCGTGCGTGAAGGCGCATCTGACATTAAACATCTAAGAAACGCTGGGTATAATTGGCGACAGATTCTTGGCCTTACCGGTGCCAAATCAGAAGTTTCTGCGGGCTCAGCCGCTGCGATTCGGCAGATTAGGAACAAGGCGCTTAAGAGCGGCGCCGCTACCGCTGGTCTATATGGCGGTGGATTAGCAGCTGGCGGTGGCGCCCTGGCGCTTGCTCGACGCAAGAAGAAGGACTAAAAATTTGTTAACCGACTTTGCCCGATCTCGCTGCAGAGGTTTGACCAAGCATGCATTTGCTTGGGGACCTATAATTTCTGCAGCTTCCAAGGTAATAAAACCAGTTACTTCGTTGGCCACAAAAGTAACCACGAAGGCCCCCATCGTAGGAAAGATAGGAGGGGGCTTGCGTGAGGCGGGGAAAGGATACCTTGGGTACGGGAAGGCAAAAGGTCTTGGCGGAATGTTTGGTAGGAGTGCCATGCATGTAGACATGGCCAATTCGTTTAGGTACAGGCGCCCATCACCCCAGGCAGTAATGTAAGGAGATCCCAGATGACTTTGCAGGAATTCGCTAAACTGGCGGCTAAGGAAGGGAAAGAAGGAAGGGTTTCCAAGTGGATTAGGCGAAACCCCAAGGGCAGCCGTTTCTTGATTGGATCTGGACTAGCCGGCGCCATTTCTGCAAAGAAGGGACAAAGGATTGAAAGTGGCTTGAAAGGGTTGGGAGCAGATGTCACTGGTGGAATCGCGAGTAATCTCGGGGCCCTAGGTTCCTTGCATGTCATGAAAAAGCTACTCGAGAAAGGTTATCCAAATGCTGCATTGGCTGCCGGTGTAGCTGGCGGCGTTGGTTCCGGGCTGGTTGGCAGGCTTGGCATTAGCATCCCGCTTGCTCGTAAGTGGCAGAAGAAACACGAGAAGACGGGACCTACCAAGTAGGGGATGGAAGAAATAAACCAGGAGCGTTGATGTCGTTGGACAAGCTTCTCGAGATCCCTGCATTCGACCGCTACGGCGAGCCGAACACGCGCATCCTTCCCAGGATGAGCGCTGCCGTCTTTGAGAAGACGGCTGGCTCGCTACCGGCGGAAGTGCAGGAGTATCTCGCGAAGTTGACCCCAGATCCTGATTTGCTTTACCTGCTAATTGTAGCGCTGGGAGCGGCGGACTTCTGGGGTAGCAACGTGAACGGGGACGCTTTCTTCGAGAAAGATCTCCTCGGCGTCCAGACCCCAATGGAAGCTGGTAGGAACCCCGCGCCCTACACCGGGGTCCCCCTCCCACGCTACAAGACCTTCCTTTCTGCTCATGTTTTCAAACACCATCTCAACAAAGATCCAGCCAACTCTTTTGGCAAAGTTGAGCTCCCCGTCTACGATAAAGGGATGCACAGAGTCTTGCTGATTGTATCGGTAGACCGCAAGAAAGCACCGGACATCGTTTCTGATATAGACAAAAACGGTTCTGTTGTATGGTCTATGGGCACGAAAGTGCCTTTCGACCAGTGCAGCATATGTAATCATAAATCCAAGACGGTTGCAGAATATTGCGAGCATTTAAAGACTGCCATGAACCAAACCTGGGAGAATGGACATAAAGTTTATGCGGTCAACTCGATGCCGAGGTTCTTCGATATTTCCAGAGTCCTGATCCCGGCTGACAAAACTGCGATGACGCTCATGAAAGTAGCCTCTAGTGGAGAGAAGGCTATTCTTATGGGCGACGACGGGACTGGTTGTGGTAGTTATTCCAGGGACCACGTGCTTGTTCCCAGTGCGATCATTGCAGAAAGAGTCAAGGTTGCTCAGGCGAAACATGCAGTAGAACAAAAAAAAGGCGAAATAAAGAAGGAGGTGCCAGGTCACACGGTAGATAGTGATCTTGATGATGCCGCTTCACGGATGGGCTACATCGACCTAGAGGAAAAGATCAAGATAATCAAGGGCCTACGGGGAAGGGTTAAACGGGTAGCATCCCGAGAAAGAAATTTCCCCTCACAGGTCCTTGAGAAGCTAAGTTCTTTTCCTCTGCACCATGCGTTGTCCAGCATGGCTGCGCTCGGCATGGTTGCCAAACCATCCGAGTTTGCCAGGATGCTCATCATCAAGAATGCCGCAAAAGCGCCCGATGCGGAAAAGTTGGCGTTTGTCGACCCAGGTGCGATCAATTCTGCAGCCATAGAGATCTTGATGCCTTACGTTGCAGAGCGATCGGCTCTAGCCCCCTGGATCGACGCACGGGAAGAGCGGACAGGCCCATTAGTGAAAGAGGCCTATGTCCAGCAGCCCGTGACATTTGTCACGCTTTACGAGCAATATCGGGCCAATTTAGTGGATTGGGATACAGAGGTTTCTAAGCACACAATAGTGAAGTTTGCTCATCTTCTCCCGGAGACGCGCACCATTTCGCAAGAGGAGATGACGCAAGCTATGCTTGGCATGACCAAGGTGGCGATGAAAGTGAGCAAACGCATCCTGGCGGGTGTTGCTGGCTTGACTGCGCCTTATCTGGCTTCTGCTCATTACCAGGGCAAGAAGTTAAGGGGAGAGCAGCTAGGACCGGTGCAAGAGTTTGTCGCTTCTAAGCATCTGCCCCTTGGTCTAGCGGGAGCGATTGCTGCTGTAGCTGGTGCGCACAAGTTGGGATTGAAGTAGGAAAGGAGCCAAGATGCCTACTGTTTCGGAAATCCTCGCGCAGTTGCTCGAGGACGGTGCTCCTTCAGAGGGCGAGAAGACTGCCGCTGAGACGACTGAAGAGACGGAAGAGACCACAAGCGATCCAGTGGTTGAGCAGGTTGCAAAAGAGCTCAATCTTTCCGCCGAAGAGGTCGAAGCTGCGTCACAGGCGCTCGACGAAGGGGAGAAGACTGCAGAGGCCGAGAAGAAGGCTGAAGAGGCCGAGCTTCTTGGTAGATTCATGGCCCGTGGGTTCGTTGACGAGCTGCAGAAGCTCGGCGGCGCACTCGAGATGGGTAGCGGCAAGGTAGTTCAGCAGCAGGCTGACGCCTCTACTCCTCAGGATGGCAGTAAGGTCCTGAGCAAGGTCAAGGCGGCCGTTGAAAAGGCTCACACGAGCAAGAATCCGGATAACGTGGCTACGATGAACGTGGTAAAGAAAATCCTCGCCACGGCTCGTAAGGTGCGTACTCCGGGTACTGCCGTTGAGACAAACGCGTAAGGAGGGGTCTGATGAGCCTTGCTGAGATCTACAACCAGAAGTACGGTGGCGAAGAGGCGGCCACTCCCGAAGTGACGAAAGAAGCTGAGGGGATGAGCAAAGAAGCCGCTGATGCTGCCCTGGAAAAGGCCGTCGAGGCGCTCTCCGAAGAGGAGGCCGAGAAGGTCGCCCAGGTCATCTCCGTGTTCGAAGAGGAAGGCTTGGAGTTCGATCACGACCTGCACAAGCTGGCTGCAGCCGCTGAGGTCGTTGATGAATACTCCGAGTATCAGGCGGGTGAGGCCAAGTCTGCCGAAGAGGTGGAGGCCGCTGGCCGTCTGATGGCTCGCGCTCTGGCTGATGAGCTGTCCAAGATCGGCGCAGAAGCCGAGTCAGAGACCGAGACTGAAAAAGAGCCAGAAGCCGTTTCTTTGACCGAGAAGCTGGCCAAGGCTGTCGAGAAGTAATTTAGGTTAATGGCTGGGGCCATGTAAAAGTGGCCCCAGCCAGCCTAAAAGAGGTGCGGGATGTTTAACGTAGACGAGCTCATAGATGCAGCGCTGAAGGAATCTTCGGCTAAAGCCGCAACAGAGGTCGCCGCTGCACCTCCGCCCACAGAGTTTCAGAAGTTAGCTGACATTCTTGAGTCGGCTTCGAAAGAAGCTGGCAAGCCGGTCGATCAGGACAGATTCAACAAACTTGCAATGGCAGTCATCCTGGATACCATTAACGACCCAAAGGCAAAAAAAGGACTAGAGGCGTTAACTCATGACATAGTTAAAAACGCCCAGATAGTAGGTGGAGTTGTTAATGATACTCCAGAACCAGGAACAATAGGTGCGATTACAGAGAATACCGGAGTGCGCACAAAAACGATGCGCAAGCAAAAAATAGATACAGGGAGAACACTGTTCAGCAAGCTTCAGGACAGTGTTCCTGGCCCTGCGGCAGAAACCAACTAGTGAGGTTGCCATGGACCAGAAGGCTCTAATGGCAAAGGCTGCCCAAGCCATCAGGCAGCTGGAGGCAGAGAACAAAAGCCTGCTAGAGAAGGTAGAGGGGCTGGAGAAGACCGCCAGCTTCACAAAGTCCCTCAGTCAGCAGGTTGAAGCCGCAAAGGTAGTGTTGCGGCTTGTAAGAGATGGTGAGGCAGATCCTGAAGACGTTCTCGAGAAATTCGCAGAGGTTTGTAACCTCAGCGAAGATCAGCTCTCAGAACTTTTCAGGAAGGACACTGAGAAGATAGGGTGCATCAAGAGCGATTCACTCGTAGCGGACGAGAATCCTCTGATGAGCTATCTTCTTGGAATTAGGTAACGAGATAAGGAGTAGAGCGAATGGCTAAGGCAGTGAATCTGAACGTCACTAGCCCGCTCGACATGGTCTTCCGCAAGACAGTTCCTCTTGCGTCAGGGGAGACCATTCGGAATGGGCAGTGGTTTGAGTTGGACGAGAACGGGAGCGCGGTCATTGCGACATCCGAGACGACCACAGCAGTGCGTTTCCTGGCGTTCAACGACAGTACTTTCCCCGATGTTGGGGCGACTCTCCCCGATGGTACAACTCGTGTTTCCACCGGTGGGATGTCTGGATTGATTGGTAGTCTGGAAGCCAACGTGAATACAGAGGGCTACACTTCCGGCCAGTCCTACGTGGCAGGAGCCCCCTTGACGGTGAAGTCTGGCAAGCTCTATCCGGCTGCGGCTGGAGACGCCATCTTCGCGTACGTCAAGCAGGCGGTTGGTGCCGATGGCCTTCTGTGGTTCATTGGCGTCTCTGGTTATGCTATCGGCTTTGTGCCGGCAGCGTAAGGCCTGAGAAAGAGGAGACTGCACATGAACGACGTTGACGCTGCAACCATAAACAGCCTCTTTTCCCAGGCTGTTAGCGATCCGCAGGAGCTGCCGAAGCTCGCTGAGGCCGCTGGTGCTTTCATTCGGCAGAAGCTTCGTGAAGTAAGCTTCGCCCGCAAGATTCTCCCGCCTGTCAGCGTGACAAAGGCTGACTGCCAGCGTTCAGAGGATCACGACGGGTTGGTCAAGATCGTGGACATCGAACCGGATAGCAGGGCGATGGCGATCAACTGGCGGTCTGAGCCTGATGGCCGCTATGTTGAGGGCAGGCGCTATACTATTCCGTTCTCGACAATCTCTTCGGAGAAGTTTGAGAAGACGGAACAGGAGCTGCTCGCCTACGAGATGCCCATCACCAAGGTCATCGAGGAGAACAGTGTAAAGGACATCCAGAAGATCGAGGATCTGCGCTTCCTGCAGTACGTAGAGTCCGCGATCGGGGTGTCTGGTCTGGACGCAACAGTGACCGACACAAAGGTTACTCGTAGCGCTCTGAGCCAGCTGGCCAAGTTGCTCCCAGGCAAAGAGATCCGTCTCGGAACGATCCTGATGCACGAGATCGATTTCGCTGACGTTCTCGCTTGGACGGCCAGTGACATCGGTGGTAAGATCGCCGCCGAATTGACCGTTGATGGCTACCGCTATCAGTCGGTCCTCGGGTACAAACTGGTTACCTCGATCAAGGACGGGGTTGTGCCTCAGGGTACAATCTACGGCTTTGCCGAGCCCCAGTTCCTGGGCAACTTCTTCATGCTCAACCAGACGAAGTTCTGGATTGACAAGCGTGCCAACCTGATCACCTGGCAGGCGTGGGAAGACGTTGGTCTGGGCCTTGGTAACGTGAACGGCTGCTGCAAGATCGAGCTCAGCGCGGGCAGCTAATCGAAGATTTAGAACATGGGGGGCCAGGGATGTTCCTTGGCCCCCCACATCCTAAGTTGGGGTCTTAGGAGGGTTCCATGGCACGCATAGTTGTTGAGAACACATCCAACACAAATATAGGATTGTCATTCTGTTTTCTCCAAAGGAAACAGAGAGTAATAATCGAAGAGTCAAAGCTAACTTTTGCTGACCACAAACTGATAGCGAATAAAAATCTATCCATAAGTACGGAAGAGGAATTTTATGCTGCTCAAGAAGCTGCAAGAGGTGGCAAAAAAGAGGAAAAGCCCAAAGAAGAGAAAAAGGTGGCGTTGACAGAAGAGGTAAAGACTAGTGAGCCAGATAAAAAACCTTCTGCGGAAACAGCTGCAAAATCTCCCGAACCTGAGGTTCCCAGCAAGCCAGAGCCAGAAACCGATAGACGAGAAGTTGAGGAGCCTCCTAAGGCAGATAAGCCTGTCTCCGAAACAAAACCGAAGCTTACCCGTGAACAACTAGAAGAGATGACCAAGAATGAGCTCAAGGCGCTTTCTGCTGGCCTCGGTGCCGATGGCCGCAGCAGGAAGAGCATGATCGATAAGATCTTGGAGGCGCAGGAGAAGTAGGTGGCCTCTTACACAAAGCAGCAATACGTTGGGATGCTGCGTAAGTTCCTTCGTGATGTCGATGAGCTGAACAAGCTCCTCGACCGCAAGGAATCGTCCGATAATCAACTCGAGCTTGCGCTCGACATGGCTCTGGACGATTGGAATTTTACTCCGCCACTTCTCAATACGCTCGACTATACAAATTTTCTTTCTCCAAACATGCTTATACGTGGCGCTGCTATCCAGATTCTGACAAGCGCAGGCATCCTTTATAGTCGCAGTAAATTAGACTACAGCGATGGCGGAATTACTGTTCGTGTCAGCGATCAGGCTGCAGAATACATGGCCTGGCTAAACATGATCATTAACGACTATGAACGCAAGAAGCTTGAGATCAAAAAGGCCTATAACATAGCAGCTGGGTGGGGCGGTGTTTACAGCGAATACTCCCAGATCAATCTTGGGAGATGGTAACGTGGCAAGCATACCATTTAAAAATCTAAAACGAGTTGGTCGCCGTTTGGCTGACTCCATGAAATCACCCAGTACTTATCATGGGGGATGGCTTGGTTTGCTGGGTAGTGTCATTGCCGGTGGCCAGACTGGATATTATACACTACCTAAAAAAGATCGGGAAGCATGGGATCAATATAATGAGTACAAAACTAATAAAAAGCCTTCTCGAAAAGTTAGGTCGCACATGCGCAAATATACATTTGCGGGGGCGATCCCTGGGATACTTCTTGGTGGAGCTATTGGAGCAAAGATTGGGTTGTTAAATAAATTAAGGATGACACAGAGAGTAAGATTTTTTAAGAGAAATGCTTCTTGGGGCCGCACGAGAGGTGGTGCTTGGGGCGGTACGTGGGGTGGGCCAATTAGGCCGTCTGGCATAAATATAAACCAAGCTAAAACAAATCTCGGAATAGGTAATCTAAAAACAAAGGCAGATGTTATAAAAAGACACAGAACGCTTGTCAAAGAGTTCCATCCTGACGTAGCAAAAGACAAAGTAACAGCTGGGAAGAAAATTGTAGAAATTAACAAATCATGGGAAACAGTAAAAAATAGCGATTGGTTTAAGAAGCTCGCGCATGTCAGTCTTCGTGATTACGCCAGGATAGTTGTTAGTTAGGAGCTGTTCATGCTGGCTTTCGACAGAATCTGGATTGACTGCTACAATCTAGATTATGTCGTGGTCAATTGGGCCATTAAGCCTACCAACGAGGACATTTCTCTCTATCACTTTTCTATTCTCAGGTCTGATTCTCCTGATAGCAACTTTGCAGAGGTCTATAATGGGCTCGTAAATGTCTTTTCTTACAAGGACACAAGCGCCAATCTATATTCGAAATGGCGCAAATTTTTCTACAAGGTAAGGTGCATATTAATATCTGATCCAACTAAGTTTGTCGATTCTCTTGTCGAATCAAATGCCACCAAGCCTGATCCTATAGCTGTAGAGATAATACGCCGGAACAATCTTTTACTAAAGAACTTTGTTGGAGTCCCTTCTGTCGTGTATATAAGGCGCAGCTGGGGCCAGCATTGTCCTAATTGCTGGGATGAGATCAAGCAGCGGAAGACCCAGTCCAATTGTGCCGTGTGTTACAACACTGGATACGTAGGTGGATTCTTCGACCCAGTCGAGGTGAACGTCAACTATAACCCATCTCCAGAGATGATACGACAGGCGCATTTCGAGCAACAGATAGATACGACTACTGCCTGGATGTCGAATTATCCCCCGATAAGTCCAAAAGATGTTATAATAGAGAACGGGCGGAAGCGTTGGAGAGTTGTACAGGTGAGCAAGACAGAGAAGAAAAGGCTGTTGGTCCATCAGATCTTTTCTCTTGCTCAGATAAACCTAAACGACATTGAGTATAAACTTGTAATGCCGGAGGCTGAATAAATGCCGATAGCAAAAGGACTTCTTCATGCCTTCAAGAAATGGGGCCCTGCCCTGGGAAAAGGTTTTGTCCAAAAGGGTCGGGTAGCAAAGGAAACCGGGGCAGCGGCATTAAGATCGATCAAAGAATTTGGCAAGCACCCTGTTCGAGGGACGTTAAAAAGCCTCGCGCCTACAAAGATGTTGGCGATAGGCAAAAGGGCTATTCAGCATCCGGTTAGGACTGCAGCCAAAGAATGGAAAAGAACAAGTTTTGGTGGGAAGGCGCTCTTCGGTGGGCTTGTTGTTGCTCCCCAGGCTTTGGACATTGCAGCAGAACGAGAACCGGGAGGAGAAGGCAGAGCTCAGCAAGCTGGTAGACTATTGGGTTCCATGGCTGGCGGGCTATACTTTTCAAGAGCCCCCCTACTTGGATCGATGCTCGGATGGTCTGGAGCAGAAGCTATCGGTTCAACTGCTGGAAAGTTATTGGGGAAGAAAACCGGTCTAGGCAAAGCCAGGCCAATAACAGAAATGAGTCTTACCGAAAAATTGCATAAAACCGCAGAAAAGAAAAAGATCCGTAGGTTTGCTAGAGAAAGGATTCGAGAAGTAGTAGACAAGCCCAGTCAACTGGGTGACATTGCTACTGCCACATGGAGAGATCCCACTGGGACTTTTGAGAGACAAGCATAGGGGGGATGGTGATGGCTAACGAGATGTCACTTCGCGAGTACCGTGAGTACGCTCAGTCCAAGCATGGCAAGAAATCGGTAAACGAAACTACGCTCAAGATGATGGAAAAGGCTGTTGGCAGCGTTGGTTCCAGAGAGGCCTTTGATCGGGCCAACGCGAGCATTAAGATAGCCCAGGCGTTGAAAGAGGGCAGAAGGTAGGCAAGTGCTCAAGATCATCGATCTGCGGCCTACTAGCGAAGCTTCCAGTCAAGTAATTGATTGGACCAAAGCAAATGTTGTCAAGGAAAACGTAATAACATCGATAAAAGAAATTTGCTACTCTGGAGTATTTAAACATCCGACTGGGACATTGGCTAATTCTATCAGGGGCTATGTGTCCGGGAATACCATCTGGATTTACTCGGACGCACCGCATGCCAGATCTATAGAAGAGGGGGTAAGACCGCATACAATGTGGTACTTGTTAAACAAAACAATACCGATTAGGACCTTCTTTTTTGGACAAGAACGGTTGATTTTTCGCCGCGCCACGTTAAAATCATATATGAGAGGAGGCTGGAGGCATCCAGGCACAGATGGCAAGAATGTCTTTGCCGATGGAATTGCTCAGGGGATACAGAGATCTGATGATGAGCTTCAAGGTTACAAAGCTGAAGTCAGAGACCTGAGAGGATAGGCAGATGACTCTCAATGAATTCGCAAAAGCAATTGTCAAGCAGGCAAGCATCACAAGCAAGGTGCTGAAGGCCAGCGCTCTTCTTGGGACAGCGGCTATTGGCGCTGGTACAGGTGCAGGACTTGCTTATTCGATAGGGAAGAAGAAAGCAGCGGAGAAGGAGAAACGCTTGGCCAAACAGTTCTACTGGCTAGGCAGAAATACCGATCCTGGCAACAGATCCAATCCCAGCAAGAGGAGGACATAAATGGCTGTCAATGTAAATAAGCTAAACTACGATCTTCACACACAAGCTGGTCTTGATGCGTATGCAGATTGGCTGACAACTTATATCGTTAGCCCGGCTACAATCATAGACATCTGGTACGGAGAAGGGATGTCTGTAGAAATCGTGGTGTGGGATGATGGAGCCTAATTCATTGAGTGGGTTTCGCAAAGAGCTTGTTAAGCTCGCCGAACCAGATCCGAAAGCGGGGCTACAGGGCGCTGCCCTTGGCGCTGTAGTAGGCGCCGTTATTGGTGGGGTCTCTCCACTAATCCTGTCTAAAATGCTTTCGCGTAATGCTGATCTTGCGGCAATCTTGGGCGCCATAGCTGGCGCTGGGACCTTGGGCAGTGCCGCATTTCTGTTAGGACGTAGACAGCCACAGCTCGAGAAAAAATCTAGTTTCACTGCCAGCGCATCATTAGCCTCTAAAATTAGAGGCGTTGGAGCAAAAATTGTGTCGACGCCATCAGCACATGTGGCTAAATCAGGAGTAGCTCGAGCATCGGCCAAAATGGGCAGAGGTTCTTTCCTAAAGACATTTAGCCCCAATTCGATTCTTAAGGCAGCTAGCAGGAAGGGATAGATCGAGTGCGTCCAACTTCTCTCGCTAAAGATTTGGTCCTGAAGTTCCTTCAGGATCTCTTCAGTGAGCCGACGCTCTACGATGGCCACAACGATTACGTTTGGAATCAGGACCCAAGCAAATCCGGCATTTTGATCGTTGACTCTTATACCGAGGACCTCGAGAGGATGGAGCAGAGACCAGCGATAGTGCTCCGGCGTGGCGGCACTGGCTGGATGAATACTTCGCTTGAGCAGCGGCTTGGCTTTGACTGGAGGACCGGAGCAAGGGCCTATACCGATCTGATCTACTCGGATCTGACCCTGGAATGTCTCTCCCGTAACGGACTGGAGGCGGAGTTTTTGGCTGACCTGGTTTTCCAGGGTATCCAATTCTTTGCGCTCCAGATAAGGGAAAGGGGAGCTTTCAAGGTTAATTCGGTAGCAATCGGTACGGAAACTTTGATCCAGTCTGATTCCCAGCAAGAGCTGACTGCTGTACCGGTAAACATGACCCTGTCGTTCCAGAACAAGTGGATTGTCACGCCATCGCAACAGTTGATCGAGAAACTAACCGTTTCGCTGAAAAACAACAAAGATGGCAGAGAGTTGCATAAGGCCGAAGTCTCGGCCACTGCTCCGTAAGAAAGGATTAAGGAGGTCACCATGGCCACAATTCCCAAGCCTGACGTGTTCGTCAAGCAAGAATTCGTAACTACGAGCCCAACGCTCATAGCACCTTCGTTGCCACTTATGATCGTTGGGGTCAACAAGCAGGTGGAGTTCAAGCAGAATGCTGGCGCTTACGATGCAACCGCGACCAGTTATTCTTATCCAAACCTGCCTGAGGGCGCAGAAGTAGAGACTGCATCTGTTTTGGCGTACCTTACCAATAGTCACGGTACATTCGCGATTGATGATGACGACTTTACAGCTGATGCGGATAGCGTAGATGTTGAAGATAACATAACTATCACAAGAACAGTGATAGCCAGCACTGGATCTGGCGAAACAACTGCGACGACCACAACTTATGCTCCGCCAAATCCATCTGATGGAGAAACTGACACAACTACGCCATACGTATTTACTGGCTCAGATTTCCAGACAAACGGCGTTAAGCCTGGGATGAGCCTGTTCATTCTGTCGGGCGCAGACATCGGTATTTACCAGGTGGCGGCTGTTGCTTCAGAGACATCGCTGACTGTCGATCTGAAGTCAGATGGCACCAATTGGAAGCCTTTCGCTGGCTTCACCGATACAGCTAGCAGTCTGTCATACCGAGTCATGGCAGACGGCAGTTCGTTTACCGATGAAGAGGCCGACTTCCTTGACGATGGCGTTGTCCCGGGGATGAGCCTCGTCATCGAGAGCGGGGATAACGCTGGGACCTGGAGGATCGAGAAAGTTGTCAGCGACGTAGAGCTGCTGTTAAACCAGATTCTGTTAGACACGGAATTTGCCAGCGGCGACACTACGGTTGGAACAACTACTTTTACCGACTCTGGCAAAAACTTCACTACCATTGGTGTTAAGGCTGGCGACACGTTAATAATCGAGACAGAGGATGACGCCGGTGAGCGGACCATTGCTACGGTCGGTACTACTACGTTGACTGTGGAGGGCGCCAATTTCGCCGGAGATACCGGAGCCGATTACCGCATCGTCCGGGTCTTTGAGACAGAAGATGATGTTCAGTACAGGATTGACGAGCGGTCTTCGATAGTTACGGGCGATGTTCTGATCAGCTACACGGCTGTTCGTACCGATAACATCGATGATGTGGTGACAATAGAAACCCTGGATGAGCTGGAAGAGAAGCTTGGCCCGGCCATCCCGGAAAACCCGCTCGGTTTTGCTGCCTTCCTGGCGTTGCAGAACACAGACACAACTGTTCAGGCTACTGCGATCGAGGATGATACGACCAACGACCATACCCAGGCTGCGGAGTTCCTCGAGAGCCGCGAAGTCTACAGCATCGCAGTGCTTTCGCAGCTTCCTGCTGTCCACCAGATCTGGGCAGCACACGTTGAGCAGATGTCTGATGAAGAGTCCAAACACGAAAGGATTTGCTTCATCAACCGCGAGCTCTTTGTTTACGAGACAAAGACTACTGGCAGTGACGGCCTGGTTACTGCGGCAACTGACTTCTCGGCCGCTACTGGCGACTTCATCAACGATGAAGTTACGGCCGGCATGTACGTCAAGATCTTGGAAGAGGGGGTTGTAACAGAAAGCGCCAGAATCGTCAGGGTTGTTGACGGACAGACGCTTGAGCTAGTCGCCCCCGGACTGACGGTATCTGCTTACGAGCAGGACTACCGCATAGATACAAAGGATCTGGACAAGACGGAACAGGCACAGTTCATTGCGGATTACAGTACCGCGTTCGCAAACAGGCGCGTGTTCAATGCCTGGCCAGACGAGATCCAGGTTTCCTACGAAGAAGATTCGCATGGAGACGATACGTTTGATACCAGTGAGACAGAGATAACGGGAGAAGTGGCTGGGTACTTTGCAGGGGCCATAGTCGGTGCGATGGTGGCCAACTATCCGCCCCAACAGCCATTCACCAACCTGCCGTTCGCTGGAATAATCGGGCTGCAGCACTCGAACGAGTACTTTAGCGCCACACAGCTGGACATAATCGCCACTGGCGGCACATACATTCTGGTCCAGGACACGCCCACAGCTCCATGCTATTGCCGCCACCAGTTGTCCACTGACGTGAGCCTGATCGAGAAGCGAGAGCTTTCGATCACCAAGGACGTGGACTACATCTCCAAGATGGTGCGCGACACCCTACGCCCATACATCGGGAAGTACAACATCACAAAGACCTTCCTGGAAATGTTGAGGACCATCACTGAAGGCGTGCTGAGAAAACTGGTCAGCGAGGGTCAGCTGATCAACGGAACATTAGTGTCCTTGGCCCAGAGCGAAGATCAGCCAGACACGGTACTGGTTGAGATCGATCTGCTGGTCCCATACCCCTGCAACTACATCAGGGTAACCTTACTGATTTAGTTGTAGGAACAGGAAGGAGATTCTAAAATGGCTTCTACTACGTCGCTAGGCACCTGGAACTGGAGCGAAAACCACGTACAGAATGATCTGCAAGGAGGAGAGTTCGTAAACGCAGCGACCACGCTCATCGCCGCTGGCCCTCCCAGGCTGAACGATACTGCCAGAATTGGCGGTATCACTGGTACAGAGGGGAAGAACGTTGCTTTCCCGATAGGCGTCATCGAGAACTTCGGTCTGAATCAGAACAAGATGGTTCAGAAGATGTTCGAGATCGGATCTAAACGCGCCTATCACATCCCCGGGCGCACAGTTGGGGCCATCACCCTTGGCCGAATCCTCTACTGGGGCCCATCGCTGATGCGCGTTCTGTATGCGTACTATCCACCGGCGAACACAAAGGGCGGTAACATAATCGACAATGTAAATCCAGGTTCTTCCGATACTCCTGAAGTTTTTGATACTCCAGGATACGGACCAAAGACAACTACCCCAAATCTAAATGCAGACTTCTTCATCAACTTAGCATCCGATTTGTTTGATCATCCTCTTGGATTGATGGTCTACTTGCGCGATGCGCAGAACGAGGCCTATGGCGCATTCTATCTGGAGGACTGCTATCTCCAGGGCCATAGCTTCAACATCAACGCCTCTAGCATTCTGGTTGCTGAAGGCGTCAGTGCCCAGTACGACCGGCTGGTGCCGATCAATATCGTTGCCCGGTAACACGGGAATTACAAGCTAAAACAGGGGCTCCCAAACGGGAGCCCTTGTTTTTCCCCTCTCGAATCTCAGGTTGCGGGGCCTATTTGGTTGAAGCTCTGGAGTTCTTGGAAAGAGGAATAGCTATTGAGGCTCTGGTGTGCCCTGCAATACCGGCGAAGCCTCAGGAACAACACCTGTGGGCTATTTGCCCCGTCGCTACGGGGATCGGCGCTACCCATGGCTCTCCATCCCCCTCCTTTCGCTCTTTGTAATCCGCGCATTCATGCACGGACCTCCCCCCTTGGATCGACTCCAGAACTTCTGGGACCAGAACGGCTCCCAGCGACCTGTTGTGTAAAACACAACCTAGCGCGTAGACGCATGACCGATTGCATGTTGCCATTTGATAATCTCCCTAAAAAATTTAGCGGCCGGTGGGCCCAGAAGGGGACAATGGAAGCCTCCTGGGGCTGCGGAGCCTACGCCTGCTGGGGGAAAGGAAATTACCCCAGCGCTCCCCTCCGATGTTCTCCCAGGACTCAGAGGCCATCCCTTTGCACCGGCCGCTGCGCAAATCTAATGAAACATCTCTTATCATACATCTTATACCATATTAGCGGCCTTTAACTCGCGTTTAAGGAATTGGTAGAATTTTTCATGTACTTTCCCAAGTCTCCTTTGCATGATATCGGGGTTCCCCACAAGTTTATTGTATTTCCGGTATTTAAGGATTGTTTTCGCATTGCACTTTAGGAACTCTTTGAACCACTTCCTTTTCCGGTAGGTGTTCTTGCCGTATAAAACAGAATGCATCTTCAGCGCATCAAAGATCATATCTATTAGATGCTCTCGCTTGGGCTGTCTTTCTGTAAGGAAAGCTATATACCGGATTATTCTGCTTAGCGGTCTAAAGTCATGAATTTCTCTCTGTATTCTCCACAATATGGCCCCAAGTTCCCTGCATCTGAGTATCCCGTTGCGGTGGAATTTATCAACCAGCCTGCGTGGATTGGCCTTAAGCCGTGCGGCTTCTTTTGGAGCATATTTTATCAGCATTATCCCGCCTAGCATGTATATAACGTGGTTTCTATCTACTACTTTCTTCTTGTCTGCTGGACTATAATGCAACGAAGAGTGGCCATTAACTGAAATGATTATCGGGGTTTTTAATTCCCTGCTTAATCGCTTGACCCGAGCCCTAAGCCTTTTCCTTTCTCTTCCAGAGATTGGGCGATCATTCTTAAACAGAAAAACAGGATATCTGTATATTTCTGCGGCTGAACGCCATCCATAACGTTGTCCAATGATAGACAAATCTTTCCCGATGTAGTTTTCTTTATGGATTTCTTTGATCAAGGTTTCTTGGGCATCCGCATTATTTGCGCGATACATTCGCATTTCGCGGCTATCATCTAGAAGATCAAGTTTGACGTCACAATTCTCAGTTAACGCTATATCCCACGTTGCCGATATGATTTTATTGTAAGGCGTTTCTTCTTTTCTGTAGACTACGAATTGCGTTTCTGACATTTCAGCTTCTCTCTAATGGGTGCGGCAACATGTTTAGTTTTATCCTTATCGCCAAGGCCTCAAAGAAAAGCTCCCTGCCCTTTAGCGATCCAGGACCAACTGTCCTTATATCACGTTTATACTGCTGAATCTCTTCTTCTAAACTCTTTCGCTCTTTAGCAACACTATCTACGATATCGTCACAACGTTTAAGCTCTATGCCCATGCTGAATCCTCCTCTAGAATCCTTATATCTAAAAAAAGGGGCGAATGACTCGCCCCTTTTGACCGTGACTTATGTCACGCTATCTGCCACTTCTTTTCTGCAGAACTTTGCGAACCAACTGCGGACTTCCTTGTCCTTTTCTTCTCCGAAACTCGCATAGTAGTCGCCCTTCTCCACCCATTTGTCTATCTTTGGAAGAGCAGCCTTCACTTCCATAAGGAAAGCTTTGTATGCAGCAATACGTGACCCTGGATCGTCGATCTTTCTGTAGAAAGTTGGAGACATCCCTTCTTTCTTGCTTGCTTCATTGACAATAGCCCGCAAGAGAGCTATGAGCTTAACCCTATCAGGCCATCCATCCATTACAGGTCTATCTAAGTCCCGATATGAAGCGTAGCCTTTTGACTCAAGATTTGCTTCTCTTCTTGCTACCCTTACGATATCGATAAAGTTTTGCCAAATTGCACGAATAAGGTCCTGTAGGGTCCTTAACCTTATCGCCCCACTCTTTTTGGGATAGGACTCTACAAATTCTTTGTGAGTGTCTATCCTCGTCCTTCTTTCGTCCGGTGTCAGTAGATATATGGAGAACGGCCTGCCGCCCCATGCCGTGTCTTCCTCTATTTTTTCTGACTTTAGGGCCGCTCTGGATATACGGCGCTTAACAGTATCTGAAAGACTTCCCCTACAAACCCCAATAACCAAATCACCGTTATGGATAGTGTCAATCGTTCGTTCTGTGAGGCTAAAGCATATGTCATAAATCCTCGTGGAGAAGATATATAGTTCGTCGTTTAGGGAATGTGGCTCAGGAATGGTATATGGGCGTTCGGGGAGTTTGTTCCAGAAATGTTTTGCCACGAAATCTATTGTATATTCAGGACTAGAACGTTTGCTAAGATCAGGGTCTTCGATAAAGACGACTTTATCGTTGCATGCCAACACTTCCTCGTTGGACCTGAGAATCTTTACCTTTTTATAGTATTTATGGTCCTTAAGGATGGCTACGACTATCTCGCTCACGGTGTAGGCAGGGCCTTAATTGTGGTCATGGGCAGCGTCATCTCGAACATGGCCT